>Ga0326728_10020857_pt1 | contig 12419 bp, 9 predicted proteins | sample MB3enrmetagenome_FD_207602 | JGI IMG/M metagenome (GOLD analysis project Ga0326728, IMG submission 207602) | Lab enriched peat soil microbial communities from McLean, Ithaca, NY, United States - MB31MN | ecosystem: Environmental > Terrestrial > Soil > Wetlands > Peat | place: USA: New York...
CCAGCAGAAACCGGGTCAATTTCCGCGGCGTGAAGCGCAAGATGAGCAACTACAATCTGCGGCCCCGGAAGCGGCAGCGCACGCGCCGCATCGATGTCTCCGCACGAATCAGGATCGTTAAGTGAACCGTATTGCGGCTAGACTGGATGGCGCGGGGCGATTAGGAACAGTTTTCGGGGTTGGGGTGGTGGTTCGCTGTGCGCAGAGCGAGTATACTATCGGAGTTGGGAAGGGTGAAATCGTGCGGTACAAGATTTCAGCACTCTGCCTCTTGCTGGCTGGACTTGCTCTTGGTCAAGACCTACAGCAGCCTGTCCCTGCCTCCGGACAATCAGCGCTTACAAACGACTCGATTATCAAAATGCTCAAAGCAGGGTTTGGAGAAGACGTCATCGTCAGCATGGTGAAGGCTCAGCCAGCAGAGTATTCTACTGGCGTGGACGATCTGATTGCCCTGAAGGGCGCGGGTGTAACCGACAAGATTATAACCGCAATGGTAGAGCGGATGGCTTCCGGTGACGCCGGCCGCGTTGTCAACCCACCATCTAGCGAAGGCAATGCTCCGGTAACCGATGTGGGAGTCTACTGGAAAAAGGCGGGGGCGTGGATAGACCTTCCGCCAGAAGTTGTCTATTTCAAGACCGGCGGCGTCTTGTGGCATGTTGGCACGCTGGGCATAGTGAAGAATGACATAAACGGTCACATAAACCAGAAACATAGTGCAACCCAGATAGGGTCCATCAGGGACTTTCTACACTTGCTCGTGCGCGTTCAGGAGGCCGACGCGATCAGTGAGTACCAGCTATTGCGACTGCATGTACAGGGGAGCTCCCGCGAATTCCGGACCGTGACCGGCGGCGTATTCCATGTTTCAGGTGGTGCCACACGCGATCTGCTGCCGTTCGAAAGCAAGAAAGTCGCGCCGCGAACTTACGAGATTATGCTCCCGCAACTCAGGCCGGGCGAATACGGATTGTTCCCCCCTCCTTCGTCGGACGCCACGTCCAGCTCCGGCCGTATCGGTAAGATCTATTCGTTTCGTATCGCCAAGTAACGGTGTAAACTTCACAGGCTGGCTCTTGTCAAGGCGCATCACTTCATGAGATCAGGCCGGTTGCATTCCGCCCGCCCGCGCTCCGGGTCTCTTTGGGATCACTACAGGGGCAGTACAGGGACAGGGACGCTCAGCGATTCCGAGGATCAGAAGTGGCATTTATAAAACGGGCCCCCGGGGCCGGCCTTGCAAGACCCAATGAAATTGGGCTGATCGGCGGGCTTTCGAAGTGTTTAATAACCGGTCGTTTTCCGCTCAAAACCATCCCTCCCATGGCACGTCGTTCAAGGCAGAAGCGTCGGCGGGATCGCACGGCGCGGGGCGCCCTCCGGCTATCAGGCTTCGCTTAGTGCGGATACCCCGCGTTGATGAACTCGTCCACGTCTTTGTGTAGCTTCTCTCGCGCCTTCCGGTCGATGTATACCATGTGCCCGGCTTCGTAGTAGGTGAAGCCGATGTTCTTGCGGATGGGGGGCTCGAGGCTCATGTGCGACACGGTCTCCTCGATGCCGTTGAAAGGCGTGGCCAGGTCGTAGTAGCCGCAAACCACCAGCACCTTCAAGTAAGTTTGCTGGGTCATGGCCGAGCGCAGGGCTTCGGCCACCTGGCCGGGCTGGCCCTGGTCCCATGGGCGGACGCCGGCGGTGACCGTGTAGTACATGTCAGTGGTCCACTGCAGCTCGCGGCGCACGTAGTCCTGGAACATGGCGACATACGCGCCTTCGTAGGAGGCCTCGCTCGGATCGTACTCTTCGCGCTCGCCGGCGGCGTCCACGTCCATGCCTTCGAAACGCGAATCCAGACGGCCCACCGTGCGGCGCTTGTCGCGTTCCAGTTCCTTGAACCAGCGCTGGGGGCTGATGCGCAGGTTGTTCTGCTCGGTGTACTTGGTCGAAAGGCCGGTGAAGCGCGCCAGCTCCTTGACCGTCTTCTGATACTCGGCCGGGGACAACTGGTCTCCCTTTTCCAGCGCGGCGGCATATTCGCCGTGGGCGAACTGGCGCGCCGCCTGCGCTACGGCATCCACGGTTAGCTTCTGGAGGTCGGGCGGCAGCAGGTGGTGATACCACGCCGATGTGACGAAGGTCGGCAGGAAGAACTTGGACCGGTCGTCGGCGCCCCAACTGGCGAAAGCCACCGAGGAGATCAACACAATGCCGTTCAAGTAGATCTGGTGGCGCTGCTGCAAAACGGCCGACAGCTCGGCCGAGCGCGTGGTGCCGTAGCTTTCGCCAATCAGGTACTTGGGTGAGGCCCAACGCTGATTGCGCGTGATGTATTGGTAAATGAAATCGGAGAACCAGGTGGCGTCGGGGACCACCCCGTAGAACTGCGCCGGATTCTCGCCAGGCGCCGGGCGGCTATAACCCGTCGATACGGCATCCACGAACGCCAGGTCGGTGGCGTCCAAGAAGGAGTCTCCGTTGTCGATGATGGAATACGGAGCGGGCATGCCGTGGCCGTCCTCGGTCAGCACGATGCGCTTGGGACCGAGGCCCATATGGGTAAACAGGGACGCCGAGCCGGGGCCGCCATTGTAGACGAATGCCATGGGGCGCTTGGAGATATCCGGCACGTCGTCCTTGGTGTAGGCCACGTAGAAGAAGGTGGCCTTGGGAGTGCCGTCATCGGCCTTGACGACGTAAGTTCCGGCGGTGGCCGTGTAGTTGATCTGTTGTCCGCCGATGCGGGCGCTGTGGTGCGTTACCGAGGTCTTCTCTTCCGGCGGCGGCCCGGTGCGCGCCGGCTGTGCCGCGGGCGCCGCCGCTGGCGGTTGCTCTGTCTGGTAGCCGCGGCGGCCTTGCGCTACCGCCGTACCGGCGGCCAGCAATACAGCCAGGCCGCCGGCCATGATGCCATTCCGATGCATGAGCGATTTCTCCTCTTGGTGTGCTATCCCAGTTTCGGCGGCAGTTCCAGCATCGGCCCCATCCACTGCAACTCGCGCTCGATGTCCTGGTGAAGCAGGTACTTCCGCCGAACGGCTTCGATCTTCTCGCCGCGGACATCGATTTTCGCCAGGTCGTATTGGCCCACGCCGAACTCCGAGCAGAAGCGCAAGTAGCCCATCCATTCGGGATTGATGCCCATGGTCTCGACGCCTACACGGTCGGCGGCCACGTAATCCGTCGAGGCGATGGCGAGACGCGAGGGAACCGGCGTTCCGGAGCTGGGGCCATTGCCTTCCATGCCCTCGTAGCCGTCGATCACCGCCGCGCCCAGGAACGGTTGCATGGTTTGCTGGGTGAGGAAGATGTTGTAGTGGGTCTGGCGCAGGCCGTTATGGGTTTTGCGCTTGTCGTTCCAGGATGGTCTCTCGCCGGGCACGCTGTGCAGGGGCGCGCCCAGCGCCATGTTCTTGATGGAGAGGGTGGCCACCATGACGTTGTGCGTCTTCATGATGCCTGCGGAGATGATGTAAGCGTCGGGGTCGAACAGGCGCGCCGCCAGACGCGTGGATACCGCGTGGAGATCGTAGTCGATCAAGGGCATGGCCTTGTATTTGGCCTCGCGATTCAAGTCGATCAACTGCACTTGCTGCGAGCGCCGCTCCGTCGCCAGGCGGTTGTAGCCAAACTCCTCGAACCCGTGCAGCGTGTCGCCGGCCGAGGATTCGGCAACGATGACGGGGCCTTTGAAGCGCGGTTCGAGGTAATCCAGAATGCCGTGGATGGCGTCCGCGTGGGTGGCCGCCAATTGGTTGGTGGTGGAGACGTTGTTGACTTTGATGAGGACGTACTTCTTGGCCCTCAGGCCCGGCCGGACCTGGTCGTCGATGGCCGTGAGCGCCTGCGCGATGTTCTGGCGCCGGCTTTCCCCTTTGACCAGGGCGACGGTGGAATTCCGCTCGGGGGCGGAAGCCTGGGCGGCCAGGCGTCGAAGCGCCGGGGCCAGGGCGGTCAACTGCAAAACGGTGCGGCGTGTAAAAGTAGCTGGCACTTGAGCATCCTCCCAACTAGAATAGGATTTTAGCACCTCATCCGAGCACAGGAGATGTTCACAATGTTAAAGACGATCTGCGGGTTTGGGCTGCTGGCTTGCGGCCTGGCCGCCGCCGCCGATACGGCCCCCGTTCCCAGTTGCACACTGGTGCCGGGCTGGACGCAGAAGGGCGAAGCCCGAAGCTATGTTGGCGACAACCTGTTCGAGTACATGGACGGCAACGCGGAAGGCTACCTGATTTACGGCTTCCAGAGCATGCACGGCGTCAATTGCGTCAAAGGCCCCGTCACGCTGGTGATCGATATCTCCGATTTTGGCGAACCCGATCTCTCGTATGGCATGTTCACGGCCAACCGGGATCTGCGGGAACCCATGGCGAAGCTCGGGGCAGGCGGCCAGATCGTGCCGCGGAGAGCCATGTTCACGAAAGGCCAGTATTATGTCGAAATCGCGGCCGGCCCGGAAGGCGACCATACCGCTACGCTCAAGGAGTGGATGGCGGCGTTCGAGAAAGTCGTGCCAGGCACCACTTCGACGCCGGTCGCTCTCACGTGGTTTCCCACTGAGAAGCAGCAATCCCTTCGCCTGGTGCCGGAGAGCGTCCTGGGAATCCGGTTGCTCCGGCGCGGCTATGCCGCCCAGTACGATTTCGGCAAGGCGTTTGTGGTGACGGAAGCATCCGCGGAGTCGGCGGGCGCGCTGCTGCTGAAACTGCGGGCGCGGTTCACCGACACCACCGCGGCCACCGCCGGCGATGAGGCTTTCCAGGGCAATGACAAATACCTGGGAAGGCTGTGCTTCTTCCGCAAGGGACGCTACATCGGTGGATACGCCAATGTAGCGGATGGCCAGGACGCGGTAGCGTTGTCCGCGGCCCTGGCAGCGAAACTCCCGTGAGACTGAGTGGGGCGGGCGCCTTCGCCCGCGCGGAGGCCCCTGCCTCCGCCTCCAGAAGCGGGACGCGGGCGTCCTGCGCGGTCCAGGGGGACCGCCCCACCAGCCGGCGTTCCGCAGTGGTTTTCGCCGCATTGGCACTGGCGCTGTGCGCGGACGCCCAGCAAAAGCCCTGGCCCGATCCCGCGTTCCCGTTTGGCGCGGTATATTTCCGCAAATCGAACCCGCCCGAACAGGATTGGGAACGCGACCACAAAACCGCGGCTCAACTGGGCGTCAACATTTTCCGTCACTGGTTCATGTGGGCCTCCATCGAGAACTCGCCGGGCCAGTACGACTGGCGCGACTACGACCGCATGGTGGAACTGGAAGCGCAGAATCACATCAAAACGGTCATTGCCGAAATCACCACTGGCGCTCCCGAGTGGATGTGGGACAGGTACCCCCGGGCTCGCCACATCAATAGCGACGGTACCGCCAGCTATCCGGCGGTGAGCGGGAGCAGCGCCACCAGCAGTGCGCCCCTCTGTTTGGATAATGAAGATGTTCGCGGCCAGGCCGAAAAGTTCCTCACCGCGCTGGTGGAGCGCTATCGCGACAGCCCCGCCGTTTTGGGCTACGACGTGTGGAACGAGGGGGGCGTGCAGGAATGCTATTGTCCGGCCACCCAAGCCAAGTTTCGCGAGTGGCTGAAAGCCAAGTATGGCACCATCGAGGCCCTCGGCCGCGCCTGGCACCGTTACAGCTTCGGCGACTGGGAGTCGGTGCACCCGCCGCGCGGCAACATCGGCTATCCCGACTCGCTCGACTGGCTGGCGTTTTGCCGGGACGACGCCATCCGCCTTCTGCGCTGGCGCACGGAGCTGATTCGCCGGCTGGACAAGCGAAACAAGATCACCGCGCACGGCACGGGCGCCCTCACCGAGATCGAATGGCGCACGGCGGCGGACGTGGATTCGTATGGCTACACCTGGGTGGCTTCGCGCCATGGCAACGATCCCTGGATGCAGTTTCAGGCCGTGGACCTGGTGCGCGGCGCCTCGCGCGGGAAGCCGTTCTGGCACGCGGAAGCCACGGGCGGGCCGCTGTGGATGCAGCCGCAGGTGATAAACCGCCCGCTGGAAGATGGCCGCAGCTCCGACGAGAAGGATGTCCGCGTATGGAGCCTGATCGACATGGCCGCCGGCGCCGGCGGCATCCTCTTCACGCGCTGGCGCCCGCTGCTCGACGGCCCGTTATTCGGAGCGTTCGGGCCCATGGGGATGGATGGCTCCCTCACCCCGCGGGCGGAGATGGCGGGCAGGTTGGCCCGCTGGAGCAACGCACATCCGGAGATTTGGAAATCGCGGCCGGTGAAGGGCGACGTGGGTATCGTCTTCGTGCAAGAGTCCGAGGATTTTAACTCCGTCCAGAGCAGCGGCTCGGGTGGCGGTGGGCGCGGTGCATCGGCGGGCGCCGGATCGGCGGCGGGCGCCTACTCGCAATCGGTCCAAGGGGCTTACCAGGCTTTTTTCGACTCGAACATCCAGGCCGATTTTGTGGGCATCGACGATATCGGGGAATACCCCATGATCTATCTCCCATACCCCGAGATGCTCAAACAATCCACCGCTCAAAAACTCCGCGACTACGTCGCCAAGGGCGGCAAGTTGGTGAGTGAGGGCTGCCCCGGGTATTTCGGCGACGGGGGCAGGGCTGGCGCGGTGCAGCCCAATCTCGGTCTGGACCAGTTGTTCGGCGCCCGCGAGAGCTATGTCCAGTTCACTCCGGACCTGTTGACCAAGCTCACCCTGACGGTGAAGGGCAAGGAGATCGGCGGCCAGTACTTTTTGCAGGAGTATAAGCTGGCAGGAGGGCAGGCGGTGGGCCAGTACGCCAATGGCCACATTGCCGCGGTGGAGAACACTTCCGGCGCAGGCAAGACGCTGTTGATCGGCACTTTCCCCGGCGGAGCCTATTTCCGAAGCCACGCGCCGGCAACGCGCGAGTTCTTCGCCGGGCTTCTGACCTGGGCGGGCGTTCGGCAGCAGGTCGAGTCCAGCGAACCGGAGGTGAAAGCCCGGCTTCATCGGGGAGCCGGCGGCACGTATCTCTGGGTGGTCAACCCCACGCGCACCGCTCGGACCGTGAAGATCTCACTGCCTTCCACGTTCCAACGGGCAGTGGAGCTGTGGCAGGAATCCAGCCGCCCGGCCATATCCGGGAACACCCTGGCTGTTACCGTTGAAGATCGGAACGCCGCCGTGGTTCGGCTGGAGTAGCAGCCTATTCTTCAAGCTCCAGCCGCAAGTAATCGTAGATCACGCCCTGGTTCACAGGGCCGGCAGGCATGATGAGCTTCAGAACGTTGGTTCCGGCCTTCATCAATGAGGTGTCCAAGGGAACCTCATGCTCGCGCCAGATCCCTAGGATGCCGTTGTGGGAGATGCCCGAGTCGGGCAACCGCTCGATCTTGCCAGCGGGCTGGCCGTTCATCGTCAGATCGATTTGCCTGGCGCCGCCGCCCGCGATCGCCACACGCAGGGTCGCCTTGCCGCGCGGTGCGTTGGGCAAGTCGAACGTGATCGACCACGGAGTGGCCCTGCCGTTTCCCCCGCCGCTCCCAAACATACCAGCCCGGGCGTTGGGGTCCTCGGAATGGGGGATGTGCTCGAAGTACCAATCCTTCCGGAAGTCGCTCTTGCCGACGACATAATTCACGTCATTGGGAAAGAGCTTGGCGTATAGCAGGGCCATCCCGTCGTGGTTGTAGTCGTCGCCCTTCAGAAACTCCGAGCCGGTACGGTTGGGGATGCCGATTTCCCACAACTGCTTGCCGCGGCGCACGGGCGTCCATGGCAGCTTGCCCAGGTCAATCGGCCTGCCGGGCTCGACCGTGATCCCGGTTTTGGCATACTCGCCGAGCACGCCGTCGGCAAATGCGCGCAGGTTGTATGGGCCAGGACGGACATTGAGAAGCGTAAACCGTCCTTGCTCGTCGGCGTGGGCCCAGAACTCGTAGTGCTTGGCGTCGCCTTGCCAGTCGATCTCGTGGGACGGGGTGCCGGGACGCGTCACCGGAGCGGTGTATGCCGGATACGCCAGCCCCACCAACAGGTTCGACATCCTGGCCCTGCCCGGCATCATCGGATCGCTGAGAAGGATCTGTCCTTTGACCGCGACGCGCTGGTTGCGATGCGGATAATCCACGCCCGCAACCCAATCATACGGCCATTTTTTGGTTTCCTTGGCCCTCTGTTCGCGCGCATCTTTCCACAGCGCCTGCGGATCGCCGCCGGAGTTGCAATAGAGGAGGAACGGGCCAATCACTTTGGTCCAGTGCTCGCCCTGCGCGACATCCACACTGGCGCCGCCGTAGTGGCTGCTGCGCCAGTAATTCAACACGCATGGGGCTGCCACCTGGTTGGTATCGCGATGCCCCTGGAATTCCACCTTGGTGGGCCCGCCGCTCAAATACTCCACCGTGGGATTCAAGAACCAGAAGCCGATGTTCCTGGTAGTGCTGGACCAGCCGAATGCCGGGTTCTCGAACTGATTGACGGTAAAGTCGTACTTGTCCTCGTGCGGGCCGGTTTCCTTGGGATAGAGGTGGTTCTGCTTCTCGGAGATGCTCATCCAATCGAAGAAGGTATTCAGCTTGGCGCAGAAGCGCGCTTCACCGAGCGTGGAGGCGGGATAATCGGGCTGGTGCTCGAAGATGGAATAGGTGTAAAGGCCGGAGTCGTCCCGGCCCATGGTGTAACGGATCTCGACATCTGAGATGAAACTGCCACCCGGACCGGCACCCATGGGCGCGCCACCCGAGATCCCCTTGATGGAGACCTCCGCGCGCTCTCCGCCGTTGGATTTCGGATCGATGGTGATCTTGACGATGGTGTTTGGCCCGGTGGTGTCATGCGACCAGAATCCGAACTGATGGTCGGTATAGCGGCCGATCCCCCGCTTGTTGGCGCCCGGCTGATCGACGCTGGTATCGGGCAGGCCATCGGGGCCGAGGATGGTCGCCAGCATTTCCGTGCCCTTGTACTGCAACGAGAGCAGGTCGCCCGATTTCTTGTCCACGCGCGCCTGCACAATCCCGTTGGCCAGCGTATAAGCCGACCCATCCTCTGTCAGTGTGACCGGCGGGCCGCCCTTCGCGGCGGAGGCCGGCTTGCCGAGTAGCGCGCACCCGGCGCCCAGCGTCAAGTCCCGCATCAGGGAGCGGCGTGTCAATGCATTCTTCATAGCTACCTCCCAAAAAATGCGCCCGCAAGCGGGCGTTGGCAGGCTGAAGCCCAATGCCACTTAGTTTTCTCGGAACTGGGAATACTGCATAACTTGTGGGGCGGACCCCCGGTCCGCGCGGGTCCCCCTGGACCCGCCCTCGACCCAATGAAACCAGCCGTTTCCGCATGTGGGGAGGCCGACGGGGGCGTCGGCCGCGGACCAGGGGGTCCGCCCCACAATCTATGCAGAATGCTGATTTCACGAAAACTAAGTGGCATTGGGCTGAAGCTTGCCCCACCATTTACCAGACCGCCTCGGGCGTGGCCCGCTCGAACTTCGCCACGGGATTCTCAGCCAGGCGGTGAAGCGCCGAGATGACGCACTGGGCGTTGAGCTCCGCGCCGCCCCGGGTGGTATGCACCCGCTGGTCGGCGAATAACGCAGTCACCGCCTGTTGGCCCATCTGGTCGTAGCGCTGCGCAATGGTTTCGTAAAGATCGAGAAACGCGGCGCCTTCCGTCTGAGCGACATCCCGAGCCCAATCGGCGTGGCTGTCGCGCGGGCGGACAATCCTGGCGTTTTCCCAAATGTTGCGCGGTATGAGGGAACAGACCACCGGCGTGGCGCCCTTGGCGCGCGTCTCCGAAATGTACTTGCGGAGATACCAGCCGTAAGTGTGAATCGTCTCGCCGGGCCCAGAGGGCGCCCCGTCGCGCTCCTCAGTCTCTTCGCCGATGCCGCGAAGAGGGCCCCCAGGGCCATTGTCATTATGTCCAAACTGCATGATCACGATATCGCCCGGCTTCAGCATCGCCAGTGCCATTTCCCAATAGCCCTGGCTGATAAAAGTGCGGCTTCCGGTGCCACCCACGGCCCGGTTCACAACGTTGATCTTCGCGGGATCGAAGTACGCGGCCAGCGGATCCCCCCAGCCCCATTGTCCATCTACGGCGTCCCCCCGTCCATTGCGAACGGTTGAATCTCCAATCAGAATGATCGAGGGTAGCGCGGGGTTGGCGGGTTCGGGCAAATTAAGCCAATGCAGGAATGCCGCCCGGTCCCTGGGAGGGCGCCCGAGATCCGCAACCATCACGGCGCCCGGCGGAGCGATTTCCACGCTCTGGCCCGCCGCCGACAACGCTCGGAGGATCCCATTCTCATGCAGCGCCTTGATCCCGGCCAGGACCATCCGCGCGTTTAGTTCCGCCCCCTCGTCGCTGGTGTGAGTGTGATCCCGCGGGAAGAAAGGCTTCACCGCCTCCACTCCCATTTGCTCATATCGGTCGGCCACCAGGGATGTCAGGTCGATGAAGGCAACATGCTCGGACTGCGCCAATTCGCGCGTCCACGCACCGTACTTCCCAGAGCCGCGTTCCACGTGCCCGTCGGCCCAGATATTGCGGACCGTGAGCGACAGCAGAATAGGCATGGCCCCCTTGGCCTTCGTCTCAGTGACCATCTTTCGCATGTACCAGCCGAAGGTGTGCACGGTCTCGTGTTGTTTGGTGACAAGATTCTCGATCTCCTGCGTCTCGTCGCCGAGTCCCGGAAGCGATCCCCGCGCAATCTGCTCGCCATTGATCGGGCCACCGTCGTTGTGGCCGAATTGGATGAGTACGTAGTCGCCGGTCTTCACGCCGGCGAGCAGACGATCCCAGAGTCCTTCGGCGACGAACGTCCGGCTGCTACGGCCTCCGCGCGCGCTGTTCACGATATTCACCCTGGTGGGGTCGAACAGCGCGGCGAAGGGCTTGCCCCAGCCGATCGCGCCGGGGCTGCCTGGCTGGGCGGTGGAGTCGCCGGCGATGAAAATGGAGGGAACCTCCGCGGCGAAGGCAGCGGTCGACACCAGCAACGCTACGATCAGCCTGCTGCGCATGCTAAGTGCCCGGATTCTCGTAAGGAACCTGAGAGAACAGTTTCCGCGGTTCGGCGCGGGGGTCATTGACAACCTTGGAGACCTTGTCGAACACCATCGTGGCACGATCCGGCGGACCATAAGGCGGCCAGTCGGGAGCTTGGGGTTGTTGGGATTTCCAGTCTTGGCGAAAGCGATATAGGCTTCGCTGATCTGCTCGGCCATCCGACAAAGGTCCGGCGTTTCATATCATGCTCCTGCATTCTCGTCTCCTTAATAGGGATTCTCCCAGAATCCTAAACAGACCGTCGCCAGTGATCGCGCACCCGCTCTCTTTAGAACATGCGAACGAATCATGGCCGCTGATCAACACCGATCAACGCAGATTTCAGCGCGCGCACCTCCGCCTCCGTCAGTTTGCGCCACTTTCCAATCTGCAGGTCGCCGATGCGAATCGGCCCGATGGCCGTGCGCACCAGCTTGAGCACCTTGCTTCCCACGGCATCGATCATCCGCCGCACCTGCCGGTTGCGCCCTTCTGTGATGGTCATCTCCAGAAAGGTGCGCTTGGCGCTCGACCGCAAGCGCTTTACCTCCGCCGGCCGAGTGGGACCGTCGCTGAGTTGGATGCCGCGCCGAAGCTGTGCGATCTGCTCGTCGCTCAGCAGCGTCGCGGTCTTCAACTGGTAAGTCTTGGGCGTCTTGTGGTCGGGATTGGCGATGTGCTCGGCGAGGTCCGTATCGTTGGTCATCAGGAGCAGGCCGCTGGTGTCCAGGTCCAGGCGTCCGACCGGCGAAAGCCACGTTCCGGCATCGCCGGTCAAATCGTAGACCGTAGGCCGGCCTTGCGGGTCCCGCCGCGTGGTCAGATACCCCTTCGGCTTGTAAAGTAATATATAGGCCTTTGCTGCCGACCTAACGGCCTTGCCGTCCAGTGCGATGCGGTCCCGCTTGGGGTCTACCCAGTGGTCCGGCTGGAGAATGGTTTTTCCGTTCACAGTCACCCGGCCCCCGCCAATCCACCCGCGCGCGTCCGTCCGGGAACCTAATCCAGCCTTGGAAAGCACTCTTTCCAAAGTCTTTAGCGGCCGTTCTTGGAGCGGTCTCCGTTTTTCGCGCATAAGTAAACAACTGTACGTAACAGTACTAATGATACAGTATGCATAGTGATGAATGCCACGGCGACAGTACTGATTCGGGGCGCGCGCCAACTGCTCACTTTACGCGGCCCCAAGGAACCCCGCCGCGGGACTTACCTCAATGATCTTGGCATTATCCAGGATGGCTCGCTACTGATTCGCGATGGCATCGTCGAAGAGGTGGGAACAACCCGCCGCATCGAGAACCTGGCGGGGGCGCGCGATGCCATGGAAATCAATGCCGCCGGGCGCGTGGTCATGCCGGGTTTCGTCGACAGCCACACTCACCTTGTTTTTCCTCCGTCGGGCGGGCTCGATGCGG
>Ga0326728_10020861_pt1 | contig 12418 bp, 4 predicted proteins | sample MB3enrmetagenome_FD_207602 | JGI IMG/M metagenome (GOLD analysis project Ga0326728, IMG submission 207602) | Lab enriched peat soil microbial communities from McLean, Ithaca, NY, United States - MB31MN | ecosystem: Environmental > Terrestrial > Soil > Wetlands > Peat | place: USA: New York...
CATGCATCGTAGCCTGACGGATCCAGCCGTATTGCAGAATCAAACGCAGTAACGGCGTCCCCGAATTTTTTGAGGTTGGCGAGGGCACGACCCTTATTGAGAAATGCCGGTGCACTGGATGGATCGATGGCTGTCGCTGCATCAAATGCTGCAATTGCGTCTTTGTTCTTCGAGAGCCGGGCAAGTGCAAGGCCTTTTTCGAAATACGCGACCGAGAAATTCGGATCGATCGAAGAGGCCATGTCGAATGCCTCAATCGCCTGCCGGTCACGGCCAAGGCGGGCGAGCGCGCTACCCTTATCGTAATAAGCGCTTGCATATTTCGGATTTATGGCGAGCGCCCGGTCATACGAGGGAATGGCCTCCTCGAACCGTCCCAGACCGGCAAGCGCGACGGCCCGGTCATACCACCCGTTTGCATTGTCGGGCCGGAGTTCGAGTGCTTTTGTGAGTGCATCTATTGCCGCCCTGAGATCGCCAACGGAGAGCAGGGCACTGCCTTTCCTGAACCAGGCCGGCGGGCAGCCGGGTTCAGCTGCGATAACCCGGTCAAAGCAGCGGATCGCGTCCGGATAATTGCGAAGCCCGGCAAACGCTTTTCCCTTTCTGTACCAGGCCGTACTATTTTCGGGGGTCAGGGCGAGGACACGGTCGAACGCTTCCACGGCAGTATCCAGATGCTCAAGTTCAAGAAGAATGCTTCCCTTGAGAAGCCAGACATCTGCGACGTTATTTTCAATATCGAGGGATGCATCGAGTATGGCGAGGGCCTCATCAGGCCTGCCGAGTTTTGCAAGCATCCGTGCCTTATGGTACAGTACTTCCGCGTTCTGCGGTTCGCTCTCCAGCAATTTGTCAAAAGCGGAGAGGGCCTGCGTGTACCTGCTCATACCGGCGTGTGCCAGCCCGGACTTGAACAGGGCATCTTTTAAGGATGGGTCGTGTTCGAGAGCATGTTTGAAGGACCGTATTGATTTTTCGTATTTGCCGAGGGCAAACAGGGCCAGTCCCTGCTGGTAGTACGCATGGGCGTGTTCGGGCACAAACTGAATTGCCTGATCGTAGGCTTCAATCGCCCCGGCATAGTTTTTCAACCGGAACAGTGCCAGCCCTTTTTGATACGCGGCTTCAGGATACGAGGGATCAAAGCCGAGTACGACGTCATATGCATGGAGCGCTTCTTCGTCATTCCCCAGCAGAGCAAGGGATTCTCCTTTATAGAAGGCAGCATCCACGGATTTCGGGTCGAGTGCCAGAGCCCGGTCAAAAGCAGAGACTGCGGTGGCGCCGTCCTTTTCGAAAAACAGGACTTCGCCTTTTGCAAGCCAGATAAACGAGTTCTCCGGGTCAAGGTCGAGCGCCCGGTTGAGTGCATCGAGTGCTTTCTGGTAATCCCTGACCTCAGCAAATGCCCGCCCCCGGTAATACTGGATGACGGAGGTCTCCGGGCCAAGGGTAAGTGCGAGATCGAAGATCCCTGTTGCATCCTGATACCGCCGCAACATAAAGAGGGCTAGCGCCTTCCTGAATGCGTAAGCCTGTGTTGAGGGGGCGATCTCGAGTGCACGATCGAAGGCCGGAAGCGATTCTTCAAACCGTTCCTGTTCGAAAAATACCAGTCCTTTCTGGTACCATGCTGCCGCACAATTTTCGTCAATTGCAAGCGCCTGTTCGAATGAATCCTCCGCGTCATTATGCAGCGCAAGGTGGGAATACGCGAGACCTTTATAGTACCATGCAGGCGCATTTTTTCCGTCAATGGCCAGCAGTTTGTCAAACGCTGCAATGCCTGTCTCCCACTGTTCGTTGTGAAGGAGGGATTTTCCCCGGTAAAGCAGGGAAAAGACATCCTTTGACTGGCGTTTTAGCGCCTTTGCAAATGATTCAGCGGCTTCCTTGAACCGGTTGAGCCGGTAGAGTGCGTAACCCTTGCATGCGTGGATGCGGGCATTGCCGCCTTCATATTCAAGGGCGCGGTCGAGCGCGATCACCGCGTCCTCGTACCGGGATAACCGGGTGAGCGCGGTTCCCATGACAAAATGGGCGATTCCATTTTCCGGGTCGAGCGCGATGACCCGGTCAAAGAGCGTGAGTGCCTCCTCATAACGCCTGAGCTCCGAAAGCGCCTGCCCTTTTTTGACCAGCGCACCGGTGTGATTGCTGTCCAGCTCAATCGCGCGGTCAAATGAGGGGATGGAGTCTTCATATTTCTTGAGGGCAAAAAATGCGCAGCCTTTTTCGAACTGGATGCGGGAGCTTTCCCGGCCCTGACGGAGGCACCGGTCAAAGATTTCGATTGCATCTTCGTATTTTTCGAGCCTTGCGAGAGCAAGCCCCGCCTGCTCCAGCGCTACGGTATTCTCCGGATTGATCTTGATGGTTTTTGCAAAGGCCCCGATCGCTTTTTCATCCCGCTGGAGTTCAACATACGCAAGGCCCAGGTGATAGAAATTATCGGCCGACCCGGGATCCGCAGCACATGCTGATTCCAAGACCGTTGCCGCTTCCCTGAAGCGTTTTAAGGATTCGAGGGCAAGACCTTTCGCCAAGAGAAGGGGAGCATCGCCGGGGGTGATCGCGAGTGCGCGATCGAAGGCGGCGACCGCCTCCTCGTTCTTACCTATGGCAGCAAGAGCGCGTCCCTTGTGATAGTATGCCGGCGGATAATCTGTTACCAGGGCAAGAACACGGTCAAACGCAGCTACCGCGTCTTCGTTGCGCAGGAGACGGATCAGGTTAAGCCCCATGTCGAACCAGGCATGTGCATTGGTGCTGTCAAGTTCCAGCGAACGGGAGAATACAGGTACTGCATCTGCATACCTTCCCATTGTTGTGAGGGCGACGCCTTTGTAATACCAAGCCTCGGCAAAATCCGGTCGGATCTCGATGGCCTTGTCGGATGCCTGGATCGATTCATCGTCTTGCCCGAGGTTATGCAGCGATATGGCCTTATTGAGTGCAGATTCTGCACTTTTTGGATCGCATTCAAGTGCACGTTCATACGCATCGATAGAGTCCTGGTATAATCCCTGTGCGGCGAGCGCGACACCCTTGAGGTGGTGTGCGGGTGCGTATTTGGGCAGGAGGACGAGGGCCTGATCGAATGCCTGGATCGCCTCGCGGTAGCGTTCGAGTTTCAGGAGCGATGCCCCGCGGTGGAACAGGGCACGGTCTAGGTGAGGATCACTCTCGAGCGCGAGGTCAAAAGAGAGGATCGCCTCTTCGAACCTTCCGAGTTCGTAGAGGGCGAGACCCTTATGGTAATGTGCTTCGGGATAGTTGGACTCCACTTCCAGTGCATGGTCGTAGGCGTTGATGGCTTCATCATAGCTGCCTGAATCAAAGAGCGCCCGGCCTTTCTGGTACCAGGCATGGAAATTATGGGGGTTCTCTGCTATGGTGCGGTCGAAATCCTTGAGGGCTTCGCCAAACCTGCCCAGGTTGTAGAGCGAGATGCCCCTGCGCATCCGTGCCTCGGCATACCTGGGTTTGAGGGCAAGAGTCTTCTCAAATGCGGTGACCGCGTCCTGGTGCCGGCCAAGGCCGTCAAACGCCCGGCCTTTCTGGAAATAAACCAGTGCATTCTCCGGATCATAAATAAGCGCCCGGTCGAATGCTTCAAGCGCTTCCTGGTACTTCCCGAGCTTGGAGAGCGCAATACCCTTGAAGTAATATCCCGGAGAGTTACTCGTGTCTTTTTCGAGGTTCTTCTCGAACGCCTCGATAGATTCCTGGAACCGCCCTAACTTCTGGAGCGCAAAACCCCGGTAATAAAAAACTTCGGTATACCCGGGTTCTATATCCAGTGCCCGGTCGAACGCGGCAATCGCATCCTGGTATTTGCCGAGATCGAGGAGCATCTTTCCCTTGTTGTACCACGCAGGGGCAAAGGATTCACGTATTCTGATTGCTGCTTCAAAGGCGGCAAGCGCCTCTTTTTGCCGGCCTGAGTTTGCGAGTGCAAGGCCCATGTGGTAATGTGCGTCACTGTTGCCAGCATCGATCTCCAGGAGGACCTCGAAGACCTGGAGCGCCTCCTCGATCCGGCTGAGCTTTTCAAGCGAAAGTCCTTTGTAAAGGAAGGCTACGGTGCTCCGCTGGTTTAAGGCAATCGCGTTATCGAATGCATCGATCGCATCCTGGTACCTCCCAAGGTCAAAGAGGGCCCTGCCGTCTTTGATCCAGCCCTCCTCCTGGTCGGGGTTCAGCCTGAGGGCCTCTGCATACGCATCAGCGGCATCCCCGGTACGCCCCAGGACATTCAGGGCCTCTCCTTTCCGCATCCAGATTTCGTCAAGCGCCGGGTTGATGTCGAGGGCTTTAGTGAAGGCCGTAACGGCGTCGGCAAGCTTGCCTAAGTCCGCAAGCAGGATGCCCTTTTTCACCCACCCTTCGGCATGGTCCGGGTTTATCTCCAGCACTTTGGTGAATGCAGCCAGAGCATCCTGTTTTTTTACCAGCCGGTCAAGAGCGGTTCCCTTCTGCATCCAGATATCGACCAGGTTCGGGTTTAATGAGAGGATTCGGTCGAAAGTTTCCACCGCCTCTGCATACCGCTGGAGCACCATAAGGGATTCGCTGCGGCAGACCAGCGCTTCCATCTGCGATGGGTTTACCGCGAGGCTGCGGTTCAGCGCTGCGACTGCCTCCTCGTGCCGCCCGAGCCGTGCAAGGGCAATACCCTGGTACGTGAGTGCCCCGGTGAGGGTGGGGTTCATCGAGATTGATGTATTGAGCGCTGCAAGGGCCTCCTCATACTTTCGGGACTGGAGATAAGCAATACCCTGGTAATAGTACGTGGATGCATTTGAGGTATCAAGAAGCAGAGCCTCGGAAAATTCCCGTATTGCATCATCGTACCGCTCGCACTCGATGAGCGAGATCCCCATAAAATGGTGGGCAGGAGCATTTGCCGGGTTGTATTCAAGGGATCGTTCAAACGCCCCGATTGCATCTCCGTACCGTTCCCGGCCGGCGTACGCTATACCGAGATAATAAAGCGCCTGCGGATTATCCGGTTCAAGGGCAAGCATCCGCTCAAAGGTCTTTATCGCATCGTCGTACCGTTCGCGCTGGGCGAGGGCTATACCCTTCTGGTACAGCGTCTTGGGGTTGTCAGGCTCGATTTCCAGCGCCTGATCATAGGAAATGATTGCTTCCAGCTGCTTGCCGAGCCGGGCAAGGGCATTGCCTTTCTCGTAGAACGCGCGGGCGCACCGGCGGTTGATCTCAAGTACCCGCTCGTATGCCCTGATGGCCTCTTCGAAACGGGAGATCTCGGCAAGCGAGATACCCTTGTAGAACCAGGCCCAGACATCACGGGGGGCGCTCTCAAGGGCATGATCAAAGACCGCGATCGCCTCGTCGTACCTGCCCAGCGTAACAAGCGCCATCCCCTTGCGTACCAGGGCCTCCGTGTTCTTCGGGTTAAGGCTGGTTACCTTGTCAAAAGATGCAATCGCCTCTTCGGGAGCGCCAAGGTGCGCATGGCAGATCCCTGCCTGGAGCCATGCATTAGTAAGGCCCGGGTTCTGCCCGACTGCTTCTTCAAATGCAGTGACCGCATCCTTCCACCGCCCGAGATGCGTAAGCGCGATCCCTTTTTCATAGAGAGCGGTCGTATTCTGCGGCGAGAGGGCGAGGGCGGCGTCGTATGCGGCAGCGGCTTCGGCATACCGCTCTTTTTTCAGGAGCACCGCTCCCCGGTGATACAGTGCAAGCGTGTGGGCGGGATCGATTGCCACGGCCTGGTCAAATGCGCGGAGTGCCTCATCCGCCTGGCCCAGTTTCGTGAGGGCGAGGCCCTTGCCAAAATATGCATTTACGTAATTGGGGTAGATCCCGATGGCCTCGTCAAACGCTTCTATCGCAGGCCGGAACCGCTCCGCTTTTAACAAGGCACTTCCCTTGTCGTAATACACCTGCGCATTATCGGGCCTGAGAGCGATACTCTTGTTAAACGCGTCCAGTGCCTCGTCGAACCTGCCAGTCTTTACCAGGAGCTGGCCTTTCTGGTGGTATGCCTGTGCATTGCCCGGATTATCGCTCAGGGCCCGGTCAAACTCCTGGATGGCGTCCTCGCTGTTTCCAAGCTTTGCCAGGGCAAACCCCTTATGGTATACGGCATCTGAATAATCGGGCCGTATCTTCAGCGCCCGGTTATAGGCTGAGACTGCTTCGCTGAACTGTCCGAGGCTAGCATAGGAAATCCCCATCTGGTAAGCTGCCGAGGCGCACCCGGGATCGACAGAAAGGGTATGCTCGAAGGCTTTGATTGCCTCTTCCTGCCTTCCGAGACGGGAAAGGACAATTCCCTTGAAATAGGAAGCGCCGGCATGGTTTTCCTGCAGGGAGATTATCTGGTCAAACGACTCAAGCGCGTCATCATACCTGCTCAGGTTAATGCAGCAAACACCCCGGCTGTACACGGCATCAATATTATCCGCATCAGCAGCAATTGCCCGATCAAAATCCGCCACTGCCTCGCGGAACCGGCCCAGGTTCTGGTAGGCTTTGCCCCGGATGAAGTAGATCCTGCTGTTTGCCGGGCTCATTTCCGCTGCCTTGTCCAAGGCATAAGCGGCGTCCTCGTATCGTTCCAGCTCAAACAGGGAGAAACCCTTGTAGAGCCATGCATCTGCGACAAGGGGGTTCTGCAGGATTGCCTGGTCGAGCGATAACGCCGCATCGGCATATTTCCCGGTCCTGTACTGGGCGATGCCTTTGATCACCCAGATGTCCGCGTGGTCGGGTTCGGACTCGAGAAACGTCCCTGCCGCTTCGGCGGCTTCCGCATACCGTTCCTGTTTTGCAAGAATAAACGAGCGGTAATACCAGACCCATGCATCAGCGGGATCGAGCGCATGAGCCTTTTCAAAGGCGCCGAGGGCTTCTTCGTATCTCCCGATCTCGTAGAGGGAGATCCCCATGTTGTAAAACGCCTTTGAATAACCGGGAACGATCTCGATTGCCTTCCCGTACGCGACAATGGCTTCCTCGTGCCTGCCGAGATCTGCAAGGGCGATACCCTTGTTGTAATAGACCTTCGCGTGGCTGGGATCGATGGTAAGCGCATGATCGTAGGCCGATATTGCGTCTTGGTACCTGCCCAGTTCGTAGAGGGCGATGCCTTTGAGGATCCAGGCTTCGGCATTGTCGTATCTGAGAGCGATAAGCCGTTCGCAGGTATCGAGTGCCTCCCTGTTCCTGCCGATCTGTGCGAGGGTTGCTGCCTTGTTGTACCATGCATTGATATCGGAGGGATCAAGCGTCAGCGCAGTATCGTAGGACTCAATCGCAGCATCGTATTTTCCAAGGTCGTATAATGCGATGCCTTTGAAATAATGGGCTTTTGGCAGTTTCGGGAAGAGGGTGAGCGCCCGGTCGAACATGACCACGGCTTCCTGGTACCTGCCGAGATCATAGAGTTCGATGCCCTGTCGCAATAGTGCTTCAGCATCACTTCTGCTCATAAATCGTTGTCGCTCCCTCGATAATTTTTGATAGTTTCTGGCGCCGCAAGTCGATACCCAAGCGTGGGAAGATGCGGCATATACTCTTTCCGGTATTTATATGTACACCACTATTTATGAATGCTATTTTTATAGCCCTTTTATTACACTGCATTTCTGCTGTCGGCAAGGCAGGTTCACCCGGTCATGGACCGGATCACCTGGCCCAGCCGCTCTATCCCTTCGGCAATCCGCCCGGTATCTGCGTTGGAAAAATTCAGGCGCAGGGTATCGGTCCCACCGCCATCGACATAAAATGGGATGCCCGGAAGCACGGCCACCTGTTCACGGAGCGCACGGTTAAAAACCTCCATCGAGAAGCACCTGGGGGGAAGAGTAACCCAGACAAACATCCCGCCCTCTGGTTCGGTCCACCTGACTCCCCCTGGCATTACGTTCTGCATCGTAGCGATCATGCAATCCCGCTGTTTTCGGTACGCATCCCGGATCTTACGGATGTGCGCATCGATGTCGGTATCTTCAAGATAACGCGAGACGATTCGCTGGGAAAGGAAATTGGAGTGCAGGTCTGATGCCTGTTTTGCAACGACCAGCTGATCCATGATCTGCTGAGGGGCACAGACCCACCCGAGGCGCATGCCGGGGGCCACGATCTTCGAGAACGAACCGGTGAGTATGGTCTGGTCGGGCAGATATTTCTTTAAAGGCGGAGACGACCTGCCAGAAAACCGGAGTTCCCCGTACGCATCGTCCTCCACCACGATCGTACGGGTGCCGGCGAGGATGTCGGCACATGCCTTCCGCCGCTCTTCTGAGTACGTGATCCCTGAGGGGTTCTGGGAGTTGGGGATACCGTAGAAGATTTTCGCATCATCCCGCGCAAGCGCCGTTTCAAAAGCTGCCGGATCCGGTCCCTCCGGCCCGAGTTCGACCGGTACAAAGACCGGCTCGTAAAGCGAGAAGACCTGAATTGCGCCAAGGTACCCGGGGCGTTCAATGACGATCCGGTCGCCGGGATCTACCAGGATTTTGCCGATGAGATCAAGGCACTGCTGCGAACCGTTGGTGATAAGGACTTCTTCGGGTGAAATGTCGATGCCCAGCCGCGTCCTGTACCGGTCCGCGATATACTGTCGCAACGGAGGATACCCTTCGGTCGTTGCGTACTGGAGGGCAACCCTGCCATCATCGCGCAGGACATCGGCTGCGGCCTGTGCGATACCCCTGACATCGATCAGGTCGGGGTTGGGCAGGCCGCCGGCGAACGATATAATATCAGGAGTTTCCGTCACTTTGAGGATCTCCCGGATGAACGATTTGGGAGTGGCGTGCATCCGCCGGGCGAATGCACGGTTCCGGCGCGACGGTTCCGGCTCCTGAACCTGCACGGGTTTCTGCTTTCCAGCCATGAGAATTCGATCCTTTGCTAAAATACCTGCCGGTTATATTGAAAAAACGGCCTTATATATATGGACGGTCGCGGAGACCGAAAATTTTGTACTGCGATATTATCCCGCATCAAAATAATCAGCGTTCACACCGGATAACACTTCAAAAGACTTTTTACCCATAGCTGCACACCCATTCCTCAGGTATCTTGTTATGACTGTCATTAAGAGCATTGAAATTATCTCATGGGCGAAGATCCATGCGTTGTTCGGTATTGTGTTCGGCCTTGTCTATGGCATATTTTTTGCCATCATGGGCGCCGCTATCGGGGCAAAATACAGCCTGCCGGGTGCGACGACTCTCGGGCTGCTCTCCATCATCGTATTCCCCATCATTTTTGGGATTCTGGCCTTCATCTGTGGGGCGATTCTGGCCTTCCTGTATAACATCTTTGCCAGCAAGATCGGCGGCGTTGAGATCGAGCTGGCCGAGAAAAAAGCATAACCTCTTTCCTTTTTTTCAATTATTGTAAAGATCAGGTCTGGCGGTTTACCAGATCCCTTTCAAAAGTTATTGCATATCGAGTGAAGATATCGGGATCCGGGAACGGTCCTGCGGCAAGCGGCACTTCTTCCAAGGGATCGGATCGCAACATGGTCATGTTTTTCCTGGGGGAGTAGGTGTACCGTACCTCAACCAAGTGATCGTGTCCGAGCAACCCGGGGTTGCGGGACGTTTTCCTTTCTGCCCGGTTCAATGCGAATGCAGAGGCAGGCCTTCGTGGCTGTGCTCCTTGATATAATGATACTCTGGTCCGGACGCAGTGAGGGGGTCGACGTGAATTGTTGCATCCGAAAGGTACTTGAGATGATGGAGAAGTTCATGCTGGACTTCTTTTGCAATCGCGTGTCCCTGCTCGACGCTGAGTAACGAATCCACCGTGACACTTACTTCCGCATGGAGACGGTGTCCCAGCCATCTTACTTTTACACCGGTAACTTTACGTATACCACTGACATGATGTGCGGCATGGAAAATCTCTTTTGGGATCTCCGGGTCAACGCCATCCAGCAGCCGCACAAATATTGCTTTTGCTGACGCCCAGACAATCCAGAATATCGCGATCGTAATAGCAAGACCGATGAACGGATCGGCAAGCGGGAACCCGAAATACAAGCCAACTGCACCAAGGAGGACGGCAAGACTCATAAAACCATCCGCTCGTGCATGCTGGCCGTCAGCCACGAGCGCAGCGCTGCCAATGTCCTTCCCGACCCGGATGCGGAGCTGCGCAACGGCTCCATTCCCGATAAACCCGATAACTGCCGCCATTGCGACAGCCCAGAGAAACGTCACGGTCTGGGGATGAATGAGCCGGTTGATGGATTCATACCCGGCAACAATAGCGGATATAAGGATCATTAGGACGACGGCCACACCGGCAAGATCTTCAACGCGTCCGTAGCCGTACGTAAACCGGTAGGTTGGTTTTCGCGAGGAAAGCAGAAACGCGAACAGAAGCGGGATCGCGGTGAGCGCATCCCCGAAATTGTGGATGGTATCGGCAAGGAGAGCGATGCTTCCGGAATAATATACGACAACGACCTGCAGGATCGCGGTAATAAACAGGCCGACAAACGACCATTTGACCGCCCGGATGCCCCGTTCGGTTGCAAAGATCGAAGGATCGACAACGCCGTGCATGTGGGCATGGCCGTGATGGTCATCATGGTGATCATAATGTTCATTCGGGTGATCGTGCCTATGAAAATGGCCACGATCAAGGTCGTGATCGTCATGATGTTCGTGGTTTTCAGCTGGAGGGATCATTTTGTTGGGCCTTCTTATCTGTTTGCCCCGTTACGGGAGGCTGATTTGTAGTGTTCATGAGGATAACGGCAATCGTATTGCCGCTCTCCCGGCAGTATGTGTCAACCCGCCGGAAAACATGCGGCACCATAGACGCCGGTGTAAGGAGCACCGAGCATTCCCCAACGAGTGCCCGCAATATGCCTTTGTCTATCACGCCATACGTGAAATCGAGCGATATCGATTCGCACTCAGCAAGATTCTTTGCCCGGGTTCCCATTGCCCCGCGCCTGACCCCCGGATGGTCTGCTATCCACGCCCTGATTTTATCAGTGCCAGTTGTATCCACATCGCAGACCGTGATGGTTCCAAGGACCCTGTCAGCCCGTGGTTTACTGAAGCTCTGTTCGAGCGCACTGACCAGCTGCAGGACAGACTTTGGCAATTGCGTCTTTTCCACCATCTGCCGCGAGACAAGTTCCGTATAAACTTCCAGCACCGCAGGCATCCGCAGGTTCGAGGACGTGATGAGCGCGGGATCCGTAAAGACTTCCTCGGGAGTGCCTGCATGAAGCACGATCCCTTTGTTCATCAGGATGATCTGGTCGGCCCAGTGGTATGCGAGTTCCACGTCATGGGTGGAGATAATGATTGTCGCACCTTTCGCATTGAGCTCATCGAGAAGTTCCATGAGATCCGCAGCACCGGCAGGGTCGAGCGAACTTGTCGGTTCGTCAAAAACAAGGATAGCCGGGTCCATCGCAAGCGTCCCCGCAATCGCGGCCCGTTTTTTCTCCCCGCCGCTCAGCTGGTGTGGCGGGCGTTTTTCGTACCCGGCCAGTCCCACCTCAAGGAGGGCCCGGGTGACGACCTTTTTAATCTCGTCCGGTTCCATGCCAAGGTTAAGCGGGCCAAATGCCACATCCTGATAAACCGTCGGGGCGAAGAGCTGGGTATCCGAGTTCTGGAAGACCAGTCCTACTTTCTTGCGCACCTCGCGCAGTGATCTGCTGTCATACTTGAGGGGTTCACCATCGAGAAGCACCCGCCCCTTCGAGGGTTCAAGAACCCCGTTGCACATCAGGAGCAGGGTGGTTTTCCCGGCGCCATTGGGGCCGACCAGAGCAACCCTGGCTCCTTTTTTTATCGAGAAGGTTACGCCGGAAAGTGATTCCCGGCAATTGGGGTAGGCGTAATGGATATTCTCAAATTCGAGCAGGTTCGTCATGGCTCACCTGAAAGGCACTATCGTGCTGGTCATGATTGCAACAGTAATGCAGAGACCCAGATAGACTGCGATGGATGCAATTGCCGCCGGTTTTGGGGGATTCTGCTGGCCTGGCAGTTCCAGTTTGCCGTCATAGCACCTCGAATCCATCGCGATGATCAGGTCTTCGGCCTCTTTCCATGCCCGGATAAAAAGCATTGCGCCGAGCATCGCCATTGAGTTGAGGGACCGTTTAAATGATGTATACCCGTGGCGGATAGTCTGTGCATTGTGGATCGCGATCGCCTGGCCGATGAAAACGAAAATGAAATGGTAGATCAGCATGGAAAGATCGACCAGAACAGGCGGAACGCGCAGCGTGTGCATAACGGAAAAGATCTCAATCATGGGGGTCGTCAGGGCAATAAAGAAGAGCCCGCACATCCCGCCAAAGGTCCGGACCAGTACAAGGAATGCGAGATTTGCAGAGCCAGATGTGGCGGTCAACGGGACGTTAGCGATGGAAAACGTCAGGACCGGT
>Ga0326728_10020863_pt1 | contig 12416 bp, 14 predicted proteins | sample MB3enrmetagenome_FD_207602 | JGI IMG/M metagenome (GOLD analysis project Ga0326728, IMG submission 207602) | Lab enriched peat soil microbial communities from McLean, Ithaca, NY, United States - MB31MN | ecosystem: Environmental > Terrestrial > Soil > Wetlands > Peat | place: USA: New York...
GGTGGGCATCAGGTTCCCCCTCAACACCACGATTAAGGTCCAGGAGAGGGGCAAGTTCATCGACCTGAAGGACAAATTCAAGATAAAGAAGGAAGAAGAGGAAGAGACCGGATGAATGAGGACGGGGTAATCGGGGCAGATACGATCTTCGAACCCAAGCCTAGCAACCCCGTGGTCATCTGCGGTCTGCCCGGCAGCGGCTACGTGGGGAAGCTCGCCGTCGAGCACCTGATCAGCGTCTTCCACGCCAAGAGGTTCAAGGAGTACCACTCTCCCAGCTTCCCTCCCCAGGCGAACGTGGGTGACGACGGAATCGTTAACCAGGTCAGGGGGGAGTTCTACCACGCCGAGACGGGTCAGGGCCGCGACCTGCTAATCTTCACCGCCGACGCCCAGCCAACGTCCTCGAGGGGAGAGTATGAGCTGTCCGACGTCGTGGTCCAGGACGGGAAGAAATTGGGGGCGGTCCTCGTGATATCCCTCGCCGCCTTCATTACGGGCAACTTCTCCGAGGAGGAGAGGGTCTTCGGCGCTTCCAGCTCCACAGAGATGTGTGCGAGGCTCACCGAGAACGGGGTCAAGCTGATGAAGGAGGGCACCATAACCGGGATGAACGGCCTGGTAATCGGTATGGCGAGCCTCAACGGGATGGACGCAGCCTGCCTGCTGGGAGAGACCTCCGGATACATGGTCGACCCGTCAGCTTCGCAGCGCGTGCTCGAGGCCCTAGGGCGAATCCTGAACATGAAGATCGACCTTGCCACTCTGACGGAGAGGGCGGTGGAGGCCAAGGAACTAATGGGTCAGATTCAGAAGATGGCGGCAGCAGGCCAAGAGGGTGAAGTCGAGTCGGGGGCACTCGGTCAGGGCGGGTCGAAACGGCAGCCGGGCTACATCGGCTGACCAGCCAAGGGACTCGGGTCGGCCTTCAACGCGCTAGCCCTTGATGTTGCCTATGGGCCTCAGCGCTGCGACCTTCCGCGAGATTCCCGCCCGATCCATGGTATCGACGACCTCGGAGATGTCCTTGTAGGCCACGCCCGCCTCCTCGGCGAGGCCGTCGTAGGTGGCGGCCTTCACGTAGATCCCCCGTTTCTCCATGCTCCTCTGGAGCTCCTCCCCCCTCACCTGTCTCTTTGCGGCGGTCCTGGACATCGTCCTACCGGATCCGTGGGCCGTGGAGCCGAAGGTCTCGGTCATCGCCTTGTCCGTGCCGACCAGCAGGTAGGAGCCCGTCTCCATCGACCCACCTATAATCACGGGCTGACCGATGCTCCTGTATGGCGCTGGGACGTCGGGTTGCCCCGGTCCGAAGCTTCTTGTAGCTCCCTTCCTGTGCACCACCAGCTTCCTGGTAGAGCCGTCGACCGCATGTTCCTCGACCTTGGCGATGTTGTGACAGACATCGTACACTATGTGCATGTCGAGGGCCTCAGGGTCGCGGTGGAACACCTTCTGGAACGCCTCCCTTATCCTGTGCACGATGACCTGCCTGTTAGCGAACGCCATGTTCGCTGCACAGACCATCGCCCCGTAGTAGTCCCGTCCCTCCTTGGACGAGAAGGGAGCGCAGGCCAACTCCCGGTCTCTGACCGTTATCCCGTAGCGCTTCATCGCTCCGTCGAAGATTCGAAGGTAGTCTGAGCCAATCTGGTGCCCGAACCCCCTGCTTCCGCAGTGAACCATGATGACGACCTGGTCGTCGTGCACGAGGCCGAAGTGCTTCCCCATCTCGGGGTCGAAGAACCGTTCTGGGTCGACCACCTGTATCTCGAGGTAGTGGTTTCCCGACCCGAGGGTGCCCATCTGGCTGATCCCCCTGCTCGAGGCCTGCGAGCTGACCTTGGATGGTTCGGCCCCCTTGAGGTAGCCTCCCTCCTCGACCATGGAAGCGTCCTCCGACCAGCCGTAGCCGTTCTCGCTGCACCACTTCACCCCCCAGCGCATCACGTCCTCGAACTGGCTCTGGTTGACGCGGACGAACCCCTTCACGCCGACGCCCGCGGGGACGAGCTTGAACAGGAGGTCTACGAGCTCCCTCACCCTCGGCTTCACCTCCTGGAACCTCAGGTTCGTTCGAATCAGGCGCATCCCGCAGTTCACGTCGAAGCCGATTCCTCCGGGGGAGATCACCCCGTCCGTCGGGTCGAACGCTGCCACGCCCCCTATCGGGAATCCGTATCCCCAGTGGGCGTCGGCCATCGCGTACGAGTACTTCACGATACCAGGGAGGGAGGCGACGTTGGTCACCTGCTCGAAGACGCCCTGGTCCATCCCTTCGAGCAGCTTCTTTGTGGCGTAGATCCGTGCAGGGACCAACATTCCCTCTTTGTAGCTGGTGGGTATCTCCCAAACTACGTCAGAGACCTGCTTCGTCTGCGGAGGAACTGGCATATCGAAATCTGCCCTGGTTACTGGCTGATTTGCACGCCTCTTGGAGAGATTTTAAGTCTTTGTCGTGTATCGGCTGCCCATAGTGTCGGTCAGGGAGGGCAGCCCTCAGGGCCTAGCTTCGCTCTGACGCTCATATGTCGAGGACGACGGTCGTCTCCCACGAGCCCGAACTGCCGCGCTTTATGCCAAACATGTGCATCGTCACCGCCTTGACGTCGTTCCTAAGCACCTGCCTCTCTCTGTCGATGGGCTCGCCCATCATCGCGCACGTGAGGCTCTTTCCGTCCTTGCTCACGTCGGGGATGAACGCCCGGAAGAGCAGTGAGTCGACGTCCTTCAGCGCGATGAGCTGTGTGAGAAAGTCGTAGAGGAGCCCGTCCGAGTCGTCCGCCCTCATCTTGAGCTCCTTGGTCACCCGGGCACGGAGCGTCCTCCGGTCGACCATCACCGATGTGAGGGCATCGGCGCACGCCTCGAAGAGTCCCGAAAGGGAGTCTGCCCTCGCGGCGAAGGCGATGTCGGCGAGCGCCACGTCAGGAAGGAACTGGAAGTTTGGTCTGGTCAAGGGCTGCGAGAAGGCGTCGCCGGTCGCTCTTTAAAGGTGCAGGCTGCAGGTCTCTCGCAGATACTTTATTGAGCCGGTGGAGGCTATGGCAGGAAGACAGGAGATCTCCGCCACTTGGCCCGCTGCATGCTGCTGCTCGAAGGTGCGCACGACGCTTACGCCAACCTCGCGCTGGAGGAGGCCGTCTTCATCAACAACGGGCGCGACGCTCTGACGCTCAGAGTCTGGAACAACGAGAGGTCGATAGTGATCGGGAGGGCGCAGCTCGCCCGCTTCGAGACGGACGTGGATTACTGTCTCGCTGAAGGAATCCCGATCGTGAGAAGGTTCACGGGTGGGGGAGCGGTCTACCACGGCCCCGGAAACCTAAACTGGTCCATCTCCGTCGGCAGAGACTTCAGCGCAGGGCGCATCAAATACGCCTGGGACATACGGGAGGTGTTCAGGGTGTCCGCGTCGCTCGTGACCACGGCTATCCAGATGTGCGGAAGGGAGGCGAGGTTCGAAGGGCCTGCCAACAGGATACTCTCCTCAGAGGGCAAGGTCAGCGGAATGGCGGCCTACCTCTCGAAGGACGGAACGTTCTGCCACGGGACGCTTCTGCTTCACGCAGACCTCGACGAGGCGGCGAGGCTCACCGAGCCCGCCAAGACTGAACTCGAGCGGAGGTACGCGAGGAGCGCTCCCATGAGGATGGCGAACATCGAAATCGAGCCCGATAGGTTCGTCTCATCGTTGTCGGCCGCGATCTCTGAAGAGACGAGGGCGGCGCTCGATGCCCGGGAGCCCACCGGTGAGGAGCTCGGGATTGTGCAGACGATCCTCCCGCGCTACAGGGACGCGAACTGGAACCTCGGCGATCCGTTCACGGCGCCGACGACGAATTGATCGGGCCGGAACCCGTCGTGGGTTCTATCCTTGCCCCCTGCTCCTCCCCCTGTCGCTTCGCGTAACCAAACCTCGTTAGGGACGCTTCGAGCACGAAGAAGGAGACGAGCAACACTCCCGCAGCGATTGCGAAGGTGGTGGCGTAACCATCGTAGTAGGAGATGTACCCCGTCAGGAAGGCGCCCACCACGGTCCCCAGATTGCTCAGCGCAGCATAGCCGCCGAGAAGGTTCCCCTGCTTATCCTGACCCATGCTTGAGAAGAGCATGACCGACGTGGACGCATTCCATATCGCGTATGCGACACCGATCACGATGAAGAGTAGCGTGCCCACGACGAAGAGTCCGAAGCCGCGGAAAGCAAGGGCAGTGAAGGCCATCAGTATGTAGAAGGCGGCTCGAAGGATGATAGAGTATGAACCAGCCTTGACGCCCCCGAATCGCTGGATGAGGCCACCGACCCCGCGGTACGCCAGCGTCTGTGTCGTCGCATTGACCAGGGAGAGGGCGAACACCTGGCTGTCGGTAACCCCGAACTCGGATAGGAATGGGGTGAAGGCGGTATTCAGCAAGGCGCTGCCGACGGTGAAGAAGAACGTTGAGATGAAGAGGAGCGCCCTGCCCGTCATCGCGCCGGCTCTCGTCGCTCGAAATGCCCTAAGGACCTCCTTTGGGGATGGCGTGGTGAGCACGAGGTGCTGCACTGCAGAGGTCATCCCGTGATAGACGCGGGAGACGTATCCCAGAGGATGCAATGCTAGCTGGGAGCTCTCTAGCGTGAGCTCGGGTTCAGGCACCAGGAAGAACGACAGCGCCACAGAGAATGCCGTTGAGCCCGAGGCGAAGAGCAGTAACGCGTCGAACGGCAGGACGGCCGACCATACGAAACCCACGGCCAGGCCGAGGGTCGCGCCGATGTTCGCAAAGAGCGAGAGCCGGCCGTAGGCCGCAATCCAGTTCTTCTTCTCCGAGGTCTCCATCACCAACAGGTTGGAGGCCGTCGAGTTGGCGCCGATTACGAGGGCGAGTAGCCCGAACAGAGCGGCGAACGCAGCGATGCTCGGAAGGAGATACATGATGAGGAAGACGACCATGGTCCCTGTGCTGGCGACAACGAAGAAGAAGCGCCTCCTCGCGAGCCGGTCAGTCATCGAACCCCAGAACATGGAGGCAGGTATGAGGATGAAGTTGTAGAGCGTGGCAATCAGGCCGACGTCGAGGACGGTCCCGCCAAGGTGAAGGATGTAGAGCGGCGCCATCGTGCTGAAGGCCTGTGCGCCAGCGTTGATGGGGAGTACAGACCACACCCAAGAGTTCTCTTCCGGCTTGGAGAGGTTGGCATCGCTCATCTACTTACAACTACTCAGGTCGGGGCTCTGAAGACAGGCCACCCAGTTGGACGGCTATCTTCTTTTCTCCCGTCTGAGCAGGGCGCGTGATCAATCTTTCGAGCGAACGTCGTAGAGAGCCGCGATTTCCTCGAAGACTCCCCTGAGTACCCTGATGGAGTTTTTGTAGTCGGCTACCTCCACGAATTCGTTGTCGGTGTGTTCCAGCTTTGAGTCGCCCGGTCCATAGGTGACACACGGGATTCCCATTCTCTGTGCCATAGTATTCATGTCCCCCGTCCCGGTCTTGTGCGTCAGGACGGGCCTCGCCGAGAGCGTCTTGATTATCGAGCGCTGAAAGGCTCGCACGATCAGCGAGTCGGTAGGAGCCTCGTACGGCTCGGTGGCCTCGTCAAAGCCTATCTCGAACCGCGCATCCGGGCTCGCCTGCTTCGACTCTTCGACGATTCGGGTCAGGTCAGACTCGAGCGTCCCGGAGGAGAGCCCCCGCGGTATCCTGATGTCGAGCGTTACTTCGCAAGCGGGCGGGATCACGTTCGAGTAGTGACCGCCCTGAATCATCGTGAGGGAGATGCTGACCGACCGGTAGTGGTCGCCTTCGGTGGTATGCTCCTTCTCATAGACGGCGAACCGACCCAGAACTCTCATAGCCTCGTTCACCGCACTCGGATACGCCCATGGCGAAGCGGCGTGGCCGCCCGACGTCCGCACCTTTAGCTTCCCTTCTACGCGTCCCCTGTAGCCGATAGCCACCTTCTGAGCGCCTCCGGGCTCTCCAAATACGGCGAAGTCGTAGTCTCCTCCATCCGCGATCAGGGTGTTGACCCCCAGGCTGTCTCCTTCCTCCCGCGTGACGCAGGCAACCGTGATGTGGATGTCCTCTGAGGCAAGGTTAGAGGCCGCGGATACCATTGCGCACAGCGCAGACTTGGCGTCAACCGCGCCCCTCCCGTAGACGCGCCCGTCGGCTTCCCTAACCTCGAGCATCCCTGGGATTGTATCCATGTGGCCGCAGAGAAGGAGGTGGGGAACCCCTTCCTTCAGCTTGCCTCCAATCGATCCTATAGCGTTGCCGGCCCGGTCGCTCCTCATGTCCCTGAACCCCAGCCGGCGCATCCTGTCCTGAAGGAGCAGCGAGAGCTCCGATTCTCTGCCCGACGGTGAGTACACCCGCAGCGAGTCCAGGAGCAGTCCCAGTGCCTCTTCCACCTGTGGTTTCATCTCTTCTCCAGTGAGACGAGGTAGTCTACGATTAGGCCCGGGATGTCGATTCCGGTGGCCGGGACCGTGTTCTTGAACTCCGTCGTGTTGTTGACTTCGTGAACGACGAGACCGTCCCGTGATGACTCCATGAGGTCAACCCCGACAATCTCTCCGCCCACCGCCCTCGCCGACTTCAGGGAGAGCTCGTTCAGCTCGCTGGTGACGGGGCATTTCTCTGCCTTCCCGCCCCTGGCCGTGTTTGTGCGCCAGTCCGAGGCGGAGACACGGTAGATGGCAGCGATCGTCTGGTCGCCCACGACGAAGGACCTGATGTCCCTCGGGGGCCTCTTTACAAACTCCTGAAGGTAGTAGAGCCGGTAGAGCGGGTACATGTACTCTCTGTCCTCTATGATCGCTCGCGCAAAATCGCTGTCCTTGATGAGAGCGGAGAGGCGTCCCCAGCTTCCGACGACCGGCTTCAGCACCGCGGGGTACCCGAGCTCATCCAGGGCCTTCAGTGCGGACTCCTCGGTGGTGGCGAGATACGTCTTCGGCGTCTTGATTCCCGCCCTTGCGAGGGCGATGCTGCAGAAGACCTTGTCGCTGGAGATTGATGCGCTCCGGAAGCTGTTCACCACGCGATGGCCGAGGCCTTCGAGGGCAGCGGTCGTGTGCAGGTTACGATAGTGGCTGACGCACCTCTGAAGGACCGGTCCCTGGGCCAGTCCGCTGCGCGTCCCGGTTATCTCCAGTGGCAGGTCCTTCGCGTCGACCATGTTAACGTCAACGTGGCCGGACCGCTTCTTGGCGGCGTCAACGATGGACTTCTCTTCCCATCGTACCTGATCGTAGAGAAGCGTGAAGGAGGGCGTTACTCTCCCCAGTCCTCTTCCTCAAGCTGTGCGGGTCGAATCGAAAGCAGCCCAGTGCTGTCATCCTTGATGAGTTCGTAGGAGGCTCCGCAGTCCTTGCAACTGACGACCTCTCCCTGAATAGCGTCCGACGGTATGCTCAGCGCCGCATCACATTCCAGACAGTTCATCTAGTCACCTCCACGCAGATTTTTGTTAGTCGAGTCCAGACGATATATAACGATATTCGTTTGCATCTAGCGAATGGTCCTCAGGATGATGGAGGTATTTGTGTTGAGAACGCCGTCAATCCTTCGGATCTCCTCCACGGACTTGTTCACCTCTGCGATATTCGAACCCTTGATTATCGTTGCGATGTCGAAGGGACCGGTCGTCTCGTAGATCGTCTCCACCCCGGCCACGCTCATGATCATCTTGCTCACCTCCGAGGTCGGACGCGAGGGACTGACCGAGACGTACGTGATTGCGCTCGTCAGCTGGGGCTCGTTCACCTCGACCGTGAACCGCTTGATCACTCCGTCTCTCATCAGGTTCGAGACCCTCCTCCTCACCGCCGCTTCGGAGAGGCCCACCCTTGCCGCAATCTCCACAAATGATAGTCGAGCGTCTTCCCGGAGGATGCCGAGAATGGTCTCGTCTGTCCTATCCGCCCTGCTTCAGCTCCTGTGCGGATAGCACCTTGTCGAGCACCTCGACGACGCTCCCTATCTGCTCCACGCTGATCACCAGCGGAGGGAGCAGACGGACCACCGTCCTCCCGGAATAGGTGAAGAGCACGCGCTCCTTGATCGAGTTGAGCAGGATGTCGTGAATGTCCACCCTCATTTCTAGCGCCAGCATCAGCCCCATGCCTCTAACCTCCCTCACCGAGCGATGGGTGCCCATGAGGGCCTTTAGTCCTTCTTGGAACAGGGGGCCCTTTGAGGCCGCCTGGCCCGGGAGGTCGTGATTCGAGATGTAATCCAGTGTGGCCGAGCCTGCGGCGCAAGCCAGTGGATTCCCTCCGAACGTGCTCGTCTGCTCGCCCTTCTTGAGCGAGCGCAGCACCTCCTTCCGGGCTACCGTCGCGCCGATGGGGACACCACCCGCGAGCCCCTTAGCGAGGGTCATGATGTCCGGAACCACGTTCCAGTTGTCACACGCCCATAGCTTCCCGGTCCTACCCAGTCCGGTCTGAATCTCGTCTGCGATGAGAAGTAGGCCTCGCCGGTCGCAAATCTCCCTTACCCCCTTCAGGTACCCGTCCGGCGGCACTATGATGCCGCCCTCTCCCTGTATCGGCTCGAGAAGCACTGCGGACGTGTCCTCGTCTATCGCCGCCTCGAGCTCCGACAGGCTGCCGAACTCGACGTGCTTGAACCCAGGCAGGAGAGGCTCGAAGGACTCCTTGTATTTTTTGTTCCAGGTTGCGGAGAGCGCACCTGCGGTCTTCCCGTGGAAGGCGCCCTTCATCGCGATGATCGTCTTCTTCCCGGTGAACTTCTTGGCGAGCTTGATCGCGACCTCGTTTGCTTCGGCGCCGCTGTTGGAGAGGAAGGCGGCGTCCAGTCCCCTCGGCGTGCGGGCGACGAGCTTCTCCAGGAATTCGGCGCGCGCGTCGTTGTACAACGAGCTGTGGCAAGTAATCAGCCTCTCTGCCTGTGCCTTGATGGCGGCGACCACGTCAGGGTTGCAGTGCCCCACTATGGCGACGCCGTAACCTCCCATGCAGTCGATGTACAGGTTGCCCTCGTCGTCCCAGACCTGCGCCCCCGCGCCCCTGACGATGGTTACGGGGAATTTTTGGTACGTCTGAGGCCCGTGTTCGTCCTCGATCTCCACTACCTTCATCATGAAGTGATCACCGTGCAGCCCTCGTGCGCCATCGCGCTCGCTAGGGGGGTTTCACCGAAGCCGGAGGCAACGATCACTTCCTTGACGCCACCCTCGATCGCCTCAATGCCGGCGAGGATCTTCTTCTGCATGCCGAACCCTATCTCGGGCATGGCCGACCGGGCCTCTTCAACCGTAAGCCGCTCGACCACCCTCCCGTCCAGCCTCAGGCCGTTGACGTCTGTCAGGAAGAGGACGGCGTCGGCGCGAGACCCCATCGCCAAATAGGCCGCGGCCCGGTCTGAGTCCACGTTCAGGGGCTCCGACTCTTCGCCCATGGCGACCGGCGCTACCACCGGCACGACGCCCTTCTCCAAGAGCGCGTCGATCACGGGTCCACCACCCGACTGCATCTTTCCCGTGTATCCCCCGTCTATGATCACCTTCCTGCCCCTCTCGTCCACGGTGAGCAGCTTCTTCTTTCTGGAGGCCCTGAGGACGCCTCCGTCCAGCCCGGACAGCGACACCGCCTGTATACCGTTTCGCGCGAGTATCTCCACCAGCTTCTTTGAGATCATCCCGCACATCACCATCATGAAGATGTCCATGGTCTCCCTGTCGGTGTATCTGCTGCGTATGCCGTCCGGGGAGACGACGAACTTCTGTTCCTTGCCCAACTTGGTGGCCATCTCGGTAACGGTGTCTCCTCCCCCGTGCACAAGGATCAGCTGATTGGTCGAGCGGAGCTGCTTCATGTCCGAGAGCAGGTTTGGCGGGAGCTCGCCCTTCACGAGCTTGATCACGACCTTCATGATGTCACACCGGATGGAGGGGCGCGTCGTAGATGCCCTGCTTCTCGTCCATTCCGAGCATGATGTTCATCACTTGCACGGCGTTTCCCGCGGCTCCCTTCAGCAGGTTGTCGATCGCGCTTATGGCAACGATTCTGTGCCCGCGTTCGTCCAGCTCGAACCCGACGTCGCAGAAGTTGGACCCGATGACCACCTTTGGGTCGGGGAGGCGGAACGGACCCTTCTTGTCCTTGACCATCCGTATGAAGGGCTGGTTGGTATATACGGAGCGGTACATCTTCCAGACGTCCGAGTTCTTAATCTCGCCCTGGTAGAACACGTGGCAGGTGCTGAGAATCCCGCGAACCATGTTTATCGCGTGTGCAGACATCGAGACGGTCACCTTCTCTCCTGCCAACCAGGAGAGCTGCTGCTCTATCTCCCCCGTGTGTCTGTGCCCCGCAGGCTTGTATGGTCTCACGACCCCGTACCTCTCGGAGAAGTGGGTCGAGAGCGACGGCTTTCCCCCTGACCCCGAGGAGGCAATCTTGGTATCTACGACGACGTGGGTCTTGTCTATCACGACCTCCTTCTGCTTGAAGAGGGGTGCGAGCGCGAGGATAGACGCTATGGCCATGCAACCGGGCGAAGCCGCCAGGCTCGTCTTCGCGATGGCGTCCTTGTTGAGCTCGGGTACTGCATACACGAACCTTTCGAGGAGCTCGGGCGAGGGGTGAGTGTAGCCGTACCAGGTCTGATAGTCGGCGGGGTCCTTGAGCCGAAAGTCAGCGCTGAGGTCCACTATCTTGACTCCCGACGAGACGAGCTGCGGCATGAACTTCACCGATTCGCCGTGAGGGAGGGCTGTGAAGACGAGGTCAGCCATCCCGGCCAATGTGGACACGTCGTTGCCGACGAACTGCATGTCGGTCATCCCGCGCAGGTTCGGATGGACCCTGAAGAGATACTCCCCCGCGTTCTTCCGGGATGTGGCGAACGAGAGCTCGACTCCTCCGTGTTTAAGCAGCAGCCGAACCAGCTCGCCTCCGGCGTAACCCGATGCACCGATTACCCCGACGCGCACCATCTATCGCTTCTCACTCCGAATCACGTACTCGATGATCTTCTTCGCTATCCTGGTCGTCGAGGCTGCCTGTGCTCCCTTGAACTCTACCGTGTTGTTGACCTCGTGGACCAAGTATCCGTCCTTGGACTCCATCGCATCAACTCCCAGCACCCCACCGCCGACCACCTCCGCCGCCTTGAGTACGATCTCTCTGAGCTCCTTGTCCGGCTTGAAGGCAGTCGTGGTGGCTCCTCTCGCCACATTGGTCCTCCACTCGGTGCCTCCCGCGTTCCTGTAGACAGAGGCTACTATCTCGCCGCCTACGACGATGGCGCGGATGTCCCTCGGGGGCCTCTTCACGAACTCTTGCAGATAGTACATGTGCTCGATCGGGTTCTGCAACGACTCCTTCAGCTCGACTATGGTGGCCAGGGTCTGCGCATCATTGGCCAAGCTTATCATTCGTCCCCAGCTCCCGACGAACGGCTTCATGACCACGGGGTAGCCCAGCGAATCGGCCGCCTCGGCAACCGACTCGGACGAGAGGGAAACGTAGGTCTTGGGAGTTGGTATCCCGGCCTTCGCCAGCAACATCGAGGTCACCAGCTTGTTCCCGCAGGTCTCAGAGACCTTGGAGGTGTTGACGACCTGGATGCCGAAGTTCTCAAGAATCTTGGTCAGGAAGAGCGAGCGGTAGTAGCTGATGCACCTCTGCAGCACGACGTCCCCGAACTCGTTCTTTGCGCTATTCCCCGTCACATCGAAGAAGAGGTTCTTCACGTCGATCAGTTCGGTGGCGCAGCCGAGCTTCTCCGCCTCCTGGATGAGCCATTTCTCCTCCCAGCGGAGCCTGTCGAAGGTGATCGAGAGTTTCATTCAGGCCCTCACTCCCCCCAGTCTTCCTCGGCGACCTCGGCCTTCTTCAGCTCGACCCGGCCCTGCACTATAGAGGCTACCTCGAACTCAGAGCTGCACTCCTTACACTCGACGATCTCGCCGACTATCGCGTCATTCGGGATGGCGATGCCTGCGCCGCACTCCTCGCATTTGGCCGTAATTGTCATCTTTTTGTTCTCACCCCTATTGCAATCCTCCGCGCGTCTCCCTTCAGACGACCCTCGGCTTTAACCAAGGAACCCCTCGCGAGGGCGATCCAGGACGCGTTTCTTTTTGCAGATTCGGAATCCTCCAATAGCAAACGAGACACAACGAGCGGGTTCGCCCCACCTGCACTACGGGTCATTTTCACGGTTTTGAGTGCATCGAGGGCGCTGCTCAACTCTCGTTTATCAATCTTCACTGCGCGTCCGGTCACCTTCTTCGAGATCGCAGGGAGATCCCTCGCAGCCACGCCTTCAAGAGGCGTGCCTTCCTCGAGCGAGATTCTGACGAGCTGGCCGACGATCGCATGAGCCTGCCTGAATGGCACGCCGTGCTTCGTCGCCAGCCGATTCGCCAGTTCGGTGGCGGTGGACTT
>Ga0326728_10020864_pt1 | contig 12416 bp, 12 predicted proteins | sample MB3enrmetagenome_FD_207602 | JGI IMG/M metagenome (GOLD analysis project Ga0326728, IMG submission 207602) | Lab enriched peat soil microbial communities from McLean, Ithaca, NY, United States - MB31MN | ecosystem: Environmental > Terrestrial > Soil > Wetlands > Peat | place: USA: New York...
CTTGAGTAGAAAAAGCATTCTTTCTCAATTTTCTTATGATTAACCGGACTTTTCCAAGTTGACTAGAATTTTTGCCGTCAGAGGAATCTTGTTTTTCATGCCCCCCATTTTCCGTCTCAACACTTAATGACTCCAGAAAAGATTGAACTCCAACTCTCTCATGAAGCCCACCGGTACCGCATAAGCCTCGAATAACCATATCGGCTTCAAGAGTAACCAAATCTTTAATCGAATGCGTCTGCTCCGTGCGAGAAAAATCAATTAAAACTGGTATCAATCTTCCCCCAACATCTTTCACCATGATATTGTCGGCATGGAGATCCCCATGGCATATCCGTAGGAACTTCCCTCGCAAAGAAGCCTCAGGAAGGGTTTTTCGAATCTTTCCTTCAAGTGACAGGCTATCAGCGACATCTCCAAACCACCCCGGGTAAACATTTTCCGACTCGAGCTTTATTTTTTTGTCTTCGTTGGTAAAGACTTCGGCAAGGTATTCGTTAAACAAATCTATCTTCTCCGCACGCTTAGTAAGAGGCCATTTGCCCATGGCTAATAAAAGATCCGAAATGAAATTCTTTATTTGTTCCACCGAGTAGGCCGGTGAAAAAATCATTTCTCTGAGAGTTAGTGCGTTGCTATTAGGCCCCACGCTAAGCTCCGTGACCATTAAAGAATACGCCTTACCACGGTATCTGCGGAAATGTTGGTATCCGGGATAATGGCTGGACTCGATATACGGCTCAACATAAGTCGTATAATTGGAGAGTTCTCTTTGAGCTTTTTCCTGATCCGGATAAATCTTAACAAAAACTTGCTTACATTTCTTACCCAAGACATTATACGGCTGTATGATACATGCAATCGAGCCTGAAAGTCCCTGTTTAGGAAATCTTACCGATATTCTAGACATATCCTTGAATGCAGCGCGCAGCAAGAGGACTGGTTCAGTCGGAAATGGGACGCTTGTGATTCGTTTGAATTCAGTTTTAACAATACCTCCCATCGGATTACGGACATACCTGATGCGACCAGTTAATGATTTTAGTTTCTTAATCGTTTCTTTCCATTGAATATCTTCCGTAACCAATTGAGGGCCCTGATCGTAATCATGGCTCTGAATTGGCCTGGGATCTATTCGCCCAAGCACTGTCCAGTTCGCCGGCGTCAATCTTTCTGTGCTATAAATAATGGTTATATCGGCGTCTTCCGGTTGGAGGATTTTAGCAACCGTACTGGTAAACTCGCTTACAATCTTACTGCATTCCTCATCAGGTCCGAGAGGGACAATGATGCAAGACACTGTTCCTCGGTTCAATTCTCTTCCAAGTTCCTCTTCGCACTCTACCACGCGAAGAGTCATCTTGAGACTGCTACACGCTTCTTGAAGCGTTCCCAAATCACGATTTATTGCTTTATAGATTATTGTTAGAGGGGCTTCACTCACAATGAATATACCTCTGACTCAAATTCCCAAAACAAGGCCCATTAGTCAGCCACGGAGAAAGGCAAGCTGAATCCCTTACCCAGCCGCTTATGGCATACACAATCAGCTTTTGCGTCAGATCGAAGCTTCATTGTCTCCTTCGAACTAAGATCAAACAGCAATGTGGAGAATGAACCAGAGCTATTTCCGGAAATGAAATCGAGAAAAATAATCAAGCCCAAACTCCCTGCTAACGTTGTATAACTTACTACCGAAGGCGCATTCTGTTCCCGCTCGTTCACATAACCCTCGGCACGCCTGGACGCATACTCTTGGGGAGATAAGTTTTCAGCTGTAATCATTTCTGGACGCACGAGCTCCTGGCAAACCAAACATGGAAGGCCAGGACCGATTATTGTAGCTCGAATTGATCCACCCAGCATGCCGTCATTGTTTCTCGTTAAGCCAACTCCTACATCTATCACAGGGATGAAACATTGGTAGGAAAGTTCGTTCAGCACAGCCCGGGGGCCGTGGCGATCAAGACAAGAGAAAATGATATCGCAATTTGAAAGGCTATGAAGAACTTCTTTTGTCATTACTGATTTCTGGATAGATTTACAAATGATTTTTGGATTGATCTTTTTGAGATAAGAGCTGACCAATGCTACCTTAGGCCTATTCTTGGTGGTATCCCTCCATGAGCTTCCGTAAAGTCTTGACCAATTACTCGGCTCAAACAAATCGTGATCTACGAGTTTCAATTTGGTAATTCCCATCCTAACCAGCTGTTCGGCTACGCTCGACCCTGTTCCCCCCAGCCCAACGATCCCGATATCGAGTGATTCAAGTTCATCCTGCTTGCGTTTACCGAGTACTCGAAGTTGTCGATCCACTAGAGTGCGCCCAATGAAATCACTTTTTGGCAAGTCTGGATAGATGCGGTAATTCAGTCCAGAGAGAACAGTGGCGCTGGCAGGTACGCTCTTCTTGGATAATGCTATCCAAGCTCTGGCTGATAAGTCATTCTGACCAAGCAGCAAACTTCCCACGGGAGGGTTCCGGTCTAGGCATTTTGAAATCGTTTCCGAAGTCTTGGATTCGCCAAAATCATCTGAAGGTGAGTACTTTGGTTTTCCAGTCTCGAAGGGGTGGCTGTGGACCATGATTACTGTATTCTTCGAATCTTCAGCAATGTTTAGTACGCGGCTTATGTAAAGGGGGGAAACTTTGAGATGAAGGTCGCTTCTCGACAGGTAATCACTTGGTTTTGCAGGGACTACTTGTTCGGCAAGGAAAACTATTTTTTCAGAAGTTTCAAAATATTTCGCTGTTAGGAATGCAACACTCTCATCAGTTGATGTAGATAGTGATTCCGTTCTGACTTTTCGCCATAACTCGTTTAATATTCGTATTGAGGCTGTTTTCATTGTCTTTGCCTCAGGCGCGCATCGACTGTGCCCAGGTAGGTGATAATGTTGTCAATCGCAGGATTCCATTTTTGCACATGCCAGCTAAACCTTTGCCATGGCTGGCCAAGATGAGTTTCAACTACCCCACCCGCTTGTGCAATTCTGCCACCGTTTAGCCTTAGATCCGGGTCCACCCAAAACATATCCAATCTGGAATTGGGATAGCTGATGTCTGTGATCACCAATAGTTTTGTTTCTCTCTTATTCCAGCCCGGCGGAAGAGGATATTCCTCGAAGATGATAAAGATTTGATTACCATCCGGAGGGTCTCGATGAACTGAAACCTTCCAACCATCTTCCTCTAAGGTTTTTATGTCCGATTCTAATTGAGGAGGCAATCCCATGTGCGATATCCAAAAGTTGCCGGATTAACAATGCGGAACCGCATCCCGGACTTCAAGTCAACGACTTCTTCATCTTGAATCTGTTTGTCGTCGCCACCGGCAGCAGAATCTGGAGATTTAATAACCAGTATCAGCCAGTAATCCATTGGGCCACCACCCAATTCTTTTATCTCCCTACCTGTCATTGATGGCTTTGGGGCTTCGTATGGCCGATTGTTGATTAATATCGTTATTTTCTTGTCCTTTTCGTGTTCTGCCATTTTTACCTCCTCATAATGTCATTTTTTGGATAAACTGGCTGCTGTCCTTATTTATCATCACACCTCGGCTAATTCTGAGGAATCAGGATAGGGAATTATCGCTCCAGTAGGCTGTCTCTTCCAAATCTTTTCCTCATGGGCAGCTTCATATACCATTCGTTCTTCAGGAAATTTCATGGCAATCCGAGTGATAATTCTCTTTTCTTCCGAGCTAAGGGGTCCAGCCTTCGATTCATCAGCCTTTATTATGTCATCGACTAGGTCCTTGTAGTTATTGAGTTGAGGACCGTAAGGGAGAGCAGCATAGGTGGACCCGGTCAAACTCTCCCCCCTTTCCCTATGTGCCACCATGTCCGCATACCACAAGTACTTCGCTGCAAAAAGCATCTTATCATTTTTCTTAAGAATACGTTTACCAAGGACAGATTCGAATTCTCGCAGAACCAATTTTATCCTTGGAATTGAAAACGTCCGATTTCCAGTGCAGCTATCTCCTACGTTTTGCCCTCCGAGAGCAATCCGAAGGGCATGATCCATGGATTTGGTCTGGATGGTCCCTCCTTCCCACCTCTTAATGCTCGCAATTCCAACATTCATTCCTTTTGCAAGAGCCTCCTGAGTTAACTTCAACTTTTTCCTCTTCTCAACAATTTCTTCCCCTGTTAACAGGTTGGTTGCCTTACGATACGCATCTGAAATAGCCTTCTGAAGGGATGCGGTCTGGTCCACCGTACTTGCCTCGATACCACAAACTATGCATACATACTCTTCAACTGGAACAGTTATCTTGACGCCCCTGAAAGTGACTCCCTTTTTGGTTTTTTTAACCACCATTTTGCCGTGTCCATTCGGACAGTTCATTCGCACTTCAGTCATTATTTTTCACCTCCTTCTTTTCGGTCCTCATGAAAAGAAACGAGCCAAAGCTGTTCATCTTTAAAGGCAAATTTCATGTATACCGCGCAGCCTAACCGCTTGCTGACCCATTTAAAAGGGAAAAGTTCGCATTGAAGAATTTTTTCTTCGTACGAACGCTGAGGGGGAGATTTCCCAACGTACTCTTTTGGCGTTATTTCTGTGAGTAGATCAACGAGAATATCGGAAATTTCACTAACCATGTAACCCAATTCAAGAGCATCAGCAGCTATGCTGGCCGCATCTATTAAGGATAGGCGATTTTCAAGTACCGCTTCTTTCGCTTGTTTTATTTTACGGTCAATTTCTTTATGAGAAGGTCGATCCATGTATAGTATGGTATCAATTGATACCTTTGTCAATAAAAAAATTCATTATTTATGACCGGAAAAAGGTAGCAAATATTAAGAATCCATTTACATTCAATTACTTACCTAACTAATTAATTTTCCTTTGAAGGCTTAGTGGAGGATGGATTTGCTTATATCCGACTCCACAGTCATACTATTATTGCGGTCAAGTACCATTGCCATTTATTTCACTTTGCCGCCCTAACACAATATCCAACTCAGACCGGAAACCCTGTGCTTCGCCCCTTCGCAGCTTGATGAAGAACTTGTTGAAGTCCTTCGGTGTCAGGAAATTGAGTTGGTAGTTCATCTCGATGCCTTCTTTCTCTAACCATTTATTCAGCCGGTCGAAATGTTCAAAGGCATACGCGAATTTCTTCTGATTCTCCGGTGAAGGGTCATCAATCTCGCCGTCGTCTTTAATCTCCACAACAAAAACCGTTTTACCATCCCTTATAAAAAAGTCTGGGCTGAAGTCACTGCGTTTTGGGTGTTCACCCTTCTTCCAGGCATATTCAATCGCATAAAATCGTTGAGGCGAGTTTTTCAACCAGCCCTCAACCACCTGGGCGTTCTCGCGCTCACAAAGCGACCGGATAAATTTGCGTTCAGGGGTCCAATCAGCAATCACCATGTTACACGGGGTCTTAAAGTCATGGGAATTGGGAATTCCTTCGCTGCCGGCCCGGTAATCACCGTCCGGATCCTTCACTGAGTTGAAGAAATCCTTTTGCTCGTCGGGAATGGTCTTCTCACAGTCCGGTGTGTAAAAAATTGTTTTGTCACCTCGGCGGAGTTCGGCAGCGCTCACGCTCATGGCTGGGCGCTCCTTTGTGCTGAATGTTCGTAAGGCGTTTGGCGTAAGTTTATACGCGACACGTTTTGCTGACTTGCGCCGCAATGGCCCGAGGGCCTGTAAGATTTTCTGCCGGTTCTCCTCGGTGATCTTCCCGGTCTTGATTTTGGCCCTCTTCGCCGATGCCTTCACGATTTTAAGACAGCGATCAAGAGGAAACTTCTTAACGTACTGTGTACGGTCTTTCGGATCGGGCGCATCTTTGGATTCCTCGTCAATGGATTGTAGGCGCCGATACATCTCCTCAGCCACATCTTCAAAGGAATAAGTCTTGTGCTCAATCTTGGTCTTAAACTTCGTATGATCCCCGGTTACTGCCCGCTCAAAATCAATGGCAACATCTTCAATTTCCACCTGTGACGGCAATTCAACATGCCCTTCTTCAAGCAGCCGATATTCACCCTTCTTCGCGAAATGGCTTGTGTCGGTCTCACGAGTATAATCGAGGTTGTGGAGGTCGAAATGATAGGGCGAATCCTGAATAACTGTTGACGAGAGCCGGTTTTCAATCTCAAGAATGTCGTCCACAAGGCTCTTTATCTGACCGGCCCATGCTACGTGATTGAAAACGGTTACTTCTGGATCCACACCCTGCCAACCCACGGGACGGCGTAAACCGCGTCCGAGGACTTGAGCAATCAACAGCTTGCTGTTGAAGGCGCGTTCTTCATGTGGAACAATTTGAAAGACGTTTTTCACGTCCCAGCCTTCACTGAGCATCGAAACGGAGACAATATATTCAACCTTACTGTTAGGCCGATCAACGGCCCTTAGTTTGGCAACATTCACCTGATGTTCTGTGGCGGAACTGACCGGGAGAACCTTCTTGCCCGCATTATCCCCGGAAATCCCTTCCCACTCCTGCAAAAATGCCTGGAGTTCTTCAGCTACACGTTTGCACGACTTTATGTCTCGCGTGACGACAATCGACAAAGGGCTGATCTTGTGCTTTCTAAGCTGCCGCTTGAGACTTTGATGCATCTTGTAGATTAACTGCCATTTCTCTTCGGGGTCATCTGTTCGCGGCATATCCACTGCATATCTCACCCTTTTAACAAAGCGCTCCTCAATTGCCTGCCGCAAGGAATACCGACTCACTACGTCTGCAAAATATTCGTCTCCGATGTAACACGTCCCTGAAACCCCGACTACATATCGGAAGCCGTATTCAGGATTAAGTAAGAATTCCTTCCATTTCTTGACGTTGCTCCCTGATTCGTTTGCTACGTGGTGAGTCTCGTCGTTGAAAACTGCCACACGTGCCCCGCGTCCGACCAGGCTATCCCGGATGGATGACTTTACATGTTTCAAGATAGCATGGTAGTTTTCAATACATATTGAACTATCAATGATACTTTCTGAAGCGTTAATGACCTTAGGTACACGTACTTTTGCGTCCTCCGGGAGCAAATCGCGCAAATCAGAATTACCAGCCGTGTCTCGGAACTTCGCAAGCAAGCCAGCTTCAATCGTGTTTGAGGGGCAAAGCACGAGAACTCGGTCAACGATGCCTTCAGCAAGGAGAATCATAGCTAATCCATAGATCACGTAACTCTTACCAGTGGCAGTGGCCATATCAATCGAGCAAGCCAATTTCTCCGGCAGCTGCAAATGACGCTCCATACCTTGCCATGAGCCGTATCGTCTCTGCAATTCGTCGTTCCGGTCGAAGTTTTCCCTGGCAAGGAAATGTAAGCTCTTATACTTATCGCCGGCCAGGTAGCGCATCACTGTGAAGATTGCCTCTTTCTGATACTCTCGATTCTGGCAAAGCTCATCTATGAATGCCTCGTATTTCGACTCGTTCCACAAAACGGGATCAATGTTTGTCGAGACCTTCAAAACAAGGTCTTCGTTCTTGAACTTTTGTCTGTCACCTCGTATCGGACTCATTTTTTCTTCCTGTTCTTCTTCGGCGCATCCTTACCAGCCCCTTTGCCGAATTCCACCGCACCAATCAAGACACGCGCTTCGTTCCCATAGATGTCTAAGAAAACTACCATCATCTTTTTACCAATCCGATCTTTGAGGAAACTTACCTTCCACCCATCTTTTTCGATGTCGTCTGCATAGTGGACTTCGTCGAGGTCGAAAACCTTTGTCCCCTCATCGTAATCGAAATCGAACATGACCATGGAGAGTGTTTCGAGATTGCCCTTCTTCTTGAATGGTTCTCGGACAACAGCATCACTCTTGAAGGTCTCAATCTTGATGAAGCCGTACTCAAAAAGCTCACCTTGAGCCTTTTCAGTGCCAGTCCTGTATTTTAATTCCGGTGTGCGGATGAAGTCGAAACCCACAGCCTCTACTGTATCATTAACAGCCATTTCATCAGAGGGTTGCTTCAGCGCCGTGAATTCACGCCGGTGAAGTTCGTGAATGATTGAATAGGGAATCCGTAGAGCGTAGTATCTGACTTTGTCAAAATCAATGTAATCCTGCTGAAAATCGAATGTGAGCGCCGGAGCGATGATGAAAACCTTGTTTCCCACCCGTGACCCAACAGCTTCATGGATTTCCTGAATCGTGTCCTCCGTGATCCGAGCATCTTTGTGCTTAGCTTCCATATGATTGAAGACCATCACGCTTGCGCCCTGCCGATAGCCGTCTAATTCAATGCCACCGATCTTATGTCGCTCATCTCGGCATTGGAACAACTGCAATGCGAAGAACCGCCAATCCTGCCAGGGAAGTTCTCTGAGCTTCGAGAAGTCATAAAGTCCAGCATTGTAAAGCGTAAAGGGTTTCGGCTCTAACTTTGGGCCTTTGTTACCAATCTCACGGCGAAGATTCAGCATCCGTTTTTGAATTGTGTAGATCGCGAGTTTGCCACAGTCTATACCAATCCAACGACGATTAAGTTTCTCAGCGACAGCCAAAGTGGTGCCAGACCCTACAAAAGCATCCATGACGATATCCCCAGTATTCGAGGCTAGGTTTAGCACGCTTTCGGCAAGTGCTTCGGGCTTCTGTGTTGGGTAACCGAGCCGTTCACTTGCTACTGGATTAATTATCGGTATCGTCCAAATATCTCCCACGGGGCGCGTATCACGGCTCTCCTGATATCGCCTCTTGCCGTTCTCATCACGAAGCCAAACACGCTCGCCGTTAATTTTCTGCGTTACAGGTTGCAGTTTCTTTTCTTTGACCGGAAGATTAATTGGATTGAATACATGCCCTCTGCCACGTCCATACCACAACAGTGTATCATGTCTCCCATCCAGTTTGTCCCCACCTGTGCCCAGCTTGTTCTCATAGTGCCAGATGATCTCGTTGATAATCCGGGCTTCCGAGAATATTTCGTCCAAGAGGAGTTTGATATGGTGTGATTTACGGAGATCTAAGTGGACAACGATGCTACCGTCTTCCGTTAGTAGTTCACGCATAAAAACAAGGCGCTTCCGAAGAAACTCAAGGAACTGGGCCCCGGCGATTTTGTCCTGGTATGCCTTCTGATCTTCAGTACCCCTGAACTCCTGCCTCGTGGAAAAAGGTGGATCAATGAAGATCAGCCTTACTCCAAGGGTACCGTCGGCGTTGCACAATTTGCCGTCTTTTTTTACCTCAAGCAGCGTCTTCATCACCTGGAGGTTGTCACCGAAGATCAGCATATTGTGCCATTCATCACCGTTCTTGCCGAATGTCCGAACAGGTTGTAGAGGCACAGCAAGGGTGTCGGCGATGATATCTTCCTCTCGGTCTTTGCCGTGGTAAACAAGCTCGTATTCCCTCTTCTCTGGCGGGAAAAGGACACGGGCCCATTCGGGAGAAATTTCCTCATCCGCTTCGAGTAAATGAATCAGATCCTGACGCTGTTCCGAAGAAAGACTCATTGTTAATTCTCCATCTTAGATTGTTTTGAGGATTTGTACGTTGTTTGGGGTTCTTACACCAGAAATCCTATCCGTTTCTTCTAACCTGCTGCTCATGCCAAAGCAATTTCATCCATCATACCACTGTCAGCAAAACTGAAAACCGAATTCTCACCGATGACAATATGATCCGATAACTTGAGACCGATAGACTTCAATGCAGCATGTAGATCTTCCGAGAAAAGCCTATCCGATTCGCTGGCGTCTGTCCCGTTCGACAGGTGATTATGTGCTATGATTACGGTGCTCGCATTCGCCTGTAAATTTTACCCATCCCCACGAAGTTGGCTTCACTATACCAAAAACAAAAATTTATGCAAGAACAAAGCATTTCTTATGCCGCGGAAAAGGCAGAGGGCAGAGCGTGCAACATCACTCAAGTTCTGCAGACTTTTCTATAATTACATCTGAGGATGATGTGTTCATCTTCTATTTTACTGAATCGATCTTCTTCCATCGGGATGTTATTTGAGACATCGGCGAGAAGGGACTACGTGTCCTCAATCCCTTTCAACTCTTCTTGACTCACTGAAAACCAGTTTGGACTCATCAAAACAGAGGCTATACTCATTGATGCTCAGACCCGGGAGCGTGGATCGGAGCCCCAAGATCGCATCTTCACCCTCATATACCTCTCAAATGTGCGTTTATTAACCGTTTAATACACTTTTTTAAACGTCTTTTCCCGCTGGGCCATAAGAATTATTAGCCCCCGGTTATGATCGCCTAATAAGGGCTTAAAACGCAAAATTTACGTCTTAGGGGATTTGGGGCTTTTATCTTTTTTATTGATTCTTGCCGTGTACCTCCCGGCTAAAGACTGGCGCATGTCGGAATAGACATCATTCCACTAAAACCAGCCCGAAAATATTCATTTCCTCATCACGTGTCTGCACCACTTCAATTGGATACCCATTGTCCCTTGCGGTCTTGAAGACATCAATGCCACATGCCTCCATTGAAGGTCTCGCCTCAAGTCCATGTTTACACGAACCCAAAAGGTTACATTCCTTGCAAAGAAAACAAGGACCAGACCCCATGCTCCAGGCCTTATAATACCCGTCGAGAAACATCTCGATTTCAAGGCGAACAATAGTTTTGCTGAAAGTCCTTCTCCTTTCTCTCGTCGTTTCCCCTCTAACTAATCTTTGATGCAGCAGGATCGCCTTCTGGTAGGAGTCGATCACCTTACGAGTCGTGTCTGGGGTAGGCGTGCGGGGAGGACAGCAAAGGCTCATTCCGAAACGGTGGCATCCATATTGGCATTTCATTCTCACCCACTCAGCGGTTACAATGGAACCAGGGTCAATGATCTTTGCTCCCTCGATCCCCATCGCTATTGCTTTCTTGCAGAAGGACTCCACTGATTTCATTGAAACATCCCCCTTCCTCTCATTGGAAAATTTGATGTGATGATAAATTCTAAATCCAGAGCACGAATTCCTTACCATTCCCTTAAGCTATCCAAATATCGATAAGTCCCTTCACCTTCTTGGAAAAGGCGGCCTGTTTTTTTCTTGGAAGGCACGACTCCCTTTCTGAGCCATCGCCGATTCTCTAAAATAACATCGTCAACAATCTCTCCACAGAAGATACATCTCCACCCCCAAAAACGTTCTTGGTCACCGAAGAATTGCTCATAAGCCATAGCTCTACCACAGCGATCACACTTCATATATGAAACCCACCATGGAATTTGGAAAGAGTTTATCAAGGGGAATTTACCAGGTCAAGAAAAACCTAAAGGGAGAAATCCGTGCGTATATCAAGATCGTACCATTGTCAGAATCATTTTGAATCTCGTTATCGCTTTCAATGCGTGTGGATCATTGGCTGGCATTATCACCATTTCACCCTCCTTCAAGCGAAACGGTTTACCCGAAATAACAACTTCTGCTTCACCGTCAAGAAGATAGACCATGGCATCAAATGGTGCTGTGTGTTCGCTCAGCCCTTGTCCTTCATCAAAAGCGAAAAAGGTTACTGTCCCCGTCTTCTTATCAATGATCGTTCGACTCACAATAGAACCTTCTTGATAATCTGCCAAATCAACTAACCTTGTTACCTGTATCCCACTTTTTTCCATGTTTACCTTCCCCTTCTTTCATTTTTCAATCTCTCTTACAAGCTTCTTCCCGTATTCCTGACATCTCTTTTCGACTTCTTTATTACTTTCACCATCCACTCGCAGGATACCCTCAGCCACTTTCATCCCGTGGTGAAATCCCAAAGCGACCTCAAGCATCTTCAGACAATCCTTTCCATCTTTGCTTGTCCCAGCAGACGTGAAAATGCCTGCCACTTTTCCTTTCAATTTTCCGCTACCGTAATGAACGATTGATTCATCAATCATCTTTTTTACTTGCCATGCCACGTTGGAAAAATAGGTAGGTGAGCCAAGAACGATGCCGTCGTAATTGGGGAGAGAAGAAATATCAAATTTGACCACATCTTCTACTGTGACATTTATAGCACCTGATTTCATGGCTTCGGCTATCGCCTTTGCCATCTTCTTTGTGTTCCCGCTCCCGCTATAATAAAGAATCAAGACCTTTTTTGAAGACATCTTTGATCTCCTTGGCATTTGAACTTGGGTATTTGAAATTTGCTTTCTAACTCGCTAACTCTTTCTCGAAGTCTTTACCTGAAAAGCCGTGATGAGTTGCTCCACTTTTCTCTCCCCGCATTTTGGACACTTCACCTTCCCAGCATCGTGCTCTCCAATGCTGAGAATGAGAGTGAATTTCTTGTTACATTTCGGGCATCGGTATTCGTAACTGGGCATCCCCTCTCCCTCCTTTCCATGACCCTTTTCAGAGCGGAACATCCTCTTTCTCTGCATCCAAATCCTCAGAACCACTATCCTCAAGTAATGCCTTCAGTTCTAAGCTCTTAATTTGTGGTAACGAAGCTCCGATTATTCC
>Ga0326728_10020865_pt1 | contig 12415 bp, 11 predicted proteins | sample MB3enrmetagenome_FD_207602 | JGI IMG/M metagenome (GOLD analysis project Ga0326728, IMG submission 207602) | Lab enriched peat soil microbial communities from McLean, Ithaca, NY, United States - MB31MN | ecosystem: Environmental > Terrestrial > Soil > Wetlands > Peat | place: USA: New York...
GACCCTCGATTTTCTGGCCAACTTCGGCAACCAGTATCCGGTAATGCGGCCGTTGCTGGCGCGGCTTGAGCGGCGCTCGGAAGAACGTCACGGCGTGCGCATCAATTACGCTGCCAGCTACTGGACGCCGCCGATGACTCCCAAGCTGGCCTTCGATCTGGAGTGCAAACAGATTGAGAAGCTTGATCTTGCGCCGATGGTGTCGATCACCGACCACGATACCATCAGCGCTCCCATGCTGTTGCGCACGGTTCCCAGCGCGCGGCGCATTCCGGTTTCAGTGGAATGGAGCGCGCCCTACGGCGCCATGCAGTCGTTCCATCTGGGTATTCACAATCTGCCCAGCGGCAAGGCGACGGAGTGGATGGAGATTTTCAAAGATCTGACTGCTCATCCCAGCGACGCCCGGCTGACCGAGATTCTTGCGGCTCTCGACAAGGAACCCAATGTGCTGGTGGTGTTCAACCACCCCCTGTGGGACCTCTACCTGATCGGCAGAGAGAAGCACGAGTTCCTGGTGAATGAGTTCCTGCAGAGGAACGGCGCTTTTATCCACGCGCTTGAGCTGAACGGGCTGCGCAACTGGGACGAGAACCGGCAGGTGCGTCGTCTGGCCGAGCAGTGGAACATGCTGCTCATTTCGGGCGGCGACCGGCATGGCGTTGAACCCAATGCCAACGTGAACCTGTCCAGCGCGGGCAGCTTTACCGAGTTCGTTCACGAGATCCGCCGGCAGAAGATCAGCAACGTGCTCTTCATGCCGCAGTACGCCGAGCCGTGGAAGCACCGCATTCTGCAGTCGGCCGTCGACGCCATCCGCCACTATCCCGAGTTCCCGCAGGGTTCGCGCACCTGGGACGAGCGCGTTTACCATCCTGACCGCAGCGGAGTGGTGAGACCGTTGAGCGAGCTGTGGCCCAACGGCGCGCCGCCGCGGATCATGACTGTGCTGATCGGGATGGTGCAGATGATGGGCCGTGGCCTGGTTTCAGGCGGGTTGCGCTATGCCTGGAGCGAATCGCACGAGCTGCGCCTTGCCCTCGGCGAACAGGACAGCTAGGGCGGAGTGAGATTTGCAAGCTGAGGGAACCGATCGGGAGCGGTGCGCATCAACGGCGGCTGAACTCTCAAGCGCCGTGGCCACCGAGGACGATTCTTCTTCAGGCTCGATGAGCGCTGCTCCTGCACCTCCCCGCGTCGCCTATTTCCCCGACTCATTTTACGAGGTGAACGGCGTAGCGCATACCAGCCGTCACTTTGAGGCCTTTGCGCGTCGCCGCAATCTGCCCTTTCTTTGCGTGCATGCCGGCGACCGCGCCAGGTCACTTGCTGAAGACGGCAACTTGTGGACACTCGAGCTGCCGCGCGGCTTTCTCTCGTTCGCGGTTGAGAAAGATCTGCGCTTCGATCCCGTCTTCCTCCGCCATATCGATTACGTCAGCGACGTGCTCGACCGCTTCAAGCCCGACCTGATCCACATCACGGGGCCAAACGATGTGGGCATTCTCGGCGCAACGCTGGCGCATCAGCTTGGAGTGCCGCTTGCGGCAAGCTGGCACACCAACGTGCACGAGTATCTGGTGCGCCGTTCGGAGTGGTTAATGCGCCGTCTGCCGGAGCGGCAATCCGTCGCAACGGCAAAGACGATCCAGGATCTGGCGCTGGCCACAATCGGCATTCTCTACAAAAGAGCAAACCTTCTCTATGCCCCAAATCCCGATCTCTGCGCGCTGCTGGAACAGAAAAACCACCGGCCTTGCCACCTGATGCCGCGCGGCGTCGATGCGGAGCTTTTTCATCCCGCCAAACGCAATCGGGCCGCCAATGACCGGGAGATGGTGCTGGGATTCGTCGGCCGGCTTTCGGTGGAGAAAAACATCGCGCTGCTGGTCGAGATTCAGGAGCGGCTCGACCGCATGGGCGTCACCGGCTACCGCTTCATGATTGTCGGCCACGGCGGCGACGAGGCCTGGCTGCGCGAGCGGCTGCATCGGGCGGAGTTTACCGGCGTGCTGAGGGGCGAGCCGCTTTCCACGGCCTACGCCAACATGGATCTCTTCGTCTTCCCCTCGCACACCGATACTTTCGGCAACGTGATTCTCGAGGCGCTGGCCTCGGGAGTGCCGGCGATCGTGACTCCCGACGGCGGGCCGAAGACGATTGTGCGCGACGGCGAAACCGGGCGGATTGTCACCGACGAGGAGTTTGCGCCGGCGATTGCGGAGATACTTGGCGATCCGGCGAAACACGCAGCCATGCGCGCCGCCGCCCGCGCCTACGCGCTGACGGCAAGCTGGGACGCGGTGTTTGAGGGCGTGTACGCGGCGTATGAATCGATGCTGTCACGCCGCGAAGACGCGGCCAGATAGTATCCTGTTCGCGCAATGCAAAACCTCCTGCGTAAGTCGCTTGAATTATTCCGGAGGCATCTGGTCCTGTGGGTGCCATGTGTTTGCGCGGGTCTGATGAACCTTGCGCTCGCGCGACTTGAGAAGGCCGCAGTCTTAAGGATTGTCCGATCGCTCATGACGCGGCATACGATCTTGGGAGGGGATGTCACTTCCGCTGATCCGAGCGAGTTTCAGCGCCGCGCGCTGATGGTTGCGACGCCGCTGGGGGTCTGCCGGGGGTTCCTGGAGGTGTGCCTCTTTGTTGCCGCGCTAGCTATGACGGCCAAGCTTGTGGGCATGGTTCTTGAGGAAAAGAAGCCAGACATTTTGGCAGCTCTTAAGGAGATCGCACCGGAGTGGCGCGGAATCCTGGTGTTTTCGCTCAAATACTTGGTGGCGTTGGGGGTAATGGGCGCGGTCATGATCCTCAGCACTGGCGCGCTGGTTTCACTACGGCTCTTCGATACTGCTGCATCGAATGCATTCGTTTACCCCGTTTCTGTCGCGCTTGAGGCTGGCATCGCTTGGGTGCTGATGCCGGCGGCAATGCGGCTACTGCGGACGTCGAAGTTTACAGAGGTCTCTGTTCAATGCAGGCGGTCGGGCACGGTTTTCGTGGTGCTGATGTCGGCGGCCGCGCTTGCATTGGAACGGATCGTCGGCACGGCTGAAGCCAAGTTGATCCTCGACAATCAATGGGAACTCACGGCGGTTTCGGCCTTGAATTCGATCATGGTGAATGTGCCGGAGGTGCTGCTGTTTATCGTATTGGCATTGCTCGCCGTCCAGGATATTCCAGAAGCTGAGACGAACCAGGGATCTGGAGTCCATCAATTTTGCGGAATCTGACGCCTCTGTACCTCCGGCCCAAAAGAGCCGTGGTAACTCCTACGGTGCGAGTCGTCCGGTCCGCAGATCGAGTGCGAAGGGCGTTTCCCTGTCGGTGAGGAGGCGCCAGCCCTTGCCGAAGAGGACGCCGTTCTCGATCGCGGTAATTGTCACGCCTTCATCGGAGAGTTTTTCCGACTCCCACGCCTGGCCGTTGTAGCCCCAGGCCAGAATGGAGCGATGGCCGACGAAGAGCAGCAACCCGGCGTCGACGGCGGCCCGCACCTCAAGCACCGGACGGTAGGGAATCATGGTGAAGCGTTCGGGTGCGGTGGTGTCGACGAGGTACGCGTAACCGCCAGCGACGAGGCAGATTGCGTCGGGATGCGGCGCGGACCAGATTCCAGTTGGGGCAGCGGGGTCGCGAAAGCCGAGGGCGCAAGTGGCGAGGAAGGGATGTGCGGACAGTATCGGCGAGTGTGGGGGATTGCTATCCCGGGTCTCAGAATCGAGACCTGGGGCACCCACTGCCTCAGGGGCTAAAGCCCCGGCTTTCTTCTCTGCGTTTTGCGGCACGACTGAAGTCGTGCCCTGATACAAAACAGCGCACTCCGGCAGTGTTTCCGGAAGTCCTAAAGTTGTGCCCTGATACAGACTCGGGCGGATGAGCACCTCCAGCGCGCCGCGTTCCACCTCTTCAGCCTGGCGCGGATAAACATAGTGCCGCGTAGGCAGAATCGCGGGCCGCGCCGGCAGCACCTCGGCCTGCCAGTAGTGCGGAAAGGTCCCGTCGACAGCCAGCGCGTTCATGGCTCTGCCTTATATTCGAGGATCCATAAGCGTTGCTCTTCGGTGTCGGGGACTTCGCACCCGCGCGCCGCGGTGATCGCCTCAATCGCCGCTTCAGGCTTCCATCCCAGGTGGATCAGCGTGCAGGCCGCGGTCACAGTTGAGCGGCCGATGCTTCCGCGGCAATGCACGCCGACGCTTTGACCGGAGCGAAGGCGATCGGCCAGCTCCGAGACGAACGCGCGAAAACTGGCCGTGTTTTCGGGAACATGAACATCGGGGATTGGGTAATTGAGGAACTCCATTCCCACCAGGTGCGCCAGCTCCGCCTCGCGGCCGATACCAAGCGATGCGGCTTCGCGCGGCTCAAGCAGCGAGACGAGCGTATCGATGCCGCTCTCGCGATAATGCCGCAGGTCGTCCTCAAGCCAGTCCTCGGGGCGCGGCCTTAGCACAACCGCCAGCCGGGCGCGTGGTTCGCCTTCGATCCAGAAAACGTCTTGGCCGAACATCCCTGCTCCTGAAGAGATCAGTCTTCACTCGGGCCCGAAGGCCTGGAGAGTTCATTTCAGAATCGATCATAGCCCTTCAGCCACATGGACTTTATCCGCAAACTGGTTGACAGATCCAAAAAGTAAAGACTAAAATCTTTACTTCAAGGAGTTTAGTATAGATGAACCCGTCCAGCACCATCAGCAGCAAAGGCCAAGTGACGGTTCCGGTCGAGGTTCGCCATCGCCTTGGGCTCAGAGAGGGTGATCGCGTGGAGTTTGTCTCAGAAGACGGCCGGACTTTTTTGCGCCCGCTTCGCAACGACGACAATCCGTTTGAGGCGTTTATCGGTGCGCTTCCTGCCTTCAAAACCAAAGAGGAAATCAATGCATGGCTCCGCGAACTTCGCGGGCATGATGAGCCGCAGTCGTGATCACCTCAGTCGACACAAATGTCGTCTCTGCGATCTGGTCGGCTGAACGCTCTGCCCCGGCGCTGGTGGCAAAGCTCGGGCTGGCTCGATCGTCGGGCGCCGTCTTGATGTCCCCCGTAGTCTTTGCCGAGTTGCACGCTTATCCGGGCGCCGATGCTGCGATGGTAGGGAATTTTATCTCGGCCACGTCAATTACAATCGACTACCGGCTCCTGGATGAAGTGTGGATGGAGGCAGGTCGATGCTTCGCGGTGTATTCAGTTCGTCGAAGGCAATCTGGCGGAGGGTCTCCGCGAGGGCTTTTGCCTGATTTCGTGATTGGCGCTCACGCGCTAATCCAGGCGGATTGCCTCCTAACCCTTGACGTAGATTTCTATCAACAATACTTTCCAAAACTGAAGCTCTGTTAACTTCAATTGCGCTACGCGAAGTGCTCCCACCCCTGCGCCTCGAGCGCCTCGCGTCCTTCGGGCGTAACCAGGGTGACAAGCGGCCTCTTTGCCGAGCGCTTTACCACACGCCCGATTCGCGTAATCGGGACGCCGGCAATTGTTCGCGTCACGCGCGCTTCCGGCCGCACCGTAAAGAGCAACTCGTAGTCCTCGCCGCCGTGGAGGGCCTGCTGGAGAGTGGCGCCGCTCGAGATGGGCAATGCGCCCGCATCCACTTCGGCAGCCACGCCGGACTCCTCGCACAGGTGGCTGAGATCGGTCGAAAGCCCGTCACTTAAATCGATCGCCGCCGTGGCTAGCCCGCGAGCCGCCAGCCACAATCCCTGCCCGACGCGCGGCTGCGGATAGAGCTGCCTGGCGAGCGCTGCTTCAATCTTCCCGGGGATCCTCAAGCGGCCCGCGCCTCCAGTCTTTCGCGTCGCCAGCTCCCTCATCAGCTCCAGCCCTGCCGCCGCGCCTCCCAGGCTGCCTGTCACATAGATGGAATCGCCGGGCCTTGCACCGGAACGGAGCAAAGCCCGGCCGCGGCGGACGGCGCCGAGCAGAACAATATCGGCGGCGGCGATGGGCGACTCAGCCAGGTCGCCCCCGGCCAGGGGGGTGTCGAACGCGCTTGCAAGATGGAGAAGGCCATCATAAAACCGGTCGAGCCAGGAGTTTTGCTTTGGCGCTCCCGGCTTCGCGCCGCGAAACGCAGTTTGTTTGACGAGCTCCTTTGGCAGCCCCAGCGAAAGAAACGCGGCTACCGGGCGCGCGCCCATGGCAGCCAGATCGCTCAAACCCCGTGCCAGTACCCGGTGCCCGACCGCTTCAGGAGGGTGCCAGGCCAGCTCAAAATGCCGTCCGGCGATTGAAAGATCGGTTGTTACGGCAATCTCTTCGCCCGCCTTTACATTCACCAGCGCGCAATCGTCGCCAATGCCCAGGCGCACGTTACGGCTGGATCCTGCAGCCGCTGCGCGGGCGCGTATCCGGGCCAGCAAGGCCAGCTCGCCGCCCCGCTCTTCACCGCGACGGCTCCCGGATCCAGAGCGAGTTGGTCGATGACGCGCAATCACCGTATGTGCTCCATGGGTTGAGGATACAACTCTATGGGACGGCGAGCGCTCTGGCGCGGCCGGCGGATTCACGTTCAGGCCTGATTGTGCCGATCTGAGACAGAAGGAGGGCCCGGAACGACCATGGGTGGATTTTCTTGATCCAGCCAGGCGTCCCGGGTGCCCCAAATCGCCCCAGGGAACGCCGGAAGGACCTGCAGCAGGCCGCCGGAGGGGCGAAATGTTGCAAAACCGCGACAAATTGCTGAGTCAGGAGCATTTCTCCTATTGAAATTGATTGACCCAGCGAGGCGCGTTTGTTAGGCTTTAGCAAAGTTACCCTGACTGCGCCTTTGTGCGCGTTTGTTGCTTCGGCTGAGCTTAGGGCTCCTATTTTTGCGCCATTCTCGAATATTGGCGAATTGCGGACCTGCCATGGGGCGGGATGAAGGGCAGAAACATGCTACGCAAGCGCTATTACATTCTTTTCGTAGCCCGGGATGAAGACGGAAGAATTCGGAAGATTCCGCTTCCGTTGCGTTACGCTTACGGTTTTGTTGTGGCCGCGTTGGTTGGTGCATTCACCATCGTGGGCCTGGCGGGTAGCTATACCCGCATGCTGATGAAGACCGAGAGCTACAACCAGATGCGGCAAGAGCGCGAAACGCTGCGCAAAGACTACAACCAGATGGCGCAGATTGCCCACGACCGCAGCGTGCAGGTTGCGTCGCTGGGCGCGCTGGCCAACGAGGTGACTGCGCTCTACGGGTTAAGGCCGAATCGCGCCAGCGCGACTCCGCGCAATGTGGCGCCTGCGGTAAAAGCCGCCGTTCCCGCGCAAGCTGCCCAGACGCAGAGCGACGAAGTAAGCCAGCAGCAATTCGCAAAGACCATCGAACAGTTTTATTCGCTGCGCAGCGATGCGCTCTCAGGCCGCGTAACCCGGGCCCTGGAGGGCGGCCTGAATCCCAGCTTCTCCGGCGACTGGACCGTCTTTGCCGACGCACCCTCGCTGTGGCCGATTCAGGGACCCATCGCATCCAGCTTCGGCGAGCGTGAAGACCCGATCAACGGTGAAGGCAAATTCCACACCGGCATCGATATCGATGCCCCCTACGGCACCCCGGTTCACGCAGCCGGCGATGGCGACGTCTCCGATGCCTCAATGGGCGCCGGTTACGGCCGCGAAGTGGTCCTGAATCACGGCCACGATCTGCTGACGGTTTACGGGCATCTCTCATCCATTGCGGTTTTGCCCGGCCAGCACGTCAGCCGCGGACAGGTCATCGGCTATGTTGGCCAATCAGGCCGCGCCACCGGCCCGCACCTGCATTACGAGGTGCGCGTGCACAACGTGCCGGTGAATCCGCACAAATATTTGCGCATGACATTCGCCCAACTCGCCGACTCTGACAAGCCCGGCCCCGGCGAATAAGCGAAATACCAGATCGATCAGACCGCGGCTCCCTCTTTGGGAGCCGTTGCTGTTTTATCGATTAGTGGATCGGCGTGTCTTCGGAATCTCCGGTCTCCCGGGCGCGAGGCGCTCACCGATCTACCGGCGTAGTATCGTTATCGGGTCCGATTCCAGGGAGGATTACCATGCGTTTCCGCGCGTTGATTCCTGCTGTCTTTTTCGCCTTCGCTCTCTCCGCATTTGCCCAGGACCACGCCGCCGATGTACAAACCGCATTCGCGCGCGCGCAGCATTTGAAGCACGGCATCAATGCTTCAATCTGGTTTGCGCAACACCCTGAAGACTACTCGGCCAACTACACGAACCAGGAAACCACCCCTGAAGACATCGCCATAATGGCAAGGCTGGGATTCGACCATGTGCGTTTGAGCATCGATGCCGTGCCGCTCTCACAGGCCTTTGGCGCGTGGGGCGGCGGGGGCGATTTCCTCGTTCGGCTCGACAAGGCTGTAGACGAAATTCTCGCCACGGGTATGGCGGTGATCGTCGACGTTCATCCCGAAGACAGCTACAAGCAGGCCCTGCGCGCCGATAGCGGCGCAGTGGACCGCTTTGTGATGATGTGGCAAAAGCTGGCAGCGCACTACGCCGGCCGCGACCCCAATCTCGTTTTCTTTGAGATTCTCAACGAGCCTGAGGTCAGCGATCCCTATCGCTGGGCCGGCATCCAGGCCCGCGTCGCAGCGGCTATTCGCGCCGTGGCTCCGCGCCACACCATCATCGCCACCGGGCCCAGCTACTCCGGCCTTGCCGACCTGCTCACGTTGCACCCACTGGCCGACGGCAACGTGATTTACAACTTCCATTTCTACGATCCCATCCAGTTCACGCACCAGGGCGCGGGCTGGGGCTCGCCCTGGTGGATCTACACGCACGACATCCCCTATCCGGCCACCGAGGACACGATGGCGGACCGGCTCAAGCTGGTTCCCGAGCCGGCCGACCGGTTCCAGCTTGAGAATTACTGGCTCGACCACTGGGACGCCCATCACATCCGGCTCCTGATGGATGAGGCCGCCGCATGGGGCAAGGCCAACAACGTGCCGCTCACGTGCAACGAGTTCGGCGTCTTCCGCGAGCACTCCGACCCGGTCTCGCGCACCAACTGGATTCGCGATGTGCGCACCGCGCTCGAGGCCGACGGCATCGGCTGGGCCATGTGGGATTACCACAACGGTTTCGGCGTGGCAGTGAAGGACCCTGCGACCGGCAAGTCGATTGTCGACCCGCAGACGGTGGAGGCGCTGGGGCTGAAGAGCAGGGACTAGGGATTAGGGACTAGGGAATAGGGACTAGGGACTAGGGACCAGGGACCAGGGACCAGGGAATAGGGACTAGGGACTAGGGACCAGGGACCAGGGAATAGGGACTAGGGAGTAGGGAATAGTCGCGCCTACGGCGTGTACTTCGGGCGCCATCAGGGACAGGCGTAGCGGGGTTAACGCCGCTAACACCGCTAACTCCGCTAGCTCCGCTCGGTTCTCATTGTGCGATGCTGGCCAACAGCCCCGCCGGCAGCGTGGCCGTCACCACCACGCGGTCGTGATGCTGAACAACGCTGGCGTCCTTGAGCAGCGCCTTGAGAGCGTTGTTGGCGCTATTGTCGCCGAGCGGGGCCGTGAATCCGCGCGCCAGCACGACCAGCGCGTCAAGGCTGGCGGCCTGGCTGAAGGCCTCGGATTCGTTCGGCGCAATCTCCTCCACTTTCAGGCGAAGCGCGCCCAGCTTACCGGGCACGGGCAGCACCGGCGAGAGGCTGGCCACGATGGTGGCGTCGGAAGGCAGTGGAAGCTCAAAGCCGAAGATGCTGATGGCGCCGCTCTCGTTCAAGGGCAGGGCGATCTGCCCCACGCCCCAGGCCACGCTTAGCAGCGGCACGTCGTGGAAGTGGCGCTCCAGCAGCGATGAGCCGGCAAAGGGCAGCGCCGCCGAGCGGTGCCGGTCGATGATGGAGTGAATCTGCTCGGGAGTAGGCGTGTTGCTGATGGCCAGCATGTCGTAGCCGATCTGCGCGACGCGCACGGTGCGGCTCTCAGAGGGAATGTTGTAGATGGTCTTGCCGGCGTAGTCCTCGCGAGATGCGGCGTGGCCTTCGAGCCAGGCATTCAGCTTCTGGCCCGTGAGCCGGCCCACCAGCACCATAGAGTAGGCCACCGGCCCGTTGGGCCCGTTCGGGTTGTCCATGCGGTGCATGGCAATGGCGGCCTGGTCAAGGTCGCGCTCCCAGTCGATACCGGTTGCATCGATGAACTGCTGGTACTCGGGCACGGGTTTGGGCGGCTTCAGGTCCCTGTGAAAAAGAACCCGGATGGGCTTGAGGTCGATGTACAGGATGCCGTCGGACTCGGGCAGCAGGCGCGCGGCCTCGGGCGGGGCCTTGGAGCGCAGAAAGACCGCCACGGCCAGCAAAGCCAAGACCGCGGCGACAATCAGGAGCGTTCTGCGCGTGCGCCGGCTCATTTTGAACGGCGAATGCCGTCAAGAAATACCCTAACACCCGCGGGAGAGCTGCGCAGGTTGTCGCCCCTATTGCGGAGCCGGAGCCGGGGCGGGAGCTGCAGCAACCACCGGCGCGGGCACCGCAGCGGGCGCAGCAGGCGTGGTGGTGGGGCGGCTGGTGCGCTTCGCACCGGAGGTGCAGTGGATGTCAACCCCGCGCTTCAGCGTGGGGAGGGTGACAATTACGATCCGGAGTCGAATAGGGACAATGCTCGGGCCGCTACCCAAACACGTAGCGGGGATCGAATTCGACGCCGCAATTGCGAAGCAGGGCGAGGAACTCGTCTTCGAAACTGCGTTTGCGATGGTGTAGGCTCTGGTTTCGAATGTACCTCTTTAAGACAGGCATCTGGGACGGGCTGACGCTGAAGGCTCCGTATCCTTCCTGCCAGCTAAACTGCGACCCCATCCATCGAGAGGAGCTGCCCTTGAGCTTTTGAACTGCGTGGGCGAGGGTATATGAGGCCGGCAGCATAAAAAGCAGATGGACATGGTCGGACGTTCCGCCAGCAACAATCAGGTCGAAACCTTCACTTTTTGCAATGCCGCCAAGATACGCATAGAGACCGCTCATTCGCTCCGGAAAGATGAGCGGTCTTCGGTCTTTTGTGCTGAAAATGCAGTGGATGAAGTTGCTTGCGTACGTGTGCGCCATGCTTGCACCGTCCCTACGGGACTCCCTCTTTTATGTGTCCGCTTACCCCACGCTGAAGCGCGGGGCTAACATCCATTGCGCCTACGGCGCGGGCCTTGGGGTTAATTTACGTAGTCGAAGCGGGCAAAAGCTACTTGCCTTTTTCGATGTACTCCTTGAGATGTTTGGCGCAGGCCTCAGCGACGGACTGCTTGCCGCGCGCACCAAGCGTGCCAAAAAACAACGATCCGTGGCTGTTCTTATGGACCTCGTATGCCCAGACGACGTCCTTCGATTTAGCGTCAATGACCATAATGCTCGCCTCAAGTCCGCGGGTGGAGCTTGCGGCAGCCGCGTGCGCGGAGCTGCCGCCCGTCCTGTCCCAATTCGCGGATCCGCCGGATCCATAAACGAAACCCTCCCATTCGGTATCAGTCGAAACAACGAAGAATTGGGCTGAGGCCTTATCGAGAGTCAGAGTCACTGGAACCTTCTTCTCGCGGACGGCAGCGGCGAAATAGGTTTCAAAACCGCCCATTGGTGCAATAACGATGCGCGATCCGGCCGTGATCGGTTTTGAACCCGTGGCTGTTCCAGCTTCCGGAGCGTCTGCGGCGGCTGCGGGAGCCGCGTCTGCAGGAGGTGGAGATGCGGCATCGTTCTTCGCGGGCGCAGGCGGTTGCGGAGGCGGGGTAGCCGGGTGCGCCGGCGCCGAAGCCTTGGCGACAACTGCCGCAATGACCTTGTCACTCACGCCAGCCTGCTTCAACGCGATCAGGCCATCTGGCGTTGCGTCGTAGATTCCCGGCGAGGAGTTGATCGTCGCGACGATAATATCATCGGAAAGCCCGGCCTTCGCCATCTTGATGATCGAATCGTTGTTCACTGCCTGCTGAGCCGCGATCAGTGAGCAAAATGCTAAGAGTGCAACAACGAGAAAGCGCTTGCGCATACGGCGTCCCCTCATTTCAGAGCGAAAATAATGGTTCTCTGGAAGCAACAGCATCATCCACCCGGCCTGCGATTTCCGCAAGCGGATTTCTTACTTTGAGCGCGCCGACACTGCACCTGACCTACGCCATCGGCCCGCTGGGTGTTCTTCACCACCACAGCGTTTCTGGCCGCAGTTCTGCGCTCGCAGGAGGAGTTGCGGATTCTGGCGGCGCAGACGTAGCGGGCTAAGTGCCAGGCGATCGAATTCCGGCCGCGTTGCGCGGCCAGATGAGCGACGCATCGACTCGCTTTCACGTGCCCTGCCGTTTGCCCCGCCCATCGCAGTATGCTAACCTTGATTTCTGTGCCGTACTATGCGCGGAGTGGTAGTGTGTCCGCGCGTAATTCGGGCTTCCGGAACGGTTTCCGGTGGTTTGAACGGCTGGGCGTC
>Ga0326728_10020866_pt1 | contig 12415 bp, 11 predicted proteins | sample MB3enrmetagenome_FD_207602 | JGI IMG/M metagenome (GOLD analysis project Ga0326728, IMG submission 207602) | Lab enriched peat soil microbial communities from McLean, Ithaca, NY, United States - MB31MN | ecosystem: Environmental > Terrestrial > Soil > Wetlands > Peat | place: USA: New York...
ATACTGCCATAGTGGTTAAATGTAACGGCGCCTCCCGCACGCATACTTCGGGAATATTCACTGTTCGCAGGCCTATCGTATGCCACAATCTCTCCACCTTCTCCCATTGTCACACGAGGCAAATCGCCGATTGCCTCGCGAAGTGTTACAGCAGGTAACAGGACGCGTTCCTGTAGTTCTGTTAGACGCAAAGTCATAGTTCTGCCACCCTTAAAATTAGCGCGGGCTTCTGCGAAGTGAGTGGGGTCAGGGTGTCTAGGCGGGGGCGAATTTCGCGATCCCAAAATAATCGTCCGAAAGCGTTCTTGAGGAACGCCATAATGCGCGGCAAAAAGGATGCGAGCCGTCACTTCATAGCCACGACAGCGGAGTTCCGCAAGAATTCGCTCAAAAATAATTCCGCCCCCCAACGAAAGCATTCCTGGTACATTTTCAATCAGCAATGTCTTGGGCTCAAACTCATCGAGAAAGCGAATGTAATGTTTGAACAGATTATTGCGAGGGTCAGTAAGAAATCGCTCCGGTGCGTTGATGGAGAATCCCTGGCATGGTGGGCCGCCAACAATCACGTCCAGTTCGCCGGGCTTTAAATTTAATGTTCTGCGCAGGGCTGCGGCATCCACTTGTTCGATGGGACGGTTGTCGGCGAGGGTTCCGGGATGGTTTGCACGGAAAGTTTCAATCGCCCAATGGTCGATGTCGTTGGCGTATTGGCAAACAAACCCGGCTCGGCGAAAACCTTCGGTAATACCACCAGCGCCACAAAAAAGGTCAATAGTTGAAAATCTTCGTGTTGGCTCTATTTGCGGAATAATTCGATACGGAGTCGGCTCCTCTCGTAAAATTCCGTTTTCAAAAGTTGTATCAATAGCGCGAAAGGCTGCGGATGAGCGCGTAGGTTTCTTACCTTCGTGCGCCACTTTAGGCCTTTTTTTAATTTCTCGCGTCGCCATGACCGGAGCTTAAAGGAGCTCCTCCACGCCGTCAATTCACTGTGAGATTCATTCCAATTTGTAAAGCCGCCAAGTTTCCCGAAAACTTTTGCACACCAGCGCCTATTTCCCCGCCCCTGCCCCCTTCGCCCCCTGCGTCGCCGCCACCAATTCCCCCAGCAATTCAGAGTTTTTCGGGATGAGCGTGATATTCGCCTGGCCGTCAATGATGTTCTGTGTTTCCAGCACGCTGAACAGGGCGCGGGAGATGTCGGCGTCCTGTGAGATTTTCTTCAGCGCGAGGCCCACGATCTGCGGGCGCATGGCGGCGGCCTTAGCGAACTCGATGGCGGCCTGCTGTTCGGCGGTGCTGGCGATGATGTTCACCTGGTTGGTGCCGTCCTGCTTGATGGCGGAGGTGACCTGCCGGAGCCGGTTCACGACTTTTTCCTCGATCTGCTTGATCATGCCCGCGTCGCGGAAATGCACCTTGCGGATATAGACGGAGCCGAGGTTGTAGCCCCATTCCTGCGATTGCGGGGAGACTTCCTTGCGCACGGTCAGGCTCATGGGATGCCGGTTCTGGAGCATGTCGGCGAGCTTCATGTTGCTCAGGCAGCGCACGGTGGAATTGCCCACGTTGGCGGCGAGCGAGCCGCGCGGGTCGGCGTTCTTGAAGAGATAAGCCACGGGGTCGCTCACGACCATCTCGTACCAGATGCCGATGCCCATGGGCGCGCCTTCCTCGGAATTGACGGGCGTGCTGCGGATGTATTCCTGGTCCAGGCGCAAATCGAGCGTGTGACATTTACCGAGGAAGTTTACCAGCGGCGCCTTGAGGCCGAGCTTGAAAATCAGGAGATGCAGGCCGGGATCGTCAATCACGGCGACGACTTTGCCGAAGAGCATATAGACCTTGCACGTCCGCTCCTCGACAATGGTGTAAAAGCCGAACAGCCGCACAAAGCCGAAGAATATCGGCACGACAATGAACAAGCCCACGAACGTGGCGACGGCGGCGAGGAAGAAATGAGCAAGGGGATTATTCATGGCCGGCCTCCAGGATGACGGTTTTGGCTTCGCTGTAGAGTTTCAGGCGGACGTTGCGCACGTAGGCGTCGAGCGCGCCGGCGCCGTTCTGTTTCAGATCGGTCAATTGTTCGGCCAGCGCGACAATGGGCTGCACTTCGGCCTGTGCCTTGAGCGTCTCGATTTCCACGGCGCGCTTGGATTGGACAATTTTCTGGTCCGCCGCGGCCTGCGCGAGGCTGATGCTGGAGGAAACTTCGTTGTAAGCCGTGTTGATGGCGGCCAGCGCGGATTCGACCTCCGGCGGCGGGTCAATGCCGGTGATGAGCGAGGCGTCCAGCGCAATGCCGTAGCGCGCGGCGGACCCCGCGCATTCCTTGTCCATGTGGTCGTTGATGTCGGAAAGGTTTTTGCGGAGGTCGTTGATGGAAATGCCGGTGACGGCGGTGGCGGCGAGATTGTGGAGGGCGTTCGGGTCGCCGGTCTTGGCGGCACCGGCGGGCGCCTCGAAATTGGCGATGCGCTCGCGCAGGACGGATACGAAATAACCCATGACGTGCGTGATGGGATGCTTCACGCCGAAGAGGTAGGCGTAGAGATTGCGCTCGGAGACGTGCCAGCGGATCTGGCCCTTGAGGCCGGTGTTGAGCTGGTCCTTGGTGACGGCCTCGAGCATGGTGCCCTGAAAATTGGCCTCCGGGGTGTCCGGGTCATACGCCATGTTGATGGTCTGGGTGGCCACGGAAATTTTATAGACCTTTTCCCACGGCCATTTGAAATAGGGTCCGCCCGGCGGGATGACACGCACCTGGGGATAATTGTAACGCTCCTTTTCCTCGGCATCGAGCGCGGCGGCGATGGGGTCCTGGGCGGTCGTGGCGTCGCCCACGCGCTCGGCACGGCCAAAGCAGGTTTTCACGGCGCGCTCGTTCTGGTTGACGGTGTAAAAGCCGGCGGCGAGGTAACGGACCAGAAACCACGCGATGACACCGATAACAAAGCCGAAGAATATGGAGCCCATAGGATTTAGGATTTGAGTTCGATTGCTAATACGCCCGCGCGGAAAAATTAACAAGCAAAAACCGGTTACAAAAGGGTGACGGGTTTTGTCATCAGCGGGGGGGAATGTTGCTGAACCATACGCGGGCTGAAAGCCCAAAATATGAAAGCCCAGGGCAACGCCCTGGGTAAGGGGACCGTAATGAACCCCAAGCCCTGAAAGGGCGTCACAGAATCGTTGGTATTCCTTTGTTTAGCCCCTTCAGGGCAAATGTCATTTGGCTCGGCAAAACCCAGGGCGTTGCCCTGGGCTAATCATGTCGTTGCGCTTTCAGCGCGACAAGACGCTCAGCGCCGAAATGTTTTCGCGCGCCGGACTTTGGCGCGCGTTTGGAAAGATAAAGCACCTCCACACCCACGACTGCATTCTTGCGGTTGTAATCCACAATGACGCCCGGCGAAACTTCTTCGGACTCGATGACTTTGGAATCATCCAGGCGCAAATAAAGCGCGTCCGCCTCCTTGTCCACATGCAATCTCATAATTTGCCTATGGATTTACACCGCCACCAGATCTGCTTCCAAGGGCTTGCTTTTTTTGAACCGGCTTACGCCCATGACACTAAAACCGATGACCTGACCCTGGGCATCCACGCGCTCCATCACGGCGTCATGCTTGGTTTCCTTCTCATAACCGGCGGCGTCCGAAAACCTCACTTCGAGGAAATCAGCTTCCGCGTCGAACCAGATTTTCACTTTGTCGGCCATAAATCTTCTCCGGCTTTGGGTTTATCGGTCAGGTAGGCCGTAACCACAAACGCATCGTTCTCCTCATACTTAACCACAACGCAGAGCCATTTGCCACCCACAAGTCCCCCGGCTTTCCCTTCATCTCCCCTTAAGGTCTCTCCTGCGATGCTGACGTCATCGTCCGGTTGTGGTATCACTGGCGCGGCATGAGAATCCTGATTGTGGAAGACGAACCCGACCTGCTCGCGAGCCTTGCCCAGGCCTTGCGCGAGGAAGGCTACGCCGTGGACACCGCCGACAACGGCGACGACGGGCTGTTCAACGCCGAAGGCACCGATTACGACGCCATCGTCCTGGATGTCATGCTCCCCGGCATGGACGGCTGGGAAATTCTCCGCCGCCTCCGCAAATCCAAAAAGACCCCCATCCTCATGCTCACCGCCCGCGACCAGACCCGCGACCGCGTCCGGGGCCTGGACACCGGCGCGGACGATTATGTCGTCAAGCCCTTTGATTTGGAGGAGGTCTTTGCGCGGCTGCGGGCCATCATCCGGCGCAGCCACGACAAAACCACCAACCTCGTCGAGATCGGCGACGTCACGGTGGACACCGCCGCCCGCGTCGTTTCGCTCAAGCGCCATCCCGTCGAACTGACCGCGCGCGAATATACCCTGGTGGAATTCCTGGCGCTCCACCGCGGCGAAGTCGTCACCCGCACCCAGCTTTACGAACATCTGTTCGACGAAAACGAGAGTTCGCTGTCCAATCTCCTCGATGTTCACGTCTCCAACGTCCGCAAGAAGCTTGGCGCGGAATTTATCGTCACCCGCCGCGGCCACGGCTACTGTATCGAATGATCCCCAAATCCATCAAATGGCGGCTGCAGCTTTGGTACGGCCTCATCCTGGTGGCCGTGCTCGTGGGTTTTGGCGTCACCGCCTATCAATTGGAGCGCAACCGGGTTTTTCGCCGGGTGGATGACGACCTTCACCGGCGCGCCAACGCGGTGGCGCAATCGCTTCACCGTCCGCCGCGCGGCCGGCCGCCGGATGCACCGGATCAGCGCGGCTTCCCGCCGCCGGAACCGTTTGACCGCGAAAACGCGCCCGGGCCGGACGGCCCGCCGACATTCAATCTGGCACCCCCCATCGCAGCGCTCTTTGACACCAACGACGCCAGCGGGTTTTACTTCCTCATTCGCAGCCTGCGCCCAGGCCACGCGGAGATTGCCCGGTCGGCGAACGCCCCAAAGGACGCCGGGACGCAATTCCCCGAACCGCCCGCCCGCCCGCAAGATGCTGAAACCGGTCCTCCGCCTGGCGACATATCTGGCGATGATCGCGGCAGCGCCCGCGGCGAAATTCCCGGCGAGCCGCCCCAGCCTGTCATGCGCGGGAGCTGCCGCGAACTAATGCTGCTCACCCCGTTGGGGGAATCCGTTCTGGTCGGCAAAAACGTCAGCCCCGAGTTGACCGAGCTGCGGCGGTCCGCATTAAACCTCAGCGCCATCGGCGGCGTCATTTTGTTCATCGGCCTTGCGGGTGGCCGGGTTTTGGTCGGTCGCGCGTTGCGGCCCATTTCAGACATCAGCCACACGGCCGCGAAAATTGCCGCCGGCGACTTGTCCCAACGCATCAACAGCGCCGGGACCGGGAGCGAACTCGGGCAGCTGGCCGCCGTTCTGAATGCCACCTTCGCCCGCCTGGAAACCGCATTTGCGCAGCAGAAACAATTCGCCTCCGACGCGGCGCACGAACTGCGTACTCCCGTGTCCGTCATCCTCACCCAAACCCAGACCGCGCTGACCCGCGAGCGCGACGCCGCCAGTTACCGCCAGACCGTCGAGGCCTGCCAGCGCGCCGCCCAGCGCATGCGCAAGCTCATCGAATCCCTGCTGGAACTGGCCAGGTTCGACGCCGGCCAGGAAGCGCTCAAGCGCTTGGACTTCGACTTGTCTGCGACCGTCGCCGACTGCGTGGAACTGGTCCAACCCCTCGCCGAAGAGCGCCGCGTAAAAATCAGCGCCGAACTGAAACCGCTCAGGATTACGGGCGATTCCGAACGGCTCGCCCAAGTCGTCACCAACCTCCTCACCAACGCCATCCAGTTCAATCGCCCCGACGGTGAAGCCCGCGTGAAGCTGGAGGCGCGGGAAGGCCTCGCCGTCCTGGAAATTTCCGATACCGGCCAGGGCATTGCCCCGGACGACCTGCCGCATGTCTTCGAGCGGTTCTATCGCGCCGACAAATCCCGCACCGGCGCGGGCAACTCGGGCCTGGGACTGGCCATTTGCAAAGCCATTGTCGAAGCCCACAGCGGCGTCATTGAAGTTTCCAGCGGCGAAAAAGCGGGGACCACTTTCACGGTGCGCCTGCCGCTGGCGATTTGACGAAACATTAAATTATGAAACCAAAGTCAAAACCCGTTCATCCTGAAGTCCGCATCGGCCATGTTCATTTGAAGGTGGCCGACCTTGACCGGGCGCTTGCCTTCTACCGCGATGTGCTCGGCTTCGAACTCACGCAACGTCTCGGCCCGCAGGCGGCGTTCCTTTCCGCCGGCGGCTACCACCATCACATCGGACTGAACACCTGGGAAAGTCAGGGCGGTTCGCCGCCGCATCGTGGCGCGACGGGTCTTTATCATGTGGCCATTGTTTATCCGACCCGCGCCGAACTGGCCGACGCCTTGCGCAGACTGGTCAAAGCGGGAATTCCGCTCGAAGGAGCATCCGATCACGGCGTGAGCGAAGCATTGTATCTGCGCGACCCTGATGGCAACGGTGTGGAACTTTACTGGGACCGTCCCAAGGAACAGTGGCCGCGCACTTCCGCCGGCGAACTGGCTATGGTAACGGAACCTTTGGACCTCCGTGCCCTGCTCAAAGAAGCGCCCGAAACCTGAATCAGTCCAGTTGCAGTCCGCCTCATCGCCAACGGCCGGTTCCAGCCTGGATTGTGGAATCTTTGAAAAGCTCCCCTTCTTTCTTTCATTTCTGCCGCGCAGCCCCTATCTTCACAATCTTTCGTGCCGGATGCCATGACCTGATGGAAACCATGCGTGAACCCAAGCATTTCCTGAACCGCGAGCTGAGCTGGCTGGAATTCAACCAGCGGGTGCTGGAGGAGGCCGGCGACCGCAGCAATCCCCTGTTGGAACGGCTCAAGTTCTTCACCATTGTCAGCTCGAATCTCGACGAGTTCTTCGAGGTGCGCGTGGCCGGCTTGAAGCAGCAAATCGAAAGCGGCAACAACGCCCGCAGCGTGGACGGCCTGACCCCGGCCGAAGTTTTTGAGGCCATCACCAAGCGCGTGCGCAAAATGGTGGCGGACAAATACGCGTGCTGGCATGAGGAACTTCAACCGGCCCTCGCCCGGCACAAAATCCGCATGTTGGAAATCGGCGACGTCACAGAAGAGGACCTGGCCTGGCTCAAGGAATTTTACCACGCGAAAGTCCGTCCCGTTTTGACGCCGCTGGCCATTGACCCGGCGCATCCGTTTCCGCAGTTGCTCAACAAGTCGCTCAACCTCATCGTGCGGCTGGAAATGGAAAAGAACGGCGCGCCGGGCGAACATCTGGCCGTGGTGCAATGTCCGGCCATTCTGCCGCGCCTCATCCAACTGCCCCGCGACGACGACCGCCGCGACTACGTTTTTCTGGGGCAGCTCATCGGCCATTTTCTCGCCGATATTTTCCCCGGCACCCGCATTCTTGGTTACTGGCAGTTCCGCCTCACCCGCAACAGCGAGCTGTACGTGGACGAGGGAGACACGCCGAACCTGCTCAAGGCCGTGGAGGAGGAGCTTCACAAGCGCCGGCGCGGCCACGCTGTGCGCCTGGAAATCGCCCATAATTGCCCCGAATCCATCCGCGAAACCTTGCTCAAGACCCTGCATCTGACCGGGCAGGACTTGTATCTGGTCAACGGGCCGTTGAATCCCACGCGCCTGATGATGCTCTATCAGGGCAACCACTCGCCCGAACTGCGCGATCCGCCGTTTCTCGCGCCCGTGGGCGCCGCGCTGCTGGGCCAGAAGGACATTTTTGCCGCCATCCGCGAGCGCGACATCCTGCTGCATCATCCCTACGAAAGTTTTTCCAGCGTCGTCGAATTTCTGGAAACCGCCGCCACCGACCGCGACACGCTGGCCATCAAAATGACGCTGTACCGCACCGGAGGCGACCCGCGCATCATCGGCGCGCTCATGAACGCCGTGAACAACGGCAAACAAGTCACCGCCGTGGTGGAACTGCGGGCGCGGTTCGACGAGGCCAACAACATTGAATGGGCGCGCAAGCTCGAGGAAAACGGCGTCCATGTGGTCTATGGGTTGGTGGGGTACAAAATCCACGCCAAAGTCTGTCTGGTGGTGCGGCGGGAAGGCGAACGGATTCGCCGCTACGTTCACCTGGGCACCGGCAATTATAATCCCACCACCGCCAGGTTGTACACGGACCTGAGCCTGCTGACTGCCCGGCCCGAATTTGGCGAGGACGCCACGAACCTGTTCAATTTGCTCACCGGGATTTGCCAGTTTCCGGGCATGAGCAAGTTCGTCGTCGCGCCCTTTGATCTCCATGCCCGGTTGCTGCAGTTGGTGGCCCGCGAAGCGGAGCACGCCCGGCGCGGCCTGCCGGCCCGGATCATCGTCAAATGCAATTCATTGGTGGAACCCGAACTCATCGAGGCGCTCTATGCCGCGTCGCAGGCCGGAGTGAAGATAGACCTGATTGTTCGCGGCATTTGCTGCCTGCGCCCCGGTGTGCCGGGCTTGAGCGAGAACATCATTGTGCGCAGCATCGTGGACCGGTTTCTTGAGCACAGCCGCATTTACTATTTTGAAAACTCCTGCCAGCCGGAAATTTTCGTGGGCAGCGCCGACTGGATGCCCAGAAATTTGTTCCGCCGCATCGAAGTCGTCTTCCCCATCGAGGACGGCATCCTGTGCGACCGCATCATCCGCGAGATTTTGCGCGCCAGCCTGGCGGACAATGTGAAGGCCCGCTTCCTCGGGCCTAACGGCGTTTATCATCGGACGCATCCCGCCCAGGGTGAAAAGCATCGCCGCAGCCAGGCGGAATTCATCGCGCTGGCCCGGCCCCGCCCGGTGGAAAAGGCCGCCGAAAAACTGCCGCGCGTGCAACTGGCGCCCTCACCCTTCCCGAAAGCCAGGCAAGCCTGAGCCGAAAAAATTAGCCACAGATGCACCATTAGTATGAGTTTTGAAATTCATCAAACAGCTTGCCAATGAAGACGACCCGCAAGACCATCACCCTGTCAGAGCAGCAGGAAAGCAGTAAAATGCTGGCATTAAAAAAGGCCATCCAGGAAGGTTTCGACGGCGGGATTAGCAAACGGAGCGTAAGGGAAATCTGGCAAGAAGCGGAGCGCCGCCATAAGGCGTGACATGGGCCGGTATCGTCTATCAATTTGACCACAAATGGCACTGATGTAATACAGATTTGAAAGGATTTGTTTTGGTGGAGCGCATTGCTTCATGCGGGCCACCCTCCGCAGTGTTACAGAGGATGGGACGGGACATCGGCTGGGGATGGCCGGCGCGCACGGAGTGACGCGCCCCACCTTGTCTTTATCTGTGTTCATCTGTGTCCATCTGTGGCTAAACTGCTTCAGGAATTCTGAAACTTAAACTGAAGACCGAACACGCTCATCTGTGGTCGTTGGACCCGGACATTGCCTTTTTGAACCATGGTTCATTCGGGGCCTGTCCACGTCATGTTCTGGCAATTCAGAACGAATGGCGCGCGCGCCTGGAACGGCAACCCGTCCAGTTCCTCGTCCGCGATCTGGAACCGCATCTCGACGCCGCCCGCGCGGCGCTGGCCGGATTTGTGGGCGCGGAGGCCGACGACCTGGTCTTCGTGCCGAATGCCACGCACGGCGTGAACACTGTGCTCCGGTCATTGAGTTTCCAGCCGGGCGAAGAATGGATTGTCACCAACCACGCCTACAATGCCTGCCGCAACGCCCTGGATTTTGCGGCGACGCGGGCCGGAGCGCGCGTGGTGTTAGTTGAAGTGCCGTTTCCTGTCCGGAGCGCGGAACAAATCATCGCCCCCGTGCTGGCTGCCGTGACGGCCCGGACACGGCTGGCTCTGCTCGATCATGTCACCAGCCCGACCGGAATCATTTTGCCCATCAAACGCTTGGTGGAAGAGCTGGCTGGCCGCGGAGTGGACACGCTGGTGGATGGCGCCCATGCGCCCGGAATGATACCGGTGAATTTGTCGCAACTCGGAGCGGCCTACTACACCGGCAACTGCCATAAATGGCTTTGCGCACCCAAGGGAGCGGCGTTTCTGCATGTCCGTCGCGACAAGCAAGAGACTGTTCGCCCGCTGGTCATCAGTCATGGCGCAACGACCCGGCGCACGGACCGGTCGCGATTCCAGGTGGAATTCGGCTGGCCGGGCACCTTCGATCCCTCCGCCTATTTGAGCGTCCCCGCAGCCATCCAGCATGTCGGTTCGCTGCTGCCGGGCGGCTGGCCCGCCGTCATGGCCGCGAACCGCGGACTGGCTTTGGCTGCCAGAAAAGTTTTGTGCGAGCGGTTGCGGATTCCCGAGCCCTGTCCGGAAGAATTCATCGGCGCGCTGGCGGCCATTCCCATTTCAGACGCTCCGCCGGATGCCCTGCCGCGCTTGCCCGCGAACGAATATCCATTGCAGGATTTGCTGCGCGAGAAACATGGGATGGAGGTGCCGGTCATTCCGTGGCCCGCGCCGCCGAAACGGTTGCTGCGCATTTCAGCGCAACTCTACAACTCATTGCCGCAATACGAGGCCCTGGCCGATGCGCTGGCTGAATTTCCATGGGCCAAAGGCCCATATCATACCAGCATGGGGCATCGCCCCATGTAACCGGCGCAAAAAGATTTCCAAAGCGCCAAAGGCGCGATTCATTCCCCCCGGCGAAATTGGATCATGGGTTATGCGATGGCATAATGGCGTCCCGATGATGGAACGGGCCTTCAGCCCTTATTAAATTTGCGGACTGACACATGGGGCGATGCCCCATGCTGGTATGAGGCGCGCCGTTGGCGCTGGCCGAATCCCCGTGGGCCAAAGGGCCCACATTATACCAGCATTGGGGGCGATGCTATCGTGTTGTTGCGCTTTCAGCGCGACAAGACGCCAAGCATGGTACCCATTACAAACGGCTTCCCCAATCGTCACAACGGCACGCTGCCGGAAATATACTGCTCCATCTGCTCGATGTGCGCGCTTTGGGTGGAGATGATCCAGTTGACGAGATCGCCGATGGAAACAATGCCCACCACGTTCGGGCCTTCCACCACGGGAAGATGGCGGACCCGGTTCTCGGTCATCAAACGCATGCAGTCCTCCACCGAATCATCGGGAGTCACGGCAACCATCGCATCGGGCATGATTTCGCGCACGCGGGTCTCCTTGGACGTTTTCCCGTGCAGCGCCACCTTGCGCGTGTAGTCGCGCTCGGTGACGACCCCCACCAGCTCGGCCCCGGACATCACCAGCAGCGCCCCGATGTTTTTTTCGGCCATCAGCTTGATGGCTTCAAAAACCGTGGCGTCCGGCGCGATGCTCCACAACGCGGACGTCTTGTGCGTCAACACAGAAGATATCGGAAAATTCGTTGTCATAGGCTGTTAAACCTTTATCGGCCCGTTTGGCGCTTATTTCAAGCTAATAATTGATATAATTTCCTTTCCCCACACCCCCCGCCCTGCGAAACTGTCCGGCTAACTGTTTACAAAATATGGAAACACTTCCTTCTGTCATTCTCAAACCGGGCGAAGCGGACCGGATTGTCGCCGGGCATCCGTGGGTTTATTACGGCGAGATTCTCCGCGTAACCGCGCCCGTAACCGACGGCGGTCTTGTGCAGGTCAAGGACCACCGGCAGCGTCTGCTGGGCATGGGCTTCTTCAATGCCAAATCCAAAATCCATGTCCGCCTGCTCGCGGACGGGCGCGTGGACGTGGACGAGGCGTTTTTCGAGCAGCGCATCCGCGCGGCCTTGGCCGTCCGCCAAAAGCATCTGGCCGGCGCCACCTCGTTCCGGGTCGTAAATGCCGAAAGCGATTTTCTGAGCGGGCTGATTGTTGACAAATATGAAGACGTGCTCGTCGTGCAGATTTCCGCGCTCGGCATGGACCTCCGCAAGGAGGCCATCGTCGCCGCCTTGAAAAAAATCTTCTCGCCACGCGCCATTCTGGAACGCAGCGACGTCGCCTCCCGCAAGTTTGAAGGGCTGGCCGAATCCAACGGCGTCCTCTCAGGCGAACTGGTCGAGAAGGTGACCGTGAATCTCAACGGATTGAAATTCGAAACCGATCTGGCCGCCGGACACAAGACCGGCATGTATCTGGACCAGCAGGCGAACTATCAGGCCGTGTCCCAGTTTGCGCGGGGCGGACAGGTGCTGGACTGCTTCAGCTTTCTCGGCGGCTTTGGATTGCATGCCGCCCGGGCCGGTGCCGCGCGGGTGCAAATGCTGGACCAAAGCGCCGACGCCATCGCGGCCGCCGGGCGCAACGCCGCCGCGAACGGCCTGACCGAACAGTGTGCCTTTGAAACCGTCAATGTCTTTGACTGGCTGAAGGCCAACACCGCCGTGAAGCCCCATGAGCGCGTCATTCCGCGCTTTGACCTCATCATCCTCGACCCGCCCTCCTTCACCCGCAACCGCGCGTCGGTCCC
>Ga0326728_10020867_pt1 | contig 12414 bp, 9 predicted proteins | sample MB3enrmetagenome_FD_207602 | JGI IMG/M metagenome (GOLD analysis project Ga0326728, IMG submission 207602) | Lab enriched peat soil microbial communities from McLean, Ithaca, NY, United States - MB31MN | ecosystem: Environmental > Terrestrial > Soil > Wetlands > Peat | place: USA: New York...
AGGAAATACGATCAAGATGGAACAAGGTACCGTGAAGTGGTTCAATGACGCGAAGGGCTTCGGCTTTATCTCGCGTCAGAACGGCGAAGATGTCTTCGTGCATTACTCTGCAATCAACTCAAGTGGATTCAAGAGCCTGCAGGAAGGCCAAGCCGTGCAGTTCAACGTTGTGAAGGGTCCCAAGGGCTGGCAAGCGGCAGACGTTCAACCGCTCTAATTCCCTTGCGGCCGGATTCCGGCAGAATCTAGCAAAGACGCGAACGATTCAACACAAGGGCTGGGGTCACTCCCGGCCCTTGACGCATCTGGCGCGCGGCGGCTTTCCAGGCTGATGGCAAATCAGGATCCGGGAAAGCACGCAGACGGATTGTTGTGCCTTTGCGCCTTCGGCAAAATTACACATGCCGGTGTCTGAGCGGTTCTCTTTCCTGTCCAGGTCCATTCCAACCGGCAGACGCCGACAGCAATCGAATCCCTGGCGATGCAATCCTCCTGTGCCCGATCAATCCTCTCCGTTTTTCAATCGGCATGGGATCCGCGTGCGAGAAGAGGCATTCCAACTCCACCGGGGAACCCCAAACCTGCCTGAGATCAAACAGAAGCGCTATTTCCTAAAACGCCGTAGAGCCGCTATTCTTTCCCCATCGCTGCTCTCAAGACTCATGCCCCCACAGATCTCCAGTCCTGCCAGTTCGATCCTCCCATCCGATTCACCTGTACCAGGTTCTGCTACAGTGCCTGCCGCCGAATCCGGCGCTGGCCGGGCAATCATCGTTGGGGCCGGCCCGGCCGGATTGACGGCCGCCATCGAGATCCTTCGCCACACCGGAATCAAGCCCATCGTTCTCGAGGCCAGCCGCGAGATCGGCGGCATTTCGCGCACAATTCGCTACAAGGGAAACCGCATGGATATCGGCGGACACCGCTTCTTCTCAAAATCGGACCGCGTGATGAAGTGGTGGCTGCAGATGATGCCCGTTGAGGCAGGCGCCGGCAATGACGGTCAGTTACGCTACCAGGGCAAGCAGCGCGATGTTCCCGAACCCGAGCAGCCTCGCGATCCTGGAACCGAAGACCTGGTGATGCTGGTGCGCCAGCGCAAAAGCCGCATCTATTTTCTGCGCCGGTTCTTCGATTACCCCATCAGGATGAGCGTCGACACCTTCAGGAACCTCGGCCTGGTGCGCACCATGCGCTGCGGCTTCAGTTATCTGCGCACGGCCCTTTTGCCCAAGCGCGAAGAAAAGACGCTCGAGGACTTCATCATCAACCGCTTCGGTCGCGAGCTCTACCTCACCTTCTTCAAGTCGTACACCGAAAAGGTGTGGGGCGTGCCCTGCGACCAGATCAGCGCCGAATGGGGCGCGCAGCGCATCAAGGGACTGTCGCTCAAAGGCGTTGTTACGCACTTCCTCAAGAAGACCTTCGCGCCCAAACCTGCCGGCGACCTGGCACAGAAGGAAACTCAGACCTCTCTGATCGAGCGGTTCCTTTATCCGAAGTTCGGGCCGGGCCAGCTTTGGGAGCATGCGGCCGAACAGGTGCGGGCCGGCGGCGGCGAAATCCACATGGGTATTCGCGCCGAGCGCGTTGTTGTCGAAGGCAATCGAGTGGTTGCCATTGAGGGAGTAAACGATGCGGGCGGGCGCGTGCGGTTCGAGGGCGACTATTTCTTCTCGACCATGCCGGTGCGCGACCTGGTGCGGGCCATTGCAGCGGTCGATGGCCAGGCCGTTCCAGCCGAGGTAAATGAAGTTTCTGAAGGCCTGATATACCGCGACTTTATTACCGTGGGACTGCTGGCGCGGAAGCTGGCCGTGAAAGAGACCGACGATGCTGCGCTTAAAGACAACTGGATCTACATCCAGGAGCCTGAGGTGACCGTGGGCCGGCTTCAAATTTTCAATAACTGGAGCCCCTATCTCGTCCAGGACAATGAAAAAACGTGGATCGGGCTGGAGTACTTCTGCTACGAGACTGACCCCTTATGGAAGCTCTCCGACGACGAGATGAAGCGCTTCGCCATCGAGGAGATTACCAGGATCGGCATCCTGAAGGCGGAGGACGTTGAAGCTACGGCCGCTTCGACGTAATCCGCGCTTACGTTGACGGCTTCGAAAATCTCTTCCTGGTGGGCCGCAACGGCATGCACAAATACAACAACCAGGATCACTCGATGCTGACTTCGATGACGGCGGTTGAGAATATCGCCAGGGGCATAAAAACCAAGGACAATCTCTGGGCCATCAATACCGAGATGGAATATCACGAAGAAAAAGCGGCAAAATAAGCGCCCAAACCGTCATGGTGGATTCGATATTCAATTTAACCGTTCTACCCGAGCGTCGGAAATCGCGCCACACTGGATGCAACAAATACTCGCGATGTTTGCCCTTGATCGGACTTCTGATCTTGAGCAGCGCCCTCATCGCGTGTTATCCCGTTGGATCAAAGGCCGACCTAATTGGGCTTTATGAGCTAAAGGCCGGCAATGATCGAATCAGTCTTGAACTTTCATCGGATCAGACTTTTACAGAAGCGATTACATGGGCGTCCGGCAAGGTGGAGCGGCGAACAGGAAAGTGGTACTGGAAAGATGGCGACTTAAGCCTCGATGAGCTATGGATTCCTAAGTCCTTTGCTCCGGACTATATCCTTGCGGCAGACGCCGAAAGTGGCCCGAACCAGCCGAAATACACCGATCCGATGAACTGGGCTGTTTCCGCTGAAATGCACTGGGGCAAGGTCGAGCTGATAATCTTCCCCGACTCAGATGTCTACTTCACAATGGTTGGACACTCATCGCGGTCGGGGGGTAAGTAGAGAGCCTATGACAGAGATCCGCGATCAGCGCATCGGTGCGGGAAGCCGCATTGTTGCGCACGCGCGCATGATGCGGCTCGATCACAGCATCAAGCAGCTCTTTGTGGCCCCGGGCATCGTGCTGGCTGTCTGGATCGGCGGAGTTCATCTCACCACCGCCATATGGGTTCGCATCCTCATCGGCCTTGTGTCGGTCACGCTGATTGCCTCAAGCTTCTATGTGCTCAACGAGCTGCTCGACGCGCCGCGGATCGCGTACACGTTTCCCAGGTCGGCGCCGTGAAGTCTGCGGCGTCCGGCCCGCGGTTTCCTGCCTGATCACAGTCTTATTTCGAACCGGACTCCGTTCCTGTATCGGCCTGCGACTGCTGCTTCTCAAACAGCTCCAGGTTCTGGCTCTTCCACACCATCGCCGAGTGAATGCGGTCGTAACCGCTGGGATGGTCGAAGAAGATGAACTCCTCGATGGGGCCGGGGTGCATCTTGCGGTATTCGCCCAGGTGGATGGCAGCCTGGGCAAACCCATCGGGCTGGCGTGCGGCGTTGAGGCCGAACATGTCGGCTTCTTTCTCGTGCATACGGGTCTCAGTGTTCATAACCGGCGTAAGGACGAACATCAGGATGCCGAAGAACAGCGTGACCAGCGGAAAGATGGCCGGATCGCCGATATCGCGGATCTGCCATCGTTCGCCCCAACGGCCCAGCGCCCAGCCCAGTCCCCAGCGCAGATATGCAAATGAAAGCACCGCGAGCACGGCGAGGAAGAAGAGGGACTTGGGAATGTGGTGCATCACGTAGTGGCCCATCTCGTGGCCCATCACGGCCTGAATTTCCTCAAGTGAGCCGCGCTTGAGCAGGTTGTCGTTGAGCGTGATGCGCGTGGTGCTGGCAAAGCCGCTAACGTTGGCGCTCATGCGCGTGGTCTGGCGGCTGGCGTCGATCTCGTATACGTCGTTGGTTGGGATGCCGTTGGCGTGCGCCATGCGCAGAATGGGCGCGGTGACTTTGGGATCGTCGAGTATTTTGACGCTGTTGAAGATGGGGGTGATGTAGACGGGCGCAATGGCAACCCCGATGGTGAGAAAAACGATGGTGATAATCGATCCCCAGATCCACCAGGTGTTCTTGAGCCAGCGCACAAGCGCGAAGAGCAACACAAATAGCACTGAGCCCAGGACCATCGTCAAAAGAAAGCTCTTGAGCTCGTCTCCCATCCACGGGCCGAAGGTCTGGGTAGCGAGGCCATATTTGTGCTCGCGTACGAAATTCTCGCAGAACTCCAAGGGGAAGCCGAGAATGAATGCGACCACAAGGTACTGGACCCAATAAATGAAGCTTTGCGCCCACTTGTTGCGAGAGATTTTTTCAGCCCGGTTGCGCATGCCCGCCGACCAGCGCAATTCGAGTAGAAGCAGTGCGATCGCCGAGGAAACAAGAAAATCCCACAGGATAAGCCAGTAGCCGCCCTCGAAATAGGCGTTGGAGCGGGCAATCGCTGCGGGCGGCATCATGTCAAGATAGGCCTGCGTGGCTGCATCGGCGTCGAAATGGTCTGACGGTTGCGCGGCCGCGGGAACCTTGGTGATATCGACCGTGGGCTGGATGGCCGGTTGCGCATGTGCGCCCATCAGGCAGGTGGTTGCAATTGCTAAAACTACAAACAGACCCGCGAAGAATCTGCGCATTGTCTTCCTCATTTCCGATTGCATCTCTTTGCCCGCAGCATGGCCGGAGTGACGGCAGGCCTTCGTAAACACAGCAATACGGCCAGGGCTGATTCTCCATACGCAGGCCTCGGGAGAATAGTTCACGCGCAACGTTATATCCTATGAGGTAACGGAATAACAGGGATATTGTTTCCTTCCATCACGATCGGATCGCAGAGAATCATCATGAGTATGAAAGACATCTCAGTACACCTGCCTGACGGGTCAGTCAAAGAAGTCCCGCAGGGCACGACCCCTCTCGAAATCGCCAGCTCGATCTCGCCGCGCCTGGCTGCCGCGAGCGTTGTGGCGCGTTTGACGCCCGTGACCGGCGCAGCGCACGCCACCACCGCGGCCGACGAGTCGGAAGCGGGCATGTATTCCGCGCAGGATGCCGCCGCGCCTCGCTTTGTAGACCTGACGGCTCCGCTCATGGAAGACACGAAACTCGAATTGGTGACCGAGAAGGACCCCGACGCTCTGAAGGTGGTGCGCCACTCGGCCGCGCACGTGCTCGCGACCGCTGTGCTGGAGCTCTTCCCTGAGACCAAGCTGGGCCACGGTCCGGCCACAGACGCGGGATTTTTCTACGACTTTTATCGCGACAAGCCTTTCACGCCCGAAGATCTGGCCGCCATCGAGAAGAAGATGGCCGAGGTGGTGGCGCGCGATGAGCCATTCGTCCACGAATTTGCTCCAAGAGAGAAGAGCCTGGAAGGCTTTGAGCGGGATGGCGACTTCATGAAGACCCACTTTGTGACTAAGTTCACATTGCCGGGTTCCGAGGTCAGCTTCTACCGCAACGGCAACTTCATCGATTTTTGCCGCGGGCCGCACGTGCCTTCAACCGGGCGTGTGAAGGCGTTCAAGGTGCTCTCGCTGGCCGGCGCGTACTGGCTGGGCGACGAGAAAAATCCGCAACTGCAGCGCATCTACGGCACGGCGTTCTTCTCGAAGAAGGATATGGACGAGCACTTCGCGCGGCTCGAAGAAGCCGCCCGCCGCGACCACCGCTTGCTGGGCAAGCAGCTCGATCTCTTCAGCATTCAGGAGCTGGCCGGCGCGGGCCTCATCTTCTGGCATCCCAAGGGCGCCATGATTCGTAAGCAAATGGAAGACTGGATGCGCGAGGAGTGCGTGCGCCGCGGCTATCTGCTGGTGTACACGCCGCACGTGATGCGCCGCGAGCTGTGGAAGGTCTCAGGGCACGACGGGGTCTACTCGAAGGACATGTTTCCTCCGATGAAGCTGGACGATGCCGAATACCGGTTGAAGCCGATGAACTGTCCGGGCCACATTCTCATCTACAAGAATTCGCCCAAGAGCTATCGCGATCTGCCGCAGCGTTATGCGGAGTTCGGAAATGTTTATCGCTATGAGCGCTCAGGTACCATGCATGGCCTGCTGCGCGTGCGCGGGTTCACGCAGGACGATGCGCACATCTTCTGCACACCGGAACAGATTGAGGGCGAAGTGCATGCGTGCCTCGACTTTGCTGAAGCGATGCTAAAGACATTCGGATTCAAGGAGTATCGCGTGGAGCTTTCCACGCGTGATCCGCAAAAGAGCGGCGACTTTTTGGGCACAGCGGAAGACTGGTCGAATGCCGAAGGCGCGTTGAAGAAAGTGCTCACAGAACGCGGGCTCAATTTCAACACTTTTCCCGGCGAAGCCGCCTTCTATGGCCCCAAGATCGACGTCAAGCTGGTCGACGTGCTGGGCCGCCTGTGGCAGCTTTCCACCGTGCAATTTGACTTCAATCTGCCGGCGCGCTTCGAGCTCGAGTATGTCGGCGAGGACGGCGAGCGGCATCAGCCAGTCATGGTGCATCGCGCCCTCTTCGGCTCGGTGGAGCGGTTCTTCGGCGTGCTTATCGAGCACTACGCCGGGGCCTTCCCGCTGTGGCTGGCGCCGGTGCAGTTGGGGCTGGTGCCCATCAGCGAGCGGCACATTCCTTACGCTGAAAAGGTTGAAAAAGCGCTGAAGGATGCGGGGCTCAGGGTCGAGACCGACGCGCGCAACGAAAAGATGAACGCCAAGATTCGCGACTTTGCTTTGCAGAAGACGCCGTACATTCTCGTCTTCGGCGACAAGGAAGAGGGTGCCGGCACCGTCAACGTGCGCACCCGTGGCAAGACCGAGCAAGTCTCGTTATCGCTTGACGAGTTCGTTGCCAGGGCGAAGGCGCTGGTGGCCAGCCAGTCGACGGAGTTGTAGCACGCTTCGGCTACACCTGGTGAAAAACTCTGCTATCGTTCCAGATACCGAGCGAATCGACCCATGCGGCGCGCCCTGACGGAACCTCTGCGCTTCTTCATTCATCCCCGATCCCGCATCCGGCGGATCGCCGCCGCAATCGCTGCCCTGCCCTTATGCCTGGCATCGCAGGCCCAGGACAAGGCCCCGGCTCCGCCGCCGGCCACCACGCAAACCGCGCCGGTCGGCCAGTCACAATCAGGCGCGCCCAAACCCATCGGCTCTCAGACTGCGAACGCCGCAGTCGCACCCTCCGAGGCCGCGCCCGCCGCAAAACCCGGGGATCAATCAAAGGAAGCAATCGTCTTCGACAAGCTGTACACCAGGATCCGCCAGGAAAGCGGCGGCACCGGCACACGCCAGACCACGGCGCGCATCCGAGTGCTGGCCGACGCGGGCGTAAAGCAAATGGCCGTGCTCACCTTCACATACACGGCCTCGAACCAGCAGATCGACATCGGCTACGTTCGCGTGATCAAGCCCGACGGTTCGGTGGTGGTGACGCCCGATTACAACGTGCAGGACATGCCGGCGGATGTTACACGCGAAGCGCCGATGTACTCTGACATCCACCAGAAGCATGTGGCCGTGCGCGGGCTGGGCGTTGGCGACACGCTCGAGTACCAGGTGATGTTGCGCACCATCAAGCCCGACGTGCCCGGCGAGTTCTGGCTGGAGTACTCGTTCGAGAAAGACCTCGTCGTCCTCGATGAACAGCTCGATCTCGACATGCCCGCCGACAAGCAGGTCACCGTGGCCTGCGCCGACGTTCAGCCGACGATCAACACCGCGGATGGCCGCAAGCTCTATCACTGGTCGAGCTCGAACCTGGCCCGGCCCGACCCCGACGCTCCGCCCAAATCCCAAAAGAAATGGAAGCCCTCGGTGCAGGTAACCACCTTTAAGAGCTGGGAGGAGGTGGGCGCCTGGTACGACTCGCTGCAAAAAAACGCTGTGGTTGTCACGCCGGCCATCCATACGCGCGCAGCCCTGCTCACCAAGGGCCTGACCAGCGATGAAGAAGGGGTGCGCGCCATCTTCAACGATGTGGCGATGCTGATTCACTACGTGGCCCTCGACTTCGGCATCGGCCGCTATCAGCCGCACGCCGCCGACGATGTGCTCTCAAACGAATACGGCGATTGCAAAGACAAGCACACGCTGCTCGCCGCGCTGCTCAAGGCTGCGGGAATCGAAGCGTGGCCGGTGCTCATCTCCAGCAGCCGCGAGCTCGACCCCGGCACTCCTTCTCCTGCGCAGTTCGATCATGTGATTACGCTGGTCAAGCTCAAAGACAAGACGCTATGGATGGATTCAACTGAGGAAATCGCGCCCGTCGGCGTCATTCTCGCCACACTGCGCGACAAGCAGGCGCTTGCCATTCCCGTGGGCAAGCCCGCCTACCTCGAGCACACGCCCGCCGACCTGCCTTATGCCCAAACATCGCGCTTTGAGGTCAACGGAACCGTCTCTGACCAGGGAGCCTTCACGGGGCAGATTGTTCAGAGCTATCACGGCGACGCCGAGCTCCTGCTGCGCTACGCCTTCCGCGGCGTTCCGCAGTCGCAGTGGAAGCAGTTCGTGCAGAATTTCTCGAATGCCACCGGCTTTGGCGGCGATGTGTCGAACGTGGTGGTCTCATCGGTCGAGCAGACGGCCCAGCCGCTCCAGTTCTCCTATGACTACAAGCGCGAGAAGCTTTCGCAGTGGGATGACCGGCGAATCTCGCCGCCGTTCCCGCCGGTTGGCATGGAGGTTGCGCCGGGTGTAAAGCAGATTAAGCCGGCCGACGATATTGACCTGGGTTCTCCGGGAGAGCTGGTTTACAAAGCCGCAATGCAGTTTCCCAAGGGCTGGCTCGTGATCCCTGCGCAGTCAACCGACATCGCGGACGACTGGGCTGAGTACCACGCAAAATACGAGTTCAAGGATGGCGTCTTTACCGCCGAAAGACGCCTTGCGGTCAAGAAAGACAAGGTTCCGCTCAGCGACTGGGACAAGTATCTCGACTTCCGCCGTGGAATCTACGCCGACGAAGAGCGCAATGAAGTAATTCTGAATGCCGGCCGCACTGAAGCCGGCACAACAAGCACTGTCGTCGAGCTTGGCCCCTCCGCTCTTCAGCAGGAGATGATCCAGGATATTCTGCCGCTGCGCGACGTGGCCGCTGCTCTTGACGGAAGCACGGCGCCATCGCAAAAGGACATCGCTGTTGCGGAGTCCCTGTGCCAAGTAATGGTTTCCAAAGCCGAGCTCATATCGAAAGAACTGTCCCCTCAGGACCCCGATTCGCTGTACTGGGCACAGATGCTCGCCTCCGCCTGGACCTGCCTCGGCTGGACGGCATTCGAGAACAGAGAAAGGGGTGTTGCCGAAATCTATCTTCGCAGTGCATGGAGGGTCAGCCAGAGCAAGATGAGCGGGTATCAGCTGGCGCGGGTACTTGCGGACAAGGGCGACAAAACTGAGGCTGCGCATCTGTTTGCACTGGCCAGCGTCGCAGGGGTAAATTTTCCGCCGAGTGTTTCTGCTTTCTCCAGCGATGTTGTCAGTCACCACCTGGCAGATGACTACAAGGCGCTCACGGGAAAAGATCTGACTGCGACCCCGCTGAATCGCGGTCAATATTCCGGCAGCCTCCGGGAGGAACTCGACAAGGAGTTGGAGATCCACCAATTGATCCGAACCACGAAACTTACCGGGGCCGGCCTCTATTCGATCTCTTTTGAAGCCGACAAACCGTTGAAGGTCACATTCCTGGGAGGAGACGCAGGATTCGCGTCTCTAACAACCGCGCTTGAAGCACACGCGTTTCCAGCAGAGCTGCCTTCAGGCTCTAAGGCCCGCCTGCTGCGCGAGATCAATGTGATTTGCACACCCTATTCCGGCTGCGATGCGTACATGATTCTGCCCAGCTCTCTCCGAATGCCGAACGGGGTGATTCATCTTCCGCCGAATGGCACAAAGTCCATTCAGCTGCAGCGGAGACCGGGATCGCCATAGACCGCATTGCGAATATGCAAAAATCGAGCGCCTACGCGTTGATAGCCATGCCTTCGACTGCGCCGTAGGCGTCGAGCAGGCTTTCGCTCAGCGTTGGGTGCGCGTGGATGGTGAACATGAGCTCGTCGATGGTGCCTTCGAGGGTCATTACGGCGACGGCCTCGGCAATCAGCTCGGTGGCCTGGGGGCCGATGATGTGCACGCCCAGAATCTCGCCGTACTTGGCGTCGGAGACGATCTTGACGAAGCCGTCGTGCGAACCCACGATGGTGGCCTTGGAGTTGCCGGCGAAGGGGAACTTGCCAATCTTGATTTCATAGCCCTTCTCGCGTGCCTGCACCTCGGTCAGTCCAGCGCTTCCAATCTGCGGATCGGTGTAGGTGCAGCTCGGAATGCGGTCGCGGCGCACGGGGCGGAAGGGGCGGCCGGCAATCCTGGCCATCGCGACCATGCCGCTCATCGCGCCAACGTGGGCAAGCTGCGGCAGGCCGGCAACGATGTCTCCGATGGCGTAGATGCCGGGCTCGGCCGTCTCCTGCGCGTCGCCCACCTTTACAAATCCGCGCTCGAGTTCGATGCGGGTCTTGGCGATCCCCAAGTCGGAGGTGAGCGGCGCACGGCCCACGGCAACGAGAACCTTCTCGGCCTCACCAACCTGCGTCTTGCCATTCGCAGTGGTCCAGGTGACTCTGACGCCGGATTCGGTAAGCTCAACCTTTTCAACTTTTGCGCCGACATTCACATCAATGCCGCGTTTGCGGAAGACGCGCGAGAGTTCCTTTGAGATCTCCTCGTCTTCAACCGGGACCATGCGCGGCAGAAACTCCACGATGGTGACTTCTGCGCCGAAGCTGCGGAAGATGGAGGCGAACTCCACGCCTACTGCGCCCGCGCCGATGACGATGAGCGACTTGGGCGGCTCGGGCAGCGACAGAATCTCGATATTGGTAAGAATGCGGTCGCCTGCGGTGAGCCCGGGCAATAGCTTGGCCACCGATCCCGTGGCAAGGATGACGTTCTTGGCCAACACCTGCGACTTGACGCCGGCCGTGTCCACGTCAACCGAGTGGATGCCATTTTGCGCTGGCCCGGTCACTCGTCCAAAACCAGAAAAAACGGCGATCTTGTGCTTCTTCATCAGGAACTCGAGGCCCTTCACGTGCCGGGTGATGATCGAGTTCTTACGCGTCTGCACGGCGGCCCAGTCGAGGGTGCGCGCGTTAACGTTGGCGATGCCGTATTCGGCCGCATCTTTCAGGTAATCCCACAGCTCGGCGTTGAAGAGCAGCGCCTTGGTGGGAATGCAGCCCACGTGCAGGCAGGTGCCGCCGAGCCGGGGGCTCGCGTCAATGAGCGCAACCTTCAGCCCGTACTCGGCTCCGCGAATGGCCGCCGTGTAGCCGGCCGGCCCTCCGCCGATTACTGCAACGTCGTAGATTGTTCCTGAATTCGCCTCTGCCAAGGGAAGCTCCGTTCCGGGCGTTCCCGCGCGATGGGAATGCCGCAATCATGGTTAGTTTAAATGGCGGGCTGATGGGGGACGAGGTGACGCGCCACGAGTTCTGATGCAGTGCGGGTGGTTTCGGCATCATCTCCGAAGGCATGGAGCCAATGCACATCGGGCTCGCGACGGAACCAGGTCATCTGGCGCTTGGCGTAGTTGCGGTGGCCCTGCTGCGCGGCGGCCACGGCGGCGGACTCGCTGGCTTCGCCGCGGATCACTTGAAGTGCCTGCCGGTAACCGAGCGAGTCGAGCGCTTTGACCGGGCCGTAGCGGGCGAGCAGGGCGCGCGTTTCGTCGATGAGCCCCGCGGCGAACATCTCGGCGCAGCGGCGGTTGAGCCGGTCGTAGAGGCCTTCGCGGGGCGGGAGTTCCTTTCGCGGAGGGTTCAGCCCGATGCGCAGCAGGCGGAAGCCGGTGAGCGGGTTTTTCCCCTTGTTTTCGAGAAGCGCGGAGAGGGGCGAGCGGCTGGCCAGGCAGACCTCGATGGCGCGGATCAGTTTGGCCGTATCGTTGGCGTGGATGCGCGAGGCGGATTGAGGGTCGAGGCGCGTAAGCACGCGATGCAGCCAGGCGCTCCCGCGGCGCTCCGCGCTTTGGCGTAGACGAGCGCGGAGGTCAGATTGCCTTTCGGGGCCGGCGAACAGGCCCTCGGTCAGCGCCCGCAGGTAGAGACCCGTCCCTCCCGTCACAATCGGAAGGCGCTCACGCGCTTTTATCTTTTGGAGGGATTCGCGGGCAAGGCGGCTGTAGAGGCCGGCGGTGAAAGGCTCGTCGGGGTTGGTGACGTCGATGAGGTGGTGCGGCACCAGCGCGCGTTCCTCGTGCGTGGGCTTGGCCGTGCCCAGTTCCATGCCGCGATATACGGCCACCGAGTCGCAACTGACGATCTCGCCGTTGAAGCGCTGGGCCAGCGCGAGCGATAACGCCGTTTTGCCGCTGCCCGTGGGTCCGAGGATGAGGACGGCGAGGGGGCCGGGGTGGTTCGGCGGGTTGGATGGAGTGGTCAAGTCCGTGGGTCTGAATGGCCGGGCGGAGCTCCGACATTTTAGACCGGGCACATCTCCGACAGTTTTTCTTTCTGAAGAGGGTTTTTGCTTTTGTCTTTCGGCCACGCCGGGTTAG
>Ga0326728_10020868_pt1 | contig 12414 bp, 10 predicted proteins | sample MB3enrmetagenome_FD_207602 | JGI IMG/M metagenome (GOLD analysis project Ga0326728, IMG submission 207602) | Lab enriched peat soil microbial communities from McLean, Ithaca, NY, United States - MB31MN | ecosystem: Environmental > Terrestrial > Soil > Wetlands > Peat | place: USA: New York...
CGATCAGCAGCATGGCGCCGGCGTGCGTGGCGGCGAAGCTCAACCCGTGGCCGGCCTGCGCCAGCGCGAGCACGAAGTCGCCAGGGTCGAACGCCATCGCCGCCCAGCGCGCGCTCGCCGCCAGACCGCCGAGGATCATCATCCCCGCCGCCCGATCGGCGCCGGCGACCCAACGGCCGAACAGGGCGAAGACCAGCGTTTCGGCGACGCCGCTCTGCGCGCAAAACAGCAGGCCGAGCACGATCAGCGTCGCCGTCAGCCCGGTCGTCGCCGCCAGCGCCGCAAACAGCAGCGTCATCGTCAGGCAGGAAAGCGCGAGCATCGCCACGACGCCGCCGCGCTTGTCCGCCCATCGGCTGAGCGCCGGAACCAGGAAGACCTGGAGGACGCGCGGGACCGCGAGCGCCAGGCCGATCTCCGCGACGCCGAGCCCGCGCGCGCTCAGCCACACCGGAAGGAAAGGCGACTGCACGCCGAACACGAGAAAGATCGCGCCGTAGATCAGCGCCAGCCGGGCCTCGACGGCGCGCCGGTCCGGCGACTTCGCCGCCGTCAATCCATCACCGCCGCCTTGAGGATGCAAACCATCGTCGCGTGCGCCGGCGCGGCGCCGAGATTGCGAATGCGGTGCGGCCGGTCGCCGCGATAGCGCAAGGTCTCGCCGGCGCGGGCGACTTCGACGACCTCGCCGACTTCGACCTCGAGTTCGCCCTCCAGAATGGAAAGGCACTCGATCGAACCGCGCGGATGGGCCTCAGAACCGAGCGCGCCGCCCGGCTCGGCGCGAAAATCGTACCATTGCAGCCAATCGACGGTCTTCAGCCAGCCGATCACCGCCAGCCGGCAAAGGCCGTCGTCGGACACCAGGATCGGCGTGCCGCCGCGGCTGACGTGTTCGATGAACGGCCCGTCTTCGCCACCGTGAAGAATGGATTCGATCGACGCGTCGAGCGCGTGGGCGAGCCGCCAGATGGTCGTCAGAGTCGGATTGGTCTCATTGCGCTCGATCTGCGAAATGATCGACTTGGCGACGCCGGACTGGATCGACAGATCGGCCAGCGAAAGGCCGTAGCCCTTGCGCAGCTTGAGAACGGTGCGGCCGAGTTGGTTGGAGAGCGCCGCCGCGCCCGCCTCCAGAACCTTGGCTTTGTCCTTGCCCTCGACGCCCATGTCGGCGATCCCCAGGAGATGTTCCGCCCCTTATAGAGCGGAACGTCCGGAATATCGAACGGCGTTGTCCGGATCTAGGCGCGTCTTGCCGCCTCGCCCAGCGCCGCAGCCGCCGGATCGCCTAAGCCCTCGCCAGATGGTCGGCGAGCATGGCGACGACGCCGACGAAGCCGAGCGCCGCCGCCGCCCAGCGATAGAAGCGCGCGGCCTTGCCCTGCGTCAGCGCGGCCAACGGAACGACCATCAGCGGCGCGGCGAAGGTGAACGCGGCGGCGGCGAAGCGATCTCGATCAGCGCGGACATCGCGGCGAAGGCGAACGTCGCCGCGACTCTCAGCGCGATCCGGGTGAACCTCGGAACGTTTCAAAACGCGCCGGGAAAGGCGCCGCCGTCGATGAGAATATTCTGGCCGGTGAGGTAGCCCGCCTGCGCGCTGCAAAGAAAGGCGCAAAGGGCGCCGAACTCCTCCGGCGCGCCGAACCGGCCGGCGGGGGCCGCCGCTTCGCGCTGCGCGCGGAGCGCCGCCGGATCGCCGCCGGTCGCCACCGCGCTTCTGTCCAGGATCGAGCGAATCCAGTCGGTGTCGAAGGCGCCGGGCTGGATCGAATTGATGGTCACGTTGTCCTTGGCGAGGGCGCGCGCGCTCGCCGCCAGGAACGCGGTCAAGCCGGCGCGCGCGCCGGAGGAAACGTCGAGACCGGCGATCGGCGCGCGCACCGAGGACGAGGTCATGTTGACGATGCGCCCGAACCGCCGCCGCGCCATGCCCGGCGCGACCCGTTGAACGAGCGCGATCGGCGTCAGCATGTTGGACTCGAGCCCGCGCAGAATATTCTCGCGCGTCAGCTCGGCGAACGGCGCCGGACAGGCCTCGAGCAAGGCGGCGCGGACTTCCGCCGAGTCGAGATCGCCGGCGACCGCGAGAACGTGAGCGCCCGTCGCCGCGCGGATCTCGCGCGCCGTCGCCTCCAGCCTCGCCGAATCGCGGCCGTTGACCAGAACCGGCGCAGCCCGCCTGAGCGAGCGCCATCGCGCAGGCCCTCCCCAAGCCCTTGCTCGATGCGCAGACGATCGCTTTGCGCCCGGCGATGCCCAAATCCATTGCCAGCTCCGTTTCTCGACCCCCGCCGGCGCGGCTTTTCCGCCGTTCTGGTCGAAATTCGGCGCCGACGCCAGAGCGCGAGGGCCGCATCCGACAAAATTCGGCGCCGACGCCTCTCCGCGACGGCCTGATGCGGTTTCCCGAGTGAACGGCTTGCAATTTCGGGGGGCCGTCATCCGGCCCTTCGGGCTGCGTTCTCCCGCAAGCGCGAGAAGGGATCGCGCCGCCTCCCGGCGACGCCGAAGCGACGCGTCCTGCGGCGCGACCCCTCGTCAGGCCCTTGGCGACGCAAGGGCTGCGTTCTCCGGCAAGGGGAGAGGGAGCGCTGTTTCAATTTGTCTGACGCTCGCCCCTGCGACCGCGTCGCCGCGCGGCGGATTGGCCCGAGACGGTCGCGCTTATCGCGACGCGCTGGACTCCGGCGCGGCCCGCGCCGCGAGAAACGCCTCGAGTTCTCTCGCCCCGATCGGCCTGCTGAAGTGATAACCCTGCATTTCGTCGCAGTTGTTTTCGCGCAAGAACGCGAGTTGCTCGTCGGTTTCGACGCCCTCGGCGATGACCCTCAGATTGAGCTTCTTTGCCAAGGAAATCACGGCGCTGGCGACGGCCTTGTCGTTGTCGTTGGTGGCGAGGTCGTTGATGAACGATTTGTCGATCTTCAGCCGGACGACCGGAAAATTCTTCAGCGCGCTGAGGCTGGAATAACCCGTTCCGAAGTCGTCGATCGAAAGGTGCACGCCCAGGCCTTGCAAGGCGGACATCATCGCCACCGCCTGTTCGACGTCCAGCATGATCACGCTTTCCGTCAACTCGAGTTCCAAGTATTTGGCCTCCAGTCCGCTGTCGTGCAAGGCGCTGACGACCCGGCCGACCAAGCTCTTATCCTTGAATTGCCGCGCCGATACGTTCACGCAAACGGTCATCGGCGGCAGGCCCGCGTCCTGCCAGGCCTTGTTCTGCCGGCAAGCTTCGTGCAGCACCCAGTCGCCGATCGGCGTGACCAGGCCGGTCTCCTCGGCCATCGGAATGAAATTGATCGGCGACAACATGCCCTGAGTTGGGTGGTTCCAGCGGATCAACGCTTCGACCGCGAAGACGCGTCCCGTCCGCAGGTCGACCTGCGGCTGATAGTGCAGGACGAACTCGCTGCGGGCGAGGGCGTTTCGCAACTCCTCTTGCAGCAAGAATTTCTCATGGACCCTCGCGTTCAGCTCGGGCGTATAAAATTGGAAATTGTCGCCGCCGATTTCCTTGGCGCGGTACATTGCCGCGTCGGCGTTGGCCAGCAGCGCGTCGGCGTCCGTCCCGTCGTCTGGATAATTCGCGACGCCGAAGCTGCCGGTCACGCGCAACGTGTGGCCGTCGACCTGAACGGGCTCTGCGATCGCCGCCTGGATCTTTTGCAGACTCGCGGAGACGACATTCGCGTTCTTGGGCTGATCGAAAAGCAGGATGACGAATTCGTCGCCGCCGAGCCGCACCACCGTATCGGTCGCCCGCAGGCAAGCGACCATCCGTTTCGCGACCGCCTTCAACAGTTCGTCGCCGGCGTTGTGGCCCAGACTGTCGTTGATATCCTTGAAATTGTCGAGATCGACGAACGCCACCGTCACCCAACGTTCGTATCGTTGCGCATAGAACAAAGCTTGCGAAAGACGGTCGTCGAGCAAGGTGCGATTGGGAAGCCCGGTCAGCGCGTCATGATTGGCCATGAATTGAATGCGGTCTTCGGCGAGCTTGCGTTCGATCGCGATGCCGGCCATGCGGGTGGTGACGTCGACGAGGCGCATTTCGACCGGCGAGGGTTCGCGCACTTCCTTCGAATACATCGCAAAGACGCCCCGCACCTCGCCGCGATTCGACAGGATCGGCGTCGACCAGCACGAACGAAGCCCATGCGCGGCGGCCAGGCCCTTGAAATCGGCCCACAGCGGGTCGGTCATGACATCGGCGACCATGACGGGTTCTCGCCGATAGGCGGCCGTGCCGCACGACCCTGCCTTGGGCCCGATGCGGACGCCGTCGACGGCCTTGACATAAGCCTCGGGCAGGCTCGGCGCGGCGCCGTGGCGCAAACGCGCCCCGTCCCTGTCAACCAGCAGGATGGAGGCGAATATCCCGGTCAACTGGGATTCGATGAGGCGCACGAGACGATCGAGCACGTCTTCGAGCGGCGCCCCCATCGCGATCATCTCGAGGATTTGCGCCTGCCCGTCGCGCAGAGCGTCGGCCAGCTTGCGCTCGGTGATGTCGCGGGAGATGCCCGCCACGCCGATGATTTCGTTGCGGTCGTTGCGCAACGGCACTTTCGTCGTCAATATCCACGTCTTGCCGCCCGAGGCGCCGAATACGCATTCCTCCATGTCGATCATCGGCCGCCCGGACTGGACGATCTTCTGTTCATCGGCGAAGAATTTCTGCGCGATCTCCGGTGCAAGGAGCTCGAGGTCGGTCTTGCCCATCAGGTCGGCGGGCCCGGCAAAGCCCATTCGGGCCGCCGTGACCTGGTTGGAAATGACGAAGCGGCTGTTGACGTCCTTGACCCAAAGGTTGTCGGGCAGCCGGTCGATCAGGGCTTGCAGCGACAGGCGCTCGTTGGCGGCGGCGCGCGCAGCCTTAAGTTCGGTGACGTCTTCATAGGTCACGACACAGCCGCCGCCGGGCATCGGTTGGCGGCGCATTTGAATGAGCCGGCCGTCCCGCAGCTCGGTCATCCAGACTATCGCTTCCTTGTCGGAATGGTTCGACACGCAAAACGATAGATAGTCGTCGGCGGCTGTCGCCCAGGTTCCGGCGGCGATGCGAAGTTCGACGATCTCACGCAGCGTCGCGCCCGGACGAATTTGCTCGGGCGCAAGCCGAAAGATCTCCGCGAAGCGGCGATTGCTCAGGATCAGCCGATCCTCGCCGTCGAAGAAGCAAACGCCCTGCGCGATGGCGTCGATGGCGGCCTGATAGCGCAGCGCCTGCGCCTGGGCCTGCAACTGCGCCATCGCGGCCTGATGATCGCGAGCGACGATTTCGTGAGACTCGGTCGCCGCGCGCGCGAGGGCGGCCATGGAGGATTCGTCGAGCGCGCCCTGGGCACGCCTTATCGGTTTTGCGCGCAAATGAATATCCTCCGCAGCGGCGGCCCCGGCCAGGCGAATGAAGCGGCGCCTGTCTCAATAGCCTGAGCACGTTAACCCGGCCCTGTTAATGGAGCGTAAATCAACAAGACATTACCAAAAAGCGGCTCAATTTCACTTAATGTAACGTTACTCGTCGTTGTCGTTGACCTTGCTGAGCAAGGTTCTAGCGATCGGGAATTGACGAGAAGCGACAAGGGAACGTCGGCAGCGTCCGGCGCGAGGGGCGCGAGGCCGGCGGGCGCCGCGGTGCCGAACTCTACGCGACGACGTAGCGTTCCGAATCCGGGTTAACCAAGATCGGAGCCGCCGACGCGGCTCGGTTGACGGCCCGGCGCACGGCCCATTCGAGGACGGCGTCGAGCCGATGCGCAACAGCGGCGCGTGCGCCCGGCCCCCTGCCCTCAGCTATCCATCTTCAGCGCCGCGATGAACGCCTCTTGCGGGATGTCGACCTTGCCGAACTGGCGCATCTTCTTCTTGCCCGCCTTCTGCTTTTCCAACAGCTTGCGCTTGCGGGTGGCGTCGCCGCCGTAGCATTTGGCGGTGACGTCCTTGCGCAGCGCGCGGATCGTCTCGCGCGCGATGATCTTGCCGCCGATCGCCGCCTGCAGCGGGATCTGGAACATATGCGGCGGGATCAGGTCGCGCAGCTTTTCGACCATCGCCCGGCCGCGCGTCTCCGCGCGGTCGCGATGCACCAGCATGGAGAGCGCGTCGACCGGCTCGCCGTTGACCAGGATCGACATCTTCACCAAATCGCCGGCGCGATAGTCGGTGAGCTGATAGTCAAACGAGGCGTAGCCCTTGGAGATCGATTTCAGGCGATCGTAGAAGTCAAACACCACTTCGTTGAGCGGCAGATCGTAGACCACCATCGCGCGCTTGCCGACGTAGTTGAGGTCGACCTGCTCGCCGCGCCGGTCCTGGCACAATTTGAGCACGGCGCCGAGATAATCGTCGGGCGTCAGTATCGTCGCCCTGATCCACGGCTCCTGGATCTCCGCGATGCGCACGACGTCGGGCATGTCGGCGGGATTGTGCAGCGCGATCGTGCTCTTGTCGGTCAGCGCGATGCGATAGATCACCGACGGCGCGGTGGCGATGAGGTCGAGGTTGAACTCGCGCTCCAATCTCTCCTCGATGATCTCGAGGTGCAACAGGCCGAGGAAGCCGCAACGGAAGCCGAAGCCGAGCGCCGCGGAGGTCTCCATTTCGTAGGAGAAGCTGGCGTCGTTGAGCCTGAGCCTGCCCATCGCCGCGCGCAGCGCCTCGAAGTCGGCGGCGTCGGCGGGAAAGAGGCCGCAGAACACCACCGGCTGCGCCGGCTTGAAACCGGGCAGCGCCTCTGCAGTCGGGCGCTTGTCGTCGGTGAGCGTGTCGCCGACGCGGGTGTCGGCGACCTGCTTGATCTGCGCGGTGATGTAGCCGATCTCGCCGGGGCCGAGTTCGGCGACCTCGGTCATCTTGGGGCGGAAGACGCCGATGCGGTCGACCTCGTAATGCGCGTCGGCCCCCATCATGCGGATGCGCATGCCCTTCCTGAAGAAGCCGTCGACGACGCGCACCAGCACCACGACGCCGAGATAGGCGTCGTACCAGCTATCGACCAGCAGCGCCTTCAGCGGCGCCGCCTCGTCTCCTAAAGGCGGCGGCAGGCGCTTGACGATCGCCTCCAGCACGGAATCGACGTTGAGGCCGGTCTTGGCCGAGATCGGCACGGCTTGAGAGGCGTCGAGGCCGATGACGTCCTCGATCTGCTCCCTGATGCGCTCCGGCTCGGCGGCGGGCAGGTCGATCTTGTTGAGCACCGGCACGATTTCGTGGCCGGCGTCGAGCGCGTGATAGACGTTGGCGAGCGTCTGCGCCTCGACCCCCTGGCTGGCGTCGACGATGAGCAGCGAGCCCTCGCAGGCGGCGAGCGAGCGCGAAACTTCGTAGGCGAAGTCGACGTGGCCGGGGGTGTCCATCAGGTTGAGGATGTAGGTCTTGCCGTCCTTGGCCTGGTATTCCAGGCGCACCGTCTGCGCCTTGATGGTGATGCCGCGCTCGCGCTCGATGTCCATCGAATCGAGCACCTGCTCGACCATGTCGCGCTCCGCCATCGTCCCGGTGAGCTGAATCAGCCGGTCGGCGAGCGTCGACTTGCCATGGTCGATATGGGCGACGATGGCGAAATTGCGGATGTTGGCGATCGGGTGGGCGGGCATGGGGCGGGGATAGCAGGCTAGGCCAGGGAAAGGAACCTCAATTGGCGGCGGCGCACGCCTGCGCGTTTCGCCATGCCGGCGCAGAATTCCGGGCGCTTTGTAGGCGCGGCCGCCGGCCGCGCTCGTTCGGCCGCCTCGACATAGGCAGAGCGAGGCGCTGCGCGCCGGACGCGCTCATCGCGCGCGTCTACAAGAAACCGGCGACCGCTCGGCAGGGAGCGCCGTCGACCTCATGGGAGCCTCTTTTTTCCGAAGTCTTGCGGCCGTCAATGGTTTTCGACCGCCGGAGGCGGCGCGCGAAGAGCGCGCCATTGACAGCCTCAAGACTTCGGAAGTTCATGCTTCCATGAGGAAAGACGGCGCGGTGTGCAGCGGAGGGGGACCGGGGCGGTTGTCGCCGAGAAAAACTGGAGCCGCCAGCGCGGATCGGATCACGAAACGCCGCAATGCGCATCCTGTCCTGTAACCCCCTGACCCGCTGTAACCCCAGAGGTCGGGCTGCTTCGACACGCATCGACTCCCGCGCCCCCGCGCACTGGCAGAGTTAATCCGGCGGAAGGAGGTAGACCATGCGCAAGATAATCCGCGTCGCTCTTAGAGGCGCATTCTTGATCAGCGCGTTGGCCGCGATCGCTTTGACGCAGGCGCATTTCGCCACGCCGGCCGCCGCTCAGCCGACGGCAAGTCGGATCGAGGCGGCGCAAGCGGATCTGGGCCTGCGCCTGCTCGTCGCCCTCGCCAAGGATGACCAGACGCGCAACGTGCAAGCCTCGCCGGCGAGCGTCGCCGCGGTGTTTTCCTATCTCGACCTCGGCGCAGGTCCCGTTATGAAGGGGGCGATCGCCAAGATGCTGGGATTCAGGCCGGAGGAAGGCGAAGAAGCGATTTCGAGCTTCAGGCGGAGCGCCAAGACCCTCATTGGCGCCCCCCAAGAAAAGGGACCACTGGCCTTCGCTTATGCGATGTTCGTCCGTTCGGCCAATACACTGAAGCCGGGAGGGTCAGACCTTCTTTCCCGCGAAGGCATGAGTACTTCACTGGCGGACCTCCGCACGGAGGAGGGCGTCGCTATCGTCAACAAATGGATCGCCGACCATACGGCCGACCTCATTCCGCACCTCATTCGTGAACCGATGCCCGACGCGGTCGCAGCGGCCATCAACGCTCTCTATTTCAAGGATAAATGGGCCGAGCGGTTCGACGCGCAGCACACAATGCGCCGGCCGTTTCATCTCGTCGACGGCAAGATGACGGACGTTGACATGATGTCTCTACGCACCGAGTTCGCCACGCGGGAAGACGGCCGTTTCGTCGCCGTGAAGCTCCCGTACGTGACGCCGGGTTTCAGCCTTGTCGTCGTGACGACCGGGGATGAACCGGCTCCGAGGGCCGCGTTCGCCGGCGTCGCGGACTGGCTCGTTGGCGCGGATTTCCAGAAGCGCAAAGTCGAGCTGTTCTTTCCCAAGTTCAAGGTCGATACGAATTTCGACATCTTCCCGATCCTCGCCGAGGCCGGACTTCGAGAGGGCTTACAGTCGGCCGATCCTTTTCCTCTCCTGTTCAATCCTCACGATCTCATCACCAAGGTCATCCAAGGGTGCGTGATCAAGGTCGACGAAGAGGGGACGGAAGCGGCAGCGGCGACTGCCGCGATAGCCCGCCATTCCGCGCCCGAGCGCATCATACGCATCGTAGTGGACAAGCCCTTTGTCTACGCGCTTCGCGACGAGAAGCGCGGAATGATCCTGCTGACCGGCTATGTCGCGAATCCAAGCGCGCAATGACCCGGGGGAAAATCATACGGCTCGAAACAGCGGAGATGCATTGGAAATAAAATACCCGGCCCTTCTAATATTGAATGGACAGACGCGACCTGGAACCCGGTCATCGGCAGCGCGATGGTCCCGACGGGGTTAGGTTACGGTTACGGTGACAGTGCGCTTAACTACGGACGCCAGTAGCCTGTTCGACTGTGCGCGTTCGGGCGCAGCCCCTTCTACTCCAGCCAGTTCTCCACCTTGAGCCCGGCGACGCGCCCGAACTCGGCCGTGTTGCGAGTCACCAGCGGCACTCCTAACGCGCGCGCATGGGTGGCGATCAGCAAGTCGTTCGGGCCGATCATTTGTCCGCTTCGCTCAAGCTGATTTCGGATGTCGGCGTATTCGGCGTCCGCCGGCTGATCGAACGGCGCGACGAGCAAAGCCGAAAGCACGGCCTCGACCTGGCGCGTCAGACAGGAGAGCCGCGCTTGGCGCAGCCGAACCGCAGTTCCGCGGCGACGATGACGCTCATGCCCAGACCCTGGTCGCCGACTTCGCGAACCTTGCTCGCAACCCTTCCCGACGGGTTCTCGACGAGGTCGGACACGATGTTCGTGTCGAGCATCGTGCGGAGCGCGGTCACAAGGCGACGTCGCGCAGCGGCAATTGACCTTCGTCGACGTCCGGCAATCCCTCCTCCAGCGGAGCGAGCGTCGCGAGGACCTCCAGCAGCGTTCGTTTGCGGAGGGGTTCAATCACCAGGCGGTCGCCCTCGCGGCGGATCAGCGCCTCATTGCCGGGAAGCTCGAATTCCACCGGGATTCGCACGGCCTGATTGCGGCCGTTGCGGAATAGTCTGACGCGGCGTTCGTGCTGCATCGGGCGCGCCCCAACATAGGCTTAGACATAGGCCGGGTCGCGCGAAACCGCAAGCCGGCCCCGATTGCACGGCTCTGCGTCGCCACGTAAGAACCGTCGTCGGCTTAGTCGCCGCTCGTCGGTTTCGCCGAGCCCGCGATCGTGGCGTCCGGCTTCAGATGGGCGTTGGCGATTCGAACCCGATCGCCGTCCGCAATGCCGTCCGGGGGCGCGGCGATGATCCGGTCGTCGGCTTGAACGCCCGACCCGATCTCGATTTCGCTCCCCAAGTCTCGCGCGATCGTCACCGTCTTGAACAAGACGCGGTCGTTCGAATCGACCGTCGCGACGCGCAGCCCGGCCTGATCGAAAACGAGCGCGCTGACGGGAATGCGGAACGATCCGGCGTCGCCGGCGAGATCGGCATGCACGTTGGCGTAACCGCCCGGCATCAGTTCGCCGCTGGCGTTGTCCACCGTGAGCTGCATATGCGTCGTGCCGGAGCCGATGTCGACCGAGCGCGCGGAGGCTTCGACGACGGCGGGGAAGGTCCGGCCGGGATATTCGGGCACGGTGACGGTCGCTTTGTCGCCGATCCGGATCGCCGGCGCGTAGTTTTCGGGAACATTGATGGAGACGCGAAGCTTGTGCACGTCGGATATGACGAACATCGCGAGCCCCACGCTCGAGCCCGCGCTGATCAGCGCGCCGACATCGGTGTTGCGCTCGGTCACGACGCCGTCGAATGGCGCGGCGACATTCTTGTAGGCGGCCAGAACCTGCAGGCGTTCGACATTGGCTTCGCCGGAATGGACCGCGGCCTGCTTGTTGGCGAGGTCCGCCGCGCGCTGATCGACTTCCTGCTGGGAAACGGCGTTCGAGCTTAGCAGGCTGCGCCCGCGCCGCAGCGTGACCTCCGAGAGTTGGGCGCTCGCTTGAGCGCTGGCGAGATCGGCGCGCGCCTGCAGCAACTGCTGGTCGAGGTCCGGCGCCTCGATCTCGGCGAGCGTCTCGCCGGCCTTGACCGAGGCGCCGATATCGACCTTCCAGTCCTTCACGTAGCCGCTGACCCGAGCGTAAATCGGCGCGCGCAGATTGGCTTCCAGACGGCCCGGCAAATTCAGGCTCGCCACGCCGGGCTTGGCGTTCAGCGCGACGATCGCCACCGTTGGCGTCGCCTGGGCCTCCGTCCATTCTTGCAATCTCGCGCTGCTCTTCTCGCGCTCGCCAACGCCGGTGACGACGAGCGCCGCGACGCCTACGCCTGCAAGGACCCCCGCAAGGCCAAGCCTGCCCTTGAAGCGGCGTCGGACGGCGGGATCAGACATGTTGCAGCGACTCCGACGGCTCAGGATCCGTCTTTGGCCCGCGCTTATGCGCCAGACTGAAAACGACGGGAACGAAAACCAGCGTGGCGATCGTCGCGAAGATCAGGCCGCCAACGACGGCGCGGCCCAGCGGGGCATTCTGCTCGCCTCCTTCGCCGAGCGCCAGCGCCATCGGCGCCATGCCGATAATCATCGCCAAGGCGGTCATGACCACCGGTCGGAAACGCACGAAGCCGGCTTCGAGCGCCGCCGCGACGGGATCGCCGAGCGCCGCGAACCGTTCGCGCGCGAAGCTGATGACGAGCACGCTGTTGGCCGTGGCGATTCCCATGCACATGATCGCGCCCGTCAAGGCGGGCACCGATAGGGTGGTCTGGCTGACGAACAGCATCCAGACAATGCCCGCCAGACCGGCCGGCAGCGCCGTGACGATCACGAAAGGATCGGCCCAGGACTGGAAATTGACGACGATGAGCAGATAAATCAACACGATTGCGGCGATCAAGCCGAGCAACAGGCCGGAAAAGGCGCTGTTCATCGTCTGGACCTGTCCCAGCACCGCTACGGCGCCGCCCTTGGGGACGCTTCCCGCGGTTTCCTGAAGGAGTTTGCCGATGTCCTGCGCGACCGCGCCCAGATCGCGTCCTTGCGGCGTCGCGTAGATCTGCACGATCGGCAGGATGTTGTATTGAGAAACGACCGCGTTGCCAACCGTTCGTGTGATTTTGGCGAGGCCGCCCAGAATCGGCAAGGTCGTGGCGCCCGCCGCCGAGATCGGAACCGTCTGCAACGCGCTCAAGGTGTCGAGCCGGTATTGCGGCGTCTGCATGACGATCGAATAGGAAACGCCGTTGTCGG
>Ga0326728_10020870_pt1 | contig 12414 bp, 6 predicted proteins | sample MB3enrmetagenome_FD_207602 | JGI IMG/M metagenome (GOLD analysis project Ga0326728, IMG submission 207602) | Lab enriched peat soil microbial communities from McLean, Ithaca, NY, United States - MB31MN | ecosystem: Environmental > Terrestrial > Soil > Wetlands > Peat | place: USA: New York...
CCGCACCCCTCGCAAACTTTCAAATGCACGCGCAATTCCATGACGACTTTTCCCTCTCGTTTTCATCTCCCGGCGAACCCTCTGGCTAGTGGCTGATTCGTGGGGCAAAAAAAACTGGGCGCGGCAACTCAGGATTCTTGTGCCCTGATAGGGGATTGCCGCCCACGTTCTCTCGTTGACTGTCATGCTCATAGCGCGCAGATTCTGGAATCTTCGCATTGGGCTTCCGCGGTCTGCTTTCGACTCCCACATACGGGGATGGAACCGTTGCCCCGGCTGTCGAGTAGTCTCCAGCCCGGTTCACTGGGTTTCGAAGGGGACGGTAAATCCTCCCCCATCCTTTTGCCCAGCGAGGGGTTGCGGTAAAAGATTCCCACAGGTCAATGCTTGGCAGTAAAGCAATTCTGGTGTTTCGGTTCCTTTCAGTCAATATTCAGCGACTGATTCCAGCGGTTTCGGCCTTGAAACTTACGCGATGTGCTGAGAAGCCTTGAGATTTGCAGATTATGGGTTTTCTTGCAGACGGTAAGGTAGATTCTGTCTTATTGCTCTAAGTAAACGATCCACAGATGAACTTTACCCAGATGCACGAACGACTGCGCTTGGAACTACTGCGCAGAGTCCAACGGGGCACGCTCAGCGTTTCTCTGTTGGCCCGTCAAACCGGGTACGGGCAGGCTCATCTCTCCAATTTTCTCAGGTCCCGGCGCTATCTTTCGCTCGATGCCATCGATCGCATTCTTGCCGCGCAGCATCTTTCGGCTGCCGACCTGCTGCCTGCGCAGCATCGCCTGGAACCCTCTCCTGCCGACGGGGAAAGCAGTACAGTTCCCGTAGTGTCCCATGCGGTGGCGCTTTTTGAGCCGTTTGTCCGGCCTTCCGCAGTGCTGTCGCTGCTGCATTTGCCCGGCTCGGTGCTTCAGTCGTTGCGGGCCCGCGCCTCCAGTTCCCACCGCTCCTGGCAGAGGTTTGTCGCTGTGCGAATCCCTTCCGCCGACGCACTGGGAATGGACCCTCTGGTGCAGCCGGATGCGATCGTGATGGTGGATCGCCACTATAACTCGCTCGTGCCCTACCGGCCGAACCGGCCCAATGTGTACGCGGTGCGCCAGGGCTCGCGTCTCCGGATCAGCTATGTTGACTTTGTTTCAAATCGCCTCGTGCTGCGTCCTCACAGCATTGCTTTTCCGGTAGACCTGGTGGCAATCGAGCCGGGCGTGGCGCCGAACGATCTGCTCACCGGTCGTGTTGCACTGATCCTGAATGAGCTGTGAGGGAACCGGCACTCAGCGCGAAGCGAGCTCGCCGTCCACTGCTTCGCTGGTCCGGGCGGCTCCCAGGCGTTTCGGCGACCTCGCTTCCCGCCGCAGATCCTTGAATGCCCGGTAGACGAACCAGCCGAGATGCCACCCGTCGATGAACTTGTAAGGAATCTCGCCGGTGGTGTAGTGGCCGCATGGCAGAACGTGCACTTCAAAATCGAGGCCGTGTTTGCGGAAGGTTTCGACGATCTTCAGCGAGAATTCCCTGGGGAAGGTCAGATCGTAGTCCGCGTAGACGACCATGCTCTTTTTGTCTTTGCCGCCGGCCTCGAGGCTCGCGAAGCGATCGTAGTAGCAGGCGGGGCTGATGGCGGCCCACAGGTCGCGCAGGCGATTCTGCGTCAGGCCGGCTTCTTCGAGCCCCTGGCGAATGTGGCGCGTGCTCTGGCCGGCCCACACCACATCGCCGAATGCCGTGGAGGCGTGATTGAAGGCGTTCACGCGGATGCGCGGGTCGTGAGCGCTGGCAAGGTAGGCGTAACAGGAGCCGAGGCTTGTTCCCAGCACGCCGAACTGCTCGTAGCCCTGCTCTTCGAGCCAGTCGATGCAGCAACGGATGTCGACAACGGCTTGCCTGCAAGCGGATATCGTGCGGCCAATATTGGCGCTGACCGCGTAATCCGAGCGCTCCAACTCCGTCGGCCGCCGGATGTCGTGGTAGGGCTTAGAGAGCCGGAGCGCCGAAACACCAAAGCGGTTGAAGATCGCGCACAGGGAGTTGTGGCTGAAGCCGTCGGCATTCCACTGCGGGAGGACCACGATTGCCTGTTTCGGCCGCGCAGGATCTTTGTGTGCCGGCGCGGGGTACCAGCGGGCATTGACCAGGTCGTTTTCCGGGTAGGGGGTGCGCTCCGGCGACGTGAAGCGCAAAAACTGCGCCCGCGCCAGGTTGCCATCGACTGCCTGTTGTTTCAGCTCCGCATCCAGAGCCAGGGTCTCCGGCCGGACGTTGGTGGGAAACAGTTGCGGGAAGCGCTCCTCAAGCCGGAAGTCGGTGGGCCGCTCGTAGCCGAAAAAAATGTCGCTGTACCGGACGAGGAGCTGGTTGATGCGCACCATGGCCTTCTCGGCGGCCGGATTGTCGTGCTCCGCCTCCGGGCCGGGAATGGCCTGGCCAAAGCCGTGCGACTCAAGAAAGGGCGCAATCCACTCGAAGCCCCACTCCAGCGGACGTTCCACGCGATTTTCATCGCGCGTCATGAGCCGCGTCTCCCAGGCAAACATGCGGCGCGCGTACCAGTCCCTGAACATGATGGCTATGCTTCAAGTCTAAGGCATGTCGCGCTCCCAGGGATGCAGAAGCGTCGCCCGCGCCAGAGGCGTAACCGCGCTAGAGCAACAAGCCCCATCACGCCGTTTTGAGCGTGCGCCGCTTCGACCACCGGTGCCAGGCGAGCCACGCGATCCCTAGTAGAACGATGAGTGTAATGATGGATTGCGAGATGACGCAATAGAGGCACCAGACGAAAAGAACGTCCTTTTCGATGTGGGTCAGGTAGAGCGCGAAGCCCAGACCGGCAAGAGCGGCGATAAGAACGAGCCCGCGGCGGCGCGCAAAGCTCAAGCCGGCCAGCACCAGGTAGCCCACAATGCCGATCGCTGCTACGGGGACGGGCCCGATCATAGAGTAGGGACTGTGGTTCACGACGCCGCAGTCCCAATGCTCGTTGATGGAGCAGGGCTCGGAGCCAGTGTCGTAATGAACGCGCAGGGCCAGATAAGAAACCACCACGCCGGCAAGGGCAAGCAGGATGAGGAGGTATCGCATAGCGTTATGCTTCGATTCTAAAGCTGTTCGCCGGCATCCGTAACCGATTAGGGGCTAGCGCAAGAGGGAATTTCTCTTTTGTGGAACGCCTGAGGTCTCTTAGGCGCCGGCACGATAGCATGGTGCCATGCATCTTCCCGAGCCGAGCGTGCGGCGCGTCGCCTTTTTTGGCGGCAGCTTCGACCCGCCCCACCGTGGTCATGTGGCAGTGGCGCGGGCGGCCAGGGAGGCACTCGGGCTCGACACCGTTCTCTTTGCTCCCGTTGGCGCGCAACCTCTGAAGCTGTCAGGCCCTAAGGCACCCTTCGAGCACCGGCTGGCCATGACGCGCCTTGCCATCGCGGGCGAGCCCGGATTCGCCGTCTCGACGGCCGATGCGCCCCAGCCCTCCGGCGCTCCCAACTACACGGTCGACACGCTGGAGCGCCTGCGCCGCGAGCTGCCGGCTGGAAGCGCGCTGTTTTGCCTCATGGGAGCCGATTCGTTCGCGAGCCTAAGGGCCTGGCGTCGGGCGTCGGAGCTTCCCTTTCTCGCCACCCTGATCGTCGCCTCGCGCCCCGGAGAATCTCTCGACAGGCTCGCCTGCCTGCTGCCGGATGGAGTCTCGATGGACGCCGAACCGCAGCGGATCGGGAGCGGCGCCGTCGAGCTTCGCTGCTCAACGCTGCGCAACGCCTCCGGCGCCACGGCGCCCCTGTATCTATTGCCCGGTCTGCACGTGGAGATCAGCGCGTCAGAGATTCGCGCGCAGTTGCGGGCGGAGCGGGAGGCATGCGCCCAGGCACAGGAGCTGCTTTCTGCCGCCGTTGCCGGCTACATCCGCGCGCACAATCTCTATCAGTTAAATGGGGAGTGAGTTGCCGCTCGTCCGGCGTCACGATACGATGGATTCTGGAGACAATTCCCGCAGAATGACTACTCAGGCACACCAGCAGACCCGCATTCTCGTGCAGGCCGCGGCATCGGTCTGTGAAGAAAAGAAGGGCCAGGACACCCGCATCCTCGAGCTCGACCGGGCCGATTCCGGATTGTCGGACTTTTTCCTGGTCACCTCGGCCCTGAACGACCGGCAGGCGGTCGCCATTGCCGACGAGATCGAACTGCGCCTCAAGCGCAACTTCGGCGCCTATCCCAATTCGGTGGAAGGCCGGCGCAACGGCGAATGGATTCTGCTCGACTACGTCGACTTTGTCGTCCACGTGTTTCTCGCCGAGCGGCGCGCTTTCTACGACATCGAGCGGCTGCGCAAGTCGGCCCGCCCGCTCACGCCCGCCGAATTCGACGCCGAGCTGAAGGCGGCGCTTGCGGAAAAAACCCGCGCCGTGCGCAAGAAGGCCGCCGCCAAAGCAGCGCCGCCACGCAAGAGCGCCACGCCCGCCAAAGCCGCTACGAAAAAAGCCGCGAAGAAAAGCGCCGCCAAATCTTTGGCAAAGAAGTCCGCCGCGAAGAAAGCCACGGCAAAGCGGAGCCCCGCAAAGAAATCTGCGCCGGCGAAGAGCGCGGCGAAGGCTGCGAAGAAGCGGGCCAAGCGATAGTGGGCGATCGGCCCTCAGGGGCCAAAGCCCACAGATTTTGCGGCTCTTACGGCACCCTTCGGCTTCGCTCAGGGCAAGCTTTGAAGCCGTGACCTTTTACAAAACCGAGCCTCTGAATACAATTTTTCAGCAAACGCAAGAAGGGACCGCCGAAGCGGTCCCTTCTTTGTTACGTGGCTAAGTTGAGCCTTAGAACTCCAGGCGCAGCGAAACTTGCAGCACGCGGGCGCCGCTGTTCAGGTTTCCGGGGGGAGATATCGTGGAAGCAATCCCGCCGAACCCGGTTTGGGGATTCGGGTTGAGGATATCCAATTGATCCCAACTGTTATAAGTATTGAACGTCGGTAGTGCAAAGTTCGGGTGGTTCAGCGCATTGAAGGCATCGGCGCGGAACTTGAAGGCGACAGCCTCCTTGTAGACAGGGAACGTCTTTGCCAGTCCCAGGTCCGCGTTGAAGAAGCCTGGCCCGGTCATCTGGTTGCGCGGTCCAATCGTGAAGCCGAGTGGTCCGGAGAACGATGCGGCTGCCTTCGCTGAATCGGTGAAGTCGCTCACGCCGCCGCCGGGCAGCTTGGTGACATGATTCTTGATCACCGAGGGGTCGGACCCGGTAAAGATCGCCGGGGCATTGTTGGAATAGCTGGCGACATAAGCATCGGAAGCCGTGCTCCATGGCTCCCCGGTATGGAAGCTCGCAACACCGCTGATATCCCATTGTCCGATGACTTCGTTAGCCCAGTTCGGAATGGTGTTGACGAACATGCGGCCCTTGCCGAACGGGAGCTGGTAGGTGGCATCCGATGAAATGAGGTGCCTCATATCGAAGTCGGAGCGGGAGCGGCACTCGCGCGGCCTCACAACGTCGCAAATCAGGCCGATGCCGCTGCCGATGCCGGTATCGCCCGCCGAGTTGGCGAAGAACGAGGTGTTGTCGATCGAATGCGAAAACGTGTAATTGAAGTCGAATTGCAGACCCTGAGAGAGGTTCTTGGACAACGTGAACAGCAGACCGTGATAGGCTGAGAAGCCATCGTTGGTGTAGAACGTGTTCTCGGAGAACTGCGTTGCCATACCCGCGTTCTGCGGCACAAGTTTGGAGATGCCCTGAGTGAAGTCGGCAAAATCGCCACGGTAAAACAGGACGTTGATAGCCGATGCCAGCAGGGCTGTATTACTCGAGTAGCCGTTTGCTACCCCAAAACCCGGTTCCACCACGTTCTCAAACCAGGGCTGCACGGTGATGGCCGTTCCCTGACGGACCTCTTTGACCACGTTCGTGAAAGCATCCGAGTACATCTGGCCGGAGATCGTATCCGGGAAGTCAAGGATCTGCTCCGCATCAGGCTGACCGAGCAAGCGGCGGCCCAGGCGGCCTACGTAGCTGGCCTTCAGCACCATGTTCCAGGGCAGGTTGCGCTGCACGCCAAAGTCAAGGACGATCGAGTAAGGAGTCTTGAGCGCAGGATCGATGGTGGCGTTGAAAGCATAGCCGTCCTGGAGCCCGCAGGGTGACATCGACAGGCCGAGGCCTGTACATATGCTGGGAGTGCCGAAGGGCGTGTAGGGAGGCTTCGGCGTGGCCGGAGCGCCGAGAAAGGGCTGATTGGAAAATCCGTTGGTGGCATCAAGCCGCGGATCGGTGGCGACGGAATCGTAGGGATCGGTCGAGACTCCGTTCTGAATCACCTTTGATTGCTGGAAGAGGTAGGAGTCGACGTCCTGAATACCCTGAACCGCCATGATGACGGTGCGGTCGTAAATCAGGCCCGCGCTGCCATTGATCACGGTTTTCTTGTCGGAGCCGACGTTCCAGTCGAAGCCAACGTGGGGGGCGACGAGATCGTATTGAGGCTTATAGAGCCCCTGAGCGTCCCTGCCGTTCGCTTTGCCGCCGAGAGAGTAGTTAATGATGGGAACGGCCTCTGGACCTGTTAAACCGGACGCGCTCTGCAGCACGCGAGCGCCGAAATATTCATCGAATGAGTAGGGTTCGACGCTTTCCAGCCCGCGGGTCTCAAACGGGACAGAGAACCATTGATAGTTCAGGCCATAGTTGATGGTCAGATACGGCTTGATCTTCCAGGTATCCTGCGCGTAGATCTGCAACTGGTAGTAGCGGTAGTAGCGCTGATCGCCGGTCAACTGCTTGAGCGCATTGCCGCTCTTGTCGTAGTTGTAGGTGCCGTTCACATTGGCGAGGCGGCCGAGCGTGTAAAGAAATGCCTCGTCCCAGGCCGCCGCCTGGTTCGGATCGATGTCGGCGGGGCGCAGACTGGGGTTGGCGGCACCAGTGATTGCGTTCGTGCCGCAGGCGTTCGGAAGCGCTGTCGTACTGGGGCCGCAGAGCCCGAGGACATCGCCGCCCAGGCCGATTTCGCCCAGATTGTAGTCGCTGACGTTCGTGGTGTGCGCCAGAATGTCTTTGAATGTGCCGCCGAACTGCAGGGTATGGCCACTCTTCGTGAGGGAGAAGTCATCGCCGAGGACGGGAAGAGGAACGCGGCGAGCCTGGGAATTGGGCCAGGTATAAAGGTCCGAGGTCATCGACGAATCCGCGCCGTCTGAAAACGTGTACGCGGTTGAACCCAGGGGGTTGTAAGCGTCGGGGAAGCCGTACTTTTCGACGGTTTCCCCCAGCCAGACGCGATTGGTCTTGTTCGTGCCGATCACCCAGTTGTGACCAATGACCCAGGCATAGGAGCGATCGATAAACGGGTTCGTAATCGGGTCGTCCGGCCACGCGTTGGGAGCATTGACGGATTCCTCGCGCGCGACGGTGAATCGCGCAAACATCTTCTGGTTCTGGGTCAGGTTGTAATCCACCCGGCCGACAAAATTCTTCAGGTAATCATTGTTCGGGTAGTTAAAGATGTATCCGCCGGAGTTGAGACCGTCGCCCAGCGATGAGCTATTGGAATGCCACTTGATGCGTTGATTAACGAGGCTGGTTTGCTCGTTGCCGAACCACGTGCCAAGTTCGCCCAGCCCGGCCGGGTCCATCGCCATTACGTCGGCAGGCGACTTGGTCTCGACCACGTCTGCGACTGTGCATACACCCTTGGCATCATATGTTCCGCTGGGGCAGGCATAGTAGCTGATGGTGCCGGTTCGGAAGGTGTCGAGCGGAAGCGCCCTGGTGACGACACCACTTTCAATGATCCGCGAGTCGTTGTAATCGAAGAAGAAGAAGGCCCTGTCTTTCCCGTTGTAGAGATGAGGGATCTTGATGGGGCCGCCCACCGAGCCGCCGAACTGGTTCTGGATGAGGTGGTTGCGGGGGATTTTCGGAGTGGCGTTGTTGCTGAACCAGCTGTTGGCCACCAGCGACGGATCGCGGTGGTATTCATTCAGGTCGCCGTGGAACTGATTTGTGCCGCTCTTGGTAACCAGCGTAAACTGGCCCCCGCCGGCGGCGCCGGTATCGGCTGTATTGCCCGCCACGCCGGCATGGAATTGTTCGACTGAGTCAACCGGCGCGTGGCCGACGATACCGCCTTCAAAGCCCTGGCTGACGCCGGAGTTGTTCTGCACCGCATTGCCCGTGGCGATATCGTTCACGTCCAGGCCGTCCAGCGTGACGTTGTTCTGATCGGTGCGGGCGCCGGCGACCGAGCCGTCTACCGTGACTCCAGCCTGCAGGGTGAACAGCGCCGTGGGATCGTTTCTCTGCTGAATGGGAAGATTGTTGATCGACTGCACCGGGATATCATTGCCGACCGTCGCATCCGTGGTGTCAAGCGTGACCAGGGAGTTGGTGGCCGAAACCTGGACTGCCTCGGCGCGCGCGCCGACGGCCAGGGTGGCGTTCTGGGTGCGCGTCGTCGCTACCGCGAGGTAGATGTCATTGACCGTCAGCACAGCGAAGCCCTTGGCCGAGAATGTGGCTTCATATCCGGCGCCAGGGGGAACACTGGTGAAGCGGTACTCGCCTACGCCGTTTGAGGTCTGAGTGTACTTCAAGCCTTTGGCCGAGTTGGAGAGAGTAACGACCGCGCCCGGTACGGCCGCGCCGGTCTGGTCGGTCACCACGCCTGTCATACCGGAGACATCCTGCCCGTAACAGAGCGTAGGTAGCGCGAAGAGAAATCCGATGGCAACCGCGATCGCGAGAACAGCCACCATCCCTTGTAACTTTGTAAATCGCATTGGAACTCCTCCAGGACCTTGTGCTTCCGTATTCCGACCAGCCGGTCCGCTGCAAGATACAAGCCGGTCGCCACACGTACAGCGATGAAATTGATGAAATAGCGCGGGTTGTTTTTCGTGCATTATTCGCCCTATCTCAAAGAAACATTGGGGAAGGCTGTCCGGAAGAGATGCAAGATTGGTGCCATATCGCGCGGGGTTGCGATCCGATTAGTAAGACATTGCTTTTGTTATACTTATCATATAGTTGGATGGGATTTGGAGCATTTGGATTAGCCGCTGTTCTATGAAAATCTGTAGATTTTTTTCTTAAACTTCCAAATCTGAGTGACACGATCCGAATATCTGGAGAAATCGACGCGGCAGCTCCGCCGAGGATGCGGTGCCCGCGCGCTATAACCTCAACAATCCATTGGGAAAGATGCCGCCGAACGTGCGAGGCTTGGAAGGGTGGAAGTTCTTGCCGAATTAGAACAAGCAGGGACCCCTTGACTTGGCGGTCCCTGCTTTTGTTCACGGAGTGGTTAGGAGGTCAGAAGTTGATGTGCCCGCTGAGCTGGATGTTGCGATTGCCGAAGCCTGCGTAATAGGCGCCGGCACCCGCGCCTGAGTCGGATATGGTTCCTGTGAAGGTGTCGGTCTGGAAGAGGCCGGACGGCGAATCTTCGATGTTCAAGTCCGGCGTGCCGTAGTAGGCACGGTTGAGAACGTTGAAGACGTTGAATGTGAGCTGGAAACTCACGCGTTCGGTCGCCTTGAAGTTCTTCCCAATCGAGGCGTCCAGGTCGTTCCAGCCATCGCCGCGCAGAGTGTTGCGTCCTACGCCCGGGAACGGATTCCCGAGAGCGATCGCCTCGGCCTGGTTGTTCCACAGCCAGTGGAAGGTGGAGCGATCGGCAACGGCGCCGGTGGCGTAGTTCTCATACACTCCGTTCCCGACGTTGATGCCGACTGCCTGGATGGGTGCGCCGGGGTTTGCCAGAATCGGGCGGCATTGGCTGCCAAAGGCCTGCGCAAATCCAAAGTCGCAAAAGTTGCTGGTGACCTCGGCGGCCACAGCCGCAGAATCCGTCGCCGGAATGGTGACCTTCGAGCTTGTTACAGAGAATGCCTGGGAGACCGAGTAGGGCTGCCCTGCGTTGTACTGGTAGAAGGAGTTGAGGAAGTAACCGCCCAGCAGCCGGCCCATGATTCCATGCTGCTTCGAGTACCAGGGCTCGGTGAAGGTGAGCTGGAGCCCCACCAGGTTCGGATAGGAGTTGCCGTCGACGCCGCGCTCGCCGAGATCGGGGTTGAGTGGGTCCTGTGCGTAGGCACTGGTATTGCCGCCGGAGCCTGTGCTGAAGATCTCGCTCGTATTGCTGATGGCGCGGCTGAAGGTGTAGGAAACCGTTCCCGTAACCGTGTTGCGGAACTGGCGGAGCGTGAGCGAGGACTGCATCGCGTTGTAGATCAGGAAGGCCGTGTTGCCGGTCTCGGTCTCCAGATCGTAGTTGCAGTTTTCGCGGCCGTAGCCGATGGCCGTTTTGTCCGTGCATTCCTGCACTCCGGCGCCGTAGTTCGGGAAGGCGCTCTGCACAGCGAGAAGATCCGGGTTCCCATTCAACGCCTGGAACTGGCCGAAGGTATGGCTGCCCACGTAGCGAACGTCCCACACGGCCGATGGCGCCACCTGGTATTGCACGCCGAAGGTCCAGGTCTCATCCATCGGATTCTTGAAGTTGGTTGGGATCACGTACTGCGTATCTACGCGCGGGTCGAGGCCTGTGGGCAGGTACTTGGCGTCGGCCGCTTGCACCGCCGCCTCCGTCAGGCCTCCGGTGGGAATGCAACTGACCGTCGTGCCGTTGCATATGATGGTGTTCGCATTCACGAGCGGCGCGGATTGGGCAGCATTCAGGAAGATGTTGTAAAACGCCGGATCGACGTCGATGGCGAAGCCGGCATGCACCACCATCTTGGGCCAGCGGGTCGGGTTGTACGCCAGTCCGACGCGCGGCTCCACGTTCCTGTAGTTGGGATTGGTGTAAGGATAGGTGGTTGCAGACAGCGGCAGGGTCGTATCCCAGAAGGGATTGGGCCCGGTCTGCTGCGCCACGCTCTCGTTATGCAGCAGATTCACGGCTTGGCCGAAAAACTCGTAGCGCACGCCCAGGTTGACCGTCAGGCCCCTCATCATCTTCCAGTTGTCCTGGAAGTAGAAGGCCACGTCCGACTCCTTAAAAGGAATGGTGATGTTGCCCGCGGCCAGAGTAAGCGTGCCGGTTCCCTGCAAGAAGCAGGAGATGCCGTTGTTGCAGGGCGAAAAGCATGCCCCGCCGCCGCAGGCTGCGCCCGGCGTGAAGTTGAAGTTGCCCTGGATGTTCGGCAGCCCGAAGTTGGGCGAATCCTGGTAGTCGAATTCCCCGCCGAAGTAAATGGTGTGATTGCCTTTGGTCCAGGTCGCGTTGTCCTGCACCTGGTTGACCTTCACGGCGCGCCCTTGAGGCAGGGAACCTGGGGTAATGAAGCTGTTGGCCCCATATCCGAACTGCGTCGCTGGAAATCCACTCCCTAGCGTCACAAGCGAAGAGCAGGTGCTGAGGTCTGTGTCTGTGCAGCTGGGGACGGTGCCGCCGTAGAAGCCGATCTTCGATTGCTGGAAGCTGTAGCGCACTGCATTGGTCATCCTGGGAGTGAAGATATGCGTGACGTCTCCGCCCACCTCGTGAGTGATCCCGTTGACCTGGGGGATGGCGCCCGTTGCGACTCCCGCTGGCGGAATTCCCGTCTGGCTGAACAAGTACCACGCCGGCTGCCACGGGTTGTTCTGATAGGCATAACGCAGATAGAGGCGGTCCTTCCTAGTGAACTGGTAATCCAGCCTTCCCAGTTCCTCCTGGTCAAGGACGTGCGAACTTAATACGCGGCCGACCTGCGCCATTTCAATGCTGCTGGCCGTAACGCCGTCGCTTACGGGGACGTTGCAGCTGCCGTTCGCATTCGATGTGCCGCCCAGCGACGTGCATGCGGTGGATGCTACAGGAACTGGCGTTGGATTGCCCGTAGTGATCGAGTACGGCCCGATTGCGGCAAGTGCCGACACCGCCGGATTGCTGGGGTAGGCAGCCTGCAACTGGGTCATACCGGTCGGATCGGGATAGAGGCCGCCGGCTGTGGTATCAAAGGCGCCGGCCTGGTATTCGTGCGCCCAGAATGTGCTGCCGAAGAACCACATCTTGTTCTTGATCACCGGACCGCCCAGCGTCCCCCCCCACAGGTTCTCGGTAAAGCGCGGAACCGTAATAAGCTCGCAGCCATTGGCGCTGGCGAAGGCCGCATTCGAACCCGATGGGCAGAACCCCCACTGCGGGTCCTTTTGATTCTGCAGGAGCGAAGATCCCCACGACCCGAGATAGTATTCGAATCCGGAGCCGTGGAAGCTGTTGGCGCCCGACTTGGTGATGTAGTTGACAACTGCTCCCATGTTGCGCCCATATTGGGCGCCCATGTCGCTGGTAACTACCTGCACCTCTTGCAGTGCGTCCTGGTTCGAGAAGAAGAAGCTTGGGCCCCCGATCGAGTTGTCGTTGTTCGACTGGCCGTCGATCTCCGAATTGTTCGACCGGCCCCGCTGCGAGTTGACGGAATAGTTCTCGCCGTT
>Ga0326728_10020871_pt1 | contig 12414 bp, 16 predicted proteins | sample MB3enrmetagenome_FD_207602 | JGI IMG/M metagenome (GOLD analysis project Ga0326728, IMG submission 207602) | Lab enriched peat soil microbial communities from McLean, Ithaca, NY, United States - MB31MN | ecosystem: Environmental > Terrestrial > Soil > Wetlands > Peat | place: USA: New York...
TGACTAAGGACAAAGCTTCTCCTTCTTCGCTTGAGGATTCAAGGACAATGACATCTTCTCCCTTCGGGTTGTGGGTCTTTAGGATCTTCTCGATCTTCCTTTTATTGTGCTGAATCAGGTTCTGACAGGCTTTGAGGATCTGGGGAGTGGAACGGTAATTGAGATTTAGGATAAAGAGTTTTGCCCCTTCAAAGGTTTTGGTAAAGTTTAAGATGTTTCCAACACTTGCCCCTGTGAAAGCATAGATTGACTGCCAGTCATCCCCACATACCCAAAAACTCTGACCGTTGGAACCACTGATCAATGTTTTAAGAATCTCCCCTTGAGCAGGATTAATGTCCTGGTACTCATCAACGAGGATATGGACAAATCTGTCGGAGTATTTGTCCCGGATGGATTCATTCTCATTCAGTAGCCGGTAGGTCTCGACCAAGAGGTCATCAAAATCCATGAGAAGTTTCTTTCTCTTCTCAAGGTCATAGGCTTCATAGATATTGCCCACCTTGAGCATAGATTTATCTCCCTGGTAAAGTTCCCTGAATTCTTCAACACTGATGAGGTTATTCTTTGCCAGGCTTATTTCATTTAAAACCATGCCAATCGAGAGGTCTTTGACGCGGAGCTGCTTCATGATATTTCTGATAAATATGAGTTGCTCCTTTCCCGAAAGGATATCAAAGGTTTTCCCTTCGCTTCTAAGTAGATAATGACAGAAGCTGTGAATGGTCGATAGTGTGACCCTGGATGCCTGATCTCCAAGGATTGGGATAAGTCTTTGCCTCATCTCCTCTGCGGCGTTTCTTGTAAACGTAAGGCCTAAGATATTCTCGGGAGGAACCCCATGGGCGTTGATCAGCTTCACGATTCTATGGGTAAGGGTCCTGGTCTTTCCTGTGCCACACCCTGCAACAATGACTGCAATTCCATTTAGAAAGTTTGCTGCCTCTTCCTGCTCCTTATTTAGCTCTGCCAACGTCTCTCACCTCCTTCCCATTTTCAATAGTCCTTATGGCCATTGTGACCCTGAACATGAGGGCAACAGTTTCGTCGATCTCAGGTTTGGTCTTATCTTCGAGGATGAAATCCCTTAACTTTTCTTGTTTCTCCTTGAGGATAGTCCTTAGGAGATTGATCACTTCTTCGGAGGAATGCTTTCTCAGCAGTTGATCAATATCCATTATTACCTTCTTCCCGTTGTCCTTTTTTCCCACTGTCAGGTACTCCTGGGCGGTTTGAATCATTTCTCTAGTCATTTGTTTCCCTCCATAAACCAATCGTCACATGCCTTTTTGTAAGCGCATCCCTTGCATTTCCAATTGGAGCTTCCATCGTTGGGGATGAAGATCCCTTTCGTGATTCCATGCCATACCTCTCTGATCTTCTTGGCAGCTCTGATCTCTTCGGTCTCACTTCGAGTCGTATAGTATGGCTCAAACTTGGGAGTCTTGGTCTTAATCAGGCAATCAAACTTAAGAAGGATTTCTCGGTCGGTATAACCGTTTGCCTTTGCTGCCATTTGGTAAAGGGTGAGCTGGAAATTTCTGTCTACCTCATCATTGGAGTAAGCTCTTCCGGAAGTCTTCCAGTCGGTGATGATGAGGGTCTCGGACTCATCTTCTTCTATAAGATCTATTCCTCCGATGATGGGAACAGGACAACCCTCCAGGTTGAAACTGAATGGCTCCTCAACACCGATAACCCTGAACTGTTTGTCAGTCTGAATCTTGTTATAGCAAACAGTAAGAAGTTCCTTCCCCTCCAGGAGGAGGGATTGAAAGTTTTTGCTTTCCGAATAGCGAATATCTTCTTTACCCTCCACTGCCTCTCTCCATCCTTTTTCGAATATCTCGTGAAGGGTCTTTGCAGAGAGAGTTTCTCCTTCCAGTCTGTGACGGTAATAAGCTTCAAGGGTTTTGTGGATGACAGATCCAAATTCTAGGTCAGAAGAATGAAACTCAGGTGGGAGCTTGTCAATCCTTCCAAGCTTGTAGAGAAGGCCGCAGTCGATGTAGTCACCAATCGAAGAGGCCGAGAGGTGTGGTTCTTTCCTTAAGTCAGATATGTCCATGGTTAGGTACCTCCAGAGGTTTTAGAAATACGCAGACTCCTGCGTTTTTGGGAACACGGGACAGGATATATAGCCCTTCTGTCTACTTTCCCTCCTTGTCAGATAGACATTTCAATCCTGTCCCGTGTCGAGAGTGTTCTCAGTAGAAGTTCCAAATCGAAACGTTACCTTTCCGCTCTACTGTCTACTCCAAGCTTTTACTTTTATTAAGGTAAGGATTCTACTGAGGTGGGTGCTAAGCTGAGGTGGGATACTGTCGAAAGCTACTGTCTGAATCAGGCAGATTGTTGGAGGGTCCTGATAAACTGTGAGGCAGCTGCGGCGTTAAGACTTAAGACCGGAACCCCATAAGTTTCCTGGCTCATTTTCTCCAACTCTTCGAGAGAGATCCCACGGCGACGCGAAAGATTCATTAACGCCCGGTGTTGGGCTTCACTTATCTTTGGAGAAGGAATCTCACCCTTTGTTTTGCCCTTGCCATTGTTTCCAGATTTCTCCGAAACCTTGGCCTCAGGTTGTTTGTCAGGGGTGGTTTTCTTCTCATCCTTCTGAGGTTCCTTGGTCGGTTCCTTTGCTTCCTTATTGTCTGTAGCTAAAACAGATCCTTTCCCATTCCCGTTGGTAGGACTGGATGCTGAGGCTTCGGCCTTTACTATCTTCTTGGGAAAGGGCTTGACCTTCCCATTCCTGGCTGTTCCTTTCTCCTCGTTCCCGACAACCTCATCGAGATCTCCTAACTCCTCCAGGCATGTCATTCCAACATTTGTAAGGTCACGGAGGCATCTAGCCTTGGCTCTTGTCGATGCCATTCGAATAAGGTGCCTTGCTACTTTGGCGTTGCAATTCGTTGGATTCGCGTCCCCAAAATCTATGAACGATTCTCCAAAGGCAGTTTTGGCGTGGGCCTTACAGATAGCTGTCCTTTCATTGTCCTTGGTGGGGTACTGGACAATCTCCGCCTCCAGACTGGTCAGCTTCTTCTGGTGGGCCAGATCCAGGAGTCCTGCATACTTTACGAAGTCCTGGTTATCGATCTGCAAAATGAACCTTGGATTAAGCTTTGGCTGGGTTTTTTCAAGATACCTTGCCTTTTCAGCATCAGTCTCGCATTGCATCACAGACAGAATGTGTTTACAGGTGAATTGGGGATCTGCCTTGAACCCTTTGGCAAAGTCTCCACAGGTGCAGGAGTTTTCCTTCCCATCGCCACATGTTACTTTGTAAAGGATCTTTCCTTCCTCGCTGGAGACAAAATAGTCTCCGTCTTCTACCTGTATAACTCTTAGGTGTTGGGCCTTATTATTACGCTTTTGCACTTCCTGAACTGTTGTCATGTTTTCCTCCAGTTAGTTTGTCTTTCAGAAGGACCACTACTTCAAAAGCGATCCCTAAGATTATGATGATTACGTCCCACGTCTTTTTGGCCATGACCTCCTCCACGCCTCTTAAAATGGAACTTCTTCGGGTTGCTCTCCTTCCTTTCCTGCTTCAAATCCTCTGCCGTCTGTTTTGATGAATTCCAGTGTGTTGGCAATCAGATGAAAAGAAGTTCTTTGAATGCCTTCGTCTGTCTCCCACCTACTCTGATCAAGAGTCCCAATTACGGCAATCCTGGCCCCTTTGTGGAGATATTTTTGGACGACTTCAGCCAATTTTTGGAAGCACGTAACTTTGATCCAACAGGTTTTCTTTTTCGATGAATGAAAAGCAATATTAAATGTAGCCACTGGGTTTCCTTCAGAAGAGTAAAAAACTTCCGGATCTGCTCCAAGATTTCCCGTAAGGGTGCATTGGTTTAACATATTCTGTTTCACCTCCTTTCCTTTTGAGATTTTGACTAACTGATCCACGTAATCATGCCTATTAACTTGTGTCCATTGGGACAATCATAGGCCTCACCCCCTCTTCCTGTTATTCGTTTCTTTTTGCTAAAGAGCCTCTTGATCATTCCTCCTTCCTGTTTGAGATTGACTAAAAATGGACTTTTTCCGAACCCAAGAGGTAAAGAACGAAGTTGACCAGCCGGATAGGTCTTTTCGCAGGGCTTACAAAAAACGGAGCCTTTGCCCTTGCCGAGTAAATCCAATACGATATATCCAAAATAGTGAGATGATATTTTAATGGATTCAGAAGAGGAAGATTCGATTGATACCAATAATTGGACTGCCTCACTGACTTTATGTTCGATCGCGTAATAATTAAGAATACTAATCGCATCGGAAGCATCGAAGTAAAATATGGCGTTTTGGGTTTCAAAGATCACTGTTTGCATGGGACCTCCTTTAGGGTTGTGTAAGAATGAATTGTCAGTAAGTAGGAGTCTTCTCAAAAATTAATATATATAGAAGCACTGAACTATCCCTGATTGTTTATCTGATAATCATACGGGGGTGAATGGAGGGGAACTGAAAGAAGGGAGGCTCTTTCAACTTTGATGGGCTTTTCTCATTGTCACAATAATTTTCAGTAAGGAGCTTCAAGGTAGGATGGGGAGAGGAGAAGGGGTTGGACAAAACTAAAAAGGGAAACCTTAATCATCGAATCAGCTAAAGAGGCCATAGCTCAATATCAGATCAAGCATGATCGATTAGACGAACCAAGGTAACAATTCAAATTTGGAAAAAAGGGACAATCCAAATTTGGAACTACAACTCAAATACACTTGACATACAAGTACAACATTTGCTAAAATTAATTAAGAAAGCTGCAAATTATGACATTTGGAGATAAAATAAAACAATTAAGATTAAGATCCGGCAGAGTGATGACGCAAAAAGACCTCGCAGAAAAAATTGGAATAGAGGTAACTTACCTTAGCAAACTCGAAAATAACAGACTTCCTTACTATTTATCTGAGGAAAAACTCAAAAAGATTGTAGACATATTTGATCTTGACCAAAGAGACGAAAAAGAACTTTTTCAGTTAGCTAAAAAAATCCCTCCTTCAATAAAAGAATTAGCAGTACGAGAGCCGGTGTATCAATTTTTAAGGACAATTCCACCAGCTTGGGATGATAAAAAGATCGAAAAATTTATTAAGAAAAATACAAAAAATAAATGAAGTTTATTTCGAATAATAAAATTGAGGAAATGACCCTTAATCGAATTTCCGAATTTGAAACAAAATTCGGCCGGGTCAAACTACCTATTCCTTTAGACCCGATTATTGAACAAGTTTTTAATTTAACAATAAGTTGGGATTCATTGGGTAAAGAAACTTTGGGAGGATTGGATCCACAAGAACGACTACTTGCTATTAATGAGGATTATTTTGATTTATTTAAAGAAAAACCTGGGTTAGAGAGATTTACGAAGGCTCATGAATTGGGTCACTGGGATCTTCATGTCGATGAGGCTAAACTTTCTCACTCTTCGTTCTTCGATAGCAAAAACTCGGAATTCTTTTTTAGAAAAATGACCCCTAAAGGAAATTTACTTTATATTATTAAAAATTCGTGGCTGGATTCGGAAATTTATAAAATGTTAAAGACGAAATATGCGCACAGGGATTCTCCAATGGTAGCCAGCCAGGTGGGGAAGTATGCGTCTTATTTATTAATGCCAACCCATTTAGTTAAAGAATACATCGAAGAGGTTAACCCAGATATTTATAGCTGGCCATCCTTATTCAAAATGGCCGAAGTTTTTGATGTCACAATTACGGCTTTAAAAGTGAGGCTTATGCAGATGGGATTAATTTATGTTTCCGAAGACTTTAAGGACAAGAAAATTTATTCTTCTAAGGAAGAGTATTTTGGACAAATGAAACTAATCTAAATTTTTTTCCTCTTGACTTGTAGTTGTGTTACAAGTATAATGTAGTTGGTAATTAGTTAAAAAGAAAGGAGCAAGACATGACATTGCCTAGACACACTAGAACAATCCACGGAACTTTTAGACAAGCAAACGGGAACGAGCGGGCTAAAAACCTTGTGAAAGATTACTGTGAATTTAAAAAGGTTCATCCTAAGACAAAGCTCGGGACGTTGAGAGAACAGTCGGGGGAAGGCTCGATCAATGGCGTACGTAAATGGTTGAGAGAGAATAAATAAGAGGTCGAAAATATTACTAAATACTAAGGAGGTACTTATGACTAGCGAACACGAACAATCAGAGCACGGCCATGATCAATCTGTCGAGATAATTCTTGACGGGAAGGAGGTAATAAGTCCAAATCGCCGACGGACGGGACTGCAAATTAGAGAACTGGGACCGTCAGACCGAATTAACGGATTTGAAACTCAGGAAGTAGACAAGAAAGGAAAAAAGATTCGAACAATCAGGGATGATGAGGAGATTGAACTTCATAAAGATGAACGATTTCGTACTGTCCCAAGCGAAGGGGGTCCTGGTGGCAGTACCTGATCCACTTCTCGCTGGTATCTCGGAACTTTCAGAAGAGTCCGGGCATCGGTTCGAAATTACAGATAATCCTGTGGAAGGGACTGATCTTTATGTTGTTTATGTGGAGTCGCATCCTTTCCCAGCCAGTTATACTGTTGCTTCTGGGGTGTTGGGTTTCCGGGTTCCGCGGAATTTCCCTGACGCATGTCCTGAGGATGCCTTTTTTATCCAACCACATACGGTCAAGTTGAGAGAACCGGATACTGTCCGTCAGAGTATAGACATCCATCGCGCATCATCGAATGGCGATTTTCTCAAGGGTACAAAACTCGGTGGAGAGCCAGCGTTAGTTTTTTCCTGGCATATTTGGAACAAAGTTATCTGGAATCGCAATAGGCATACTTTGGTCGATCATTATACTCATTGTCTTCGGCGTTTCGATTCACCAGAACATGATTGATGATCTGGTTCCATGTATACTAAAAATGAATTCAATTAAGCTACCCTTAGGTGTTTTGTCAGAAGAAGTAAATTTTGCCTGTGAAGCCAAGATATGGAAAGAGATGGAGGAACGTCTCAGGCATACAGCCCCAAGTGAAGCCTGTGTTTTTGTTCTGACGCGCCCGAGCAGGGGTAATTCTAGGACGACAATAATTCTTCGAGAGATTATCTGGCCGCGTGCAGGGGAGGTGATAGCAACTCCTCATTGCCTTGAGATTAGCGCAGATTATATCTCTAGAGCTTTGGATGCTGCAGTAGATGCTGGAGAATTAACTGGAATTGTATTGGTTCACACTCATCCAGATACAGAATACGGAAAGGGAGTAGGAGTATTTAGTTATCGGGATAATTGGTATGAAACGCGCCTGTTTCCCACCATCACACTTCAGCGGCCAAAAGCGATATCCGGCAGCATTGTTATTGGAAACGAACCTCATGATGTGGATGCTCGCATCTGGTGGGACAATGGGGGTGGCCTGGGTACGCAGCCGGCGCAAGTAATTCGCATCGTTGGACCTGAAGTCACTTTTTTGGAAACTCCGCACTCGGTTTGGTCGGATCATCCCGATCCAGAAGTCATGGACCGATCAACTCGATTGTGGGGTAAGGAAGGGCGCCGTAAGCTCCAGAACATTCGTGTCGGTATAGTGGGCGTGGGAGGTACTGGTAGCATTACTCTCTTTTCCTTAGCCACAATGGGTGTAGGAAAAATCCGCACTTGGGATAAGGACATTATCAAGAAAGAAAATCTGCATCGAATGCTTGGTGCAACGAAGAATATGATTGGAAAGCTGAAAGTCGAGGCTCTTGCGCCAGTCATTCGGGCCATAGCCACGGCCGATCCATTCGAATTCGAACCTATCCCTACTTGGGGTACAACCGTCGAAGGATTGAACGGTCTAAAAGATTGCGATGTTGTATTTTGCTGTGTTGACCGGCTTGCTCCTCGCGTCCCACTTGACCGGTTTGCATATGCTCATTTAATTCCTATCATAGATATCGCATCCTGGGTTCATCCATCGAATAGAATTATCGACGCTATCATGACTCATGCTCATGTATTGTCTCCTGGGATCCCGTGCGCCTGGTGCAAACAAACTCTCACATCCCTCCGTCTCATGCGCGAAGCTCAGGGTAATCAACAAGGAATAGAGAATCGAGCACCTTATGGTATTCCATTGGAACAAATTGACGGTGTAGAACCAAGCGTACTAGCTCTCAATCTAGCAGGAGTTGGCTTAGCATTACTTGAATTCATGCAAGTAGCGCTTAAGGTTACCGATAGAACACCGCGGGATTTGAAACTATTTCTTCCCGAATGGGAGTTAGATGAGAGTGACCTAGATAGCCTTACAGATTGCCAGACGGAAAATGATACAGGTCTAGGTGACACAGTAAGAATCAACCCTGTCTATTAATAAGGTCTCTACAAATGTTTTCTAACAAATCCTCCAGCCATTAACCCAAGAGGATTTTTTATTTAGGCTCAATTAATAACGTGATAAAAATAAAGCAGCGTATATTGAGTTAGACTGAAATATTAGAGCTTTCCGAAGTTGTGTTTAACGGATTAAATAGTCTGATTTAAAAAGGTTTTAGAGCAGACAAGTAATAAAGAATATAAAATGGTATTGCTATGTATGGGAAAGGTCCTCATCAGGCATTAAAGACAGAAGTTTTAGGAAAACCGCGTTCAAGGAATGCGGATTTTATGCAATATCAAATGAGAATAACCAGTAATGGTTACCGAGTAACAGGCGGTGGGCTTGTTTTTTAGAGACGACCCATCATAATATTAATAATTCTCTTTGCTCAAAAGTAGGGCATAAACTATGGGAATTACTAAACACGATCGCATCGCGAAGGAGATTGCCGAGAAAAAGGGTACGGAATACCATTCTGACAGAGGAGTTGATATTCGCACTCCAAGACAGGCAATAGAAGTAGAAGTCGATGCCAACAAACTTAAAGAGGGCGTACGCCAACTTCAAGGTAGCAGCAAGTCTCGTTACCTCGCCGTGCCCAACGACCTCGTGAAGGAAGCCATTGATTACACAACTGGAACCGGTGTTGGGGTGATGAACGAGCACGGCAAGATCAAGAAGCGTGCTCGTTAAAAAGCGATAAATAGCCTCATTGTGAGGCGAACTTGGTGTTTTCACGAAAACGGTAAATCGCTCATCCTTGAGAGGCTTCTTCAGTCTGTTATCATATTGGAATACGGTGGACTGCTGGACCGGCATGAGGAGAAAGGTATCCCTGATTGTTGATCTGAAGGTTAAACTGGGGTGAAAGGAGGAGAATTGAGGGGGGGTTTTTCTGGGCTTTATAATGTCTGCGCCGAGAGAGATGCGTTGGCGTTAACTATTTTGGTTTGAAGGAATATATACCGGTGAGCCGTGACATGAGGTCGTCTTGGGGATCTCAATCAACCTTCGGTGGCCTTGCAATGAAGGCACCGATCATCAGCGGGGCAGAGGCACCTATATTCAGGTCAATGATAGGATTTAGACCCGCTCCGGTCAGTTTATGAGCGAGAGTCAAGACCCCACCTGCAAACATCATTGCAATTGTCACAATCCAGTAGTATAGCCCCTTGAACTTATCAGGCATTGGCCCCGGTGTTTCTTGGACGAAACGATGATGTTTGAATAACTCGGCAAGAACGCCACCCAAAACACCGAAAAGAATATCGATTAGAATTGGTTTCATGGATCACCCCGATGATTTAGAAATGAATGTTGACAATGTGTGCCAGAAATCTTTGCTTTGTGCTTTCCGGCTTTGCGCTGTGTATAGATCTCGATCTTTCCTGTCTGGGACCGATGACTTCCAAACGACGTCAGTCCGTGATTCAAGAAAAGCGCGGACTTGGTCAAACGGAACACCGGTCTCCTTTACAATTCCCTCGGCAGTGCGGTAATCCCACCGCTTGTCTAGTAGGGCAGCGAGTATTTTCTCTTCCGAACTCTGCTCAATTTGCCATTTGTAACCTCCCTCTGGCCCTCCTCCAGGATCATAGGTAGCTCCAGAGTTCGAAATATTTCCATTTGCATCAACCATGACTTCCTCAATTAATTCCTTTGCCTCAGATGAAAGTTCAGGGTCACATTCCCTGATTTTTGGGGGATTATTTACAGTTACGTAGACCGAACATTTTGATTTTAACTCGTCTTCTTTACCGTAAGCCCAAATCTTAATCGTGCCATAACGCATCTCTCTCGGCATAATCAACACCTCTCTCCCACGTCTATTTTAAATGTTTCTTACATTATCACCAATACTGCACTGTTGGTTGTTTAACATATCAGCTCAGCTTGATTTGCTATCTCACTATTCTGCAGGGGTCCATTCACGTAATTGATTCACAAGTATAATATATACTTTTTTCTAAAATTAGGGAACAGAAAGTTTCAGAGGCCTATCCACAGCACCCACGTCCTCATCCTGTCCTACACCACTAAACTCTCTCCTTAACCCCATAACCCCATCTTACCCCAGGCATCGAGTCGAGTCATCTCCGGTTCCTAACTCCTTACCCTTCTATCTTTGTGGAAAGTGGTCTGGTTCTTCATTAAAGTATGGAGTAGGGTATCTACATCGAAGGCCGGTTTACCACGAAAAATACCTGTATGATTTAATTGGATTAAAGAAGAACAAGACTTTTTCCCTCTGCCCATATTGAACCATGAACCTGTTATGGGTTGGCTCCTTCCGGCTTGATTTCCTGACAGATACATTTGAAAATGTATATAGGAGATGTTTTTATGGAAATAAAGGTCGGAGATATTTATATGCGCAATTCAGACGGACAGATTTGCAGGGTAAAGTGGGCTGATCATACTGCGGTTGTTCTTGAATCAGAAAATGGAAGCCACCTACGCCTGACCGATATTTTTGGTATGGAAAAAGCCTATAGCAAAAGAGAATCCAAATCCCTTCACTAATCACCTCAAGATTTTCATTACCTATTTTTAGCATCGTTTCTTTAATGGGTTCAATCCAGCTCATGTGAAAATAAGGGCCTCCTCATCCATGAAGTCGCTCCAACACTCTATCCTCAACTCCATTCCACCCCCGGAGGCATCGAGTCGAACATCTTTGGTTCTTTAACTCCTTGGCCTTCTATCTGTTTTGGAAACGGTCTGGGTATTCAGTAAGATCTGGAGGAATGAAAAACGACGGAATTGGCGTTTTTGGATTTATGGTATTTATCCAGAACCGGCGATTTTGCGGATAAATTTCGGAATGATTTTAATAACTTCAAAACTTGAAATGGAGGGTCCTGGACTTCTCTCATTACGTTTTTATGCCCAGCTGTCCGGGCTTTTTACACTGTATGGGAAGGGGGTAGGTCGGGTCGTCGGTTAGTACTTCTTATACTTTTCATTTGCCAAAACCCTAAAAAAGGAGTATATTCCAGCCCGTATTTCACAATTAATAACCCTGACGCGGAGGGCGGGTCAGGGAGCGAAAATCAGGTTCTTTCTTAACAGTAAATCAACCGTCAGGATCTACCATGAGTTGGACCTAGGTAGTCGGAGATTGTCAAAAATGAATAATTCAATCAAGGAGAAAAGCCCGATGTACATACATAAAATACACAATCAGATTCTTCCGCTCTTTAAGATTGCTATTTTTCTGCTATTAACCAATACACTAATAATTTGTTTTGCCTCTGCAAATGACCAGAAAGACCTCTCATCACTTGTGAAAAAGGTGAGCCCTTCAGTTGTTTTAATCAATACTTTTGATAGACAAGGGAAAGCAGTGGGACTTGCAACAGGGTTTTTCATCGATGAAGGCCATACAATCGTCAGCAATTATCATGTTGTGAAAGGTGCAGCAAAGGTAGAAGCTAGACTTCCAAGCGGAGAAACTGTGCCCATAGAAGGAATAGTTGCAGAGAAGAGAGATAGAGATTTGGTGCTTTTAGCTATTGGTGTCAGCGGCCGGTCATTCCCAGCCCTTAAATTTGCAGCCGGAAGAGTTGAAGTGGGCCAACCGGTGGCGGTAATTGGCAATCCTTTAGGTTTGGAGGGGACAGTCTCGGAGGGAATCATCTCAGCCATTCGTTATTCATCAAAGTACGGGAAGATCCTTCAAATAACGGCACCCATTTCCAAAGGCTCGAGCGGAAGTCCTGTTGTGAACATCAAAGGTGAGGTAGTTGGAGTTACAACATTTTTGGCTGAAGGAGGTCAGAACCTCAATTTTGCTATCGCTGTAGATATGTTGTATGAACTGGATTCATACAAATATCCAAAACCCCAGGTATTCACTGGAGAGCCTGCGAATTCTGATATAATCCAAAAACCCCAAATAGCTCCCCCGGGGGCTCCAGCACCGATTCCTCCCGCTCGCGATTCCGTCCAAGTCGCTTCTCAGATCCAAACCTTGAAAGAGATTGTCAAGAAAGACCCAAAAAACCTTCCAGCCTGGGTGGAGTTAGGAAACCTATATTTCGATACGGACCAACCCAAGGAAGCTATCGAGGCCTA
>Ga0326728_10020872_pt1 | contig 12410 bp, 11 predicted proteins | sample MB3enrmetagenome_FD_207602 | JGI IMG/M metagenome (GOLD analysis project Ga0326728, IMG submission 207602) | Lab enriched peat soil microbial communities from McLean, Ithaca, NY, United States - MB31MN | ecosystem: Environmental > Terrestrial > Soil > Wetlands > Peat | place: USA: New York...
TGCCGGCGGTGTAGATGAAGCGCCTCATCAGCTTGCCTATCACCTCGCCGTTGGGCCGGTCCTTGCGCATCTCGAACAGCACTGCGATGTTGGCCGGCTCGAGGATGCCGAGCGCGATTACCGCCATGACCCCCACCACGATGAACGACACGATCAGCCAGGCGTGGTTGGGGTTCGACGTCTTCAAGTTGCCGAGGTCGAGTGCCAGCTGAAATCCGGAGGCGAGTGTCATGGCGACGAGCGTCGGCATGATGAGCACCATCTTCGGCATGAATCTCGCCGAGAACTCCGCCCGGGCCTGGATCGAGAGCCTCCCCAGGATCGGGCCGACGACAAGCCCGACGAACAGGTCGATCCCAGTCCACAAGCCGCCTCCGGCAACGTGATTTAACTCGAGGCCCCACAGCCAGTTGAAGCCGATCGACGCCACGAGAAAGCCGATGACGACGGCGACGATCGGCAGGCCCTTGAGCGGCACGATCTGAATGGCCGGTCTGGGCGGGACGTCGGCGCCAGGCACGACGCCAGTCTCGTGTCCGGCGGACGAAACCTCCGCCTTCGTGTCCGTCATCGTTCCCCCCTCCGTGCCGACTACCAACTTGCAACTTGCACACGAGCCGCGACGGTGGCCGTGAGTGCCCACCGCCATGACCGTGGGCACCAAAGCTTGCAACGACTATCCTTTCGCGTCAACGGTGTGCCGGGAAGACTGGTCGGCAACCTGAGGACCGACCCGATGAGCGACTCCACCCCTACGCCTGGCTGGCATCTCACCACCGATCTCGGCACGCCTGCCGATCGCGCCCAAGCGTGGGAGCAACGGCGAAAGCTGGCCAGCTGGCGGTGGGAGGCGCTCCGCACGACCTTCTGGATGGTGCCCACCATCCTCATACTCGTCGCCGTCGTGCTGTTCGTCGTGACCTTCGAGATCGACTGGGCGGCCTATCACGGGCACATCACGCTGCCGTTCTGGATGGAGACAGAGAGCGCGGATGCCGGCAGGGAGGTGCTGATCGCCATCGCGGCCGCGGTGATCACCGTCGTCGGCGTGGTGTTCTCGATCACGATCCTTGCCCTCACCTTGGCCTCCCAGCAGTTCGGACCGCGCATGATGCGCAACTTCGTCCGGGACGTCGGCAACCAGGTCACTCTCGGCGTCTTCGTCGCCACGTTCGTCTACTCCACGCTCGCCCTCGGTTCGATCGCCATCAGTAGCCGCCACGGCGTCTTCATTCCCCACCTGTCGATCACTGTCGCCGAGGCCCTGCTCCTCGTGGACGTGGCGGTCCTCGTCTACTTCATCCACCACATCGCCCAGTCCATCCAGCTGCCGGAGGTGATCGCCGGGATCGCCCGCGACTTGACGCGTGAGATCGACACCGAGTTCCCCGAGCAGGGGCCGCACTCGAACGAAACGGCGTCAGCCGGTTACGGGAAGTCCCCGGCAGAGTTGGTCCAACTGCTCGAGGCCCGGGGGGGCGTGGTTCCCGCGGTCACGAGCGGCTACCTGCAGTTCGTCGGCTATGCCCAATTGGTCGAGATCGCCGCCAAGACCGACTCGGTCATCCGGCTCAGCCACCGGCCCGGCCATTTCGTTGCCGCCGGACGACCGCTCGCCACTGTCTGGCCACGCGGGGCCGCGCAACAAGTCGCCGAGGCGCTCGCCAAAGCACACGTGACAGGGCCGCACCGGACCCTCATGCAGGACCCGGTGTTCGCCATCGACCAGCTGGTGGAGATCGCCATCCGTGCCCTCTCGCCGGCTGTCAACGACACCTTCACCGCGCTGACATGCATCGACTGGCTCTCGTCGGGCTTGAGGCGCGTCTCGGGCCGGACACTCGGCGACGGCGTTTACAGGGACCGCTCCGGTCGAGTGCGGCTCATCGAACCCGGTCCGTCCTATGCCCGCATGGCCAACCGGGCCTTTGACAAGATCCGCCAGGCGGCGCGGGGGATGCCGGTGGTGATGATCCACATGATGGACGCGCTCAGCTCGATCATGGAAGAGACCACGACCCTCGAGCAGCGTCACGTTCTCGCCCGCCAGGCGGAGATGGTCCTGAAGAGCGCCGAGGACTCCATACCGGAACGCAACGACCTCGAGGACGTCCGCAGCCGTTACCAGCTGTTGTTGAACAAGGCCGCCTTCGACGATCCCATGGGCCCGCCGCCCGCCCCATAGAGGCCGCTTACGGCAACCTGAGCTTCTCGAGGCCCAGCAGGCCCAAGAGCTGGGAGTCCAGCAGATGGGGCACTACCGTGTCGGCCGTGGCCGGAAGGCCCGGCGCCGACCCGAGGCCGACGACCATCAACCCGGCGGCGCGGGCCGCAAGTGCCCCGGTCACAGAGTCCTCGATCGCGATGGCGTCCGCGGGTTGCACCTGCAGTCGCTCGCAGGCGAGCAGGTAGAGGTCGGGCGCCGGTTTCGGCCGCAACGGAGCCTCCAGCGCCACTATCGCGTCGAACACCGGTGGGATCGAGGCAGCCCTCATCGATGCCTCGACCGTCGCCGGAGAGCCGTTGGAAGCCACAGCGAGCGGTCGAGATCCCCTGATCGCCTCCAACAGCTCGATCACGCCGTCCATCGCCGTCACGCCCTCGGCGATGGCCTCGAGGATCGAGGCGTACATCTCCCGGGTGAGCTCGGCAACGTCGAGCGGTTCTCCGAGCTCGCGTTCCAACAACGAGATCATCTCGTCCACCGAGCCGCCGTGGACCTGCGACGCCGGGCTGCTCAGGAGGCGGTAGATGCCCCGCGCGGCGAAAACGCGCGCGATGCCGTCGAACCACGCCTGCTCGCTGTCGACGAGGACGCCGTCGCAATCGAACACGACTGGCCTGGGCAAGCGCCTCAACCGACTTCGAGCGGTAGTTGCGGGTCCGCGCTCCACTCGGTGAGCGACCCGTCGTAGAGGCGGACGCCGTCGCGGCCCATGATCGAGAGCACGAAGATGTCGACCGTGGCCGAGATGCCGCCGCCGCAGTAGGCGATCAGTGGAACTTCCGGATCGAGCGTGAGCACGTCGCCGAGCACAAGGGCGAGCTCGTGGCGTGGCCTGAAGCACCCGGTGCCGGGGTCGACAAGGTCCTGGGCGGGAACGCTCACCGATCCCGGGATGCGTCCTGGCCTGCCGTAGGCGGTCCCTTCGCCCCTGAAAGCCCGTGGTGTCAGGGCATTGAGGAGACACGCCGGCTCTCCGCCCACGACACGGATGACGTCTTCTTTGCTGGCCAGGAGCTCCCGCCTGGGCCTAGAGACGAAGCTCACGGGTTCGACGACGGGCTGTGCCGAGCTCAATTCGAATCCCGCTCGACGCCACGCCGGCAGGCCGCCGTCGAGCACGCGTACCTCGTCGAAGCCGAAGTATCGCAAGAGCCACCACAGCCGGGACGCCCACATCGGCGACTCCTGCCCGGACGCGACGACCCGGGTGCCCGGGCCGACGCCGAGGTCGCCCATGGCCCGGGAAAACCGGTCCGGCCGGGGCAGTGTGAAACGGAACGGTGAGTCGGGGTCGGACAGAGCGCCGGGGATGTCGGCGAAGACGGCTCCCGGAATGTGGGCCTCGTCATAGCTTCTCCGGCCGCTCTCCACCGTGTAGGGGCCGTCGGCAACTTCGCGGTGGAGAAAGGCCGTCGAGTCGATGACCCGAAGCCGGGCGTCGGCGAGCTCCCGGTACAGAGTCTCAGCGTCGATCAGTTTCTCGTCTCGGGTCACGCCGTGACCTTACCCGCGCACTTGCAGGACGCACGCTTGTCCACCGGGGTCGTTCGCGACCTCGTAGCCCCGCTTCGCGACGATCCGGCTACCACGGGCGCCCGGCGATCACCCTTTTCGGGACGGTTCCGACAGGGACTTGCTCAACGACTCGATGCGGGCCTGGTCGGCGGAGGGCAGGAGCCTCTGCTCCGCCGGGCACAAGTCGACCAGGGCGACGGCGTCGATGGCGTTGAAAGTGGCCACGCTCGTCGGAAGGTGGGTCCGCGACTCGAGGCTGCGAGCCCCGATCACCACCGATTCCATGGCGTCGTCCACCCCACCGCCCCGCTTAAGGAAGGCGCAGAACGCCGAGCCGTCGGTGAGCAGCGCCTGCAGGGCCACCCCCTGCTCGGAGTCCACGTAGGAGGAGAGGGAGGGGTCCACCCTGGCCAGGTCCTGGAAGTACCGGGTGTCTTGCGCGTAGGAGGTCCTGGGGGCGACGAGCGGCCCGTTGGCCGGTGCCTTGGACCTGGCCGCGGACTGGCCGGCGGAGGAGGAGCAACCGCCGGCAAGAGCCGCGCACACCACGACTGCGACGAGTGTCTTGGTGCTGATGATGATGCGGGCCCTGCCGATCAATCGTTCTCTACCTGGTTGTCCCATTTGGCCACGATGTTGTCGCCGTTGGGCGCCCACCGGACCAGGTCCTCGCCGACGGGCACCACGGCCCGCAGCTGGAAGGTGGCCTGCTGGCCCGTGGAGACCGCCTTCGGCATCGTCGTGCCCTGCGGCACCTTGAGGCGGAACTCGGCGCCGAGGTGGTCGATGCTGTCGAACTCGGCGGCGGACAGCGGGATGTGGCCCTTCACGTCCCAGATGTGAACCGTCCAGGTGCCCACTAGGTACCGGGGCTGGTAGCTGTAGCCCTCCCCCGGGCACCATCGAGATGTAGTTGTCCATGCTGGTGTGGCCCGTGCCGTAGTAGTTCTGCAGCAGGGCGCCCTCTGAGGGGAGGGTCTGCCACAGGTAAGTGTCGTCGTTGACCCAGGAGAACTCCGAGTTGTACGACTTGTTCTCCAGGATGATCAGCCAGACGTGCGTGATCGAGCCCGGCGCCAGGTTGGCCGTCGTGGTGTACCCGTCGCTCGCCGAGAGACCGCCGGGGTTGGCGCCGGGCGTCGTGGCACCGGCAGGGGCGCTGGCCGCGACGAGGGCCATGGGCAGGATCACGGCCAAGGCGGCAATCGAGGCCGCCAGGAACGCCCCCGCAGCCGGCCGGCTTCGATGACGGTTCCTGCGGAATGAAGTCATAGTCATATGCGTGCCCCTTTCAGCGGTTTCCAAAGCGACCTTCAGCTGCAGTATCAACCTCTGAAGTGACTTTCCCCGACCCTGACTGCCACTCGTTCGGGAAGATCGGGTAACGCCTCAGTGAAAGCTGTATGCCAGAGAGGCCTCAAGCCGGCCGGGTGATCCGGATGTGCCGCGCGGGCGCGAAAACGAGGAGGTTCGCGTGCGCTCGGTGTCGCCGGCCCGCTTCAGACAGTGGGAATGCCCTATGCCCCGATCACCCGGGGCACGACGAGCCAGGACAACACGCCCGTCCCTGGACCTAACTCAGCCCACTCGTCGACCAGGAGATCGATGCGGGCGAGCGCCGCGGTCGGCATCCGGACGGCGCCACCACCGATCAGGAAACTGACCGTTGCCGAACAAGCCGGCTCATGGCCGACAACCATCAGCAACCTTGTCGACTCCGGCTCTCGGCGGACCTCGCCGATCAGGCCCTCGACACCATCGTCATAGAGGGCGTCGGATTCGCGCATGGACAACTCCCAATCCCTGGCCTCGCACGCCAGGGCGAGCGTCGCTCTCGAGCGCAGTGCCGGCGAGCAGATGACCGCGTCGGGCACCTCTCCCGAGTCGGCGAGGAAGCGACCGGCCAGCTTGGCGGCCTTCCGGCCACGTTTTGCGAGCGGTCGGTCCATGTCCGAACCGCCGTAGTCCGCCGACCAGTCCGACTTCGAGTGCCGGAAGACGATCAGGGCGTGGGTCATGCGCGCAGGCTCCCGCACGGGCTCGTTCACAGCTTGTAGCCGATGGCGCGCAGCAGCGACTTGCGGTCGGCCACGTCCTGCTCGGTCTCGACACCGAGCGGCGCCGAGCCGTCTATCACACCAAGAACACCACGGCCGAGATCGCTCTCGGCGAGCACGACCTCGACGGCGTTGGCAGTGGCGCAGTAAATGCTGCAGACCTCGGGGACCTGCTTGAGCTGGTTGAGCACGTTGACCGGGTAGCCCTCGCGTACGAACACGACGAAGCAGTGGCCTGCACCCAGAGCGAGGGCGTTGCGGACGGCCAGGTCCACGAGCTCGGGGTCGTTGCCCGAGCGACGGACCAAGCACTTGCCCGAGGCTTCGCAGAACGCCAGCCCGAAGCGCAGGTGCGGGCTCGTGCCGACAAGCGCCTCGTGGACGTCCTCGACCGTCTTGATGAAGTGCGCCTGGCCCAGGATGACGTTGACGTCCTCGGGCTTGTCGATCGGCACCACGACCAGCTGCACGCTTGTTCTCCTGTCCACTGGGCCCGCCATCGGGCCCGCCGCGATCTGCGCCGGGGCCGACGCCTACAACGAACTCTGCGCCACAGACGACCTCGGGCGCAAGGCGGATCAGCCCGAGGCGCCCCTGGAGCCGGTGAAGGTCGCCCACGTCGGCTTCGGCAATCCCATGGCCTTGCCGAGCTCACGCCAGAAGGCGGGAGAGCGGGCTGCCCAGCGAGTCGGGACAAGTCCGACGACAGCCTCGCAGCCGGTGGCGGAGACGGTGACGGTCGGGAAGGGCCGCCCTGCCGCACTGAAGGTGAGCCGGTAGGTGATGCCGAAGTCCGCCGGGCAGCTCATCGGGCCCGCGGGCATGCTCGGCAACGCGCACAGGGCCCTGGCCGCATCCTGGACCGATGCGACTTCGACGACCGTGACGACAGCCGGGAAGGAAAACCGGAAGCCGTTGCCCGGAAAGGCGTCGACGCGATGGACGACAAGGTGGTCCAGCTGCGCAATCGCGCTGCAAGGTGACGGGAGTACCTCGGCAGAACCCTGGGACCCGCTCGTGGTGGTCATGGGCGCCGCCTGCGCCGGGCCGCAGGCAGTCACGATGACTGCCGCGCTGAGGCATACCAGCGCCCACCAAGCCTCCACGAGCTTCAGGCAAGCCTTCACGTTGTTCATGATCCCATGAAGCGCCTACCAGGCCAGTTCGCGTACGCGGAGGCGACGGAAGTCACCCCTGGGCCTGGACGTCTCAAGACCGCCACATTTCGTCCGATAAGAAGATGGAGAAGAATTGTGTCTCAGGTCCCCTAACAGGGAGCAAGGACTATCGCGAGGGCCTTTCGGCGTTTTTGAGAAAGGCGGTCCTTTTGACTAACAGAACCGGCCCCGAAGCAGCGGCTTCTCGTCATCGCCGCGCCTTCGGCCAACCGATTCGCCTCTGGCTGTACGTCCTGGCGATATTCGCCGGCGGGCTGTTGGTCGTCTACGGGCCCTTGCGCCTCGCGCCTGCCATAGCGCTCGGCTACGTCCCGGCGATCCCCTGGTGGGGGGTGTTCCTCCTCAGCACGGCTACCGAGCTGGCGAGCGTCGAGCTGCCCATACGCAGGACGAATGTCATCCTGACGCTCAACGACGCCGTCTTGATCGTCGCCCTCCTGGGCACCGGGCCATTCGTGACGGCAGTGGCGATGGCGTGCAGCATTGGAGTCGTCCAGATTGTGCAGCGTCGGGCGCCTGTGCAGGTGATCTTCAATTTCGGGTCCCAGATGCTCGCGACCCCCCTGTACTACGTGCTGCTACGCCTGATCGTCCAGCCGGACGCGCTCTTCTCCCTGCGCAGCGTCGTCGGCTACCTGCTGACGGTGACCCTGCTGAGCGAGGTGTCCAACATCGGGATATCGACGGCGATGTACCTGTCCGAAGCCGACTTCACGATCGTCACCGAGGGACTGACCACCACAGCGCCCGCAGTGGCCCTCATAGGGCTGGGCAACGCCGTCATAGCGATGATCGTCCTGGTCATGACTGTGGCCGCACCAGTCGTGCTCCTTACTCTCCCGATCCCGCTCTTCGTCACGATCGTGGCGTACCGGGCACAGATATCCAAACGCAGGCAGGAGATGGACATCGACAACCTCTTCGCGGCCACCCGGATCCTGAGCTACTCCAAGAGCGTCACCACTGGTGCCGTGGACTTCCTCAATCACATCGCCTTGATGTTCCACGCAACCCTTGTGGAGCTCACGTTGTTGCCGTCGGCCCCCGGCAACCCGGCGCTCGTCACCAGAATCGTGAACGGCGAGGCAGTCGACGTCATGGCGGCAACTCCACTCGAGTCCCTGCCGGCCGGCCTCGCCGACACTCTGACCACCGACAACACCCTGGTCACGAAGAACACGGGCCTGAACACGCCGCTCGCCCGCTACATAGCGGCTGACGACCGGCTCACGGGGATGGGAGTGTCTCTGCCCACCACCGACAACGCGCCCTCCCTCGGCTACCTGGTCCTGGCCCATCGCAACAAGTTCGCCGGCGATTTCCAGCAGACCGATGTGAAGCTGCTGGGCACCCTCGCCAAGCAGCTCGTCTTCGCCCTGCAGAACGGGCGGCTGCACGACGACCTGGCGCGATTGGCCGGCGTTCAGGACGAGCTCGTGCACCAGGCCTTCCACGACCCGTTGACCGGTCTTGCCAACCGCGCCCTGTTCGTCGACCATCTCGAAGGCGCATTCCACCGTGCGGAGAGATCGGGAAGCCTGATCTTCCTGCTGTACGTCGACCTCGACGAATTCAAGATGATCAATGACACCTTCGGTCATGCCGGCGGCGACGAGGTGCTCATCGAAGTCGCAGTCAGGCTCAACAAGTGTGTTCGTGCCACCGACACCGTCGCCCGGATGGGCGGTGACGAATTCGCCATCCTCCTCGAGCAGGCGACGTCGCTCGTCGCCGCGGAGGCGGTCGCGCAACGGATCGTCGAGCGCCTGGGCGAGCCGTTCCCTCTGACCAACGGCGTCGCCAACATCGGCGCCTCGGTGGGAATCGCCTTCACCGACATCATCGGCAAGTCCGCAATGGAACTGATGCAGACGGCCGACACAGCCATGTACACAGCCAAGAGATCAGGGAAGGGACGCCACTATGTCGCCGTCTGAAAAGCCCGGCAAGCGTGCCCCTCGGCGCGACAGCTTCGCGTCGCTCAACGCCCTTGTCGCCACCTCGGAGATCGCTCTTGTCGCCACCACAGAGCAAGACGAGCTCAACGCGAGCGAGCAGTACCCCCAATCGCTGGCGGGCGCCGGTAGGCTCCATGCGATGGAACCCCAGGTCGCAACAACCCTCGATGTGGAACGGGTCCTCGCCGACCGGTCGCTGCGCATCGCATTTCAGCCCGTCTGTGCCTTGAGATCTCGTGAGATCATCGGCTACGAAGCGCTGGCGAGGTTCCCGGGGGAGGTCATCACAACGCCCCGTCAGTGGTTCCACCAGGCCCTGCAGCTCGGACTCCTGCAGGCGCTCGAGCTTCTCGCGGCCTCGACGGCGCTGGAGGAGCTCGCAAGTCTCGAAGAGCAGGCCTTCCTCGCCATCAACGTGTCGCCTGCCACTGCAGCCTCGAAGGCCTTCGGCGAGCTCGTGTCAACGGTGCCGCCAGAACGCCTCGTCTTGGAGATCACCGAGAACGCCACAATGGAGAATTACCGGCGCTTCACGGGTGCGATCGATCACCTGCGCTCAGTCGGCGTGAGGATCGCCTTGGACGACGCCGGTGCCGCGGACGTCAGCCTGCAGCACCTTCTCGGAGTTCGTCCTGACATCGTGAAGATCGACACGACGGTGATCCACGGGATCGCCGAGGACGAGGTTCGCCAGGCGGTCGCCTACGCCTACGCGAACATGGCCAAGCGGGCGGGCGCGGTAAGCCTCGCCGAAGGCATCGAGACCGAGAAGGAATTGGCCATGCTCGTGTCGCTCGAGGTCGAGACGGGTCAGGGGTACCTGCTCGGTCGCCCCGCGTTCAGAGGAGACTGACTCTCTCCGGGGCGCTCAAGGCTGTCGGCGGCTCCGACGAGACGCCCCGACAAGACGCCCCACAACCGCCCCGACGAGACGCTCGACAAACAGCCCGACGACACGCCCGGACAGGCGGCTGGACGAGCGGCCCGACGAGGCCCGGGTCGCGTGCTCCATTGCCTGCTCACCCGATAGCGTCCGCTAAATGACGATCCTGCTTGAGCTCGACCTTACCGGAGCACTCGTGGAGGACATCGGTTCCCATCCGGTCGAACGGGTGGTGAACCGGCGTCGCCTCGCACTGCGCACCCTTGTCAACCGGCTGGCCTCCGCCGCCGAGGACCCCAACGTCGTCGGACTGCTCGCCAAAGTGGGCGGCACCTCTATATCACTGGCGCAAGCCCAGGAACTGTCGGAGGCCGTGACGCGTTTTCAGGAGAAAGGCAAGGTGGCAATCGCCTGGGCCGAGACCTTCGGCGAGCTCGGGCGGGGCACCACTGCCTATGTCGTGGCGGCCAGCTTCGGCGAGCTGTGGCTGCAGCCTTCGGGGAGCGTGGGACTCATGGGCGCGACGGCAACGGCCATGTTCGTGCGCGACGCCCTCGACCGCGCCGAGGTCGAGCCCCTTTTCGCACAGCGCCACGAGTACAAGAACGCGGTAGACACCCTCTTGCGCACCGAGTTCACCGAGGCGCACCGCGAGGCGACCGAGCGCTTGGCTGCCTCCGCCTATGAGCAGATCGTCTCGGCCGTGGCAGTTGGTCGGCAGCTCTCCGAAGACGCCGTTCGCGAGCTCATCGACCGAGCGCCGATCCCCGCGATCGAGGCGCAACAGGCCGGGCTCGTCGATCACCTCGGGTACCGGGACGAAGTTCGCGCGGCGCTCGATCGGCGGTGGTCCGAGAAGCCGACGCTGCTGTATGTCTCCCGCTATCGGCGGCGCTGGGAGAACCTCCGTCGCATCAGCGAGAGACGACGTCCTGGCGTCGGTCTCATCGAGGCGATCGGGACGATCCACACCGGGAGGTCCAAGCCGGGCCCGTTCGCTCGGTCAACGGGATCCGACACCGTCGCCGCCGCGTTCCGCGCGGCAGTGAGAGACGAGCACCTGAAGGCGATCGTCTTCCGGGTCAACAGCCGTGGCGGCTCCTACGTCGCCTCGGACACGATCTGGCGCGAGGTGTGCAACGCCAGCCAAGCCGGAAAGCCGGTCGTGGTCTCGATGGGCGACGCGGCCGGCTCGGGCGGGTACTTCGTGGCCGTGGGGGCAGACGTCATCGTCGCCCAGCCGGCGACGCTCACCGGGTCGATCGGCGTGCTCGGCGGCAAGCTCAAGACCAGCGGGCTCTTCGAGCGCTTCGGCGTGAACCTCGACAGTCTCGCCTTCGGGCGCAACGCCCTGATGTTCTCCCCGCAGACAGGTTTCAGCGAGGAGGAGTGGGCCAAGCTCGACGAGTGGCTCGACTTCGTCTACGACGACTTCACCTCCAAGGTCGCCCTGGGACGTTCCATGACTCCCGAAGCGGTCCACGAGGTGGCCCGCGGCCGCGTCTGGACCGGGGCCGACGCTGCCGAGCGCTCTCTGGTCGACGAGCTCGGCGGGTTGCGCCGGGCCGTGGCGATCGCCCGCGAGCGGGCCGCCCTCCCCTTCGACGCCCCGCTGCGGCCCGTGCCTGCGGTCTCGCCGTTGCAACAGCTGCGCCAACCACGCAACAGCGACGACCCGGCGGCCTTCGCGCAGGCCCGGGCATGGAGCGCGCAGCCGCCGGAGTGGGGCGGGCATGCCCGGCTGGCAGAGGCCCTGGGACTAACGGCCGCCGGTCCGCTCACCATGCCGATCGGGCCGCTCCGGTAAGGAGATCGCCGCGGCGCGCTGTTCAGCGCGTCGGTGTCACCTTCGTAAGGCCGCTCGGGTGGTCAGGGTCGAAGCCACGGGCGAGAGACAGCTGGCGCGCCAGCTGCTGGCCCCGCACGGTGGCGACGATCGTGTACATCACCTCGGCAAGCCCACCAGGCATTGCGAGCGTGCTGTCCGGGTCCGGCGAGCAGGTGGCGATCGGCGCCTCGAGCGTCTCGAGGCGCTCGACCAGCTGGCGCCCGTCGCCGGCCATCGGATCGCCCCCGTCCATGCATAGGACGGGTAGACCGGCGCCGACGCTGGCGATCGGCCCGTGCAAGAGGTCGGCGCTCGACATCCCCTCGGCGAAGACCCGCGCGGTCTCCTTCACCTTGAGCGCCGTCTCGAGCGCTGCCGCGTACGCCAGGCCGCGCGCCGTGACAAGCAGCCTGTCGTATCCTGCCCAGGCCGCCGCCAGCTCGGCTGCGGGTCGATCGTCCGCCAACACCGCCGCCACAGCGCCCGGGACGGCACCGAGCTCGGTGACCCCCTTGAGGCCGTCGCCGAGCGCCCCGGCCACCACCAGCACGAGGGCCATCTCGGCAGTGACGGTCTTGGTGGCGGGCACGGCGAGCTCTTCTCCGGCCCGCGTCGACAACGCAAGGTCACTGACGGCGGCGAGCGGGCTCGAGTCGTCGTTGGTGATGGCTATCACGACCGCACCGCTCATCCGAAGCCGCTCGCAGGTGACGACCACCTCCGGAGTGGCGCCCGACTGGCTGAGCCCGACCACGAGGTAATCG
>Ga0326728_10020873_pt1 | contig 12410 bp, 12 predicted proteins | sample MB3enrmetagenome_FD_207602 | JGI IMG/M metagenome (GOLD analysis project Ga0326728, IMG submission 207602) | Lab enriched peat soil microbial communities from McLean, Ithaca, NY, United States - MB31MN | ecosystem: Environmental > Terrestrial > Soil > Wetlands > Peat | place: USA: New York...
GATCACAATCTCCTACAACGCCGTTATCTAGGGAATTGACGTTTCACCGTTTATGACCAAATAGGAATCTGACCATTTTGTTCCATTCTGATCTTCCACCGTCCCCCGAATTTTCAGTTGCCCACCAGCCGTGCATTAGCGAAGAATTATAGGGCTGGCGGTGACCAGGAAACCGCGATTACATCGACAATGCGGCAGTGAAAAATGAGTCCTCGTATGGCTAAACTAGCGCATCAAATCAGTACCAATCCTGAGAAAAAGCGGCGGCGGATTCCGTTCGAGATCGGGATCGTTTGGCAATTGCGATGGAAGCTGCGAACCCCGGCATTCATGACTATGACGTCTTATCAGGCAGAATCGAGTGGGATGATCGCGTCCGGGGAATCTGGGGAGTTGAATCGGATTCGCCGATAAGCTACGAGACTTTCATATCTGGCATACACCCGGACGATCGTGATACTGCGCGGAAGGCGGTAGATCAGGCAATCGATCCAACTGGTAACGGCCGATACAATGCGGAGTATCGCGTTATCAGCCGTAAAGACGGTGCGGAACGTGGGGTTTCAACTACCGGGCGCGCTTTCTTTGATCAGGACCGGGCAGTACGTTTCGTGGCGACAAGCCAGAACAGAACAGAGCGCAGACAAGCCGGGGCTAACCAAGTCCTGCTCACGGAGGTGCTGCACACCCTCAGCCGCGGCGGCGGGCTGGAGTCGGTAATGGGCGAGACGTTGCGAGCAATCCAGCGTGCCACAGGGTTCGACGCTGTAGGACTGCGTCTGTACAAGGGCGTCAACTGCCCTTATTTCGAGCAGAACGGCTTCACGGATGAGTTTCTCCAGCTGGAGAACTTCCTTTGCGCGCTTGATGGTCGCTGGAATGCACTTGCGGACTTGTGCTGTCAGGGTGCCGTCCTCCGAGACGCCGACGGCTAGGTGCTGGGGGGGGGACTATTTCTAACATGCCCTGCCTCACGGCGAACGGTAGCTTCTGGACGAATCGGTCGACAGACTTGCTCACCCTACGACCTGAAGACGATATGCGCACCAACCCGCGCAATCGCTGCATCCACGCGGGCTATCAATCGATCGGATTATTCCCGGTGCGTTCCGGTCGTGAGATTATCGGGCTGCTCCAGTTGAATCACCACCGCGAAGGGCGGTTCACGCAGGAGCAGCTTGTTTTCTACGAGAGCCTGGCTCAAAACATCGGACTAGGCCTCCAGCGCACGATGGCGGAGGACGCATTGCGTGAGAGCGAGGAGCGGTTCCGCGGGCTAGTGGAGCAGGCCGTGGATGGTATCTTCCTGGCCGACGCGCAAGGTCACTATGTCAATGCCAATAACTCAGGCGCGCAGATGCTTGGTTACACACTTGAAGAAATCCGCAAGTTATCTGTTACTGACGTTATTTTCCCCGAAGAAGTCGCGCGTATGCCCAAACAGATGTCTAATCCGTTGGGAGATCCACCGGCTCTGCCGGTGAGGCAGCAAAAGTTTGACAGATGCGGAAGTCCATAGAAATCGATTTCCGTCCATGTGGTTTTTCGCCACCGACTTCCGGTCGGGGTCGGCATCGGAATTGGAACTGCAGTTGCAATCGAAGTCGGTTATTTCGAATACTGGCAAAAATGCCGCGAAACCGAATCCGATTGCGACCCCGATACCGATTCTGACTCCGACAGCTGCTTTTTCAGCCGCTTTGAGCGGCTCATAAATTAAAGCCACCGGCTTTGCCGGTGTGATAATTACTTTGGCCGGTGACACGGTTGTGACGAACGAATGGCAGTTCCGCCGCAAGGACGGCTCAACGTTCACGGGCGAAGTCGTCGGTCGGCGGTTGTACGACGGTCGCCTACTGGGGGTTCTGCGCGACATCACGGATCGCAAACAAGCTGAGTATGAATTGCAGGAGTTGAATGCCAATCTCGAACGGCTTGTTGAGGAACGTACGGCTGATGCAGCAAATCTGGCTGCTCAATTGCGCAAGCTGGCGTCCGAGTTGACGCTAGCTGAACAGCGTGAGCGGCAGCGGATAGCAAAAGTGCGTCACGACCATATTCAGCAGTTGCTTGTTGCGGCGAAACTGCAAGCGGCTACGCTGGTTAGTCGGCAGCAAAATGAGGAGCTGAAGTCATCCATGCGGCTGGTGAGTGATTTGATTGACGAAACCATATCGGCATCCCGCAGCTTGACTGCCGATTTGATTCCTCCCGTCTTATATAACGCTGGTTTTGGGCCGGCGCTTCAGTGGCTTGCGCGAAATTTTCTGGATAAGCACGGATTGCAAGTTGATGTTACGTTCAGCCCGTCTGGAGAGCCGCAGAGCGATGATGTGCGTGTGTTCATGTTCGATGCCGTCCGGGAAATCCTGTTCAATGTAGTGAAACACTCGGGCGGAAACGCAGCTCATGTTGAGTATTTTCGCGGGGACGACAGCCGCGTGCAGGTCGCTGTAAAGGATGAGGGGAAGGGATTTGACCCGGTTCGTCTTGAGGCCCGTGACAGGTCGCAGGGATTTGTACTGTTCAGCGTTCAGCAGCGGCTCAAACACCTGGGAGGCCGATTGGAGATCGACTCGACACCTGGTCAGGGAACGCGGATAACGATCGTTGGACCTCCGCCACCCAAAACTCAGCAATTGCCGCTCATAGCAGCGCAACCGTCCCAACCTATAGTTACAGCAGAAAAGGAATCGAATACCAATAAAATCCGAGTCGTTCTGGCTGATGATCATCACCTTTCGCCAGGGGCTGGCGGGTCTGCTACGCACCGAACCGGACATAGAGATCGTAGGGGAAGCATCGAACGGCGCACAGGCAATCAACCTGGCGCGGTTACATCGCCCTGATGTTGTCGTGATGGACGTGAGCATGCCAGTCCTCAACGGCGTGGAAGCTACTGCGGAAATCCAGCGCGATAAGCCCGGCATCAAAGTCATTGGGCTATCGATGCACGAGGAAGGGGAATTGTCGTCCGCCATACGTCAGGCTGGGGCCGTAGCGTATGTGCCCAAAGGCGGGGCGCCAGAGGCGCTGGTTGTGGCAATACGGAAAGCGGCAGGTGGTAAATAATGGGGATTCTTACGGCTGTGCTGAGGACACGTGATCCTTAAGCGGACTCCGGCGAGGGACAGGCGGGGCCGTCAGCGCTGGCGGAGAGGCCCGCGGCAGCGAAGAAGCCCCGGGAACGGGATGGAGGGAAGGGGCCTTAGTTCAAAACCAACGTAGGAAGTGGAGACAGCCGGGAGATTGGCATGAGCCTATTAACTCCGACAAAGGTTAGGAATCTACAGAGGAGATTGAGCGCGAAAGCGAAGGGATCGGAGGGCCATCGCTTCTATGCTCTGTACGAAAAGGTGAATCGGGCGGATATACCCGGGCACGCATACGGAATCTGCCGGTTCAACGGTGGAGCTGCTTACGGGCGATTTTATCGCCTGGCGCTGTACCCTCTTATGTATCAGCTGGATCGATCGCTGGCCCGGTGGGCCTATAGGAAATACAAGAATTTGCGGGGCATCTGCGTAGAGCAACGCACTGGGTGGCACTCATTTCACGTCGGGATCCAGGGCTCTTTGCACAGTGGCAGATATGCGTGTGGCTTGCTTCCATGGCGGGAGCCGGATGAGCTATGAGGTTCAAGTGCGGTTCTGAGAGAGGACAGGGGTAAGATTCCCCTGCCCCACTCACCTAGCGATCTTGGTGAACTCTGATTCCTGGCACGACTGGTTTCAGACGGCGGTGGAGAAGCGGCTGCGTGAGGAATTCACCAAGCTCGAAGTTGAGGTGAACGAGGAGAAGAGCCGTAAAGTGAACCTGACGTAGGAAGAGAGCTTCGGGTTTCTTGGGTTTGAGTCCCGTCGCAGCCGCACTTGTCGGGGGCGATGGATGCCGTTGCGGACGCCGAAGGACAAGAAGCGGACGGCATTGCTACGCAAGCTCAAGGAGGTTTTCCGAGAGTATCGCACCCATTCGGTTAGAGGATTGATCGCAGAGATTAATCTGATCTTACGCGGCGGGATAAACTACTTTACGTTCGGCCACTCGAGTTGGTGTTTTTCATACGTTCGCTTCTGGGTAGAGAAGAAGGTCCGGCGATACCTGGCGCGAGCTTGCCAACACCGAGGATTTGGCTGGAAACGGTGGAGGAGCGAATGGCTGTACTGGACGCAGGGGCTCTTCCAGGGGCACCAGGTCTCGTACTGACAGCCGTTGGCGAAAGTTGCTCCAAGCCGATAGGGCCTCTAAGCCTTGATGCAAAGTGTGCAGGAGCGCGTAGTGCGAGAAATCCGCACGCTACGTGCGAAGGGGCGGGAGCTGGAGACGGAGTAACGCCGCTTCCTAACCGGGCACGAAGGGGGAAAACCCTGAAACCGCCAAGTAGATTTGCTTAGAAGCGAATTCCTTTCTTCACAGCTGTGTTGCGGTGACTCCATACGTCTGCTCACGCAAGACGGGACGCGCGAAACTCTACGCCCCCTGCAATTACCAGCTTGACTATGAGGCAGACAGGCTGAAGTGATGGCCGGGAACCGTCCGACGAGGAGGCACGCCAAAGCTCATTGACTCTTTGCCTTACCGGAAACCGTCATAACAAAAAATGACCGAAATGATGAAGATACTTGTTGAAACGTGTTGGTTGGTGCTTCTCGAGGCAATGATTTACGCCAGGCGGACTGTTGATACAAAGAAAAGAGAAACCTATTGAGGGATGCCGCCAAAGGGTCTGAGGGTGTAAGGAGGGCTGCCGGATTCCCTTGAGACTCAGGTCTCCATCGAGATGTAATTTCCTCCCACTTTTTCAAACGCATCGACAACATCCGGATCGAATTGGCTTCCAGCGCCCTTACGGATTTCCTCCAAAGCCTGCCAGGGGGGGCGCCCCTTACGGTAGGGCCGGTCGGTTACGATCGCATCATAGGCGTCGGCAACGGCGACAATTCTGGCTCCCAAGGGGATCTCCTGCGTCCTGCCGTTCCCGGCTGGGTCGGTCGGCTGTATTACGTAGTGGTGGTGGTGGGCGAGGATGATCGGGATGGCCTGCTGCAGCACCGGGCCAACCATCGATACCAGCTGTGCTCCAATCTCTGGGTGCTTGTTTACCTGAGTCCTTTCTTCCTCGGTTAGGCTGGCAGCCTTCTGTATCAAGCCGGTCGTGATGTCGAACTTGCCGATGTCGTGCAGAAGCCCGGCCACCCGGATGTTTTCCACCTCGTCGCGCCTCATGTCCATGGCAATGGCAATATCCATGGCCAGCTTCGATACTCGCACGGAGTGTCCTTCGGTGTATCGATCGACTGATTCAATGAGCTTTGAAAGGATCTCCAGAACTCCGACGTAGGCATCGCGGATGACATCGAGCTGCTTCGCTTTCTGCTCGCAAAGGCATCCGATGGTATAGCTTGAAAGAATGAGGAAACCGCCCCATGGAAGCAGGTTGAGGGTCAGCTTGAGCATCCAGCTGTCCGTCGGGTCCATATACTGCTTCGGGAAGGCCACAATGCTGAAGATCACGATGAGGATCGACGATGCCGCGGTAAGAACCCCTCCCTTTTTTCCCATTGCATATCCTGCCACAAGCGCCGGCAGATAATAAAAGTTCAGAAATCCGATCTTTTCCGGTACGAAAACCATGATTAAGCTGAGAGCGAGGAGGAGTGTCACCACGAGAACACGCTCAAACTGGTGGAACATAAAATCTTTCAAATATTTGAAGGCCATAGTTTTCACATCCCTAACGGAAGGCCGGTGAACTTGGCTCGGGAGTAATGCTGGGAGCGTGGTAACAAGTCTCTCCTCCAAAACCAATTGACTCCCATATCGGCACCCGCCCGCTGGAGATTTAGTGAACAAAGCGAAAATGCGCTGGTAGCTCAAGGCCTGGTGGGGTCCGGAATTGGCGCGGTGGCTCGTAGGTGAATCCTTATAGGTGGTCTGCAGCGCTTTTTCTTCTCAAGACAGCAAACATGGATTAAGGTCTTGCCCTTTTTCTTCAGATTATTGAGGAAGTAGAACAAGGCTTGTCCCTGTCCCTTCAATATTCCATTTCCTTATCTTTACTTTTCTGTTTTCATCCTCTTTTTCCGCAATCCGGGAAGTTACTTTAGTCTCTTTTACATGGAAATATTTTCGGGATCCTGGGAAAGGGCCGCAGGATTCAAATCTGCAGGAAATGGCTCATAGGGAGCAGCAAAGCCAAGCAGGATAGGAAGGGAAGAAGGGCGCATCATGACCATTAAATAAAGAATAGACAGCGGCATACTTTTGCTCCATTTTTTGCTCCTTTAAGGGGGTGAAGGAGCAAATCGTTGGAAACCGGAGGTTCTCTATCGCATTCTACAGGCGCCATGGACGCAAAGTCTGTATTTTCAATAGAGGCTCAACTTCCCAAGCTGGACGTCGTCCGTCTCACGCTCCAGCCAAGCAAAACAAATTAAATGACTTAAGCAAAAAAAGGATCAGACGCACCAAGCAGTTTTTCCTGTTTGGTGCGGCGAGGGTGCAGATTCGTTCTGTCGGGCACTATCGAGTCGTCGACTGTTGGGAAACCTCCAGGCCCTTCCCAAGCGGGTTTACCATACCCGACACGAATTGTCGCTTACCATAGCCTGGCCTTTTTTACAGCCGTATGCTTTCCAGAACTCAGGAGCATTCTTGTCCACGTAGTTGACGCGGTACTCGGGAAGTGAGTGTGGGTTCGTGGTGACCACGATTCGCGCAAAATCGGGACGGTACTGAGCACACCAGGAGAAGGCATGTGCAAGAAAAAACTTCTGACGCGGCGAGAAACCGTCGGTTTCCCGGCTGTCGAGGGATTTGCCGCTTTTCTTGTAAGTGTTCTCCAGAGCGAGCAGGGCGATACGAAGTCCGGCATTGTCGGCAGAATCCTCACCCAGGGTCAGCGCGCCATTGGTTTTGACACCGAGAGATGGAACCTCGTGGGTGTATTCCCGCTCGATGCACACGGTATGTTCATCATATCTTTTGCGGTCTTCCGGGGTCCACCAGTCTCGTAGCTTGCCTTCGGCATCGAACTTTCGGCCCTGGTCGTCAAAGCCGTGCGATATCTCATGACCGATCACCAGCCCGATGGCGCCGTAATTTTCGGCGTCACCCTTGCCGGGATCAAAGAACGGAGGCTGAAGAATGCCAGCAGGGAAATTGATCGTGTTTTCCTGCGGATCATAATAGGCGTTGATAGTCGGGGGCGTCATCGTCCACTCTTCGCGATCCACCGGTTTGCCGATTTTATCGAGCTGGCGCTTGAACTCGAACGCGGTTGCCTGGTGGAGATTTCCGACCAGGTTGTCCGGTACCACTTTCATGCTGCTGTAATCCCGCCACTTGTCAGGATAGCCGATTTTGTCGTAGATCGCCTTTAGCTTCATCTCCGCCTGCTTTTTTGTCGCGGGCGTCATCCAGTCGAGCGTCTGTATATCCTGTGCCAGTGCCTCCTCGATTGCTTTGACCATTTCCTTCATTCGGAGTTTGCTTTCAGCTGAAAACGCGACATCCACGTATGCCTGGCCGAGGGCTTCTCCAAGGTCGCGGTCTGCATAGCCGACGCATCGCCGCCACCGGGGTTCGTTCTGTTGCAGGCCGTTCAGCGTGGCGCCGAAGAAGTTGAAACTTTCCTCAACAAATGACTTGGATAGGTAACTGGAGGAGCCATGAAGGATCCACCAGCGAAGGTATGTTTTCCACGCGTCCAGAGACTCCTGTTTCAGAATCGGTTCAAGGCCACGGAAGAAGTCGGGCGTCGAGACCAGATAATGCTTCGGTTCCGGTGATCCGATCAGCTTCAGATACCGGGACCAGTCGAACGATGGCGCCAGGGCCTTGACCTGTTGCAGTGACATAATGTTGTTCAGGTTGACCGGGTCGCGGCGCTTGACATTATCCATCTGAAGTTTGGCGAAGTAGGTTTCGATGCGGAGGATCGTTGCCGCATGTGACTGCGCATCTGCGAGCTTTTCGCCCGCAAGTTCTAACATCCTTTGAACGTGCGAAACAAACTTCCGACGGATATCCTGCATCCGCTTGTTGTCGGAAAGGTAAAAATCGCGGCTGGGCAAAGACAAGCCGCCCTGGTCAAAGCCGCCGACTACGAGCGTTGCGTCGTTATAGTCGATGATGGGGCCATAGCCGAACAGCGCGGTGGCCGTCTGATTGTCGTTACTGGTCCACGCCGACGGATAACTTTTTTGAAAAATTGCCAGAACGTCTGGCAATTCTTTGACGCTTTTCATTGCAGCAATGCGGTCGAGATCGGGCTGGATCGGTTTGAGAGCACTTTGGTCAATCTCAGTTTCGTTCATACAGGAAGTCCAATAATCGCCGATTTTTTGGTGAACGGCATCGCGGTTTTTCGCAGTGGCGGCTGCCTGAAGCGCGTTGCGCAGGATTGTCTGATTGTACAGCTCGAGGTTGGAATCGAAACCGGTACCCCACGCGGGCTGATCGGGAGGTATGGGATTGGCCGCCATCCAATTCGAGCACACATACTGATAAAAGTTATCGCAGGGGTTTATGTTTTGATTCAAGATGTCTACGCTGAAGTGATTGACTGTAGGCAGGGGCCACTGACCCGATTGCGGCTGGCTTGCTTTTTCCTGGGTCCAACAAACGACAGAGAATATCAGCAGCGTCGGAATAACCAAAATCCTGCTCATAGGTGCTCTCCTTCTGAGAAATGTGATCTCCGGTGTCCAGCAATCAAGTATTTGAAGTCGTGTCCATTCCCATCGCAAAATTATAAAGGATCTTTAATAGAGAAAACGGAGAAAGATGCGAAGAAATGCAGGAACGCGCGAAGAAGTCATATGTACCAGGCGTGGTCCGCGAAATCACGGTACGGCTTCCAAACCCTATTGATCCGGGCATTTGGACTAGCAGCTCTCTCCTCGCTTCAATATCGAATGGTCCCGGATGAACGATAGCTATCGGGAATCCAAAGAATCGAGTGACTGGGCCGCACTGAACCGGGGTTCCAGTATGAGAACCAACGCCGATGACAACTACGCAGCCAGCCGATAGTTATGGTGCAGCCCGCTCAACACCGGAATTGCTGCAAATCTGCCTCCCAATGGCTTTGGATCGGCCAACACCGGATCTAGGATCCGGGATTCCGTTCAACCTTGATGCACGCGGCCGCCGTTACACCAGCCGATGAATTCCTTGAGTACAGTGTGCTGCAGAACACGGGAAAGGAGGTCACATGACCTAATTAATCGTGAATAAGCTGTGCAATCGATGAGGGTGGGCCCCTCGAGATTGGCTTTCAGGAGCAGATTTCAAACTACCTCCAAGCTGCTTCGGTCAAAAGCCGTGGTGGTGAGCGTTGGAGGAAAAGCGCGAGGAAAACTCGTGCAGGTGTGCATTCGAGAGACGAACGAAAGTGAACCTATCGAAGACGCGTCGTTAAGAATTCAAGTGTCGTCAAAACCAGGTGCGTGTGGTGAATCTGGGACAAATCCGCTGGGTGCGTGATGACTGAGCGGGTGGCGACCGGCGTAGAGAAGGCGTGAAGCGGATGCAGGCGGTTGCACGGAACTGCGGGAACCAGTCGCTCCGATGGAAAGGGAGAAGCCCAAGCGGCCAAAACCGCAAGGCGAGAGTACCGATGCGGAGCACTGGGGCGGGCCGACTCGTGAGAGCAAAGAAGGCCCTGTAATGGGGCTGGAGCAAAGGGGTCGGGTCAGGTGGTCACATGAGCGAAACAACTGGAAACAGGATGATCTCGATGCATGCGACAGACAAGCCGTTCAACATCGATAAGCAGATGGTGTTTGAAGCCTATAAGGCGGTCAAATCCAATCGCGGAGCGGCCGGTGTGGATGAGCAGACGATCGAGCAATTTGAGACCGACTTGTCGAGGAATCTCTACAAGATCTGGAATCGGATGTGCTCGGGATGCTATTTTCCGCCGCCGGTGCGAGCCGTCTCCATTCCCAAGAAGAGTGGAGGAGAATGGATTTTGGGAGTGTCCACCGTGGCAGATCGTGTGGCGCAGACTGTGGTCAAGCAGGTAATTAAGCCAATTCTGGACCGTATCTTTCTAGCAGACACCTATGGCTACAGGCCGAACAAATCGGCGTTGGATGCAGTAGGGGTCACGCGACAGCGGTGCTGGAAGTATGATTGGGTGTTGGAGTTTGACATCAATGGCCTGTTTGACAACATCGACCATGAGCTCTTGTTACGGGCCGTTCGGAAACATATAACGTGTAAGTGGGCGCTGTTGTACATCGAAAGATGGCTCAAGGTGAGTAGCCGACAAGGCTGAGAATTTGACAGGGTGAAAGTCCCTGTACCGTCAATTGCCTGTATTCGGATGGTTAGCATATCCGGATCGTGTAGAGGTAACGAAGCACGATAGGCCCGGATGTAAAAGCCCCGGCTGCCCTGCGCCAGTCTGCGCAGCGGTAGGGACGACCTGGGGGGCGAGCAAACTTGGAGGCCGGAACATTAAGAAATATCTGCAGCCTCGAAACACTTGCCACGAGGAGTCGTGATTCGTGGACTAAATGCGGGAAGCCGACCCCATCTTTGAGGGGGGAAGGCCGATGACACCGGGGAAGAAACAGGTAAGAGCACTCGGTGTACCGCCGGGGTAGGGGATCCAGCATCCAAGGAAAGATTCTCAGAGATAACGTCGGGAAGCTCGTGCAGCAAAGCTAGCCGCTGCTCTAGTGGGTGAGAGACCCACCGGCAGAATTGTCCAGTAACTGCCGTAGTTATATCCAACGATGGGGTGGGTGACCAAACCATCGAAAGCTTGGAAGTAAAAGCCTCCGTTGGCTGGGAGGTATAACAACTTCCGGTCAGATCCGCCTGGGAGGCGAGCAATCCGACAGGTTGCAGCGTAAGCGAACCGGGACGCCCCGAAATTGACGTCCCACACGAAGCGGATTTGTGGGGTTGTAGAGGAAGCCGAGCATTTGGGAGCTTTAAGCGAAGGCCTATGCACGTGGTGAAGGTACTGGATACATGCAACCACGAGTTCCTCCGGGGACATTGAGGACGACATGTCGGAAAAGAGCAGTTGGCGAAAGCATGGAACCACTCGTGGGTCGCCTAGGCGCTCCCGCACAGCGAAGGCGTTCAGTATAAACCGGGAACGGCGAAATCTGAACGTGCCTGCGAGTGGGGCGCATGGGGCCGAGTAAGCGTTGATGGACTGGGACAACATAACCCAGACCGTAGCGAGGGCCCCTGGGGTAGAGGAGCTAGGACTCCTCGAATGACGGCATGCGGCTGGCGTCGCAGGGTCGGACTCAGAACCGACTTGATGTGGGCGCAAAGTACATGCGAAGGATAGTGACAAACTTCGGTTTGGAGGGGGTATGCCGGGAGCAGGCTTAACCTTGACGGGGCGGAGGAAGGTCCTATCTGAAATGTCAGCCTTGGAGCCGTACTGAGGGAAAACCCGCTGTCCGGAATCTTAGGGGGGGCGATGGAAACGTCGGCATCATACGAAGCCCGGTCCGCGCCATTGCCCTACCCGACCCGTGGGCAGCAGGGACTGAGTACAACCTGCAAAGACTCTTCCAACGAGGCTCAATGCCGAAGGAGAAAAGAGACCAACGGGAGTGGCACATGAGCCCGTCAGAGCGAAGAACGAGAGGTAACTCTCTCGGAGGAGATGGAAGTCACGTCTCCCCAATGGAGGTAACACCAAAGTTGGGCAAAGGGGCTCCTGAGCAGCCGACAAGGCTGCATAGCTTAAGGGGTGAAAGTCCCCTTGCCGTCAATTGCCTGTATTCGGACGGCTAGCATATCCAATGCATGTGGAGGTAACAACACATGATCGGCTTGGACGTAAACACCACAGCTGCCCAGTTGGACTCAGAACCGCTGCGGTAGGAGCAACCCGGGTGGTAAGCAAATCTGGAGGAATGAACAAGTGACCGTCAAGGTCGTACCAATGAAATCTCCTAAAACTGCGAAACTTGCCCCGCGCCGAAGTTGCTTTGTGTGCGGATCTTTGTGGCATGCCGACTCGTTCCGGAGTCTCGAGGAAGGCCGATGTCCCATGGGAAGAAACAGGCGAGAGCACCGTGGGAGCCACCGCGGAACAGGAGCATTCATCCAGAGAAAGCAATGCAGAGATAACGTCGGGAAAGACCATTTACCAGCAGGGGCTGACAGCAACCTGCAAAGACTGCCGGTATAAGGCGCGAAGCTGAAGTCCGGCAAAGGTGGATGGTCTGGCGCATGAGCCAATATGAGCGAAGACGGAGGGGTAATGCCCGACGAAGTAGTGGTACGACACTACTCCAGAGCTGGTAACACCATGCCTGGGCAAAGAGGCTCTGGGCGCTTGGCGGTCCCCAGCAGCATCCGGACTCAGATCCGGATATGTTTCGCTGCGGAATTGGGAGACTAACCCATGAGCAAACCACTTGATA
>Ga0326728_10020874_pt1 | contig 12409 bp, 9 predicted proteins | sample MB3enrmetagenome_FD_207602 | JGI IMG/M metagenome (GOLD analysis project Ga0326728, IMG submission 207602) | Lab enriched peat soil microbial communities from McLean, Ithaca, NY, United States - MB31MN | ecosystem: Environmental > Terrestrial > Soil > Wetlands > Peat | place: USA: New York...
TAAGGGCCTTCTCGCCAATTTTCTGGGGCTCGATCTTGTAGAAGTTGTAGGCCGGTTCGATGCCTTTTCTTACCACTTCCAAAATCATATTGGATTGGCGAGTGTTTTTGACCTTTTGAAGTTCTTTCACAACGCGATTCAGCGCAGCCCACCACGTTATCATCACTTCCTTTTCGTTCATTCCGTATTTTTCACTTACTTCACTGCCTTTATTGAAATACATCAACTTTGAATCCGCCAGAACTGCTCCGAGCAGTTTTGCAAGATTTCCTTTGATGCGCAGTTCGACGCCCTTCGAGGTCGAATCCGGGGTCGCTGTCGCAAAAATCTTCGCCGCCCTGGCGGCCTGTTCTGCATTTTCCATTTTGACGCTTACCGTGAGTTGCTCGCCTTCAGCCTCTTTCAGGCCAGCGGTAAGTTCGGGAACAAAGTAAGATGAACCTTTGGCAAGTTTGTTGAAAAGGGCGTCCGAGTACTCCAGTCCGTTCCTGCCCTCGCCAAATACGGGAGAGAAAATAAAGGCCAGAACCCCAAAAAAACTTATTCCAAGCAATAGACCTATGTTCATTGTCTTTCGATTTCTGATCAGCATTTCTTTCTCCTCTGTCCACTGCTCAAATAACCGGCTTGACGGCGGGTTCCGAGCCACTCGTCTCTTCTCTCAACACCCCCAGATTGCATAAGAACTTGGTAATCATCCACAAGCCGAAGAAGGCTACAACAATCCAGAAAACGATGTCGCCTACCAACTCAATATTGGCGGTAACTGATTTGGGGATGCTTATAAGTTCCAGTTCAACTATTTTTCGAGGCAGTGTTGCAGCCCGGTTTACAAACCCGGCGAGAATTGAGACAGCATAAAAGCCTCGGATGTGAATGCCTTTGACGACTTTGGTGGTGAGAGCGCCGATCTGTATACCGAACAAAGATCCGACCAGCATCCCCATCGCCAGGGAGTAGAACACGTACCCGTATATTGCGTATTGACCGATAGACGCCAGACCTGCCGTGAAGATAATCTGGAGAATATCGGTCCCAACAGTCGTCATGGAAGAAACACCAAAGACATAAACAAACATGGGGAAGGTAACGAAGCCGCCTCCCACACCCATTATCGAAGCCAGAATACCGACCACGGCGCCGCCTGTTGCAATGATCACCCAGGAAATTCTTTTGCCGCCGGGGACGAAATCTTCATCAAATTGGATCATCGGCGGAACGTTTACCGACTGAAGTTTGACGGCGAAATTAGTGGCGTCGGAATAGGATGACCCATATGCGCCTCCCCCGGCTTGTGAAGGACCTTTTCTTGAAATTAGAAAATCAAACAGGGCATAAAAACCAAGAAAACCGAGCAAAACGGTATAGACAAGGCTGATGAATCCCTCACTCAGCAGGGGATTAGTATTATATAGAAACCTGTTAATTGCCCCGCCGATGAAAGTTCCTCCCGCCGAGCCAATCAGAAATGCTACCGCCAACCTGAGAGAGACATTTCCGAGCTTCTTATGAACTGTGGTGCCCATGATTGCCTTGGCAAAAATGTGAAACAGGTCGGTGCCTACCGCCAGAATGCCCTTTACACCCGCAGCCATAAGGGCAGGAGTAACGATGAACCCGCCGCCTGCCCCGATACACCCGGTAATCAGTCCGGCAGCAAGGCCAATCGCAATGGATACCAGGAAGATGGCCGGCGAATAAAACGATGGAGCGTAAGCCTCTTTGCCGCCAATCAAAGGCGCCGCTTCAAGCAGCGACACAATCAGAATCGGCGCGAGCAGCACTAGCAAAATGAGAAGCTTCTTGCGGTTCTTGATAATCGACATCGATAATTCGTAATCCCATTGCGCATGAGCTATGGACGAAGCCTTCAGGAACTCGTAAATTTGCCTTGGACCACTCATTACTGCTAACCTCCTTGGATGAATCCATTCGGATTTTCGGGATTCGGTCTCCATATTTCGAGATGCCGGCGATTGCCGGACATTTATTTTAGAGGAAACATGAACCTGATTGCCACCGATCACCAGATGATGACATTGGGTAACAGATTGATCTATTTGGATTATAAATACCAGCTTAATCTGGGCTGTTATATTGAGTGCCAGAGTTTTTTACGATGTGAAAAGGGGCTCTGGCTGGAAGCGAGGATCGATACCCGTCAAACAGCATTTTCCGCCCGCCTCACATTCACTACATCCAGCTTCTCATTGACGTAGCGAAGCATCAGGCCGGTCAGGAGATGCCGGAGGGTCAGGGATGGAACGTAGACACCTGGGAAAATAGAAAAATTGTCGAGCCTGTTCTTTTAACTGTAGAACCTGCCCCACACTCCCACACAAACCAATGCGAGAAGCATGATGGCGCCGTGATTCGAAAACAGGATATGGCTTCAATAAGCCGCATCACTGGACGTCCTGACAGGTGATAGGTTAGAACCTACATGTCTTCGTGCGAGACAGGGCCGCCCCGGTTGAATATCAGCGTTTTCTGCACCGCGTTTGCCAACCGAATGTGAAGAAAAAAGGGAAAAGAGTGGAGGAATGGCTTCAAATTTAAGATCGGAAGATTTTATTGGCTCCGGATCACGAAAAATACTCCTGAACAAATGAGCAGCACACCTAGAATCCGGATCGTGTTAACCTGCTCGTTGAACATAAAGCGGCCGACCACCAGGGTCCCGATATAGGTTATGCTCACCATTGGAAATGCCACACTGAAATCAAGTTTTGAGAGGACATCGAGCCAAAGAATTGCGCTTACGCCATAAAGAGCAAATCCGATTAGAATATAGGGTACTGACACGAACTTGCGGACCAGACCTCCAATACCGATCTCGAGAACGGGCATGCCCCCGGACCGAACGATGGCCAACTTGATAAGCGTCTGACCGACAATCACCAGCAGTATGCAAATTATAGCCAACGCGAGAGCGTGCAGATTCAATTTGTGCATCTTAAAGAACTCCTCAGCCCATTTGGGGTAATTTTGTTCTCGTCCTAACATTTTCCCTCGGCGGTTGCAAGAAAAGGTTTCCCCGGATCACCTGGTGTGCATGCCGGTTGATTGGAGTCAGATTCCTGCTCATGCGACAAAGTCGCCATTTCCAAGCTGGATTGCGGGACCGGAAACAGGAGTTGCGCACCTTGTCCCGAAGAGTGGACAGAAAGCCTTTTGGTAAACTCTGACCATCGAATCGATGAAAGACGAATCTATTCTGCCAACGCCCACTTTCCGTCTCTGACGACGATCATTTCCAGGTCGTCCTTGCTGAGGCCGTTATGGTCCTGTGCGGACATGTTGAATATGCCGTGCATTCCGACGAAACCCTTTGTGTTCTCGATATACTCACGGATTTTGGCTGGATCCGGGCCAACAGCTCTGAGCGCTGACACGGCCAGGTGCATTGAATCCCAGGCATGACCACCAAATGAGGAGATAGGTTCTTTGAAGCGAGTCTCGTAAGATGCTTTATACTCCAAAATGACCTTCTTTTGAGGCTGCCCATCGGGCAACAGACCGCCCACATTGACACGGCTCAGAGGGAGCAGGACCCCTTCGGACGCCTTCCCCAGCAGCTCTACGTTTTTCAAGCTCCCGAAGCCATGGCTCTGATAGAGCGGGATCGAATCCATGGCCAGATCGCGCCAGGTCTTTACCGCCAGAATCTGGGTCGGCCCGATGGACCAGTTTATTATCGCCTGCGGATGGCTGGATCGGATCTTCGTCATCTGGGCAGAAAGGTCGGTGTCCTGGGGCCCAAAACGCTCATCTGCTACGATCGTTATTCCATTTGCCGGGGCAAACTTCAACAACTCCTCACGTCCACTGGCGCCGAATGCATCAGAGGCTGTCATGATTGCTACCTTTGAGATTTCTTTGGACTTCATGTAATCGTACATCCTCTGTACCACCAGACTATCTGAAGGCGCGACTTTGAATATCCATTTTCGGCTCTCAGATGGTGGCGGGGTGACGATTTTGTAGCTGGCAGCACAAGAAATCAGAGGAATCCGAGCTTCCTCCGCCACACCCACCGCCGCGAGGCTGGTCCCGGTGATGCTGGGACCGATGATCACCGGCACCTTATCCGTTTTTATCAATTTTTTTACCGCCAGATTGCATTTTATGGCATCGCTCTCATCGTCGACAATTATGAGTTCTATGGGATGGCCGTCGATACCTCCCTGTTTGTTGATCTCATTGCGGATCATCTCCGCGGTCTTTTTTTCGGGGTCACCCAGAAACGAGCCACCGCCGGTAACCGAGAAAACCGCTCCGATCTTGTAAGGCTCCTTTTGAGCCTGCGCGGGTATTCCGGTGAAAAGCAGCGCCGAGGCAGCGAACACAATAGTCCCCAAGCCTGCAAAAACCTTTGCTTTCATTGCACATTCCTCTCTGTGAATGACATTTCCAAGGAACTTGAATTTATAGAAAACGATAACCAAATGTGTCAATGCAAATAAAGAGACATTATGCAGGATGCGCAAAAAAATCACCGAAATCCCGGAAACGAAAACGAAGTGCTGAAATTTTATCCAACTTTTTCAGAATCTCGTTTACAATCGACATTATCTCCAAACTGTTGAAAATTTACCAGGCGGCATATCATGCGTGCAAAACACAAGATTCTCATTATTGACGATGAGGCGCCTTTCCGCTCTGCATTGCGCCGTCTGCTGGAAAAAACACACATCGTCCTGGAAGCAGATACCGGGGCGGCCGGGCTGATGCTTGCCAAAGACAAGGACCCCGACCTGATCTTGCTGGACATCGGTCTGCCCGATGGAAGCGGCCTGGAGTTGCTGCCACACTTCAAGGAAATGCGTCCTTCACCAACTATTGTAATGATCACTGCATACGAACGTGTAAAAGACGTGGTCATGGCAATTAAGCAGGGTGCTTTCGATTACATGGTCAAACCGGTTGATCTCGATGAATTTGAAGTAACTATTCAGAACGCCCTTGAGCACGCTGGTCTCAAGAATGAAGTCGCCCGCCTGCGGCATGAAGTCCAGAGGCTCCAGAGAGCAGATCGGCTGATCGGCAAGGACCAATTGTTTCTGGATGCGCAAATACTGGCAATAAAGAGCGCGCAGAGTTGGGACGCGGGTGTTTTGATTCAGGGCGAGAGCGGGGTCGGAAAAGAGCTTTTTGCAAGGCTTATTCACACCGAAAGTCCCAGGGCCCCTTATCCATTTGTTGCACTCAACTGTGCGGCTTTTTCGACGGAAATAATTGAGAGCGAGCTTTTCGGGTACGAAAGGGGGGCTTTTACCGGGGCGAAATCAGAAGGCAAAGAAGGTCTCCTCCAGGTTGCTGACGGCGGGACCCTCTTTTTGGACGAGATAGTGGACCTCCACCCTGAGATCCAGGCCAAATTGCTTCGAGTAATGGAAGAGAAGGAATTCTACGCCGTTGGGGGAACACGCAAAAAGACGGTGGATATCCGGATCGTCTCAGCTTGCAACCGGGACCTCTGGCATGTGGCCGAAGAGGGCGGTTTCCGCAAAGACCTGTTCTTCAGACTCGCAACAATCAAGATCGACCTGCCCCCTTTGCGCGAGCGCCGCGACGACATCCTTCCGCTCGCGCGAGTATTTATGGAAGAATTCAACGATAAATACGGGAAAAAGTTTCGAGGCTTCAATCCCAGAGCTGAAACACTTTTGATGAACCATTCGTGGCCGGGCAACATACGCGAACTGCGCAACAGTATTGAACGCGTCGTCCTGCTGGAAAATGACGACATGGTAGTGGGGCGGCATCTTCACTTTCTCGACCCCGACGTGATCGAACCGACGACGTCTCAGACGGAAAAACTCTCCATAGTTCTACCCGATGGAGGCATTGGTTTGGAAGAAATAGAGAAGCAGGTCATCGTTCAGGCATTCGAAAAATGTGGCGCCAATAAATCCAAAGCAGCCCGTTTCCTTCATCTCCCGCGTCACGTGCTTCTCTATCGCCTGAAAAAATATGGAATACAAGTTTAGAACATTTTCATTTGAACAAAATACTTCAAAGCTTTCCAGTTGTGGACAATATTCCACACATTAGAAATAAACCATTGAATTATAAGGTTTTTCCAAATGGCCCGCAGCACTGGCAGGAATCATTAATCCTGTAACGTGTAGAATAGTATTCAACAATTGCCGATCCATTCAAGGGAACCTATTACCCCCAAGTGGGCTTTTGGCCTCCATCCGCATAGTTCTGCAATCGTGGCACGCGGCTTGCTCAAGGGGTAAGTGACGGAGGCGAAAGTGCGTGCTGAAAATCTTGTGCTCCTTGTCGAAGGCGACGCTTGTCTAAGACGCTCTTTGGGAAAATTTCTGGACCAGGCTGGATATGCCTTTCATAGCTGCTCGACAGCCACTCAAGCACTGGCTCTTGCTCAGAAAGCTCCTCCCGACGTGGTGATTCTTGAATACCATCTTCCCGATGCTAACGGTCACTCTCTTATCGAAAAACTCAATCTGTTTGCTCCCGAAGCCGTTGTGATAGTTCTTTCCGAGTATGATTTCCAGGCTATAGCTGAGGATCTTTATCGAGTGAAAATCGGAACGTTCCTAAAGAAGCCCTTTGATCTCGCTGATTTTGAAACTGCTCTAAGCTCTGCCTGCTCCAAAACCGGCAGAAATTCCACGGAGGGTGAATGGCCGCAGGAATTAAAACTCAAAAGTGCGCCTGCCTCCAAACTTATTACGGGGAACTCTTAGAAATCGAACTCTGAAGTTAACGCTCAAATCGCTCTCAAGCTCAGATTTCCAGGTGAAGGTTGATTCTGAAAAGTGAAATTCAAATCGAAACCAAGCCCAGTTCATGCTCACGCTGTGAAATTGATTCACGCTCAACTCCAATGGGTGCTCAGGCTGCGGTGGCTGAATTGATTCGAAGGTTAGACCTGAACTCCAGTTAGTGGTGGAAAATCTTTATCCCGCTCATTCGATTCTTTGAGTCTCCCTTGGTCGTGAGGCCATAAGGCAAACCCTTATGGCCTTTGACTTTTTTCAGGGGGTGTGCGATATTGCCCAAGTCTTTTTTTTCTGAACCCGCCAGTCGCCCGGCTAGTGATGCAAATCGCCCCCCAATGGCGCAATGTGCCTCACATTTGTAACATTCCGATATTCAAAGATATTTATTGGGAATAAGCAATATGCCCTGGCCACTGGCGCAATCTGCACCTTTCTGATTCTTCCGCGCACTGGCCATTTCATCACCTCGGTCTTATGACACATCTTAGAAACTTTAATCTTTTTAGTTAGTTAGAGAATTCTTAGAGGAAGAGAAGCACGTTGGCTCGAATCCTGCTTTATCAGAATGCAAGCGAAATTGCACGAATCGGTAAGCGAGTTGTTCACGGCCGTTTCCCAATAGCTTGGAAGGAGAATCACCATGGAGACAAAAGATCGTAAGAAAAGTTTGCAACCTGTAATCTTTTCAATGGAAAGCGACCAATGTGTCTGGGGTCGTGCGGGCGTGATAAAGCCAACCAAGTGTGTCAACGCATTTGATTGTCTGGGCTGTGGCGTAGATCAGCGCGTACTGAGCAATTTTGATGAACAGCGCAAGGCCGAAGGTCAGTCCGATCGCAGGTCGCCGAGGCTGATGCTCATGATGCGCAAGGGGAAGTGCCGCCATATGCTAAGCGGCCGCATTCCCTACGGCTCCTGTTCCTATGCTTTTAACTGTGCAAAGTGCCCGTTCGACCAGATGATAGAGGATACGAGCTACCTGCCCAATCTAAGGCGTCCGGAGGTGGACAAGGCCTCGGGCTTTGACGTTGCAAGAGATTATTATTATCACCGCGGCCATACTTGGGCGCGAGTTGAATACGGCGGGCGGGTGCGAGTGGGTCTCGACGATTTCGCACTCAGACTTTTGGGACCCCAGGATGAGATAGACATACCGCGTCTCGGGTCAACGGTGGGCCAGAGTCGCCCTGGCGCTGTGTTGAAGCGTTCTGGCAAAGAAGCTGCGAGCATGTGCCCGGTGGATGGTCAAGTTGTGGCAACTAATCAAGAGATAATGAAAAGAGCCGCCACTGCCAATGACGCTCCATATGCAGAAGGGTGGCTTATGGTAATTCAGCCGAAGTCCCTGCGCAACAACCTGAAGAACCTGTTTTTCGATGCGGAGGGTATGTCCTGGATCGACGAGGAAGCCTCGCGCCTTGGCGGGCTGCTCTCGGGCATGACGGGATATCCGGTGATGCCGACCGGTGGTGAGGCGCTCAAAGACATTTACGGAGCAATTCCGGAGATCGGCTGGGACCGGCTGGTGCGCGAGTTCATGCAATAGGCGCGGCTGCAGGCGATCCCTCAATCAGCAATCGGACTCCGATACATGACATTCGGCAGGTAACAGAGGTCACCCTGACACGGTGAACTCTGCTCCTGCCGTTCGGCGACTGTTTCGGGTGGTGCTGGCAGATAAACACCAAGTCCGCAAAGGAGCAGCGGCGTTAATCAGTCCCCTCCAAAGATATGCTTAAGGCTGCGGGATATTTCAAACTTGCACGCAGCGCAGAACCTTGACGGCAAACCGTCCAGTTTATCGATGCTGCTTACAAAAGCCATCAGGCAATCGTGACTCCGGCAATGTCCTATTCCCAAAAGATGTCCTGTCTCGTGAAGGCCAATCTTTGCGGCTCGCAGATATACGACTGCCGGGTCTTTGTGCCAAAGCCTGTGAAGAGAAATTACAGCGGCCTTGCCGCCAAGCTGGGATTCTCCGAACACGAATTTAAGGATCGGCGTGCAGAGGTCGCACTGAACGATACCCAAATTGAATCGCGGTCCATTATCCATCGACATCAGCGCTTTGATGATTTCCCCTGCCGCGTACTGACTGCGGAGTGGAAGGTAGGCATACTCGGGATCGGGATGTGGCGGGAGGGCGGCAGCGTTTAGCCCCATCAATGTCTGCAGGTTTGCTGCAACGACCGAAACTGCCAACTCATCGACCTCTCCGATGGGAATAATATTTATGTGGCTTTGCTCGGGCGTTTCGTTTCGGTTTTGCGCCAATTGAGGTCACTCTCTGTTGTAAACGCTACCCATGAATGCTGCGGGCTGTCTTCGGAAGGGACAGGACTTGCGCATCATCAGCGGTCGAGCCGATAGCGTTTCATCTTCCGCATCAGAGTGCTCCGGTCGATTCCCAGCCGCTTGGATGCCCTGACGACATTCCCGTTGCAAGACTCCAGCGTTGCTTTTATCTGGTTGATTTCGAGTTCCCTCAGCGTCATGGTCCCTATTGAACCTGCGTCGGGACGCGGGTTCAAAAATGTCAACTCTTCGGCGCCGATCATCCTTCCCCTGGCAATCACCACTGCCCTTTCGACCACGTTTCGAAGCTCACGGATATTTCCCGGCCAGTGGTACGAAATCAAAAGGTCCAATGCTTTCTGCGTAAAACCTCCCAGGGATTTCCCCGTTTCTTCGCAGTAACGTTTGAGAAAATGATCTGCGAGCACGGGGATGTCGTCTAATCGCTCTCGTAGTGGAGGAACGTGTATTGTGATCACGTTGATGCGATAATAAAAATCATCCCTGAATTGATTCTCTTTTATAAGAGTGGGCAAGTCGCGGTGGGTTGCGCTTATAAGCCGAAAATCGGATTCAACGGACTGACTGCCTCCCAGTCTGAGGAAACTTTTTTCCTCTATTGCCCTAAGAAGGCTCACCTGCATTTTGGGTGAAATTTCACCAACTTCGTCGAGGAAAAGCGTACCGTCGTTAGCCATCTCCAGGCGGCCTCTCCTGGCTTTGACAGCCCCGGTAAAAGCCCCCCTCTCGTGGCCGAACAATTCGCTTTCGAGAAGCGACTCGGACAAGGAGCCGCAATTGACGGCCAGAAATGGCCCACAAGACCGATCGCTTCTGAAATGAATAGCCTTGGCAACCATGTCCTTACCGACCCCTGTTTCACCAGTAATCAGAATGGGTGCCGACGATGGCGCCACTTCATCGATCTTGCTGAAAATAGCACGCATTGATTCGGAGTGAACGATGAAGACTTCGGAAAATCCCTCGTGGCGTTCGCTCAACAGTTCCTTCAGGGCCAGGTTTTCTTCGCGGAGAGCTTTATTGGCAAGAAGGCGCTCCATAAACAGCGATAGCTCATCCGGATCAAAGGGCTTGCAAAAATAGTCAGTGGCCCCGCGCTTCATGGCCTCGACCGCAGTCTGCACAGTACCATGTGCGGTCATCATGACCGCGATGGCGTTCGGCTGAAGCTCCTTCAACCGGGAAAGAAACTCGATTCCGTCCATGCCCGGCATTTTGACATCCACCAGATAAATGTCGGCAGGTAAGTTCTCGACAATTTTAAGCGCCATTTCGCCCGACAATGCCGTTTCGACCTGGTACCCATCCCTGACAAACCATGCCTGGAGCGATTCGCAGATCATCTCTTCATCGTCCACAATCATGATACGCGTAGAAAATTTCATACGGGGGGTTCCTCCTTTCTCCCCAATGAACTCACTTCTTCAGCCTGTCGCTGATCCACAACTCAGAGGAAGCCCTGTCCGCAAGATGCCCATATTCATCAGTGCTCACCGGGTTGCGAGGCAGTTTGATCCTGAACGTGGATCCTTTACCTGGTTCGCTTTCTACTTCTACGTCTCCATGATGTTCACGTATAATACCGTAAACCATTGCCAGTCCAAGACCGCTGCCTTTCCCTTCGGTTTTAGTGGAGTAAAAGGGCTCGAAAATCCTCGGCAGGTCTTGAGGATGGATCCCGCAACCCGTGTCGGCGACCGCCAGACTGATGAGGTCTGCTGCCTCGTCGATTTCGCCGGAGATGGTCAAAGTCCCTCCGTTCGACATCGCGTCGATAGCGTTGAATACCAGGTTCAACAGACACTGTTGAATCTGCGCGAAATCTCCGTGCGCGGTAAACGGAACAGGCGGGAGATGCACCTCTGAACGGATATTGGCAAGTTCAAGCTGATGTTCGGTCAGTAACAAGATGGTATCTATCAATTCGGAGATTTCTATAGACTTTGCTTCTACGCTTTTGGGACGGGCAAAAGTAAGGAGGTTTTTTACGATAGACCCGCAGCGCATTGCTTCTCTAAAGGAAAGGTCCAGATACCGGCCCACAGTCGACATCTCCAGGTCGAGCTCGTCACGCTGTCCGATTTTGGATTCCAAAATGCTCCGAACGAGCTTATTGAAGGTCACTATACTGGTTATCGGGTTGTTGATCTCGTGACAAACCGAAGCAACGAGCCGCCCAAGGGAAGTGAGGCGATCTTCCTGAGCCAGGCGGGCAAAATCCTTTTTAATGGCCTTTGTGCGCTCTTCGATTTTTTCCCCCAGGTCTCGGGTTATGTCCCGGAGCGTCAGCACGACCTGAGTAACTACTCCATGCCGGTCGGTAATCGGGTAAGCGGTAACCTGGCGAAACTGGGAGCTGTTGTCCGTGCCTCGGAGCTCATATATCGTACGCGCCGGCTTACCGGTTTGCATAGCTTCGCGAGCAGAACAGACCGTCGAAGGATACTGGCACGGACTCGATCTGCGATAGAGCAACTCGAAGCAGTGCTTGCCGATGATGTCTTCCTTGTTTACACTCCCGCTCCCGCGGACTTGGGGAGATCGGTTGCAGTCCATGATCTGGAAGTTCCTGTCGATGACAAGAACAGTATCGGGCGACGCTCTAAGCAGCGTTGAGGCCAGCGGATTTGCTGCATATCCCTTTGCCATTTCAAACATTCGCAAGGAAGCCTGGAAGTCCATTACACCTGTGTCGGGCTGTTTGCGCTCCATGATGTCGTGAAGGACGCGTTCGTCCCCGGTGCACTCAAAAATAAGATCCAAGGATTCTACGGTTAGAAGACTCAGATGATCGTCAAATACCGTTATACCAAGTTCTCCGAAGAACTTATAAACCCAGACCGATTTCTCGGTATTGGCGATCGCTACGAGGCGCAGACCTGAAGACTGGATGGCGGGCAGATGTTTGAGAATGGTCCGGCAGCCAGCCCCGGTTAGCACCATGCCAATGTCGAACGGTGGAGATTTGGAAGAATTTTCCAATTCCATGTTGTCTCCTTTTGGCACAACACATGCCTTTTGATCGTGGAACGGAGACCTGTATTGATTAACAACAAGGATACTCTTTTTTAAATCGCTCAGCCCCCTGAACCGGGAAGCGGAACCGGTATCGACTGATAGGGAGATTGCCGTTGATGATATAAATATTTTTCAAATCGGTCAATACTCGGCGGGCATACTGTGTGAAATGTTTTACTTGACTTTTGAAAAAGCGTATTTTTTAATAGACGGTGGCAAGAAAGCGAACGGTTATTCAAAGACTATCTCTATGCAGACTCACCACGCTGTTGTCGACCACAATGTCGGGATGCGTTTAGGATTCCGAGGGGTTGGATTAT
>Ga0326728_10020876_pt1 | contig 12409 bp, 9 predicted proteins | sample MB3enrmetagenome_FD_207602 | JGI IMG/M metagenome (GOLD analysis project Ga0326728, IMG submission 207602) | Lab enriched peat soil microbial communities from McLean, Ithaca, NY, United States - MB31MN | ecosystem: Environmental > Terrestrial > Soil > Wetlands > Peat | place: USA: New York...
CACTAACCACTAGCCACTCTTATCAATATGACTCCGCGCGCCAAACTGATCACCCGAATCCTCATGGCCGTCATCGCCGCCGCGGTGTTTGCGGCAGACCAGGTTACTAAACACATCGTCGAAAGCCGCATTCCCGAGCGCGCCGTCATTCCCGTGGTGCACGGTTTTTTCAACCTGACCAATACCATGAATTCCGGGGCGGTGTTCGGACTCTTCTCCGATTCGACTGTCTGGTGGAAGACGCCCCTGCTGATTGTCGTTTCCGCGGCGCTGCTGGTTGCGGTGGTCATGGTGGTGATCAGAACCCATCACCTGCGCTGGGAAACGAGCCTTGGACTGGCGCTGATTCTGGGCGGGGCGCTTTCCAATCTCTTTGACCGCATGCGCACCGGCCTGGTCGAGGACTTTCTCGATTTCTACTTCCGCAGCTACCACTGGGCTACATTCAATCTGGCCGATAGCGCCATCGTGGTGGGTACGGCGTTCATCGTCGTGCAGGTGCTGCGGGCGGATTAGAAATCAGGAGGCAGGAGACAGGAGTCAGAAGTCAGAAGTTAGGAGCTAGAAGTTGGAAGCCAGAATTATGGAGGATTTTCCGGCGTTTGACCGATGGAGTCATCGGCAAGTCGCGCCATGTGGCGATTTTCGATGACCCGATGACCCGATGACCAAATGACTCAATCTTCTTTCTCCTGACTCTTGGATCTGACATGGTGGAGACACGACTATTTGTCGTCCCGGCAGAGGCGGCGGGCGACCGTCTGGACGTTTTCCTGGTGCGGCAGATGCCGGATTGGAGTCGCAGCCAGATTAAACGCTTGATTCGAGACGGGTTAGTGACGGTCGGCTCCGCCCCAGCGAAGAAATCCGGGGAGGAAATTGAGGCTGGAACGCGGATCAGCGTCCGTGCCGAGCATGAAGAGCTATGCGCCATGCCGGAAGACTTGCCGCTGGCCATCGTCTACGAAGATTCGGACATCTTGGTGGTTAATAAGGCCGCCGGCATGGTAATGCACGTCGGTTCGGGCATAAAGTCTGGTACCCTCGTAAACGCTCTTTTGCACCGATTAACCCCCCTTAGCGGAATATCCACAATGGGCGGCGACCTGCGGCCCGGAATTGTACACAGATTAGATAAAATGACTTCCGGCCTGGTGGTGGTGGCCAAGCATGACGTCGCGCACCGCCAGCTCAGTGACCAGTTCAAATCGCGCGAAGTGCACAAGACTTACGTGGCGCTGGTCCACGGGCGCGTGGCTGCCGAGCGCGGGGAAGTCTCCCGGTCAGTGGGGCGCGACCCGCGACGGCGCACGCGCATGAAGGCGGGGGGAATTGCTCCGCGCGAAGCGTTGACGAAATATCGTGTGCTCCGGCGCTTCGGCCATTTCACGCTGGTTGAAGCGCTGCCCCAAACCGGGCGCACGCACCAAATCCGCGTGCATCTGGCCAGCCTCGGCCATCCCGTGGTGGGCGACACCACTTACGGCGCGCCCGCCAAGCTGCGCTTCGGTGATAGCGAGGAGCCCACATTGCCGCGCACATTTCTGCACGCCGCAAAGTTGGCATTCACCCATCCCATTTCCGGCACACCGCTGGAGTTTGAAGCGCCGCTGCCGGAAGAACTCGCGGCGTTCCTCGCGAACGTGGAAGGCCGCGAAGGGTGATTCGGAAAGGCCGGGTGATTCACCGTGTCGATTCTCGATCGTTTCAAGCTGGACGGTAAGATTGCCGTGGTGACCGGGTGCAGGCGCGGGATCGGCAAGGGATTGGCCGTGGCCCTGGCGGAAGCCGGCGCGGATATTGTGGGCGTCAGCAAAACTCTCGAACCAAGCGGCAGCGATGTGGAAAAGGCGGTCGGGCAAGCGGGCCGCAAGTTTCGACCCTATCAATGCGATTTTCGTCAGCGCGAGGCCGTCCACGAATTCACCGCCCGCGTGAGGGCGGACTTTCCCGTCATCGATATTCTTGTGGCGAACGCCGGAATAAGCCTGCGCAAGCCTGCGGTAGATTACCCGGACGATTATTGGTACGAGGTCATCGAGGTGAATCTCAACTCCCAATTCGTCCTTAGCCATGACTTGGGCAGGCGGATGGTGGAGCGCGGCGCCGGCAAGATTATCTTTATCGCCTCCCTGGCGTCTTTCCAGGGTGGAATTCTTATCCCCAGTTATGCCGCAAGTAAAGGGGGGGTAGCCCAACTTACCAAAGCGCTCTCCAATGAATGGGCTGGGAAGGGCGTGCAGGTGAATGCCATCGCCCCTGGCTATATCGCCACGGATTTAACCGCACCATTGCAAGCCGACCCGGATAGGAATCCTGCCATCCTATCGCGGATTCCCTGTGGCCGGTGGGGAGCCCCGGAGGATTTGCAGGGCGCGGTGGTTTTCCTGGCCTCAGGAGCTTCCGATTACGTGAATGGCACGCTTCTCACCGTGGATGGCGGCTGGATGGCGCGATAAAAACGACTCTTTCATCACCTCGAGAACTTGCCAACTTGTACAGGAGGAAGTGTTAACGATGTCTCAAAGACTCTTCGCATTCTTATTCGCCTTGGTTTTATCAGGCCCCGCTGTTTATGGGGCAAGCCTGCCTCTCACTCCTTACCCCAATCAGCTCGAGCTGGGGCAGGGAGTATTCCAAGTAGGGACGCGCGTGAGCATCGAAGTCACCAGCAATACCGAAGAGGACCGTTTCGCCGCATCCCTGCTTGCCGGGGACCTGAGTTTGCTGGACGGGGTAGTGGCCGGGAAGGGCAAAGGCTCTTCGCGAATTGTCCTGGCGCGTGCCGATAGCGCAGTCGGCAAGCAAATTCTGGAAAAGTCGGGGTTGCAACTCCCTGCTCAGGCCGAGGAGGAAGGTTACGTCCTGGTTGTCACTACACATGACGCCTCCATCGTAAGCAAGACGGCAGCGGGCATTTTCTATGGGGTGCAAACGCTGCGGCAATTGCTCCACCCGGTAAAGGGCGGCGGGGCCGAGTCGCCGGAGGTTCGCATCGTCGATTGGCCGGCCATCCGTTGGCGCGGCGTGAGCCTGGACATCAGCCGCGGTCCCATTCTCACCCTGGCTTCCTTAAAGCGTGACGTCGCATTGCTGGCGGAATATAAAATCAACGTGGTCTCTCCCTACATGGAGAACGCTTATGCTTATCCGAGTCTGCCAAACGTCGCGGCGCCGGGCGGGGCCATCACTCCGGACGAGGCAAAGGAGTTGGTGCCGTTCGCCGCACAGTATCACGTGACCATAGTCCCGGAGCAGGAGGCCTTCGGGCACCTGCACCTGGCACTCCAGAGTGAGCGGTTCCAGGATTTGGTTGAGGTGCCTTACGGCTTTGTGCTCTCGCCCACTTCGCCGGGGTCCTATACCTTTATCGGCAAAATGTTCGGGGACCTCGCGGCGGTTTTTCCCGGTCCTTTCTTTCATATCGGAGCCGATGAAACCCACGAATTGGGTGAGGGACGCACCAAGGCGGAAGTCGAGGCGGAAGGCTACGGCAAGGTCTACATCGACTACCTCCGCAAGATCGACGAGACTCTGAGCCCTTATCATCGCAAGGTTTTGTTCTGGGGCGACATGGGCGTTCAGCACCCCGAGCATCTCAAAGATCTGCCGCACGACATGATTGCGGTGGCTTGGGATTACGGGGCCAAACCGTCATTCGTTAATTTGATCAAGCCTTTCCGCGATGTGGGCCTGGAAACCTGGGTGGCGCCCGGCGTGAACAACTGGAGCCGCATTTACCCCGACTTCAACACGGCGCTCGCCAACATCCGGCAATTCGTGAGCGACGGAAAGGCTCAAGGCGCCACCGGCGTCTTAAATACCGTCTGGTTGGACGATGGTGAAGCCATGGTGAATTACACCTGGTACGGCCTCACCTATGGAGCGGCGCACAGTTGGCAGAAAACCGTGGACGACGAGCAGTTCAACGACAGTTGGGACTGGACGTTTTATCGCGCTGACGACCATCACTTCGTGGGCGAAGTCAAAAGCCTTTCCGGAATCCACAATCTGCTGCGCCAGGCGATTCATTCCGACGGCCATAATTTTGTGCTCTGGCAGGATGCTCTGGCTCCGGAAGGGCAGAACTTCTATCTCCAGATGGAGCCCACCGCGCATCAGATCCGCCTGACCGCTGAAGATGTCATCGCCGACCTCATAACGAATTCTCACCTCGCGCGCCGGAATGCAGATTTGCTGGATTACACGGAGTTTGCCGCGCGACGGTTTGACTTCCTTGGCCAAAAGGCCATTTACGCAAAGTATATTCCGGAGCTCTACTCGCAGGCGCAAGCCAACTCCTCCAACCCTGCGGCCGTCCGTAATATCCTGAACCGCATCAGCAGCGGCAATGGGCTGATTCAGGACATGCGCGACCAAACCACCTTGTTGCGCGACATGTACCAAAAACTTTGGTTGGGAGAAAATCGGCCGTACTTCCTGGGGAATATCCTGGCGCGCTATGACGAAGAACTGGCCCGTTGGGAGGGAGCTTCCAGCCGGGTTAACCGCCTGAAGGATATTTATACCCAGCGCGCGCTGCCGCCCCTGATTGACCCGGCGCAGCCCGCGGCGAAGTGATCTGGGAATTGACGATGCCCGCCAGCGGCGCCCTCGCTACACTTTCAGTTTGCGAAGGTAGGGAACGCTGGCTTCCATCAAGTCCCAATTCATTTCGATGAAGTAGTTCTTGATGCCGCCCGTTTTGGCAGCAGTGAAGAGCTTTTTCCAGTCGATGGAGCCCGCGCCGATGGCCACGTCTTTCTTTTCCGCCGTTGACCAGTCCACGAGATGGAGGGAAATGAAGCGGCCAGGATACTTGGTGAGATAGGTGACGGCCTCGTAGCCAAGGCTGATCACCGCAACTTGAAATTGCATTTTGATCAGCTGGGGATCCAACCTCTTCATCAATTCGTCGTAGATGAGCACGCCGTCGATTTTCGCAAACTCATGGTTGTGGTTGTGGAATCCAAGCTGCAGGCCTGCCTTGTGCACCTGTTCGCCGAGCTTGTTCAATTCGTCGGCTGCCTGCATCCAGTCTGCCATGGTGGCGTCTGGCTTCAGCCCAAAGGTGGGGACGATCATCTGTTTCAGGCCAAGCTCGTGGGCATAGGTGAGGGTCTGGTCCATACTCTCTTTGATCTCGCGAAACTGCACGTGGCAGCTTTCACAACCCAGCCCCGCGTCATGAATCGTGCGGCGGATTTCTGCGGCTTTCATGTTTACCAGAGGACCAAAGCCTGACTTCACGTATCCACGCGGCGAGCACATCTCGATCATCTGGTATCCCCCGGCCGCAATTTGCCGCAGGGTGCCTGGGAAATCCTTTCCGATCGACTCGCGGAGCGGATAGGTTTGGCACCCGAGGGGCATACCCAGCGGGTTGGCTTCGAGATCCATCGCCGCCAAGGCCATGCCCATGGCGCTGCCATAAAGAAATTGCCTTCTTGAGATTCTCGGCATTTCAGCTCACCTCTCAGAGGGATTTTGGATCCCAACCCTTCCGGTATTCGCGAGACAAATATTTGTTCGCTTCCGGGACATTGGTGATTTTCCGGTTTTCGGCGTCGTAGAGCAGTTTGCGGCCTGTGCGCAAGGCGACGGCGTACAGGTTGACGGCCTCGGTAATCGGGCCCGCATTCAAAAAGCTCCCCGGTGATTGCGGTCCGCCTCGCGTGGCTGCCACCCATTGCGTAATCGCCGAAACCCTGGCTGGCTCGTTTCCCGCCGCTTCCGGCGCCGGATGCCCGTGCTTCTTCTTTTCAGGAATCAGCCGCGGCTTGTCCACATGAAAGCCCGCCAGGATTTTAGCTTTGTGGCCGACAAACATCATGCCTTGGTTGGCAAGCTCCTCGTTTTGCTCTTCCAGTTCCGGCGGCGTGGGTGGCCGCATCCCGCCGTCATACCAGATCAAATCCACCGCCGGCCGGTGCCCGCGCGCGGGATACTTGAAGCGCACGGTACAGGCGGTCGGGAAGGAGAAGTCATTCTTCACCTGCTTCGCGACTTCACCCTGGAATTCACAGGTGTGACTGAGCATCGGCTCAACACTGGTGGGGGAATCCAACTCCAGGGCATTGAAAACCGTCCAGAGACTGTAGTGGCCCATATCCGCCATGGAGCCGCCTCCGAAGTCATACCATCCGCGGAATACCATGTGTGTGTAACTCGGGTGATAGGGGCGGTCGGCCTCTGGGCCCAGCCACAAATCCCAATCAAAGCCTTCCGGGACGGGCGGCGCATCGGTGGGAAGACTCGTGTACTGCGGCCATACCGGACGGTTCGACCAGTTGTGGACTTCCCGGAGAGTGCCAATGGAACCGTCCTTGATCCAGGCCATCACCTGGTCCATGGAGCCGTTGTAATCCCAAGGCATGAAGTGTGTGGCCACGCCTTTTTCGCGCGCGGTGTCAATCACCAATCGCGCTTCCTCCAAACGATTGGCGATGGGCTTGTGCAGGATCACATGCTTGCCTTTCTTCATGGCGGCGATGCTGATGACGCCGTGCAGATGGTCCGGCGTCATGATTTTGACCGCATCCAAGTCCTTCTCTTTGTCCAGCAACTCGCGAAAGTCCGCATAGGATGAGCAGCCCGTGAAGTTGCCGCCCGGCCGGTTGGCAGCGTAACAGGTTTCAACAATGTTCTTCGCCACGTCCCGGCCTCCCGGAATAGTCCCCTCGCTGCCGGCTCTCCAGTCTGGCCTCCCCAGCGTCTTGCGAATGTTTTTGAGAAGGGAATCTCTTGACCAATCCCGATACCCGACGGCCTCTTTCGAGGGGTCACAAACTGCCACAATCTGGATATCCGGATTGGCAAGCAATGCCAGCATCTCCCGCAGGCCTTGAGTGCCCGTGCCGATGTAAGCCAAAGTGATTTTGTCACTGGGCGGGACGACTCCCGGTCCACCCATAACCGGTTTTGGAACCATGGTGAACGCCGCCGATGCGGCTGCCGTTCCCAGAAACATGCGTCGATTCATTACCGATGTCATCTTTCCCCCTCGCAGCGAATGCCGGCGACCAGGGCCGGTTGTGCCCACTCTCGCGCGGACAGCCATTGGATATGCGCCCCGGGATCGCAAGAGTGAACGCGGCATCATACTCTGTGCGCGCAGGCGAAGCAATGCTACAGGGAGCGTTGCCTTTCATGGTTTGTCAAACCGACGGCACAGGATGTAAACTCCCCGCAGCACGAAGTTCGGTGCTGCGGGTTGCGGCTCGAGGTTTCAGGTACTACGCACCAAACGAATATGCAGTTTATTCTCGTCAGACGGGAAAACGCATGAAAGACCAAAGGAGGGAGTTTCAACCGTGTCTAATAAACTCTTTGCATTATTGTTCGCCCTGGTATTATCCAGCCCTGCCATTCATGGGGCCGGGTTGCCCCTCACCCCTTACCCCAATCAGCTTGAGCTCGGGCAGGGAGTGTTCCATGTGGGAACGCGCGTCAGCATCGACGTCACCAGCAACACCGAAGAAGATCGCTTTGCCGCGTCGCTGCTTGCCGGTGACCTGAGTTCGCTGGACGGAGTGGTGGCCGCGAAGGGAAAGGGCTCAACGCGCATCGTACTGGCGCGTGCCGATAGCGGGGCCGGCAAGCAAATTCTGGAAAAGTCCGGGTTGCAACTTCCTGCTCAGGCTGAGGAGGAAGGCTACGTCCTGGTGGTCACTGCCCATGACGCCTCCATAGTGAGCAAGACGGCAGCGGGCATTTTCTATGGCGTGCAAACGCTGCGGCAACTGCTCCATCCGGTGAAGGGCGGTGGGGCAGAGTCTCCGGAGGTGCGGATTGTTGATTGGCCGGCCGTCCGCTGGCGCGGCGTGAGCCTGGACATCAGCCGCGGCCCCATTCCCAGCACGGCTTCCTTCAAGCGCGAAATCGCGTTGCTGGCAGAATATAAAATCAACGTGGTCTCTCCTTACATGGAAAATACCTATGCTTACCCAAGCCTCCCGAACGTTGCGGCGCCGGGCGGAGCCATTGCTCCGGATGAGGCGAAGGAACTGGTGACGTTCGCCGCGCAGTATCACGTGACCATCGTCCCCGAGCAGGAGTCCTTCGGCCACTTGCACCTGGCGCTGGAGAGTGAGCGGTTCCAGGATTTGGTGGAAGTGCCTTACGGCACCGTGCTCACGCCCACCGCCCCGGGGTCCTACACTTTTATTGGCAAGATGTTCGGGGACCTGGCGGCGGTTTTCCCCGGCCCCTTCTTCCACATCGGCGCCGATGAAACCCAGGAATTAGGTGAGGGACGCACCAAGGCGGAAGTCGAGGCGGAGGGTTACGGCAAGGTCTACATCGACTACCTCAGCAAGATTGACGAGACTTTGCAACCTTATCATCGCAAGGTTTTGTTCTGGGGCGATATGGGTGTGCAGCACCCCGAGCATCTCAAAGACCTCCCGCACGACATGATCGCCGTGGCTTGGGATTACGGGGCCCGGAAGTCATTTGTGAATTTGATCAAGCCCTTCCGCGACGTGGGCCTGGAAGCCTGGGTGTCGCCAGGGGTGAGCAACTGGAGCCGCATTTATCCTGACTTCGACACCGCGCTCGCCAACATCCGGCAATTCGTGAGCGACGGAAAAGCTCAGGGCGCCACCGGCGTTTTGAATACTGTATGGATGGACGATGGCGAGGGCATGGTGAATTTCACCTGGTACGGACTCGCTTATGGGGCGGCGCACAGTTGGCAGAAAACCGTGGATGACGACCAATTCAACGACAGTTGGGACTGGACGTTTTATCGCGCCGATGATCATCACTTTGTGGGCGAGGTCAAAAGTCTTTCGGGGATTCACAATCTGCTGCGCCAGGCGGTCCATTCCGACGGTGAAGATTCTCTGACCTGGCATGATGTTCTGACCCCGGAAGGGCAGAACCTTTACTTCCGGATGGAGCCCGCTGGGCGCCAGATTCGGCTGACCGCTGAAGATGTGATCGCTGACCTGTTGCCGAATTCTCACCTCGCGCGCCGGAATGCGGATTTGCTTGATTACACGGAGTTTGCCGCACGCCGGTTTGACTTTCTCGGCCAAAAGGCGATTTATGCAAAGTACATTGCCGACCTATATTCCAAGGCCCAATCCGAGCCATCCGATCCTCGCGCCATCCGCCAAAACCTGCGCCGGATTAATGGCCTCATCGGTGACATGCGCTCCCAAACCACCTTGCTGCGCGACATGTACCAGAAGCTTTGGCAGGGAGAAAACCGGCCGTACTACCTGGGAAATATTCTGGAGCGCTACGACGAGGAGACGAGACGCTGGGAGGGAGATTCCAACCGCATCACCCGCCTCGAGAGAATGTATGAGCAGCGCGTGCTGCCGCCCCTCATGGATGGAAATTGACGGTTGACGATTCTTGACTAAGGCATAACTCATGTCGCGGCCGACCCACGTCCGATACTCCATCGTCGTGCTGGCCACGGTGGTGAATCTGCTCTGTTACGCGGACCGCACCGCGATTGCCGTGGCGGCCCCGGTCTTTCAAAAAGAGCTGGGCTTCGCGCCCGCGCGCCTGGGCTTGATCTTTGGCATATTCAGTCTTGCTTATGCCTTGGGGCAAACGCCTTGGGGCATGGCTGCGGATCGATTCGGCTCGCGCCTGATCATTGCCGGCTCCATTCTCGCCTGGTCCGGATTCACCACCTTTACGGGTCTGGCGCGAAGCTTTGTGGCCATGCTGGCGATTCGGTTTTCTTTCGGGGGGCTGGAGGCGGCCCTTTCGCCCTCGACGGCGGTGGCCTTTACGCGCTGGACTCCGGTGACGGAGCGCTCCACCGCCTTTGGCGTTTTCCTGAGCGGCGGACGCCTGGGCGCGGCCCTGATGCCGCCCCTGGCCGTTCTCCTGATGCTGCGGTTTGGCTGGCGAGAGATGTTTGTCATCCTGGGATTGCTGGGCCTGCCGGCGGCCCTGGTCTGGCTGTTCTGGTTCCGCGATGAGCCCGCTGCGCACGCATCCGTCAACAGCGAAGAACGGGAGTTGCTGGCGCCCAACGCGGCGGCAGCGGCCACCCGGGAGCGCGTTTCCTGGTCCGCCCTCCTGCGCTCCAGCCGCCTCTGGAATTTGTTGGCGGTTTCTTTTACTACAACCTTTCTCTGGCAGTTTTATATTACCTGGTTTCCCACTTACCTGACTCAGAAACGAGGCCTGCGCCTCCAGGAAGCGGCGTTCTATGCCGGTCTGCCTTTTCTCCTGGGCGTGGCGGGGGCCTGGGTGGGGGGCCTGGGGACGGATTTTCTGAGCAGCCGCGTCGGCGTGCGGAGCGCCCGCTTATGGGTGGGTTGCGTCGGCCTGAGCGCGACCGCCAGCCTGATGCTGATCGGAGTGCTTTTGCAGGCGCCGCGCCCGGGGGCGCTGGTGATGGCCTCGGCAGCTTTTACGGCCGACCTGTACATTGGGGCCACGTGGTCGTCGGCGGTTGAAATCGGAGGCGCGGCGGCCGGAGCGGTGGCCGGCCTCAACAATGCCGTGTCCAATTGCGCCGCCTTTGCTTCCCCGGTGCTGATGGGATTGGTGCTGCAAATGAATGGAAGCTGGAACACGCTGCTGGTGGCGGGGATATGCAGCACCTACCTGGGCGCGTACTTGTGGACAAAAGTTAATCCGGCGACACACCCGTAGGGGTAGGGCTTGCCCTACCCCTCGAGTTTCTACATTTCCTGGTCAGCACCACCCCGGCGCCAGGGCGCCGCCCCTCCTCATCTGAGGCCGTCTCATTACTAGAGGCGGGCAAGGGGTGAATCGCTGATCGGGTGGCTGCGCGGCGCAGGGCGAACCGGTCGCACGGAACGGCAATCACGGGAATTTTCATAATGGGGCGCGCGCGGGCGAAAGATTGCCGTTCCCCACGTTTAGGTGTTTCCCCTCACGCCCAGACCAACCGGTTTCGCACCCCGTGTTGATACATCTTTTTCAGATTGAACACCGTGCACAGCAGCGCCCACTGCGTGCGCACATTCTCCAGTCCCCGCACCGTCCAGCGCCGGAAACCCATGGCTTGTTTAATCGTCGCGAACACCGGCTCAATGATCGCCTTGCGTTGTCGCAGGAGCGCTCGCCCCCGCGGAGTGTCACGTTTGGCGCGTTGCCGTTCGCGGGCCGCGCGCTGGGGACTCAGCTCAATGCGTCGCCCTTCCTGGCTCCGGCTGCACAACTCCCGCACCGGACATGACCTGTAGACGGGGCAGTAGTAGGCCCGCACCGCCGCTCTCGCTCCGCGCTTCTTCCTCATGCCCCGAAACTTCAGCCGCTCGCCCCGCGGGCAGATCACTTCATCGTGTTCCGCGTCATAGGAGAAGTTCGCCGCGGCAAATTCACCCCGCTGCTCCGCTCCCCGCTCCGACCCCGGCGCCGTCAGCACTTCATAGCCGCGCGCTTCCGCCTCCGTTAACTGCTGCACCGTCGCGTATTGCCCGTCGCCCACCGTCTCTTCCGCCACCCGGCCCAGGTTGGCGCGCACTTCCTCCAGCATCGGCACCAACTGTTCGTGATCGGTCTCCGCATTCACCGCCGTCGCCGCCACGATGATCTCGGCTTGCGCGTCCGCCACCGCCTGCGCATTGTAGGCCGGATCTTTGCGCCCTTCGCACTTCATCACCCGCACCTCGGGTTCGTGCGGGTGCCGGCGATCGCGATCGATTTCCTGCATCTTCCCCAGCGACTCCCGAATCGCCTGCCGCAACTCCTCCGCCTTCTGCAGCCGCTCCGGCAGCCGGTATTCTCCCGCTTCTTCCCGCTCCGCCTTCTCCATCGCCGCTTCCATCTCGGCAATCGATTTCTCCACCTGCGCCAACGCCTTCTCCAAATCCTTCCGCTTCTCCATGGTTCGACCGGAGGCCACCGCCCGAATCTTCGTTCCATCCACCGCGTGACACACCATCCCGATCAGCCCCTGCTCCGCCGCCACCCGCACTCCGGCACGAAACACTTCCCGCAGCGCCCGCCGGTTCTCCCGGAAGAATCTCCACAGCGTGTTGTGGTCCGGCGTGTGCCGCCCCGTCAGCCACAGCAGCGAAAGGTGCTCGCGACACGCCCGCTCCAATTCCCGCGTCGCCCGGATTCGCGCCAGATACCCGTATAACCATACTTTCAACAGCAAATCGTTCGCATAGGGCGGCCGCCCTTCCTCGCTCTTCCGCTCGCGAAAGCCCAGCGCCACCAGGTCCAAGGCATCCACGAACGCGCGGATGAATCGCGCCGGATGATCCGCCGGGACCCAGTCCTCCAAACTCGGCGGCAACAAATCGATCTGTTCGTAATTCGCACGTATCTCTTCGCTCATGCCCATTCACTTAGCATTCTGCTTTCCACTCTCCTCGCCGAGTTTTGAGACAGCCTCAGATGAGGAGGGGTGTCGCCCTTGGCGACGGGGTGGTGCTGAGCAGGAAATGTAGAAACTCGA
>Ga0326728_10020877_pt1 | contig 12409 bp, 7 predicted proteins | sample MB3enrmetagenome_FD_207602 | JGI IMG/M metagenome (GOLD analysis project Ga0326728, IMG submission 207602) | Lab enriched peat soil microbial communities from McLean, Ithaca, NY, United States - MB31MN | ecosystem: Environmental > Terrestrial > Soil > Wetlands > Peat | place: USA: New York...
ACCGCCAACTCAATCGCCATCGGGTCAAGATCAACTGGCAGTTCACGCGCAAGAGGGCACGCGCAAAGTTCGGCTATAAAAGGAATCTATTTAGGCGGTCAAAGACCTAGTCATGGAATGAGCACCCGTTTCTCGCAAACACGCCAAGTGCGCAAAGGTCGCAGAGCAGCATATACCCCTGCTACTTGAGGCCACCTGTGTCACAATGCTAAGCTCCCATCCATGGATGAAGTAGCCGAACATCAACTCGAGAGGGCTTCCGCCGTTGAACAATATCGCGCCTTGCTCGAGATTTCCGAATCTATTGCCACACATCGCGCCCTGCCGGCGCTCTTCCATGCCATTGCTGAACGGCTTCATCGGCTGGTTACCTTTGATTTTATCGGGCTGACGCTGCCGGATTCGGATCGCAACACGGTGCGGATCCACGTTTTGGAGAGCTCGCTTCCCACCGAGGTGAAGGAAGGCTTCGAATTCCCCATTGAAGAAGCCACCCACGAGATTGTTTGGAAACAGCAGAAGGCGCTGGTGGTCAGCGACCTGGAATTTGAGACGCGCTCTCCCCGCAACGTGGAACTGCTGCGCAAGCAAGGCATGAAATCGCTCTGCCTGCTTCCGCTCACCACCGCCCAGCGGCGCGTGGGTGCGTTGGCCTTCGGGTCGGCAAAGAAGGGGGCTTACGACGAAGCTGACCTCGAGTTCCTGCGCCAGGTGGCGGCGCAGGTCGCCGTGGCCGTCGATAACGCCCTGAATTTTCAGGATGCTCAGCTTTACGAGGAGCAGCTCTCGCGTGAACGCGACCGTTTGCGGTTGCTTCTGGAAGTCAACAACGCGCTGGTTTCCAATCTCGACTTGCGCGAGCTCCTGAAGCAGATCTCCGATTGCTTGCGTAGAGTGATACGCCACGACTACACGGCTCTGGCTCTCTATGATCCGGCCAAAGAAGAGATGCGCCTGACGGCTTTGGATTTCCCGGAGGGCAAAGGATTCATCCAGGAAGAAATGGCTGTTCCCTTGGAGGGCTCGGCCGGCGGCGAAGTGTTCACTACGCGTAAGCCCTTGCTGGTTGACGCGTCAAACGTGCAGCGTTTCAAGTCCCCAATTGCCCGCTTGGCCGCAGCCGAAGGCTTGAAGTGCACGTGCGTGCTCCCGCTTTTCACTTCCACCCGCGACCTTGGGGTGCTGGCTGTGGGTGCTCTCGCCGACGACGCATTCCAACCGGATGACGTCGGTCTTCTGGTGCAAGTGGCCAACCAGATCGCCATTGCGGTGGAAAACGCACTGGCTTACCGCGAGATCGCGGAGCTGAAGAACAAGTTGGCGGAGGAAAAGCTCTATTTGGAAGAAGAGATCCGCACCGATCACAACTTCGAAGAGGTGGTGGGCGAAAGCACGGCGCTCAAGCGGGCGCTGAGCCAGGCGGAGACCGTTGCGCCAACCGACTCGACGGTCCTCGTTCTGGGGGAAACGGGAACCGGCAAAGAGGTCATCGCTCGCGCTATCCATGACCTGAGCTGGCGGCGGGAAGGCACTTTCGTGAAGATCAATTGCGCCGCTATCCCCACGGGCCTGCTGGAGAGCGAGCTATTCGGCCACGAGAAGGGCGCCTTCACCGGCGCCATCGCGCAGAAGATCGGCCGCTTTGAGCTGGCGCATCACGGCTCCCTGTTTCTCGATGAAGTGGGCGACATTCCTCTTGAGCTTCAGCCCAAGCTCCTGCGTGTTTTGCAGGAAAAGGAGTTTGAGCGACTGGGGGCAACCCGCACCATCCGGGTGGACGTGCGAATGGTGGCCGCGACCAACCGCAACCTCGCGCAAATGGTTGAGGAGGGGCTGTTTCGCGTCGACCTTTACTATCGCCTGAACGTTTTCCCCATCCAGATTCCGCCCCTCCGCGAGCGCCGCGAGGATATCCCCTTGCTGGTGCGTTATTTCGTGCAGAAATATGCGCGCCGGATGGACCGGCGCATTGAAACCATCTCGGCTGAGGAAATGGACGCCTTGGCGCGCTACCACTGGCCGGGCAACGTGCGGGAACTCGAGAACCTGATCGAGCGGGCGGTGATTCTCTCACCCGGGCCCGAGCTGCGCGTGCCCGTGGCGGAACTGAAACAACCTTCCGAAGCTCCTTCCAACCTCAGCCTGGAGTCGGCGGAGCGCGAGCATATCGTTCGAGTGCTGCGGGAGACGAATTGGGTGGTGGGTGGCCCGCGTGGCGCCGCCACCCGGCTTGGTCTGAAGCGAACCACCCTGCAATCCAAGATGCGGAAACTGGGGATCGTGCCACGGGAGCTGTAGGGGTGCCATGGCGTACCCCTACTGGGCACCCGCAGCGCCGTAATCTCCGAGGAACTTTTCCCCCCAGGCTGTGGCGCTCTTGCGCCTCGCCAAAGCGGCGAGCCATGGCAGCCCCGGCAGTATTGTCAATGTGACTGCGGAAGTGTATCGAGAGCGCGTCATGCCTAAACTCACTGTCAGAGATAACGGTGACCTCGAAGTCTGGATGTTGAGCAAGGGAAAGGCTTATATTCCGCCAGGTATTTGGCCGCGAACTGGATATTGAGGTATTTTAGTTAACAGATGGCGAAAACAAAGGGCTTGCAAGGTCGGCCAATGCCTTGTAGCCTTGCATTCTGGACCTCTTAGGGGCCCTGCCGCCTTGCGGCAGCAAATTCAGGGAGTGAAATATGCCAAAGCCGAAGGGCATTGTGATCAATGGGGTACGATTCCGGCCCGGAGAAGTCGATTGGGAAGACGCACACGGGGCCAGTCGCGACAAACTGCCTGATTTTAACGCGATGCGTCAAGGTGGACAGTACGTTGGTTCGAAGATTACTTCCGCCGGACTTATTGCCAAAATTGGGAAATACCTTCTGGTGATTACCGAGAAAGATGAAGCGTTGACGGAATTTGACTATACCTTGATTCCCCTGCGCGCCAAAATCCAGATTCGTTACAACTAAGCCCTGCTAGTAACCCTTCTGATCAGTTTTCACTCCGTAGCGGCGTTCGGGTGCGCGCCCGCCATAGTTCCGTTGATTGATGTAAGTGAGTCAGGCTGTTTCACATCCAGTTGCGGACGGACAATGGGTCCGAGCATTATGCGGGCGCCTAAGGGCAGAGGGGGGTTACAAAATTCAACAATCATGTTAAGTTATTGCAACGGGCGAATACGTCCGGGGCATCCAACCGGATAGCGGATAAGTGGTTGTTTGCATTGCGAATCAATGATGAGGAGCGGAATTATGTTTCTTAGACGTCTGGTCCTTGCCGTCTGCCTGGCGTGCTTGGTATCGGGGCCAGTGTTCGCAGTTGGACATACAGGGACAATCGTTGGGACGGTCACTGATCCCAGTGAGGCTGTTATACCGAAAGCGCAGGTCACGGTACGCAATCAGGGGACAAACGCCACACGCGTCGTGTTGACCAACGGTGACGGAGATTTCAGCGTTCCCCTCTTGCCTCCGGGAATGTACGAGGTTACGGCTGAAAAAGCCGGCTTCCGGCTCAGCGTCCACAGTGATGTCAACCTGAACGTCGACCAGACCGTGCGCGCTGATTTTGTGCTGCAAATCGGCCAGCCGACCGAACAAGTCGTGGTCACCGAGAGTGTTCCGGTCGTACAGACCGACACCTCGACGCTCGGCCAAGTCATCGAGCGCAAGCAAGTGAGCGAGTTGCCCCTGAACGAACGGAATTTCCTCACTTTTGCTCTGCTTGTCCCAGGCGGCCAGTTGCCCGTGCAAGGCTCTCAGAATTCCACCCAGGGTGGCGCCATCAGCGTCAATGGCGCGCGCGAGCAGTCGAACGATTTCTTGCTTGATGGTGTAGACAACAACGACTTGTACATCAACCAATACAGCGTGCTCCCCTCTGTTGATGCGATCCAGGAATTCAAGGTGCAATCCAGCGATTATTCGGCGGAATTCGGGCGCAGCAGCGGAGCCCAGATTAACGTGATATTGAAGAGCGGCACAAATCAGTTCCACGGCAGCGGGTTTGATTTTGTCCGTAACCGCCACCTGGACGCCAAGAATTTCTTCGACCAGCCCGACTGCACGCCCGAGTCCGTCGAGGGAACCTGCGCGCCCATACCGCGCCTGGATCGGAACCAGTTTGGCGGCACCTTGGGCGGCCCTATCCAGAAGGATAAGACGTTCTTCTTCCTGTCCTACGAGGGGCTGCGACTGCGCCAGGCTACCACGCGGGAAGCCGCCGTGCCATCGCAAGCCCAGGACCTGGCGGAGGCCCAGGCCTTCTTCGGCATAATGCAGAGTGCCGGGTACCAAGCGAATCCCGCGGGCATGGCCGTGCTCAACCTCATTCCAGCCGCCAACGTCGCCGTGCCGGACCTGGCCGACTCCAACACCTACGTTTCCGCTCCGGTGATCCAAAACACCGTTGATCTGGCGACCATCAAGCTGGACCGCCAAGCGGGTGCGCACAACACCTTTTCTGCTCACTACTCGCTGTTTAACGAGAACAATTACAATCCTTTCGATCCCGTCAACGCCTTTACCGACCTGCCTGGATATGGCGTCACCGCCATTAACCGAGGGCAGAACGCCGGCTTCACCTGGACTCACATCTTCAACCCGCATTGGATCAACGAATCTCGGTTGGGTTTCAACCGCCTGCGTGCTGCCGATTTTCAGCAGGACGCCGGCATCAACGTGAGCCAGCAATTGGGATTTCCCACCCTCTCCTCGAACCCTGTAGACTGGGGACACCCCAACGTGAATATCTACGGCTACGACGGTATTGGCGAGCCTGTGAACTACCCTCAGGACCGGCATGACAATACCTATGAATTTGCGGATAATCTTGCCTGGAACACCGGCCGCCACCAATTCAAGTTCGGAACGGACATTCGCCGTTTCCAGTTGAATTCCTACCTGGACTTTATTTCCCGCGGGGATTGGTTCTTCGAGGGACAAACCGCAATGGGTCTGGCCCAAGAATTGGCGCCCGTGTTGCCGCCCCAAGCAGCGGATATCTGCCCGGGCGGAATCGCCAACTGCCCGCTGCAAGTCGGAGCTTTGGCGCAGCTCATGGCCGGCGTTCCCGATTACGTCGTGACCGAAACGGGCAATACCAATAATGGTTTGCGCACCACTGGCCTCGGCGTCTATGTGCAAGATGATATTCGCGTTCTGCCGCGATTCACCCTGAACGTCGGCCTGAGGTGGGAATTCAACAGCCCACCCGTCGAGATCCATAACCGCTTTAGCGTCCCTGATTTGAACGTTAATCCAGAGACCTGCAACGCCCTGCTTTCAGGTTACCCGAACTGCGCTTTCATTCAGGCCGGCACGAACGGGATTTCCCGGGCTACCTATGGGAAGAACCTGCGCGATTTCGCCCCGCGCATCGGATTTGCGTGGCGGCCCTTGAAGACGGAACGCTTTGTTGTGCGCTCCGCCTTCGGCATCTTCTACGATGAGAACATCCTCAATCTCAACATCCTGCCGCGCTTCAACCCTCCGTTTGTGGATATCTCCGCCCTGCTCCAGACCTCGGGCAGCCTGGTCATTCAGGACATCTTGAACCAGACCGGACTTTCCGAGCCCCAGGCTAATTTTGTTTCCCCGAAGTTCCACGATGCCTCGATGCTCGACTGGAACGCTGACCTTCAGTACGAAGTTCAACCGAACTGGCTGGTTGACTTGGCTTACGTGGGCACCAAGGGGACGCATCTTTCGGCCACCCGCGACATGAATGAAGAGAATCCTCTCACCCAGGCCACTCCTTACCCGACGTTTAATTCCATCCTGGCAGTGGAGCCGCGCGCCAACAGCATCTACAACGCGTTGCAGTTCCGATCCGAGAAGCGCATAAGGGAGGGCATGGATTTCCTCGCCGCTTACACCTGGTCGCGGTCGATCGACGACGATTCCGCCGTCTTCAGCGGCAGCGTGGGCTCGGGCGTGCCGCAGGATTCGTATGACTTCCGTCTTGACCGTGGGCTCTCCGACTTCCAGGTGGAACAACGCTTCGTCCTCAGTTATCTCTATGACTTTCCGTTTGGGCCGGGGCGAAAGTGGCTGAGCAATCCGGGCTTTTTCAACCATATCTTTGGTTCCTGGCAAACCGCGGGAATTGCCACCATGCAGACCGGCAATCCCTTCACGGTCAACATGCCGGCGTCGCAGGCGGGGGCAACCTCTATCACCACTTTTGGAGTACCCTACCGGCCGGATTTGGTGGGTGACCCCACTAAAGCCGGCTCCGTGGCCGCGAACCCGGGATGCTCGGCCCCAGCTCAGGTTCACACGCCGAATAGCTGGTTCAATCCGTGCGCTCTTGCCAGCCCGGAGAATCCTCTTCTGGGAACTGAGGGTCGAAACGTCTTGATCGGGCCGGGACTCAACAACCTCGACTTTTCGATGTTGAAGGCAATACCGTTCCGGCACGAAGGCCGGAGGCTCGAAATCCGCTTCGAGTTCTTTAATTTATTGAATATTCCGCATTTCGATCTTCCCGGTCGAACCTTGGATACCTCGGCGCTGGGCGTCGTGCAGTCGGCGAATGAGTACGGCAATAAGCCGCCCAGGCAGGTTCAACTGGGGCTGAAGTATATTTTCTGAGACGTTAACAGTTGACAGTTCACAGTCCACAGCAAGAGCGGCCCCGGTGGCGCGTGCATTGGTCTATTTGCGTGCGCCCCTGCGGCTGCATGTCGCGGCTATGGGAGTGAGAGGGATGGATCGTTCTGAGGCGTGGAATATTCTCTGTGAATACACCAAGAATGAGAACTTGCGCAAGCATGCGTTGGCCGTGGAGGCGTGCCTTCGCGCCTATGCTCGGAAGTTCGGCGAGGACGAAGAAAAATGGAGCGTCGTGGGCTTGATCCACGACTTCGATTACGAGGTCTATCCGAACGCGCCCGATCACCCGCTGAAGGGAAGCGAGATCCTGAAAGAAAAAGGCGTCTCGGAGGAAATCCGCCGCGCCATTCTTGGGCACGCCGATTATACGGGCGTACCGCGCGATACGATTCTGGCTAGAGTTCTCTTTGCGTGCGACGAACTCGCGGGATTCATCACCGCGTGCTCCCTGGTGCGGCCCGACAGGATCGCCACGCTCCAGGCCAAATCGGTTCGCAAGCGGATGAAAGACAAGGCCTTCGCCCGCTCCGTGAGCCGTGAGGATATTATCAAGAGCGCTGAGGAACTGGGAGTGCCGCTTGATGAGCACATCAGCTTCTGCATTGAAGCCATGCGCAGCATCGCGGACCAACTGGGCCTCGCGCCGATATAAGGCCGCCAGTATCTAGTGTCGTGTAACGAGAATCCTTTCATTCTTGACAGAGACCAAAGAATCCCGTACCGTAAGCGCTTACATTTAGAGGTATTTCCGGTCGAGGCCACTGGGCACGCTGCGGGGGTGGCTGTGTTCCGTATGCGCCGGCAAGTCCCCGGCGGCTCGACCCATGAGGTTTCAGAGCGAGGGTTCTATGTCCAATGAGAAATTCGCGTTGGGAATCGACTTCGGAACAGAATCGGGCCGCGTGGTAGTGATCCGGGTCTGCAATGGTGAGGAGATCGCCTCAGCGGTGGTCCCTTATCCCGACGGGGTGATCGACGAGAAGCTGCCAGGCGGTCCGCGCCTGGGGCCCGATTGGGCCCTGCAAAACCCGCGAGATTATCTTTTGGTAATCGAGAAGGGAGTTCCTAAGGCCCTGAAGGCAGCGGCAGTCAAGGGCGAGGACGTGATTGGAATTGGCACGGACTTCACGGCGTCAACGCCGTTGCCCGCCAAGCGCGACGGGACGCCACTCAGCTTCATTTCACAATACCGCAAGCGCCCTCACGCCTGGGTGAAACTGTGGAAGCATCATGCCGCGCAACCGGAGGCGAACCGGATTAACGAAGTGGGCCGGGAACGAAACGAAGACTTCATCCAGATCTACGGCGGGAAGTATTCTTCCGAGTGGTTCTTCTCCAAGGTGTTGCAAGTCCTCAATGAGGACGAGGAGATTTATGACGCCGCGGACCGGTTCATCGAAGGCGCGGACTGGATTGTCTGGCAGTTGACGGGAGAAGAGAAGAGAAACACCTGCACGGCCGGTTACAAGGGCATGTGGATCAACGGAAAGGGATTTCCGTCCGACGAATTCTTCAGCACTCTACACCCGCGACTGGAAAACGTCATCGAAACGAAGGTGGGGACGGCTTTTTATCCGCTCGGCCAGAAGGCGGGAGGTCTTACCGCTTTCTGGGCGCGCAAGACAGGGCTCAAAGAGGGCACGCCTGTCTCGGTTGGTAATGTCGATGCGCATGTCGCCGTGCCCGCTTGTACGGTGACCCAACCCGGCTCTCTGGTAATGATCATGGGGACCTCCATCTGCCACATGGTGCTGGGCACGGGACGACAGATGGTGGAGGGCATGTGCGGCACGGTAGAAGATGGAATCGTTCCCGGCCTGTGGGGATTCGAAGCCGGGCAGTCGGCCGTGGGGGATATCTTCGCCTGGTTCTTCGAGTGTGGCGTGCCCGATTATATCCACCAGGAAGCGCGCAAGCTGAAGATCCCGTTCGCCGCCCTGCTTGAGAAGCGCGCCGCCGCCCTAAAGCCGGGCGAGTCGGGACTGCTGGCACTCGATTGGTGGAATGGCAATCGGTCCGTGCTGGTGGATGTTGACCTGACCGGGGTCCTGGTCGGACTGACGCTGGCCACCAAGGCTGAAGAAATCTACCGCGCCCTGATCGAAGCCACGGCCTTCGGCACGCGGACGATCATCGAGGCCTTTGAATCGAAAGGCGTGGAAGTGAAAAACCTGGTGGCCTGCGGAGGCTTGCCGGAAAAGAACAAACTGCTGATACAGATCTACGCCGACGTGACCGGGCGCGAGATCAAGCTTGCCGAGCGGCTTCAGACCTGCTCGGCCCTGGGCGCCGCCATGCACGGCGCCGTCGCCGCGGGGCGCGCGGGCGGCGGCTACGATACCATCACTGAAGCCGCAGGACATATGGCACACGTGCAGAAACTGACGTACTTGCCGAAGGCCCAAAACCACGCCGTGTACAATCGGCTCTTCAAGGAGTACCAGACGCTGCACGACTATTTCGGTCGCGGCGGCAATGACGTCATGAAACGCTTGAAGGCGCTCAAGCGAGAAATCGTCGCGGACCGGTGACAAGTGACGAGCCAGGGTCAGGAGTCAGAAGAAAAGCCACATGCCAGCGCTTGGTTTGTATAACTGACCACTGACAACGGACGACTGAGAAGGGACAACTGACTGCTGACAACCGAGAGTGAGCATCCGAATGCGCGAGGACAAGTTTGTTGTAGGAATTGACTTTGGCACCGAGTCCGGCCGTGTGGTAGTGGTGCGAGTTCGCGACGGCGAGGAGATGGCGACGGCGGTGGTGCCTTATCCGGACGGCGTACTCGACGAAAGACTGCCGGGCGGTGGGCAGCTCGAGCCGGATTCTGCGCTGCAAAATCCCCGCGACTACTTATTGGTGCTCGAGAAGGGTGTCCCCAAGGCGCTCAACGAAGCGGGCGTTAAGGCGAATGACGTCATCGCCCTTGGCACGGACTTTACTTCCTGCACCGTGTTCGCCACCACCCAGGATGGAACGCCGCTTTGTCTCCTCCCCAAGTACCGCCGCGAGCCGCTGGCGTGGGCAATCCTTTGGAAACATCACGCTGCCCAACCGGAAGCCGATCGCATCAATGAAATCGGCCGGGAACGGGCCGAAGAATTCATTCGAGTTTGTGGCGGCAAATACTCCTCGGAGTGGTTCTTCGCCAAAGTCTTGCAGATTCTCAATGACAGTCCGGAGGTCTACGAAGCCGCGGGCAGATTGATTGAGGGTACGGACTGGATCGTTTGGCAACTGACGGGCCAGGAAAAACGGAACAACTCCACCGCCGGTTACAAGGCCATGTGGGTGAAAGGTAAGGGCTTTCCGGAGCAGGAGTTTTTCCGGGCCGTTCACCCTCGCCTCGAGAATGTGATTGAGGAAAAAGTGGGGACGGAGTTCTACTCTCTCGGCACGCGGGCCGGCGGATTAACGGCGCGTTGGGCTCGATCCACGGGGCTTCGCGAGGGGACTCCCGTTTCGATGGGCGTTGCCGATGGTCATGCGTCCATTCCTGCGACTACTGTGACCAAGCCTGGTTCCCTCTCCATGGTCATGGGCACGTCGTTCGTTCAAATGCTGATGGGTCGCGAACGACGGTTTGTGGAGGGGATCTGCGGAGTCGTCGAGGATGGCATTGTACCGGGATTTTGGGGATACGAAGCGGGCCAATATGCGGGCGGTGACATGTTCGCCTGGTTCTTCGACCAGGCCGTGCCGGCTTACGCCAAGAGCCAAGCGCGGAAGCTGAAGCTTCACTTCACAGCATGGCTCGAAAAGCAGGCTGCTGCGTTGCGGCCGGGCGAATCGGGGCTACTGGCGCTCGATTGGTGGAATGGCAATCGGTGCGTGCTCGTGGACGCCGACTTGAGCGGCCTGCTAGTCGGTGCAACACTTGCCACGCCGCCGGAAGCGATTTTTCGCGCTTTGATGGAAGCTGCGGCCTTCGGCACGCGGCAGATTATCGAAGCCTTCGATGCCGAGGGCCTGCACACCAAGGAGGTCGTGGCGTGCGGGGGCCTGCCGGCAAAGAATAAACTCCTAATGCAAATCTATGCTGACGTTCTGGGGTGCGAGATTAAAGTGGCGAAACGTCCTCAGACCTGCTCCGCGCTGGGCGCGGCCATTCACGCCGCCGCTGCGGCAGGCCGTCAGGCTGGAGGCTACGTTTCGATTCCCGAAGCCGCCGAGCATATGGCGCATTTGCAGAGCGGAGTGTATCGGCCGCGTCCTGAAAGCCAGAAGATTTATAATCGCCTTTTCCAGGAATTTCGGCATCTGCACGATTACTTCGGCCGCGGTCAGAACGACGTGATGAAGCGGCTCAAAGCGCTCCGGCGAGAGATCGTGGCTGCATAAGAATTAGGATTCAGGAGTCAGGAGTACAACATCGAGACTCAGCCGATAGGCCGCCGGCGTTTGGCCGGTGGCCGATCACTGACTACTGACGACTGATAACTTATGTCTATGTCGAAAATCGACCAACTGCGTGAGGAAGTCTGGAAGGCGAACCTTGGGATATATCGCGCCGGTCTTGTCACCATGCACAGCGGTAACGCGAGTGGAATCGATCGCGAGCGGGGCGTGGTGCTGATCAAGCCCAGCGGGATGGATTACGACCGCATGCGGCCGCAGGATATGGTCCTGACCGACCTCGAGGGCCGTAAGCTCAAGGGCAAGTGGAACCCCTCCGTCGACCTTCCCGACCACCTTTACGTCTACAAGCACTGCCCGCAGATCGGGGGTGTCATCCACACGCACTCGAACTATGCCACGAGCTTCGCGCTGCTGGGAAGGCCTATTCCCGTTTATCTGACAGCCATTGCGGATGAGTTCGGCGAAGAGATACCCTGCCTTCCTTATGTGGATAATCGCGCGGACCATATCGGCAAGGCTATCGTTAAATACATGGGTAAGAAAGCCCCCGCCGTGCTCCTGGCGCACCACGGGGTGTTTGCTTTTGGAGCCACGCCGCGCGCCGCGCTGAAAGCCGCTGTGATGGTCGAAGACGTTGCCAAGACGTGTCATCTTGCCCTGCTGCTGGGCAAGCCGAACCCCTTGCCGCTGCGTGAGATCAAGAAATGGTGGGATCGCTATCACACCACCTACGGCCAGCCCGGGAAGGGCAACGCAAAGTGAGATTGCTATATCTTGCTAGGCCAAACGAGGTGTTCTCATGAGCTTCCCGTTCTCTGCTTGCTCGCTCGCCCTGCTGGCCGTGGAACCACAGAGCGCCAGCCGCCTCATCTCTCTCCACTCGCCGGACATCGCCATCATTGCCATCTATTTTGCCATGGTGCTGGGCATCGGCTTCTATCTCCGCCGATTCACCAAGAGGGGCGAAGACTTTTTCCTCGCCGGCCGGGAAATGACCGCCTGGGTAGCGGGGCTCAGTTTTGTCTCCGCCAATCTCGGCGCGCTCGAGTTGATGGGGTGGGCCGCGTCCACTTATCAGTACGGCATCCTGGCCGCGCACTGGTATTGGATCGGGGCGATTCCCGCCATGCTCTTCCTGGGCATCGTCATGATGCCCTTCTATTACATCTCGAAGACCCACTCCGTTCCCGGCTTCTTGCAACTGCGTTATGGGGAATCCGCCCGGGCGCTGGCGGCCACCATGTTCACCTTCATGACCCTCTTCATGGCCGGCATCGACATGTACGCCATGGCGCTGGTGTTGAAGGTGGTGCTAGGCTGGGACATCCACTTCAGCATCTGGGTCTCGTCAATCACGGTGGCGGTCTATGTGGCCCTCGGGGGGCTGTTCGCCGCGATCTTTAACGAGGTCCTTCAGTTCTTCCTGATCTGGTTGGGCGCCT
>Ga0326728_10020878_pt1 | contig 12408 bp, 8 predicted proteins | sample MB3enrmetagenome_FD_207602 | JGI IMG/M metagenome (GOLD analysis project Ga0326728, IMG submission 207602) | Lab enriched peat soil microbial communities from McLean, Ithaca, NY, United States - MB31MN | ecosystem: Environmental > Terrestrial > Soil > Wetlands > Peat | place: USA: New York...
GGGGTTGGCGGCCGCGGTGGCGCTGGGCCGGCTCGTGCAGTCGCAGCTTTTCGGACTCAGCCCCTGGGACCCGGCCACGCTGGCTCTGGCAGCGGCGGGGCTTGCGGCTGTCGCCTGCGCCGCCGGCTACATTCCAGCCTGGCACGCCAGCAGAGTGGACGCGATGCAGGCCTTGCGGTACGAGTAGTTGATGGCGGCTGACCGGCACCATGCCCGAGCGAAATGCCGCGCTCCGTGCACGATACACTGTTAGCGATCCCGGCTGATCTGTTTATGCCCGGTCGCCTTCTATGCCTTTTCGGGTCCGCTCCGCCACCGAGTACAGACTCGTCTTCGTGCTTGTCCTCGCCGTCCAGCTACTGGCGATTTGGCTGCCTCCCTGGAACGCGCTGACCGATTATCCGATACATATCGTCCGCGCATACATCCTTGCGAATTACGATACTTCGCCCTATTTCCAGCAGCTATTCCAGAAGGCGATGATCCCGAATCCGAACATGGCCATCGACTATCTGGCCACGCCGCTCATCCCTCTGCTGGGCATGATCGTGGCTGGAAAGGTGTTTCTCAGTCTGATAGTGGTCGTCTTCGATGCCGGATGCCATTTCCTGGGCCGTGCCATTCAGGGTTCCCTCGTCTGGACCTCGCCCGTTTGCGCGCTGCTCGCCTTTCACGGCGCGTACCAGTACGGGTTTGCGAACTACTGTTTCTCGGTTGGCTGGATGATGCTCTGTCTGGCCTTCTGGCTCAGACGAAGGGATGCCTGGGACTTTTTCTCGCTGCTCGGGTTCGCGATTCTCATCACCGCGCTCTTCATCGCCCATCTAGCCGGGTTCGGAGCCGCGTTGTTCGCGATTGGCTTCTCCTGGCTATGCGAAATTGCCGAGCGGCGCAAACTGTCGAAGCGAATCCTGCTGGAGGCGGCCGTGTTCGTTCCCAGCGCGGCGATCTGGGTGTTGCTGCCCCACACGCACAGCGTGACGCTGCATCCGGGCCTCTTCGAGTTGTCCACGCTGCCCGAAAAGGCGGCGGCCGCGTTCACCTTGTTCCGGTCCGGCAACATGATCATCGACGTGCCCGTGCTACTCGTCGTCCTGGCGGTGATGCTGCTGGCACTGCGCTATCGCGGCGCGCACGAAAAAACCGGTCTCCGCGCCGGCCTGTCCCTGTGTGTCCTGTTTCTGATCGTTCCCAAGCGGTTCCTGGTGAATGCGTCGGGGGACGACGTGCGCCTCATCATCCCCGGTCTGCTCCTTTGTATGCTCTCTTTGCGGTTGCCGGGAACGAAGCTTGTCAGCGTTGTGGGGCTGCTCCTCGCCGCCTTGCTTTGCCTGCGGCTCGTTTATCAGGTTGAGATGTTCCGCCGGGCTTCGCGGGTCACCGAATCGGTTGTACAGCTTGTCGATCGTATCCCGTCTGGAGTCGAGTTCTGGATGTTCTGCGAAGAACGGCGTATGCTGCGACAGAGCCTGCACGCCGGGGACTACGGTCTGGCGCGGTCCGGCGCCATCGCGTCGAACTACTTTGCGATTCCTTCCTCCCAGCCCATCTGGTTTCGACAGCCCCTGCGCGGCGCCCCCGAATATAGCTCGCAACTGACTGACGATGTGGTTCGTCGCGGGATGGAGCGGCGCAGTTTTGCGGTGGTGTGTGGGTTTGAAGCGAGCCGGGACAGGCTGCTCGGCCGTTATGCGGAGCAGGTCGCGGCCTCCGGGCCCTGCTCTCTCTGGAAGGCCCGTTAGGAGTTTGTTGAAAAGCGCCCGGAACCGCTTGCTGGCGCGCGTCGCTCAGTTTTGTCGGCTCGTCATTGCCGGCAGTTTACCGAACCACGACCGCCAGGGAGTGGTACGGAACAGGCGCTTTTCAACAAGCTCCCAGGGGAGGCATAATTCTTCTTGACCTGTCTACAGCTTCAGGGTTGAAGCTCGAATCAGGACGATGCTGACCGTTTCCAGACTCGCCCACCTCTGTGGCCTGAGCCGCAGCACGGTGCTGTATTACGAATCCATCGGGTTGCTGAAGCCGGCCCGGCGCAGCGCGGGGAACTACCGCATGTACACAGAGAAGGATGCCGCCCGCCTGCGCCGCATCCGTTTGTGGCGCGACTCCGGCCTCACGCTCGAAGACATTCGTTCGATGCTCGATCAACCCGACAGCAACGCCGCCGCGATCCTGAAACGCCGCCTGGAAGCATTGAGCGCGGAGATCGACCGGCTGCGCGGTCACCAGCACGCGATTGCCGCCCTGCTGCAGCAATCGGGAGAATTCAGGAGAATCAGAGTGGTTACCAAAGACAAACTTGTTTCCATCATGCGCTCGGCCGGCCTCACCGAGGCCGACATGCACCGCTTCCACGCCGAGTTCGAGAAATCGGCGCCGCAGGAACACCAGGAGTTCCTCGAGTTCCTGCACATCCCCGCCGACGAAGTGAAGGCCATTCGCGAGGCCAGCCGCAAGGGCTGATACCCTGGTAGCGGGATACGCATCGCTTTCGAATCTCCCGCGCGCCGCCCGCCGCGCAAACCTGCATAAAAATGAGGAGTCACGTGACCGACGGGTTGCGAAACAGGCGCCGCACGGCGCTGATGGTGGCCGGCGTCGTCTGCCTGGTGGCGGCGATGGTGGCGCAGATGGCGCTGGCCATTCGACAGGAGTCCCTGACGTGGGACGAGGACGATCACATCTTCGCCGGCTACATGTCCTGGAAGCACGGCGATTTCGGACTGAACCCCGAGCACCCGCCACTGGTGAAACTGCTGGCGACGCTCCCCATCATGAACATGCCCCTGCACGTGCCGGCGCTGCAGAATCGCTTCTTCAAGACTGAGGCGTTTCTGGATGGCAAGGAGTTCCTGTCGAAAAACGACGCGGACACGATGCTGTTCCGCGTGCGCATGATGGCGGCGCTGATCACCGTGCTGATGGCGCTGCTGGTTTTCCAGGCGGGCCGGGAAATGTTCGGCATGGCGGCCGGCTTTATCGCGCTCGCGCTGGTGGCCTTCGATCCGAACCTGGTGGCGCACGGAGCGTTCGTCACCACCGACATGGCGCTCTCGTGTTTCCTGTTCGCGTCGGTGTACGCGTTCTATCGATACGTTAAGGCACCGTCGGTGTGGCGTCTGGTGTTGACCGGCCTGGCGGCCGGTTGTGCGCTCGGCTCGAAACACACAGGCATCTTTGTCTTTCCGATCCTGCTGGTGCTGGCGGTCTGCGAAGCTTTGCGGGAGCGCCGTTGGAAGGGGACGCTGCGGCTCGCCGGAGCGCTGGCGGCGATATCGCTGATCGCCATCCTGGTGCTGTGGTCGTTTTATGGGTTCCGCTACGCCGCGCGACCCGCCGGCATGTCCGTAAACCCGCCACTCGCTTTCTTCTCCGCGGGCCTGCGGCCGTTCGACGCCTGGGTCATCTCCACGTGCGCGCGCCGGCATCTGCTGCCGGAATCGTATCTGTACGGGCTGGTGGATGTCCGCAAGATGGTGGATTGGTACCCCAGCTACATCTTTGGCAAGGTTTATCCGCATGGGGTCTGGTTCTACTTCCCCGCGGCGTTCGCGATCAAATCGACCATTCCGCTTCTTGCACTTCTCGTGATGGCCGCCGTCGCGGTGGCGACGCGCCGGTTGCGGTGCTGGCGCGAGATTCTGTTTCTCGGCATTCCCCCGGCGATTCACTTCGCGGTGGCGACGTTTTCCACCATCAACATCGGCCTTCGTCACATCCTGCCTGTGTACGTCTTCCTCGCCGTTTTGCTGGCCGGCGCGGCGTGGAATTACGTTCTCAGAAATCTCCGCTGGGCCTGGCTGGTGGCCGCGTTGCTCATTTTCCAGGCGATCACCTGCCTGCGCAATTTCCCCGAGTATATCGCCTACGCCAATGAACTTTGGGGCGGCTCGTCGAACACGTATAAGTATTTGAGCGATTCGAATGCCGACTGGGCCCAGCAACTCAAGGCGACGAAGCAATACCTCGATTCACGCGGTGTGACCAATTGCTGGTTCGCGTACTTCGCTGAAGGGGTGGTGGACACGCATTATTACGGCATTCCCTGCAAGCCGCTCATCACCGCGGACACGATGTGGGTGAATGAGCCGATGGACATCCCGCCGGTGATCGATGGCCCGGTATTGATCAGCGCGGGCACGCTCTCGGGCTTCGAGTTCGGCTCGGACGCTCTCAACCCCTATCGGCAGTTCATGTGGATGCGGCCGACGGCGATGATCCAGAACGGCGTGCTGGTGTTCGACGGTCGCTTCCACGTAGCCCGCGCTTCCGCGCTGAGTCATGCGCAGAAGTCCTGGAATCTGATGCGTTCCGGCAGGTTCGTAGAAGCGCTGGCGGAAACGCAGACGGCGGCGGCGACTGATCCTACGTGTATCGAGGCGCAGGAGGCGCTGGGGGATTCTCTGTCCGCCCTGCGTCGGCCGGACGAGGCGCGGGCGGCATGGGAAAGTGCGCTCGCCCTGGCCGAGAAGCTGGAGCCGGGCGTGCGGGAGGGCAGGATTCGGGATCTGCAGCACAAGCTCCCAATTCGGTGACGTACACCTCATTTCCTTAATTTCCCTTGATTCTCCGGACGCCAAACTCCGTAAGTTGCTGATACTACGTGCCGATCTGCGGACGAGAAATTCGGAAATGAGGTGTACGTCACCGAATCAGGATGTGGCGGGCGATTTTTTCGGCTGCAGGCCCCACCTGGGAGGCATCGCCAAAGCCGAGCACCGACACCATCACGTAGTCATAATCGCCGCGAATCACGTGGAGTTGCGTGCCGATGTCCGGCATGTCCAGAAACACGGCGCGCTTGCCGATGCCTGGCGCTTCGCGCATGGTCGCGTCCGGGAACGTCGCCTGCAGGTTGCGGATCTCCGCCTCAACATCCAGCTTGTCCGTGGCGTGCTGCAGCAGGATGGTCACCTGCCCGCCGTTGCCATCGTACTGGCAGATCGATCCATTGCCGGCCTTCTGTTCTTTTCCGTTCGTGAGGGCGTGCCCGAGAGCTTCTTCGATTTCCGCTTTCGTGGCCGCACTGCAGGCCGTCACATAGCGCAGCGGGACCGCCGCGGGAATGGTCGACGGAGAATGGCTGGCGAGCAGCAACATTAGTGAAAGCGATGCAAGCATGTTGCATCCAATAAACCGTCCGGCAGGGCATGGGACAAGGCGCTCCGGAGTACCAGGGGGTCCGGTACTCCACCCCTACTTCTGCACTGGCTCGAACGTCCCCACGCGCACCACGCTGATGTTCATGGGCTTGTCCATATTCGGCAGGGTCAGTTCGCCGGTCACCTCTTCATACAGCGTTGCGTACTCGATTTGCTTTGTCGCCAACGAGACCCAGATCTGTCCCCAGTAATCGCTGCGGCCCACCAGACCAACGCCGGCGGTCTTCGCGTCGAGCGTGTTGAAGAGCGCGCGATAGTCGATGAGCGCACATTTCTCGCCGTTGCGTTCGGAGGAGCCGCTGAGGATTAGCTGAAGGTCGTGGTGATGGAATGTGCCCGCTCCGCCCAGCGACACGTCGGCCGTGTCCGGGACGTGATACGGCGTGTTCAGCTTCAGGCGATCGAGATCGGCGGCGAAGCCCTCGATCATGTGCGTATCCCAGACCAGATTGCGCTGCTGCATTGCGGCCGGCGGAAAGCCGTGGAAAAAGTCGGGGCCGGTCACGTTTGCGGCTTCGGCCCGCGGGTAGCTGAAGCCATCCATGAACTCCTGTTTCTGCGGCGCGCTGAAATCGCCGGACCAGCCGTTTGCGGTGGCCTCGGTAACATCGCTCCAGCGGACCATGTCGCCGGGCAACCCGCGCGTGTACAGCGCGGAGTATCGCTGCCGGTTCATCAGGTGGCCCTTGATGTCCTGGTTGAAATAGTCGCAGGTGAAGCGCCAGGTGCGAGGCGCGGTTTGTCCGAAAGCGCCCGTCATCAGGAGCGCGCCGGCGATCACGAGTGTTCTCATGTCTGCAGTATGCCTCGCGCCGATCCTGGTGAAACCGGAATTCGGATGAAGCGTTTATAAAGAAGGATGAAGGGCGGAAATATCACTGTACAATGGGACTGAAATTGACAGTCAGCATTGCCGCAGGCCGATCCGCCCGGTGAAAGAGTGTGTTCGATTACGCTCACACCTGCTCTGACACCCTTCACCTGGAGGATGAATGCGCTCCTCAATAGTCCGCGGGCTCGCCTTCGAATTTCTGCTTCTGTTCCCGTCGGCCTCCCTGTGGGCTCAGGGCAGCCCGATTCCGACGGTGATCTCCGGTGCGTCCCGCACGGCCCCGCAGTCGCAGATCCTGGTTAAGTTCCGCTCGCCGTTTGCCGAAACCATGGAGGCCGCACTGCCCGGTTCCATGACGATTAATGCCACCGGCGCCGCGCCGGAAGCGCAGGCATTCATGGCTCGCTATCACCTGAGCACGCTGTCGCCGCTGTATCGGGATCTGGTGGGCGCGAAACTGCAGCAGCACGTTTCCGCCGAACAGCTCGCCGAAGAAGTCCGTGAGAAATATCCGTCACGCGCCCGCCGGCTGCGCGCCCCTTTTCAGCCGCCCGACATTTCGCGCACGTGGGTTCTGAAGCCCGACGGTTCCGCGGACCTCGCGTCCACGCTGGCCGCTTTGAAAACCGACCCGAACATCGAGTACGCCGAAGAAGACGGGACGGCCAGCATCGTCCTCACGCCGAACGACCCCTATTACAGCAGCTCCGGCACCTGGGGCCAGCCTTACTACGATCTTTGGGGCATTCATAAGATCAACGCCTCCAGCGCCTGGGATACCAGCACCGGCAGCGGTGTCGTAGTGGCCGTGGTGGACACCGGGATCGATGCCACGCATCCGGACATCGCCGCGAACGTGCCCCCCGGCCTCGGCTGGAATTACATAGCGGACTCCAACGACCCAGCCGACGACAACGGCCACGGAACGCACGTCTCCGGCACCATTGCGGCGGTGGGCAACAACGGCATCGGCGTGATCGGTGTGGCGTGGAATGCGAAGCTGATGGCGGTGAAGGGGATCGCCAGCTCCGGCTCTGGCCCGGACTCGACCCTCGCGCTCTGTCTCGAATACGCGGCTCACAATGGCGCCGATGTGATCAACAATTCATGGGGCGGAGAATACTCGCAGACCATCGCCGACGCCATCGACTACGCCTATAATCTGGGCGCGGTCATCGTTGTGGCCGCGGGAAACTCCTCTTCCGACGTCGGCAGTTTCTATCCCGCCAACCTCTGGGACGTTATCACGGTTGCGGCAAGCGATCCCGACGATAGCCAGGCGTTTTTCTCGAACTTCGGACAAAAGATCGACGTCGCCGCGCCCGGCCTGGATATTCTTTCCCTGCAGGCTTCCGGCACCGCTCTGGGAGAAGTGGTGACCCCTGGGTACATGAGGCTCAGCGGGACCAGCATGGCGGCGCCCCACGTCTCCGGCCTCGCTGCACTAATCCTCTCCGAGCATCCCGACTACTCGAACGAAGACGTCCGCCAGGTGATACGCACTTCCGCGACCCCGCTGGGAACTGCCGCAGCGCCGGGTGCGGACAACTTCGATCCCGACTTCGGCTATGGCCGCATCGATTGCACAAAGGCGATGGCCGTAAGCTCCGTGCTGCAGGCGAAGATCAGCAGTCCGGCGAACGGAAGCGCGTACGCGGCTTCGGTCACCGTGACCGGCGTGGCGCAAGGCGCAGGCCTTGCCTCCTGGGTTCTGGAATATGCCCTCTCCACGAATACGTCTTCCTGGACGACGATGGCCAGCGGAACCGCGCCGGTCTCGGGCACGCTCGGGACCTTCGACGCCGGGAAGTTTGCCAACGGAACCTACGTCATTCGGCTGACCGCGTTCAACGCGGCGGGGAACGCTTTCACGGACCGAACCGGCGTCCTCGTGGAAACCGCGGTCATGACGAATCCCATTGTGGGCCTGGGCCTGACCTCGGCAACAACGTTCAAGCCCGGAGCCGTTGTCCCCATCGTCGGCACCGTCGCGGGCGAAGGTTTCGAGAGCTACAAAGTCGAATGGTCCGGGCAGCTTCGATTTGAGATGTGGCGGACCACCGGTATCACTCTGGCCGGGCAGGGTCTGTCGCCCGTCAACGGCGCCACCCTGGCGCAGTGGGACACATCCTCCCTGACCGAGGCCGGCTATTATTCCATTCGGCTCACCGAAATCAGCACATATTTCACGAACGTCATCACTACAACGGTCTATCTTGAGCCGGACCTGTATTCGACGGAGTGGCCGAAATTCCTGAATACGACCACCGGATTTGGCCTCCTGCCCGCGGCGAACTCCGATGGCTCGTCACGGCTTCTTGTGCCCAGCCCGAGCGGCCTGTGGACGATGCCGCTCAGCGGCAATCCTCAACAACAGAACGGATGCTGTGCAACCAGCAACGGAATCGCCGTAGCCAACATCGACGGAGCCTCCGGCGACGAAGGGATCATAGGGACGCCGAGGGAGTTGGATGTCGTTCGCGAGGACGGGACGTTCAAAGTCTTCACGCCCGCTCCGGTGGAGAACATGACGTCCTATCCCACTGAGGTTGCGGACCTCAACGGGGATTCGCAACTCGAAGCGTTCGCCGTGGGGGTCAACCCGATCAACCGGGCCGTCTACCTGTACGGCTGGCGCTCGGACGGCACTCCGCTGGGCGGCAACTTCCCGCTTCAGGTCAGCGATCAGGCAAATCAGTCCACCGGCGCCTACATGGTCCGATTCCTCACCGCGGACATTCGTGGCGACGGCAGGAATGAACTGGTGGTGCCCGACGATGTCACCAACAACAGTTGGACCCTGCGGCTTTTCGCGGCCGACGGCACGCCGCAGACCTGGGCGGCTCCGGTTTTCAGCGGCGCGCCCGCGGCATTGGCGGCCGCCGATCTCGACAACAATGGCCAGATCGAGGTCATTGCCGTCTCGATGGACGTCATTAACGGCCAGGTCACTCTCCACGTGCTCCAGCCCGACGGTTCGGAACGGGCGGGTTGGCCGGTACAGGTCCCATATTATGGCGCGACGAACGCGGCGCTGGCGGTTGGCGATCTCAATCGCGATGGTCAGAAGGAAATCGTCTGCTCGATTGAGGCGGAGCTAAACGTATTTACGAGTTCCGGCGCTTCTCTGTCCGCCGCCTGGCCACTCACCACTCAGTTCATCGGCGTTTTCGGGCCGGTGCTGATTGCCGACATTGACGGCGACGGCTATCCCGAGATTCTGACGAGTTCGATCGCGTTGGAGCCGAATCCATCGACGTTTATCTTCGATTTCCAGCTCATTGCCATTCGACACGACGGAACCATTGCCAGGACCTGGCAGCTTAACGGCATGAACGGGTACGATCTGCTTGGACAGCCGACCCCGGCAATCGGCGATTTCGACAATTCCGGGCTGACGGAAATCGCCGCCCAGTATTTCGTCGTGGGCCAAGTGCCGGCAGTCGCTAATCAGACCGGTGGCGTGGTCACTCTTCTGCAAACCGGCGCGCCTTACAACTCCGCGGTCAACGACTGGCCGATGGCGTTTCACGATGCGCGCAACAGCGCCGTGCTCTCCGCGGGAGCGCCGGCCTGCACATACGGCGTGGCGCCCTGGCCGCTCAAACTCGCCGGCCCGGCAGCAGCCGGCTCCATCAATGTGCAGGCCACCAGCGCGACGTGTCAGTGGAACGCGACTTCCGACTCTTCCTGGCTGACCCTGACCTCGGCGGCTACGAACGGCTCCAGCGGTTCGGGTACGGTGAGCTACTCGGCGGCGGCAAACCATACCTCCGCCGCCCGCACCGCTCACGTCGCCATCGGTTCACAGACTTTCCTGGTCACGCAGGCGGTGGACACGCTTCCGCGGTACACGCTCACCGTGCTGGTGGAACCGGCGGGCGCGGGCACGGCGGGCCCCGGCGGATCCTATGAATCGGGCACAAATGTGTGCCTCGCCGAAACGGCCGGCAAAGGCTGGACCTTCGCCGCATGGAGCGGGGCGCCGGCGCTGACCGGCTCGTGCTTCAACATCACCGCGAACACCACGGTCACGGCGAACTTCACCACCTCCGGGTGCACGTATGCACTCGACTCGACGAGCGCGCAATTCGGCCCGGCCGGCGGAAAAGGAAAGATCGGCGTAACCGCCAACAACTCGGCGTGTCAGTGGGACGTTTCCAGCGACGCGCCGTGGGTTATCGTCAGCTCGGCCACATCGTCCACCGGCAACGGCAGCGTGCAGTACACCGTCTCCGCCAACACCACCAGGTCCAATCGCACCGCTCACCTCAATGTTGCGGGCGAGAGTTTCACAATCACCCAGCGCAGCCCCATCAGGTAGGTGCGAGTTCGTTGGGCTCGCCTTGGCACGGCGCGCCCCGGCGGTTGTACACTCAGACTTAACCTTCACATCGGGACACCCCGCTTACCGGCGTCGGCGTCCCATACCAACCGAGGCTTCATGAACAGCAACGTTCGCTACATTCTCGACGAAGATCATATCCCGAAGTTCTGGTACAACATTGTCGCCGACCTGCCCGCGCCCCCGCCGCCGGCGCTGCATCCGGGCACGCTCCAGCCGCTTGGCCCGGAGGATCTGGCGCCCCTGTTCCCCATGTCGCTCATTCTCCAGGAGGTCACTACCGAGCGTCACGTGGAGATTCCGACGCCCGTGCGCGATGTTTATCGGCAGTGGCGGCCCAGCCCGCTGCACCGTGCGCGCCGTCTGGAGCAGGCGCTGGACACGCCCGCGAAGATCTACTACAAATACGAAGGCGTCAGCCCGGCGGGCAGCCACAAACCGAATACGGCGGTTGCGCAGGCCTTCTATAACAAGGAAGCGGGCATCTGGCGCATCGCCACGGAAACCGGAGCGGGGCAGTGGGGTTCGTCGCTCGCGTTCGCGGGCGCGCTGTTTGGTATCCACGTTGACGTGTTTATGGTGCGCTGCTCTTACGAGCAGAAGCCGTACCGCCGCGCGCTGATGGAGCTCTACGGCGCGCGTTGCGTCGCATCGCCGTCCCCTGAAACCGAAGCGGGCCGGGCGATTCTGGCGAAGCATCCCGATCATCCGGGCAGCCTGGGCATCGCGATTTCCGAAGCCGTGGAAGTGGCCGCGAAGCGCGACGACACGAATTACTCCCTGGGCTCGGTGCTGAACCACGTCCTGCTGCATCAGACCGTGATCGGCCAGGAAGCGATGAGGCAGTTCGAGCTGGCGGGCGATTATCCGGACATCATCATCGGCTGCGCCGGCGGAGGCTCGAACTTCGCGGGCATCAGCTTCCCGTTCCTGGGGGCGCAACTGCGCGGGGGACAGCGGGCGCGCATCATCGCCGTGGAACCGGCCGCCTGTCCGAGTCTCACGCGCGGCGATTATGCCTACGATTTCGGCGACACCGCGCATCTCACGCCGCTGGTGAAGATGCACACGCTGGGGTCCTCGTTCACGCCGCCCGGATTCCACGCCGGCGGTCTGCGCTACCACGGCATGGCGCCGCTGGTGAGCCACCTGAAGAATCTGGGTCTCATCGAAGCTCGCGCGGTGACGCAACTGCGTTGCTTCGAGGCTGGCGTCCAGTTCGCCCGCACCGAGGGCATCGTGCCCGCGCCGGAATCCACCCATGCCATCACCGTGGCCATTGAGGAGGCGGTGCGCGCGCGCGAAGAAGGGCGCAGCCGGACCATCCTGTTCAACCTCTCCGGCCACGGCCATTTCGACATGCAGGCGTTCATGGATTACTTCGCGGGCAAGCTGGAAGATCAGCATTACGACGAGGCCGACCTCGCCGAAGCGCTCGCCGCGCTGCCCGCTGTTCCGGCGTGAGGTAACACAGACTTCAGTCTGTGAGCATAAAATACATACGTGGACAAGCGGCTGCTGATTCCCGTGCTCATCGGCGTGGCCGTGGTGGCCATCGCCGTGGGTTTTATCCTCACCGGCACGCGCGGCGCGCATCTGTCGCTGGAGTGGAAGCTGGTGAAGCCGCGGCTCGGCTCGCTCGACGAGAACAGCTCGGTGGCGGTGGTGGATTTCCGCATCGCCAATCCATCGGACGTGCGCTTCGTTGTGGGCGACGTTGCCGCCACCCTGACCAAAGCCAACGGCGAAACGGTGGACGGCCAGCTCATCGCCCGCTCGGATGTGCCCCAGGTGCTGGCGTTCAACCGGTTCCTGGGCAATCAGTACAACCCGGTGCTGATCATCCGCGACGAGATCAAGCCCCACGACATGTTCGACCGCATGGTGGCCGTGCGCTTCGAGGTCCCGCTGGCGGATCTGCAGAAATCGAAGAAAATGACCCTGACCCTGCGCGAGATAGACGGGCTGGAATCGAGCACCGACGTGGCGTTGAAATGACGCGGTTCACGACTTCAGATCGCGGCGAATATCCTTGAGCAGGCGGAAAAGATGGTGAGGGTCGCTGGGTG
>Ga0326728_10020879_pt1 | contig 12407 bp, 9 predicted proteins | sample MB3enrmetagenome_FD_207602 | JGI IMG/M metagenome (GOLD analysis project Ga0326728, IMG submission 207602) | Lab enriched peat soil microbial communities from McLean, Ithaca, NY, United States - MB31MN | ecosystem: Environmental > Terrestrial > Soil > Wetlands > Peat | place: USA: New York...
TTCTTTTCTTTTCTCCAGAAGTGACGCCATATGGTCAAACGCCTCCGCCAGACGACCCAGTTCATCAGCAGTATGAGGCAGGTCGGTCCGGGCGCCCAATTCACCTTCGCCCAAACGCTTTGCGGCCATTACCAGCCGTTTGATCGGAGCGGTCATCATTGAGTTTCCAAAAACCCAGGTCAGGAAAAAAGCAATAAGGCCAACGGCGCCAAGGATCAGGAGGTTGCCCAGTGTCTTGATGGCCGCTTTAAGGATTATCAGGTGTTTCGGAACACCCACGATCATATAAAGATAAGGAACCGCCTCTCCGTTGAGTGACAACTGTTTGAAAGCATAGATTCGTTTCTTACCCTCTGCGTCTGCTGCCTCGACAATTCCCCTCCCGGATTTTCCAGAGATGAATCGATACAAATCATCGGCGATGGGACTGCCCGGGCCGATTTCATCATGATCAGGATAGCCGAACAAACGCACACCTCTATGATCGGTGACCGTTACGATGCCGTCTTCGGGTAAACTCATCCCGGACAGAAACCCGGCATACACGTCCGAACTAAAGTCCGCAATGAGGACTGCTGCGAGGTTTCCGTTCGAATCCAGGACAGGATAGCAAAACTCTATCGACGGAACCTGACTGATCCTCCCCAATATGGATTCCCCAACCGAAAAGTCCAACGTCCTGACCGCATCCCTGAAGTCCTTGCGATCCGACACATCGACGCTGCCTGGCTCAAAATCGGAGGAACCGGCAAAGACTCTTCCGTTTGCTGTCGCCGCACCGATAAAGGAGTAGAAAGGATTCTCGAGACTTACTTCGCGAAAGAAGGTGTTGCATGCATCGGCATCCAAGCTTTGCACCGCGGGGAACCGGGCGAGAGTGCCGAGGAGATGCTTCGTCCCGTTGGCAATTCTCTCCTGTTGGGCTGCCATACTTTCTACGAGAAAAGATATCTCCTTTTTCGCCATGGCGATCGATTCACTGCCTTGTTTCATTCCTACCAAAACCACTGCTGCGCCTGCGGAGACGAAAATAAAAATCACCAGCAAAAGCAGCTTTTTCCTGATCTGCAATGAGGCCAATGTTCCTGGTCGCTGCGGCACGGTAATTCCTTCTTCTCACCGGTATAAAACGAGGATATTTTGTGGGTGATCGCTCAGACAATAATTCGGCTGATTCTTTTCATTACTCAATCACTATTTTCAAATGGTTATCGGCGGAGGCAGGTTATTTTATGAGAATCCGCACGGGAGAAGTTTAGAGAAGTGAGAGTAGGCGAGAGGTTATAATTGTTTCCTCTTCATGTCAGTGGTCGACCAAAGTAGTTCCAGCCAATTTATGCAAGTAAGTAGCAGGCCGGCAACTGCTGACATTCGCATCAGTAACACATGTCCCATCGGGACACCCTTGAGGTCATGAAAAGTTTCATTCTACTCGCGGTTTCGCGCGCGCGAACTTTTCGAACAAACTTTTCCAACCAGGTCAATACTCGGCAGGCAACCCGGCCAGTTGCTCCAGCGTAAATACCGGACCATCCTTGCAAACGTATTCGGTCCCTATGTTGCAGCGCCCGCAGATGCCTATCCCGCATTTCATTCGCATCTCGAGGCTCGAAATGATCCGCTCGGGCGGGAATCCCAACTCGGTGAGAACGGGCAGGGTGAACTTAATCATGATTGGCGGTCCGCAAATGATCGCGTAGGCGTTTTCCGCACTTGGCGCCTTTTGCTTTGTAACTGTCGGAACGAACCCCACATTGTACTTCCAGTTTGGGTCGTTAGTGCCGTCAACCGTTATATGCATGTTAATGTCGGAACGCTTTTCCCATTCGGCGAGTTCGTCCTTGTAGAGGAGCAGGCCCGGAGATCGGGCGCCGTAAACAACGTCGATATTTCCAAATTTCGAGCGGTTCTTCGGATCGATCATATAAACTATTGAAGAACGAAGGGTTGTGAATGCAAAGCCGCCGCCGATTATCACCACGTTGCTGCCCCGCAGCAGGTCCCACGGATAGCTGTTTCCCATGGGACCTCGCACACCCATTATTTCTCCGGCCTCCATATTGTGCAGGTAGGTGGTTACTTTTCCAACCTTGTTCACGGTGAATTTGACAAAGCCTTTTTCGGTCGGAGAAGATGCTATCCCGATCGGGATTTCCCCAAGGCCGGCGATCGACAGCATTCCGAACTGGCCTGCAATATATTCGAACTTTCTCTCGTCTTCCGCATTGATAAAGACCAGAGTAAATGTCTTTAAGTTGCGATCTTCCGTCTCAGTTATAACGGAATCGATTCGCACAGGGTATGGCAGGTAAGGGTTGTCCACCTTTTTCCCTCCAATGGCAGAGATGCTTTAGATCGAACACGAACAGTCCGGTGAGGCCATTTTCTGTCCGACCTGCCTGATATCGATGTTTACGGGACATGCCTGCACACACCGGCCGCAACCCACGCAGGCCGGACCGCTGTTGTACTTGTCCTGGTAATATTTGAGCTTGTGCATGAAACGCTGGCGTACCCTTTGTATTTTGTTGCTGCGGGGATTGTGCCCTGAACCGTGAAGCGTGAACAGGGGGAACATGCAGGAATCCCAAAGCCGCAGACGGTCGCCTTTATCTGCGCAGACTTCGTCCTGGATATCGAAACACCAGCAGGTGGGGCACACGAACGTGCAAGCGCCGCAGTTCAGACATGCGAACTGCACTTCCTCCCACGCGGGCGAGTTGTAAAGCTCGAGCATCTCTTTTTTCGCGATGGCGGCCGGATCGAAAGCAGTTCCAATACGCTGCTCCGCTGCCTGTTGCCTCTCGGCAAGTGGTAAATGGTCGCCGGCCGGTGATGAGCAGCCGGAGGTAATTTCAAGGACTTTTGTGCCTTTTTCGGTCAGCGCCCTGGCCGCGTAACCCTCGCCGATGTTCACCAGCAGCACGTCGAGTCCCGCTGTATCGAAGGGACCGGTTCCCATCGAGGTGCAAAAACAGGTCGAACAGGGCGATTCGCAGGCAAGGCCGATCATGGTAGTTGTCTCGCGCCTTTGAACCCACCAGGGGTCCTTGATGCTTTCTGTATTGAAATTGGCGTCATCGAGTTCAAAAGCCTTTGCGTCGCACGGCCGTATTCCCAGAATGACTCGCGGCGAGAAATCCTTTTGTGCCTCTTTGAGGATACCCGCGTTCGGGTCCTCCCTGGCCAGGCTGTATTCAAACATTCGTTCAGCCTGGGGATGAAAAAGTCCTTTAGGTGACAGAAGTGTATTGCTGAAGCCCAGGTCAGCCTGCTCCACGTTTTGGAGCAGCGCGAACTCGTGAAAGCGGCCCTTTTTAACTGGTGCGAACACCCGGTAGCGGTCCATCAGTTGCTTGATAGCCCCCGGGAAGTTCTCTTTCGAGATGCGGATATCTGGCATTGAGTGTTCCTTCTCCATTCTGGTCAAGACCGGCGATTCATGTCCGCCGGGCCTATCCGAGAAAAGGCTCCGGATCGTCGGGCCGGAAGGCGTCAAGCGGAGGCCGTTCGTCCTGGACGACTCCCGCTTCGTAGCCATAGAGTTCTTTTACTTCTTTTTCGAGTTTTCTAGTGAACAGGCGCACTCTTATCCCAACCGGACATGCTCTTTCGCACGATCCGCAGTCGGTGCAGCGCCCGGCCACATGGAACGCCCTGAGGAAATGAAAAGTGCGGGTGTCCGTCGGATCCGTGGTCTTTCCAACCCATTGCGGCTTCGATTCATCCACGAAACATGTGGGACAGTAGCAAGCTGGGCAGGCGTTGCGGCATGCATAGCAGCGGATGCAGGGTTGGATAAGCTCGTCGAAAAAGAGGCGTTTTTGTTCAGGCGGCAAGGCTTCGATTTTCCTGATCTCCTCATAACGGTCGATCTGCTGCTCTTCCACAGGTTCCCCCAGCAGTTCGTCGCAGAGAACCGGGTTTTTATGGGTACACACGGCGCAGTTTTCCTCGAGAAACTCCGTTCGTTCGAAGCTCTGCTCGAAATCGCGGCCCAATACCCGCAGCTTTTCGCCCGTCTCCTCGACCTCGATGATTTCCCTGCCGTTCAGATTGTCGGCTATTTTGCGTTTATCCGTCATCCCCCGGCATGGAATCCCAAGGATATAGAGCTGCTCTCGCTTGATCTGGTTTTCGAGCAAATGAATCACTATGCTTCGCGAGTCGCATCCCTTGGCCGTGATGGCCACGCTGCCGGTCCTCTTGGGAAGATAATTCGCCAGGTTCATTGCGCAATTTCCGTCCCAGATAAGCAGGTCGGCCTGTTCGACAGTCCTGGCCAGGAACGGCTCGTTCATGAAAGGGATCGTCCCTTTGCGAAATCCGATCACCGCCTCTACCCGCTTTTCCGATAAGAGCCGTTTGGCAGCCTCTCGGATACTTTCGGTGTATGACTGTTGCATCTATGCCACCTCAGCTTGCTTTTTGACAAAGTGCTGCGCCGGCCCGGCCGCTTTTACCGATTCGACCACATGGCTGGCCGTTTCTGCGAACTTGGTTCCCTCTGCGGACGAAATCCAGGAGAAATGCAGGCGCCCGGGCTCCACGATGCCCGTGTATTCGAGCTGGCTTTTTAGAAGAGCGAATTTGCGCCTTGCGTAAAAATTGCCTTCGATGTAGTGGCAGTCTCCCGGATGGCACCCGGAAACCCACACCCCGTCAACCCCGTGCCTGAAAGCGGCCAGGATGAACTTCGGGTTAATTCGACCCGAACAGGGCACGCGGATGACCCTTATGTTTGGCGGATATTGGAATCTACTCACTCCAGCCAGGTCTGCCGCGCCATAAGAGCACCAGTTGCACAAAAAGGCGATTATTCTCGGTTCCCAGTCGGACATATCGCTTTCTCCTGTCCGGTTCGAAAGGTCTTGCAAGGTGGGCAAAACGTTTTTGTTCCCACCGCCGGTCTCCGTCTACAGGCTTTCGATAACGCTGAAAATCTGGGCGTCGTCAAAGCCGCGAAGCCCTATAGCCCCGGAGCGGCAGGACGCAACACACAAGCCGCATCCTTTGCAGAGCGCCGGGTTTATTTCCGCCTTTGCCGTCTTCTCATTGAAACCGGGGGCGGAGTAAGGACATATGTTCACGCAGGTGCCGCAGGCGCTGCAGTCGATTGGAGACGTATAGGCGACCGTCCCGGCGAAATGAATGCTTTGCTTTGTCAGAATGGTTATCGCCCTGGACGCGGCGGCCTGGGCCTGGGCTATGCTCTCGTCTATCGGTTTCGGATAGTGCGCAAGCCCGCACAGGAAGACGCCGTCAGTAGCAAAATCTACAGGGCGAAGCTTTGCATGTGCTTCCAGGAAAAAGCCGTCCTCGTTTACCGGGACCTTGAAGAACTGCCCCAGCTCTTCCGTCTCGTTGGGCAGAATCGCGGCGGAAAGCACTATCAAGTCCGGCGTGAGAGTTATCGGCCTCCTGAGTATGCGATCGGTCAGCGTCACGTTGAACTTGCCGTCGACTGAAGCGATTACGGGTTTGTTTTCGACTGCAAACCGAATGAAAATAACACCTGCTTTTCGTGCTTCGAGATAAAGTTCCTCGCGCTCTCCATAGGCCTTCATTTCGCGGAAGAGCACGTAGATGTCCGCATCCGGATTGGCCTTTTTTAACTGCAGCGCGCTCTTCAGGGAGTGCGTGCAGCATACCTTGCTGCAGTACGGCCGCTCGGGCTCCCGCGATCCCACGCACTGAATGAAGACAGCCGAGTCGAGTTTCTTCAGGCTTGCATCGTCCTTCATGAACAATCGGTCGAGTTCCAGCTGTGTAACGATCCTTCGGTCAGTGCCGTAACCATATTCGGCAGGTGTGAATTCCTTGCCGCCCGTTGCGATCACCGCCACTCCATGTTCGATGGTCTGGGATTGCGAGCCGCTTTTGACCGTGGTCTTGAAGTTGCCGACGAACCCTTCCACGTTTGCCAGCGAGGTGGACAGATGCACGGTGATGTTCGGGTGCTTGATGACCGAATCGGCCAGGCTCCTGACAAAGCTCTGAATTTCTTCGTCGCGCCACGTTTTGAAGACGTTGAGCGCCTGGCCTCCGAGTTCACTCGTCCTTTCGACAAGATGCACGGGATAGCCTTGATCGGCAATTGCTTTAGCGGCGCTCATGCCGGCGACTCCTCCACCGATTACCAGCGCTTTCTGGGTGACGTTCAATTCCGGTTCCTGCAGGGGTTCAAGCAGGGCGACCTTGGATACCGCCATCCTGACCAGGTCTTTAGCCTTTGCGGTTGCCTGCTCGTGCAAGGCGCTGTGCACCCAGGAATCATGGTTGCGAATGTTTGCCATCTCGAACAGGTATTTATTTAAACCGGCTTCCGCCATAGTCTCCTGGAAAAGAGGCTCGTGGGTGCGTGGCGTGCATGCTGCAACAACTATCCGGTTGAGGCCGTGCTCCTTTATCAGGTCGCGCATCGAGGTCTGGGTATCCTGGGAACACGTATAAAGATTATCGCTTACATATTCGACGTAGGGAAGCGACTTTGCATAGTCGCAAACAGCCTCGACATCCACTACCCCGGCGATATTGATGCCGCACTTGCAAACGAACACGCCGATCCTCGGGCGCTCGCCAATGACGTTTACCTGGGGCGGGACCACCTTCTCCTTCACCATGCTTCCGCGCCCACGCGCAAGCAGACCACCGGCGGCAGCGGCAGCGGCGCTAGCCTCCGTTACGGACTGTGGAATGTCCTTGGGCGCCTGGAAGACCCCGCAGACAAATACTCCAGGTTTGCTTGTCGCGACCGGACTAAATGATGAGCTTTCGCTGAAGCCGTTGTCGTTGAGCTTGACATCGAGCCGCTCTGCAAGCTCCCTGATCGATGCTGAAGATTCCAGCCCAACCGAAAGCACCACCATGTCGAACCGTTCGCTTAAGCTGGAACCATCTTCACTTGTGTAATTTATTTGCACGTCATCCGACCCCGGCACCGGGTCGATTTTATGCACTCGAGACCGGATAAACCTGACGCCCTGCTGGTCACGCGCACGGTTGTAATATCTTTCGAAGTCCTTGCGGTGTGTGCGCATATCCATGAAGAAAATGGCCGTATCGAGGTTTCCTCCCGAATGTTCCTTGGCGATTACCGCTTCCTTGATGGCGTGCATGCAGCAGACAGCCGAACAGTACTTATGATCGCAGTGGTTGATGTCCCTGGAACCCACGCACTGGAGCCACGCGATCCTGGAGGGGGTCTTGTGGTCCGAAGGCCGTGCAAGATGTCCCTGGGTGGGGCCTGAAGCCGAAAGAATGCGCTCGAACTCCATCGAGGTCACCACGTTCGGCAGGTTCGCATAGGAATAGATATCGAAATTGACAGGATTGAAAGGTTGGAAGCCGGGAGCGGCAATTATGGCCCCTACCTGTACGTCCACTGATTTGGGTTGGTCCTCGTGATTGACGGCATTTGCGAGGCAGGCTTTGACACACTGGTAGCACTCGCAACACACGCCGCAACTGAGACAGCGCTCCGCTTCAGCCTTCACCTGCTCTTCGCTGAACCCTAACTGGACTTCATTGAAATTGCGCGTGCGGATTTCGGGAGCCAGAACGGGCATACGCGCGCGGGGAATTCTGTCATAACCTTCAGTCGAGACTTCTTTGACGGCCTCCCATTCCTTTTCGCGTCCTGCGCTCAGGTCTTCCCCTCGGATATAGCGGCCAATCGAAATCGCCGCCTGCTTGCCTTCCGCAATTGCTTCAATTACCGTGGCGGGGCCTCTCTTGGCGTCGCCCCCCGCAAAAATATCAGGATCGTGGGTTTGCAGGGTGAGCGGGTCTACTGCCATAGTGCCCCAGCCGGTAAGCTGGCAGGCGCACTCTTCAGTAAGGCACGCCCAGTCGGATTCCTGGCCGATAGCCGGAACTACCGCGTCCACTTCAATGATGAACTCGGACCCCTTGACAGTCACCGGCCGCCTTCGCCCGCTTGCGTCCGGTTCTCCGAGTTCCATCCTCACGCATTCAACCGCCTTGACCCGCCCGTTCTCTCCGATGACTCGCGTGGGGTTGGTGAGGGTCATGATCTCGATGCCTTCTTCACGGCATTCGTGGATCTCCTCCTCGTTGGCGGGCATTTCCTTCTCGCTTCGACGGTAGATGATAAAAGGCCTGCCGGAGCCGTTTCGAAGGGCGGATCGGACGGTGTCCATGGCGACGTTTCCACCGCCGATAACGGCGACGCGATCACCCAGAGGGACTTTCTTGCCCAGATTTATGTCTCTTAAATACTGAACGCCGGGGACAACCCCTTCGAGATCCTCGCCCGGGATGCCGAGCGCCTTGCATTCCTGGGCGCCTATGCCCATGAAGAAAGCCTTATATCCCTGGGCCCTCAATTGAGCGACCGTAAAATCTTTGCCGATCTCCACCTCGGTTTTGAATTCCACGCCCATATCCCGAATTACCTGGATTTCAGCTTCGATCACGTTTTTGGGGAGCCGGTAGGAAGGAATACCAACTGTCAGCATGCCTCCGAGCACCGGCAGTTTTTCGAAAACCGTTACCTGGTAACCTTCGATTGCCAGGTAATAGGCGCACGATAAGCCCGCAGGACCGGACCCGATGACGGCGACCTTCTCGTCGCGTTTCTCTTTTATCTGCGGGACGAACCTGGTTTCGGAGTCCAAATCCAGGTCGGCCAGGAAACGCTTGATCGAAACGATTGCCACCGGCTCGTCAAATTTGCCCCGCATGCAGTCACCCTCGCAGGGGTGATGGCAGACGCGGCCGCATATCGCGGGCAGTGGGTTTTCTTCCTTGATGAGCTTGAGCGCCTCCTGGTATCTGCCCTGGGCAGTCAAAGCTACATATCCCTGGACCGAGATGTGGGCAGGGCAGGTCGCCTTGCAAGGGGAAGTCCCGCGCTTTTCAATGGAGAAGGCTCCCGGGACTGCCTGAGCGTACCTGCGAAATATGGCCCTGCGGTCGCTCATCCACATGTCGTATTCGCTCTTGCGCACGACCGGGCATACGCTCGCGCATTCGCCGCAGCCGGTGCATTTCGAAGCGTCTATATACCGGGGGCTTTGAAGCAGCTTTACAGTGAAATTCCCTGGCTCACCGATTACTTCCTGGACCTCGGAAAGGGTCAGAAGTTCTATATTGAGATGCCGGCCGACCTCGACCAGTTTGGGTGAGATAATTCACATGGCACAATCGTTGGTAGGGAAGGTCTTGTCCAACTGCGACATCACGCCGCCGATCGAAGGTTCTTTTTCGACCAGGTAGACGTAATAGCCGGAGTCGGCAAGATCGAGCGCGGACTGTATCCCTGCAATCCCGCCCCCGATGACCATCACTGCGCCGATCGCATTCTTTGACGGATCGTTGTCGGTCATACCCCTTACTCCTTTCCCACCAAGCAAAAGCCGCTCATCAAGGGAGCGGCCCTTTGCATAACCTGTCAGTCCGTCTTCATACCCCGGTCTCAAAGGGGTACGAGCTTTTAGCTGAGATCCGGGATCTCATCCAAGGTCGAGTCTAAGTTGAAAACAGCACTGCAAATAATAACATCACAGATCTTTTCGAATTGGACTTTCCGGGCAGAACCTTGCTTATCGACGGCTGGAACCACTTGCAATCAACGCAGCCGCTGCTCGTGGATTCTGCCCCAGAGATAACAAACCTGTCCTCCGCATCGATTGTGGGCCTCATAAATACCTCGAAATTTGCAGGTTTTCAATCAACGCAAAGGACATCAAGCGAAAAAAATTTTCCTGATATCTAACTCACCCCCACAGCTGCCCGAACATTCCGGGAAGCCGGTATGAAACCGGGAGGAAGCGCTGCGCCGTTTATCCCGAGAGTTCCCTTGTCAAGCCCCAGGGCCAATCCGAGGAGCTGAACAAGAGAAAGCGATGGCACGTTAAAGCCGTTCCCGGACTCGCGGCTGAGAATATCCCTGGTTCTTTCGAACTGGAGGTAGCAGAATGGGCATGCCGTGCATATAACGTCTGCTTTGGCCTGCTTGGCGCTCTCAAGCTTATTTTTCGCCAATTGCATCGATGTAACATCGTTGACGCCCATTAACGGCGCGCCGCAGCACTCGAGTTTCTGTGACCAGGAAACAGACTCGGCTCCTGTTGCCTCCACGAGGTCGTCAAGTTTGGTGGGAGAAAAAGGATTGTCAAACTTGACCACGCTGCTTGGCCTCAGAACCTTGCAGCCATAATGAGTCGCCACTTTCTTTCCGCTGAATACTCCCCCAAGTTTGTCCTTCAGGCTTGGAATTCCCGGATTGGAAAGCAGGACTTCGATGAAATGCCTGGCCGTGCTCTTGCCCGTGTAAACCAGGCCCTCTTTTTTTAAAGCGTCGTTGACATACTCGAATAATCCGGAGTCTTCTTTAAGAACGCTCTCGGCTTGTTTGGTTGTCCCAAAGCAGCATCCGCAAGTCGTAACCAGGTCGGCGCCCTTTTTTTCAGCCAGCGCCAGATTTCTTCCCGACATGAGGACGAAAGCCTTGAAATCGACGCCTTTATAAGGATATCCGCAGCAATTGAACCCGCTGCCATCCTCGATTTCAACTCCGAGCTTATCGATAACAACCCTGGTAGCGGACTCGCAGTCGCCCATGAAAGAGGACGATACACAGCAGGGGAAAATGACCAAGCTCATAGGTTCTCCTGTGCTTTTTGAGATATGTCTCCAGCAGTACTGGACACAGCGACGTTTCGAAGTTCAAAGATCAGATCGGCTATCGGGACGCTCATCGGGCAGTATTCCTGGCACTGGTAACATCCAACGCAGTCCCAGAGCATCTTTGAACCGAATACAACGTCCCACAGCCGCAGCTTCACAGCCTGCATCAGTTGATGCGGCAGAAGGTCGAGCGCGGCCGCAGGCTGCTGATGAGTCCTGACAACCGGACAGGCATTGGTGCAGGTCACGCACGAGAAACAGGCGGCGTTGGCGCTGTGTTTAAGGTGTACTCCGGCCGTATCGAGTACTTTTTCTTCGGACGGCGCGTAGGCGGTCCCCGGCCAATGAAAGCTTCCAAACCGTTCGGCTATCGCCTTGCGGGCGTTAATTACGGGCCTGTTGTAGCACGCGTCGTCAATTTCATCTTTTCTCATTCCCCGGTATACTGAACAAGGAGAAAGCACCTGCAAATTCGGAACATCCCTTTCGAGGAGTGTCTCCCTCACGCTGAACCAGAGGTCTTGCAGGTTGATTCCCACCGGGCATACGATGGTGCATTGCGTACAATTGGTGCAATGACTCAATCCCTCCTGGATGACCAGAGAATCCCGAGCACTCAACGGCCGGCCGGTGGCAAGCAGCTTTAGAGGAGACATCCTCTCGGAAGGTAAAGTGTGCCCTTTGGGCATTATACTGGTAATGAAAGCCATCGAGCAATGACGTGTACACATGCCGCAATGCGTGCAGGCGTCGAGTTCGAGCATCTGTTTCGTCACCAGGTTGGCTGGATCTGAGTGCGCCCGATCCATAACGGAATTTACCACTATGGAGAGCGGCGAGGTAAAGAGGTGGAAAACCTTACTGAAAGGCAGGTAGGCAAGCCCTAAAAGGCATAACAGGAAATGGGCATAATACAACGCGGATCTGGCGGGGGCGCCGTCAAACCAGCCGGCCACCGGAGTTATAAGTCTTGAAACTCCATAGTCCATGAAGGCCCACTGAGCAGGCGCATGGCACTGTGCGCAGTTGGCGGAATTGGAAGCTTTGCCCGCTGCCAGCATTTCAGGGCTGAAAGGCCCTGCAAGCTGGGGTGAAACGACACCGTAATTTTCGACCCAGTAAGCTTCCAGTGCCTTTAGGGAGTCCTCTTCTTCTCCGGCTGCATACTCTTCGGTCATATCCCGAAAGACTGAAATGGAGGTGATTTTCACGCTTTCCAGAAAAATTCCGGAAACCATGATCGCGGCGAAAATCAAAATCGTGTATACGTCCATCGAGTTTGTCGGAGGGCGGTTCGGGTCACGGTGCATACGGTTGTAAACCGCTATCGCCAGCCCTATGATTACAAACACACCGAAAAAGTTTCTCAAAAAAAGAAATGGGTTGAGGGTGGCATAATAGTTTGAAAAGACCAATGGGTTAACATAGTTGCCGAGGGCGTGCATCAGCAGGAGCATCGTGAACCCGCCAAAGATCAGGAAGTGCGCCGTCCATTTGCGGGCAGATACGCGAAACAGCTTTCCCTGCAGGATCGCGTCAACAAAAAAGGCCTTGAGAAGGGTAGGAAACTTGGGGCTGAATACAGTCAATAAGATGCCTCTCACTGCTGCGGATACTCTTTCCAATGCTGTGAACTTCTTTGACCCGAGCGAGTATCTGAACCAGGTCGAAACCTTGAAGGCGGTGCCGGCGCAACAAATTAGAAGCGCGATGTAGACCATTGTAGCTTTAGACATAAAATCTCCTACTTTCGC
>Ga0326728_10020882_pt1 | contig 12404 bp, 7 predicted proteins | sample MB3enrmetagenome_FD_207602 | JGI IMG/M metagenome (GOLD analysis project Ga0326728, IMG submission 207602) | Lab enriched peat soil microbial communities from McLean, Ithaca, NY, United States - MB31MN | ecosystem: Environmental > Terrestrial > Soil > Wetlands > Peat | place: USA: New York...
ACGTTGGTTGCGGTAACAGTGGCGTCGGGAATCACAGCCCCGGACTTGTCCGTCACGGTGCCCTCGATGGTGCCTTCGCCTGCGGTCTGCGCTCGCAGGGCGGCTGGATGAGCGCTGATAAAAAGAACCAGCACTGCCAGGACGATGGGGCGCACACACGTGGCGCGAACGAGGCAAGTGATCAACTGCCGCATGATGATACCTCCGACTGAATATTGTGGAAGGGCAGCGCAGGGCTATCCGCAAGCGCCTGTTCCACGGGGGGCCCCGTGTTAACTTCGTGTTAAGTTTTTTGCAATGTATCCTTGTGGGCTTGGCGCTGTCAAGAGAAAAAGTAACGCTAACTTTATCGATAACTATACCAGTCTTTTCAAGAACATAACCCTGCCAGCCGGGGCCGGGCAAGCAGGTTGCGGCGGAATGCATCAGCCGAAGAATTCAGTTGCTAGAAGTGCGGACGCACTTTGAGGCTGGGCGCTGGGAAGACTCCCGAATCACCAGCGAAGGCTGCAACACCACGCGCCGGGTGGCCTTGGTGGTCTTGTTCTTCAACAGGCGCAGCAGCATCTTGGCTGCGCGCACACCAATCTCGCTGCTGTGGTGGTCCATACTGGAAAGAGGCGCCTTCAGGCTGGCGCCGTAGTGCAGGTTGTCGCATCCGATGAAGGCGATGTCCTTGGGAATACGCAAACCTGCTTGCAGTACCACATCGATCGCGGCGATCGCTATCGGATCGTTGTAGCAAAAGACGCCATCGGGAGGCTTTCCGGCGAGCAGGTTGTGCATGGCGATGAAACTCTGCTGCCAGTCCAGTCCGTCCGCGGTCATGTAAGGGCTCACGAGGTCGGGGTTGACACGAATGCCGTGACGCTCCAGCGCCTGCTTGTAACCTTCGAAACGGCCAACCCCAGTAGTGAACTCCAGGCCGCGAATATGCGCGATCCGCTTGCATCCCATTGCGATGAGATGCTCAGTCGCCATCCGGCCCACGACGCGATCGTCCACGCCCACATAGTTCGTCCGGAAGCCGGGGAAGTAGCGATCGATTAGAACGAATGGAATACCCTGCGCTGTTAGCTGTTGGAACTTTGCTGGAGATGTGTTGCAGGAAGCAACGATCAATCCATCCATGCGATGCCCCAGGAGCTGCTCGATCGCCGCCTCTTCGATCACGGGGTCTTCCATCGACGAAGAGATCATGACGGCATAGCCGTCCTCCTTCATGGTGGAAGAGAGCGCCTGCAGAACATCGGCAAAGAAAGGATGCAGCAGAGTGGGCACGATGACCCCCACCTGGCGGCTCTCTCCCGTGACCAGGCTGCGCGCGGTGAGGTTCGGCCTGTAGCTCAGCTCCTGTGCCTTGGCCAGCACACGCTTGCGCGTCTGCGCGCCAATGTCCGTGTGACCGCGCATGACCTTGGATACCGTCACCACGGAGACACCTAACGCCCGCGCGATGTCCTTCATCGTGACTGCCATTGCGAATCCCCGAAATCAAGAAAATATTAAGAACCGCTAGCTCGCCTAGCGCAGTAGGTGGCGAGGGCTTTGATACTAACATTCATTTCGCATTGGCCAAACCGACCCAGTGGACCAGGCCGTTCCGCCGTTCCTGAGCATTCTTCTTCCCTCGTGCCATGCCTTGCTCATCTTCTGTCAGCTTTTCTCAGTGAATTTGCTACAGAAATGGGCGGGTACTCCACCCCATTCCTGGCACGTATTGCGTGTCAAGGATGGGATCACGGTCCCTTCACCCCAGCGAGTAAGCTCGCCGGGGACCCCAAGCTAGAGCCGACTACCGGACAGTCAGCAGCTCTGTCTCGTATGGCTTCATTTCCAGCTTGACGGAAACGCCAACACCCTTGGCCGTCGAGGCGATGGGTGTAACTGTTCCGGTCGCCGGGTCCCATACCTCGACGACAGGCGGCACGTAGGGTTTATTGAGATCGGCTGATCCGGTTCCGGTGAAGGTGCCGCAAGCTCGGTCCTGACATGTTATTTTTTTTGTTATGCTCACCGTATGGGTGCTCGGTTGCGCGCCTTCGTTGAAGAACAGATAGACATCCGCGTCTTTGAGGTGACGCGTGTTTACCTTCAGGGCGGGGTCGGGTACATCGAGCGCCACTTCGCGCGTTCCGATGACTTTGTTGAGTGCCGTCTCGATCGCCGACGGAACCGCCTGCTTTGCGGTAGACGCGTCGATTGTGCGGGCGCTCGGGGATGGTGGAAGCTGTGCCGAGGTCTCCACCACGGCCCATGCAAAGTCTGCCGGCGTCGCCGCGCGTGCATCCATGTTCGACTTCTGCGAGATCAGCGACGGCGTCTTGCCAAGGAAGAGGACCTTGCCGCCGCCCTTCACCAGAGCCTTCAGCCGGTCCAACTCCGCCTGGGATAGAACATCCGCGTATGGGACGACGACCGTTCGATACTGGTTGCCGCTCATGGTTTCCAGATAGCCAGGTCCGGTCTTCAGGTCGGTGGCCAGTGCGCTGGTGTTGATGATGTCGAAGTCGATCTGTCGCTCAGCCAGCAATCGCTCCGTCGCCACAAATGCTGTGTCGGCGGCCGAGTCGTCCATCCACATCGAACTCGACGGAATATACAGCGCAACACTCGCCGCCGGTCGTCCCATGCTCATCACATAGCTCAGGCGGTGTACATAGTCCATCAGCGCGGGCCAGCCGGGATCGCGCATCAGCTCCGATGGGCCTCCGCGTGGACGCGGCGGTGGCGCGGCAGCCGTACTCGGTGGCGCTGGTGCCGCGCCCCCCGCAGTCGCTGCTGTTGGCCGCGGAGTGCGAGCGGGCTCGGGAGTAGCTCCTGGTGGGGGTGTAGCCCCGTACATCATGGTCTCAATCAAATTGACCCCGCGCACCATCTGCTCGTTCAGGATGTAACGCGCCATGGTAATGTCCGGCGCGGGCTGCATCGCGGCAAAGCTCTCGGTAAACGCGCGCGGATGGCCATAAATGTGTGCCGCGCTCGACGCCAGCCTCGGAAAATCCGAGATTGTGTCCGTCCATATCTGGTGCTGGATGGCATCGATGCCCGGAACCTGCATGTACTGCATAGCGCGTTCGAAGTCGCCCGTACAACGAACCAGCGACATCTCCCTCTCTTCGTTATCCAGATGCACCTGGTACTCCACGCCATGCGCCGCGGCCCACAGGCCTAGCGGTTTGAAGAATCCGTCGCGGAACATCTGCGAGTAGACGTCATAGTAGTCGCCCTTAGCGCGCTTTTCGGCATCCGTGAACGGGGGAGCTGCCGGAGGCGGTGTGGCCGGCTGCCCGCCAAAGCCGCGCTGTTGCGGCTCCGACATCACCAACACACCGAGATAGGGCCGAATGTCGTACCCCTTCAACTGCTGGAAGGTATCGAAGAATTTGGGCGTCCATGGCAGCCCTGGAATCGTATAGGCCGGCTCGTCGCCGCGAAAGCCAAGGATGGTGTTGCCGAACAGTTCCGGCATGGCATCGTAGTAGCCCTGGTGGTTGAACTGGATATACGCCGCAGTCGCCGCCGGATCCATGTAGTCCTCCAGAGCACCCGTGAAGGGCGAAGAGGGGTGCCCGCTGCGGTAGATGTGCTCCACCACATAGACGGTCCAGTCGCCGCCTGCGGGGGCCGACCAGGAAATCCTGCCGTCCGTCACCGCAACCGACATGTGATCGTCGCCCGCGGTCCGGACTGCGACTGCCACCACGGCATTGGGGCTAACCGGCTGGTTGAGCGTTTCGCCCGCCTTCACAGGAATCCCTGGCGACAGGCTGAGCCCTTGCATGGTCAACTCGGGCTTCTTCTTGGCCATCAAGCCGCCGGCAAACCCGCCGGGATAGCCGATATCGTCGACGATCCAGATCTTCATGTCGCGCTTCTTGGCCTCTTCGGCGAATTGCTTGAAGAAGGCGAAGTACTCGGGCGTCAGGTAGGGCGTGGTCATGCCGCCGCCAGCCTGCGGTGTGACCGCATGAAAACCAAGGCTCTTCGCGGTGTCGAGGTCATGCGCCAGGCTCTCGATGGTCACCGCGCCATTCAGTCCGAAGTAAGGCTCCGGCCCGTACTCCGGCGGAGGTGTCTTCCATGCCTGCTTGACTTCAGCTGCAGTCGGCATCTGAATCTTCTGCCAGGGATACTTCTCGCCGGTCGACTGCGCGAAGCAGGGTTGCTCGAACAGTGTCAGTACGCATGCAACCAATACGGCTACACATGCGACGGTTGCGGTCCAGGCAGAGGCCGCGCGGCGATTCTGGCGGTCTATTGTGTTTGCAAATAGATGGTCCATAGGTGACTCCCAGGTGACGCGCAGCAAGCATACCTCGCCGCTGCAGTTTAAGCATTAGCAGCGCATTCGCATTCTGATAGTATTACTGCATTATGCAGCTGTATCCGCACCCGCAGTCGTGAGGATGGTTTTTCCTGACCTTGCAGGTTGTGACCTAGATCACAGACTGGAAGTCGAGCAATCTCCATGATGAGGTTCTGAGAAGTCTGGCTGCGGAGATAGGGCCGCGGCCCAAGCGTCTTCTGCTAAACCCGTGCGGGATTGCGGTCTCTGCGACTTTCGGTTCTGCTTTTAAAAGTTTTTTACGGCGGAGGAGTACTGCATGAGCGGCGACCAGAACGCACCTCCGGGATCGACGCGTCGCCGCGCAATTCAATACTTCCTTGGCGGCGGCATTCTAGCCACGTTTGCTTCCTTCCTCTATCCCGTGCTTCGCTATATCGTGCCTCCGCCCGTCGCAGACCTTGGCGTGAACGAAGTAATAGCCGGCAAGGTCGGGGACCTGAAGCCGAATACGGGAGCAATCTTCCGATTTGGCAGTAGCCCCGGCCTGCTCATTTTGACCAGCGACGGCGCCTATCAAGCGCTTTCTGCCACCTGCACCCACCTCGGCTGCACGGTGCAGTATCGCGGCGATTTGCACGAGGTCTGGTGTCCGTGCCACAACGGAATCTACGGCATCGACGGCCGGAACATCTCGGGCCCGCCGCCAAAGCCACTTCAAGCCTACGATGTCCACCTGCGGGGCGATGAGATTGTCGTCACCCTCAAGCGGGAGGCCTGACCATGATCTCCACCATCTATCGCTGGCTGGATGAACGGCTTCATCTGGACGACCTGATCGCCCCGTTTCGCCACAAGACCGTCCCGGTTCACCGCCTGACTTACTGGTATTTCTTCGGCGGCATCACCCTGTTTCTCTTCGGGGTGCAGGTGATCACCGGCATTTTGCTTCTCTTGTATTACAACGCAGGCGCCAATGAGGCCTTCGAGAGCGTGCAGTACATCATGACCAAGGTGCGCTATGGCTGGTTGATCCGTTCCATCCATTCCTGGTCGGCCAACCTGATGATCCTTACTGCCTTTCTGCACATGTTCAGCGTGTTGTTCCTGAAGGCCTACCGCAAACCAAGGGAGCTCACTTGGGTCAGCGGCATGCTTCTTCTGTTCCTTGTGATGGGATTTGGTTTCAGCGGATATCTGCTTCCGTGGAACACGCTGGCCTTCTTCGCCACCAAGGTCGGGACGGCCATGGTCGGACAGATTCCCCTTGTCGGCCAACCCATGATGATCTTTCTGCGTGGCGGCCCGCAGGTGACCGGAGCTACCCTGATCCGGTTCTTCGGCTTCCATGTCGCTGTTCTGCCTGGGTTGGTGGTGGTTCTGATCGCAATCCACCTTTTTCTGGTGCAGCGTCTTGGCATGAGCGTTCCTCCCAAAATCGAAGCAGAGTGGGTTGAAAATCCCTCGGCAAGACGTGATATGAAGTTCTTTCCCAACTTCATGCTGCGGGAGATGATGGCCTGGTACGTGGCAGTTGGCGTGTTAGGCGCTCTGGCGGCAATCTTTCCCTGGAACCTCGGTGTCAAAGCAGACCCATTTGGTTCGGCTCCGGCCGGCATCAAGCCGGAGTGGTACTTCCTTTTCATGTTCCAGACGCTCAAGCTCATTCCCTCTAAAGTGTGGTTCGTCGATGGCGAGGTCCTGGGTGTGCTTGGTTGCGGCCTGGTCGCTTTGTTGTGGCTCCTGCTTCCATTTTTTGAGAGTGAGCAGCCCTCACGCCCCAAGAGGTGGATCACCGGGCTGGCAATCTTTGCTCTTATGTACGTAACGGGTATGAGTATTTATGGCTACCTTGCTAAATAACTTCCGGCTGTTGCACGCAGTCCGTACGCTCGGGCTGGCGGGGACCATCGCGTTCGTAGCATGCCTGGGTTATGGGCAAACCGCCAACTCGTGTCTGGATTGTCATTCCGCCCTGCCGGACCCGATGGGCGTTACCCAGGAGAAGTTCAGTCAGGACATCCACGCACAAAAGGGCCTCACTTGCACCAGTTGCCATGGAGGCGATGCAAGCAGCTACGACCCATCCGTAGCCATGGGCGCCAAAGCCGGGTTCAAAGGCAAGATCGATCGCAGGCAGGTCCCGCAGTTATGCGCCGGATGCCATTCCAATCCGACTTATATGAAGCAGTACGATCCCGGCCTTCGCACCGACCAGTTGGACCAGTATCACACCAGCATGCATGGCAAGCGCCTGGCTGCGGGAGACAGCAAAGTTGCCGTATGCATCGACTGCCATAGCGTCCACGATATTCGGCCGCCCAGCGATCCTCGTTCCACCGTCAACCCCGTCAACATCGCAACCACATGCTCGCGCTGCCATTCTGACGCCGCGTACATGAAGCCGTACGGCATTCCTACCGATCAATTCGCAAATTACGAAACCAGCGTGCATTATCATGCGCTGATGGTGAATGGCGATCTGAGCGCGCCTACATGCACCACCTGCCATGGAAACCATGGCGCGGTGCCTCCGGGAGTGGATAAGGTGCAGAATGTTTGCGCCAACTGCCATGTCTTCCAGGCTCAGATGTATGACAAGAGTACGCACTTCAAGGCGTTTCAATCGCTAGGCCTGCCCGGATGCGTTGTCTGCCACTCCAACCATGCCATTCACCAGCCATCGGACGCCATGCTTGGCACCGGCACGCAAGGTGTCTGCATGCGCTGTCATCAACCAGGGGACAAGTGCGATCGGGCTCGCGCAGCAATCCAAAGCGACTTGATGCAACTAGACGGCGCCATTACGCATGCCGATCAAACTCTTTCTGTTGCCGAGTCTTCCGGCATGGATGTGAGCGAGGCCAGGCTGGCACAGACCCAGGCCAGAGACGAGCTGATCAAAGCGCGCGTTACCATCCATACCTACCAGGAGGCTCTGGTGGATCAGGATGTCCAGGCCGGCCTCAAAATCGCCGCCAAGGATGAGCAGGCAGGCAAGGACGCGATGGTTGAGCGTAACCAGCGTCGCATCGGCCTCGGGATATGCCTCATTGCCATTGCCATCATGCTGGTTGGACTTTGGCTCTTCATCCGGAAGATCGAGCGCTAAGAAAGCTCTGAATAATCCCCTGTTTGAAAGGGCGGGACTTCAGTCCCGCCGTAAGCACAACAATTGCAACGCGGCTTTAGTCGCCGAGGGAATGTCGAATACTTGTTCAGACCTCCCTAGTAGGCCACCAGCTTGACCGAGCCCAGCAGGCCCGATGTCGCAGGCGTCGCCGCGCCGCGGCCTCCCATGCCCATGCCGGCAGGCGGAGCACCGGCAGCGGGCGCTCCAGGCGTAGCAGGCGCTCCAGCAGCAGCCCCTCCACGTCCGCCACGTCCGCCCCGGCCGCCACGCCCTCCGCCAGCGGCTGCGGCTGCAGCGCCAGGCGCCCCTCCAGCCTGAGCAAGCGCCATACCACCAGCCCCAGCAGCAGCCGGAGCCGCACCGGCAGCAGCTGGTGGAGCGCCTCCCCCTCTTCCTCCGGCAACATTGGCATACACCTCGATCTTCAGCTCGTTCGCGCCCCTAATCAGTGCGCTGGTCACATCCCAGCGATAGGGCTGGAACGATCGCGCACCCACTTCTTTTCCGTTGAGCGTCACCTTCGCGTAGTCGTGCACGTCGGCAATCTCCAGATACACATGCTTGCCCTTGGGCGCGGCGGTTGGAGTGAACTGCTTGCCGTTCAGGTCCAGCTTCCAGTCGCCACTTAAATCCGCAACCGATTCACCGGATACGAACGACGGCTCCGGCGCTCCGGCAACAGCCTTGGCCAGCGGCCCCACCACAACCACCTTCGCCTCATACGGCCCCAGGGTCAGCGGAACTATTACCGAATCACCAGCCGCCTTCGCGGCCGTCATGGCGTGAATTTCGCCGGTCGCCAGGTCCCAGTCCTGCGCCGTACCGTGTCCCGCAATGGTCGCCGTTCGTGTCTCCGCCTTGTCGCTCTCGTTGAAGAAGAAGTACAGGTCGCCATCGGTGAATTGGCGATGAGTGTAGGTCAGCCTCGGGAACTCGGAGTCCAGCTTCACATCCGGCTTGGGCAGAGCTGCGATCACCGCCGGTGTGATATCGCCCGATGGCTCAATCAGTGTGGCGAAGCTCAGGTCCGGCTTCTCCTTCATATCCAGGAACGTCTTGTCCAGAATCAGCGTCGGCGTCTTGCCGACGAAGATCACCTTGCCGCCCGCCTTGGCAAACTCCTGCAAGCGAGCAAGCCCTGTTCGCGTAATCACCGTCATCGACGGAAAGACGATTGCTTTGTAGGTCTGCCCGCTCAGGTTGGTGAAGCCGCCATTGGAGATGGTTGCCACCGAGCTCAGCGATTGCTCGTCAAAGTAGTCCCAGTCCACCTGGTGCTCGAACAACTGCCAGCCCAGCTTGGTGGTGCTGTGGTCGGCGTCCGTCGCGTCCTGGCCGCCCAGCCAGATGGTATTGACGGGATGGTAGAGTCCCACCTGCGCAGCAGGTCGGCCGATCGCCATCAGATAGCCTCCCCGGTTGGTGTACCACGCCGTCTCCGGCGAATCCGGTGGAATAGGCTCGGACGCCTGGCCTTCAGCTCCGTCGCCGCCACCTCCGCGCAGCCCCGGGACCCGTATCTGCAGCGCGTTGATCCCTCGCACCAGTTGATAGTTGATCTGGAACTTGCCGTCGACCCCCGAACCGCCGCCCTCTTCCGACCACACCTGCGGCCTGCCGAAGAGATGCGCCGCCGAGCTGGCCAGCTTGGGAAAGTTGTTATTCACCGTCCACGTGCCATCCGCCTGATGTACCACGCTCGGCACCAGCTTGCTCAGGTTGTCGATTCCCGGCACCTGCACATACCGATAGCCGCGGAAGAAGTCGGCGGCCTGGTGCGCCACCGCGAGCATCGTCTCTTCGTGGCCGATGTGGACCAGGTACTCCACGTTATGCGCCTTCGCCCAGTTGGCCTGCTCGCCGAAGAAGGAGTTGCGGAAGATGCCGCTCCACACGTCGGTGTAATCCGCGCTGCTGCGCCGCGATTGTTCTGCCGTCTGACCGTCGAACCACTGCGGCATATACGGCATCACATCGTAGCCCTTCTGCGCCTTGAACTGATCTGGCAGCGTAGGGCTCCAGGGTATATTTTGATATTCCGGCTCATCGCCGAAGAAGCCCAGAATGGTCTTGCCGAACTGGTCGCCCACCGCTCCGTAGTATGTGTCGTGCGTGATATGCAGGAACGCGTCGGTCGCCTTGGGATCGAGATAATCGATCAGCGAGTAGAGCGAGTCCTTGGCCCGCGTGCCGTCCGCGCGATTGAAGTTGCGCGTGTTTGAGCTGAGATACACGTGCCGCATAATCCTGACCTGAGAGCTGATAGGCGCTTGGTACTTCAACTGTAGGTCCGCCGGAACCGGAATCTGGACCACCCTCCCGTTGTTTTCCACGGCCCACACCGCCAGCGTGTCCGGGGGCAGCGGCATCTGCAGGATCTGCCCGGTCACCACGCGCACCGAGATGTCCGCCACCAGGGCCTGCATCCCAAGCTGGGGATAGCGCTGGCTGATGTATCCACCCGCGAACCCGCTGGGATAGTCGCTCTCATCCTGGAACCACAGCCGCATGTTTCGCTTAGCCGCCTCCGCAACAGTGAACTTCACCTCGTCCATATGCCCCGGCGAAAGATACGGCGCCTCGCCCGGAGCACGCCGCCCCGGCGAAAGGTTCACGATGAACATACCGTTGGCCGATAGCCGGTCGAAGTCGCTCACAATGTTCGCCCTCACCACCGCCGGGTCCGCACCGTTCCAGCTTGCAAACGGCAGGATTGCCCCATACTCGTGCGGGGGCGACTTGAAGTTCGCCGCAACCTCGCTGATCGAGGGGTCCGTGATCTCCTGCCAAGGACGCTGTACCTGTGCCTGCGCCAGCGATATCGCAGCCAAAAGTGGGAATAAGAGTAGAAAGCGAGAAACCTTGACGGCAGCCTTCATGGCATCGACTCCGGATCGCAGAAATTCGTTCGCGGAGCAGTATACGCACCCGTATCAGTGAGGAGCAATCAGCCGCCTTCCGGCAGCACGCATGGTTCCAATGAGCATCCCGTTGCATCCACAACCTCAGTTTCATTCGCGAAGAATAAGTGCAAAACAAACCGCCCGTGGCACCATGCCCATGGTCTGCCTTCTGCGTGCTGTTTCACTCTTTCCTGCTGCTTCTCCACCGCCCGCCGCTGCCCGTATCCATCTGCATTCCATCTCTCCGCGCCGGACGGGCCAACCGGCAAAATGGCTGCATTTGTCGTACTCTCTAACTTAGAGGACGTTCGGCTGGCGGAGACCATCCCGAACGAAACATTCCACCGGAATCCGCGTCAATATAAAGGTATACGGTCAACGGAAGAACAAGGGTAACCGATGAGTGCAGGGTGTGCAGTAAAGTATGCGGGCGCATTGGCTTGTCTTGCGCTCGTTGTCGCGACAGGATGTAACCGCACCCCCCCCGACCCCAGTAAGGAGGGGCCCTCCGCAGTCACCGTGCAGCCAGACGCTGACCCCGCGCTGGTGCAGGTGCTCAATACCGCAGCCTTCCCCCTGGTCGCCGCGGCCAGCTACCAGGCGCCCACCACACTGAACGTCACCGGCACCGTGAATCCCGATGTCTCACGCACCATCCCTGTCATCTCCATCGCCTCCGGCCGGGTCGTCGCCATCCATGCGCGCCTGGGCGACTCCGTCAAGAAGGGTCAGCTCCTCATGGAGGTGCAGAGCTCCGACGTCTCCTACGCCTTCAGCACCTATCTCAAGGCCGTCAACGACGAGCGCCTCACCCAGATGCAGCTCGATCGCTCCAAACTGCTGCACGACAAGGGCGCCATCCCGACCAGCCAGCTTGAGGTAGCCCAAAACGCCGAGGACGATGCCCGCTCCGCGGTCACCGCCGCCGAGCAGCAACTTCATGTCCTCGGCGTCGACAAGGACCACCCCACCGAGACCGTCAAGGTATACGCTCCCGCCAGCGGAATCATCGTCGCCCAGAACGTCACCGACGCTGCCGCCGCGGGCGTCAACTACTCCGGCTCCGCCAATGCCTTCACCATCGCCGATCTCTCCCGCGTCTGGGTCATCTGCGATGTCTACGAGAACGATCTCGCCCATGTCAATCTCGGACAGAAGGCGGAGATTCGCCTCGCCGCTTATCCCGGCAAGGTGCTCACCGGTGTCATCAGCGACATCGGCGCCCTGCTCGACCCCTCCCTGCACACCGCCAAGGTACGCATCGAGGTGGCCAATCCAGGCACTTTGCTGCGCGTCGGAATGTTCGTCACCGCAACCTTCTTCGGCAAGGCAACCCAGACCCACGCCTGCGTCCCAGCCACCGCAATCCTGCATCTGCACGACCGCGATTGGGTCTATATCCCTGCCGCCGGAGCACCTCTAGCCGCGGGCGCTGCTTCGTCTCCTCCGTCCGGCAACTTCCGTCGCGTCGCTGTCGAGGCCGGAGAGATGCTCCCCAACGGAATGCAGGCGGTCACCTCCGGAATCGCCATCGGCCAGCAGGTCGTCTCCAATGCGCTCACCCTACAGAATGCAGTGGCCCCCTAGATGATCCGCGGCCTAATCGATTTCGCGCTCAACAATCGTTGGCTCATGATCGGAGCGGCGATTCTGCTCTTCGCCTGGGGCATCATCTCCTTCCACAATCTTCCCGTCGAGGCCTATCCCGACGTAGCCAACAACTACGTACAGATCATCACCCAGTGGCCTGGCCGCGCCGCCGAAGAGGTTGAGCAGCAGGTCACCGTGCCAATCGAGATCCAGATGGCAGGCATTCCCCACTTGGAGCATCTCCGTTCCACCTCGCTCGCCGGCCTCTCCAGCATCATGCTCATCTTCGACGACGACTCCACCGACAAGGACAATCGCCAGGAGGCCTATCAGCGTCTCGGCCAGGTCACGCTGCCCGCCGGGCTGCAGCCTCAAATGGGCACCGACTGGAGCCCCGTCGGACAGATCTACTGGTACACCCTGCGCTCCACCAATCCCGCCTACGACAGCATGGACCTGAAGTCGTTGGAGGATTGGAAGCTGGAGAAGG
>Ga0326728_10020884_pt1 | contig 12403 bp, 6 predicted proteins | sample MB3enrmetagenome_FD_207602 | JGI IMG/M metagenome (GOLD analysis project Ga0326728, IMG submission 207602) | Lab enriched peat soil microbial communities from McLean, Ithaca, NY, United States - MB31MN | ecosystem: Environmental > Terrestrial > Soil > Wetlands > Peat | place: USA: New York...
CTCCAGGAGCAATCGCTCTGGGCGCGCATTGTGGCCCATGCCGCGCCTGAAGCCGTGCAGCTCGCCGGCGCGGGCGACCGCCTGGCCGCGCTCGCCATGCATGCCCACTATCTGCTCTGCGACTACGCCCCGCAGCTTCTCCAAGACCACGCGCGCATCGGCTGGGATCAGGACGCCGGTGCCTTCAGCGGCTGGCTTGCCGCTTTCAACGAGCTCTGCCACGACGGCAATCTGATCAGCGCCGCACGCCTTCCGCTCGAAGATATAGCGTTGCTCCAGGCCGACACCGCGGAACGTCCGCCGCTTCTGCTTGCCGGCTTCGACCGTATCCTGCCCACGCAGCAAAAGCTGTTCGCTGCATGGGGCGCTGACGATGCTGTGCGCGAAGCGCAACTCGGCGCAACGGCGGAGCAAGTCGCATTCCACGCCGCAGCCGATTCTTTCGCGGAACTCGCCGCCTGCGCGCTCTGGTTGAGGGCGCGGCTCGCCACCGATCCCCACGCGCGCTTGCTTGTGATCACGCAGGACGCGCGCAACCGCCGCGGCGAGATCGAGCGCGGCTTGCTCCGCTTTTTGAGCGCAAACGGGAATTCTCCAAGCGCCGCAAGCCTCTTCGAGTTTTCGCTCGGCGTCCCGCTCGGCCAGGTCGCGCTGGCGCGCGGCGCGCAATTGCTGCTCCGCTGGCTCAGCGACGCCATCGCCGAAAACGAGCTTGACTGGCTGCTCGCCACGGACCAGATCGCCGCTTCGCCCGGCGAATCGCGCGCGCTCACGGCTTTCATGCGCGCCCTGCGCCGCCGCGGCCTCGAGCGGTCCCGCTGGACGCTCGCAGAATTCCTGCGTCAGCGCCCGCGCGCCGAACTGCCCGCCGAGTGGAGCGTGCGTATGACGCAAGCGCAGGCGCGGCTGCAGGAATTCGCGCGCCGCCCGCAAACCCCGCTCGCCTGCGCTGAGTTTCTGCCGCAACTGCTCGAAATCTCCGGCTGGCCTGGCGCAAAGCGGAAAAACCGGACAAGCGCCGAAGAACAGGCGTTCCGCCGCTGGCAAGAGACCGTCGATGATTGCGCTTCGCTGGGCTTCGACGGCCGTCGCGTCGCATGGAGCGATTTTCTTGGTGCACTTGATCGCTCCGTCGATGAAACGCTGTTCGCGCCCGAGTCGCAGGACGCGCCCATCCTCGTCGCGGGTCCCGCGGAGTCCGCGGGCCTCACCGCCGATGCTATCTGGTTCCTGGGAGCGAGTGAAGAGGCGTGGCCCGCAGCCGGCGCCACGCATCCACTCATTCCAATCGCCGTGCAGCGCGCGGCCGGCATGCCGCACGCTTCGCCAAAACTCGATTGGGATCTAGCCAACGCCATGACCCGCCGTGTGCTCGCTTCGTCGCCCGAGATTCACTTCAGCTACGCGCGGCAGAGCGATGGGGTCGAAGCGCGTCCGTCACGGCTTGTCGCGCAATTCACCGGCTTACCGCAGCCGTTGCCTGGCGATCTCACCGCTCCCGCCATCCCCGAACCACTCACCGTTGCGTTCGACGACGCGACGCAACTTCCCTACCCTCTTCGCGAGGTCTCCGGCGGAGCCAGCGTTCTCACCACGCAATCGCAATGCCCGTTCAAGGCGTTCGCAATGGCGCGTCTCGACGCAACGAAGTGGGACGCGGCTGAAGCCGGCCTCACTGCCTCGGAGCGTGGCCTTCTGCTGCATGAAGTGCTGCACTCCATCTGGGCCGGCCCTCCCCACGGCATTCGTACGCACGCAGAGCTTCTCCAGAAAACGGCTCAGCTCGAATCCTTTGTCGACGGTCACGTGCGCCGCGTGCTGCAGGAGAGAATGCCTGCCCGTGCGCGGGAGCAGATGCCGCAAAGGTATCTCGAAATCGAATGCGAGCGTCTTGTCTTGCTGATCACGGAGTGGTTGCGCTTTGAGCAAGGCCGCCTGTCATTCGCCGTGCTTGAAACTGAGAAGAAAACCAGCGTCTCCATTGCAGGCCTGCCGCTCCATTTGCGTCTTGACCGAGTGGATCGCCTGAACGACGGCTCGCTGCTCGTCATCGACTACAAGACTGGTGACGCGAAGGCAAAATCCTGGGACCTGCCGCGTCCCGACGACGTGCAACTGCCTCTTTACGCCGGCTTCGCGCTCGAGCATGAAGAAGGTGAAGTAGGCGGCCTGGTCTTCGCCAAGCTGCGTGCGGGAGAGAACAGTTTCGAAGGCCGTGTGAAGGCGGCGAAGCAAACTCTGAAGGCTGGCCTGAGCGGCAACTCCAACCTGGTGCGCAAGCCTCTTACGAAGCAAGACATGACTGCATGGCGCGACGAGATCAGCATGCTCGCCAAGGCATTCCTCGCGGGGCGCGCCGAAGTGAATCCCCGCGAGTATCCCGAGACATGCAAGAACTGCGGGCTGCATTCGCTGTGCCGCATTCAGGAGATCCAGGAAGGCGCAGAAGCGGGCGATGACTCTGACGGTGAGGAGGCTGCCGGTGAGTAAGAGCGAGGCGAAATCGCCGCCGCCCGATCAAGCGCAGCGCGACAAAGCGCTCGACCCGGCGCGCTCCATTCTTGTGCGGGCTCCTGCCGGCTCGGGCAAAACCACTCTGCTCGCCGCGCGGTTCCTGCGCTTGCTTGCCGAGGTGGACGAGCCGGGACAGGTGGTGGCAATCACTTTTACGAATGCCGCCGCCGCCGAGATGCGCAATCGCATCCTCGACGAACTGCGCAAGGACGACCCTGGCCCGCTGGCACAACGCGCTCTCGAGCATTCGCAGCGCCTCGGCTGGAACCTGCTCGACCTTCCCGCGCAACTGCGCATCCAGACCATCGACTCCTTCTGCCGCGATCTTGCGTTGCAGCAGCCGCTGATTTCAGGCCTCGGCGGCAGCCTGGAGATCGCGGAGCAACCCACCGAGCTCTACCGTCGTGCTGCTCGCCGCACGCTTGAGGAAATCGGAGTTGCGGGTTCGCCCGTGAGCGCGGCGGCTGAAACGCTCCTCTTGTGGCGCGACAACAACTGGAAGGAGATGGAGGAGTTGCTGGTGAACATGCTCGGCGAGCGCGACCGCTGGATGCATGCCTTTGTTTTGACCGGCAGCCAGAACTGGGATGAGTTACGCGAGCGCCTGGAAATGTCGCTCACGCGCGCGGCGCCGGATGCATCCGAGTGCAGTTATACCGAACCGGAATGGGAGATCGTGCGCGCCTGCTTCACCCTGCTTCGCCAGGCCGCCGCTTATCTGCGCATCACCTTTGCCGAAGCAGGCGTGGTCGACTTTATCGAGGTCGCGCAGATCGCCCTCGGCGTGCTGAGTGACGAAGATAACCAGCCAACAGAAGCCGCCCTCGCCGTTGCCGACAAAATCCGTCATCTGCTGGTTGACGAATTTCAGGACACCAGCCGCCGCCAGCACGAGTTGCTCGGCCGCCTCATCGCCGCGTGGCCCCAGCCCGAAGGCCGCACTTGCTTCGTGGTTGGCGACCCGATGCAATCAATCTATTTCTTTCGCGGCGCCGACGCCGAACTGTTTCCGCGCGTTGAAAACATCGGGCTTGACGTCCCCAACGAATTGGCACTGCGCTTCGATTCCGTGCATCTCAAAGCCAACTTTCGCACTGCGCCGCCACTCGTTCAGCAATTGAATGAGGTTTTTGCCCGGGTCTTCGCGATCGACGACGGCAGCGGCATCGAATTTACTGAAGCGTTGCCGGAACGTGACGATTCCGCACAGCCCGGCCCGCATCTTGTTGCGGATTCGCTGCCGGGCATGTCGTTGCATCTCGAATTCATTCCGCAAACTATGCGCTCGAATGCGCGCGGTTACACCGCGGAGCGAAAAGCGGAGATTCAGGCGCAACGCGATGCCGCGCTCGAAAAACAGAAGGAAGAAATCGTGGACCTCATTGGGGGCCGCGAAAGTCAGATTAGGGAGGCAAATGCGTGGAACGAATCGCACACCGACACTGATGAGAAAAAGAAATACCGCATCGCCGTGCTTGGCCGCACTCGGAAAGTGCTGGTGTCCGTGGCTCAGGCGCTGCGTGAAGCGGGGATTCCCTTCCGCGCCATCGAACTCGAGCCGTTGCAGGATCACCCTGAAATCAACGACGCTCTGGCGCTGGCCCGCGCGCTGCTCAATCGCGAAGACCGCGTGGCCTGGCTGGGCGTTCTGCGCGCGCCATGGTGCGGCCTTTCACTCGGCGATCTGCACACGCTCACGAGTGCCGATGACGAGCAACTGAAGTCCCGTCCGGTGCCGGAACTACTCGCCGAACGCTCGCAATTGCTCGGCGAGGAAGGCCGTGCAGCCGCGGAGCGCGTGCTGCGCGCCATCGAATACTCCGAGCGCCTGCGCTCCACTCAACCCGCCGCTTCACTTGGAACCTGGCTCGAGCAGGTGTGGCAGCGTGTGGGCGGGGCGCGTTGTGTGGACGCGGCGGCGTGCGCCAATCTCGATCTGCTCTGGGGTTGTCTCGACGATTTGCCGCAGGGAGAGCAGGATGTTCTCGGCCCCGCACTCGATGCGGCTCTCAACAAACTCAACGCACAGCCCGATCCCTCTGCCAGCAGCGACTGCGGCGTGCAGTTGATGACCATCCACAAATCAAAGGGGCTTGAGTTTGAGGTCGTGATCGTGCCCGACTTGCAAGCCAACGCGGGCCGCGGCGGCCAGAAACTTCTTTCCTGGCTGGAGCGCGGCCTCGCGCCGGACGCCGACGCCGTCGACGAGGACAACGCCGGCGCTATTACGGAGTTCCTTGTGGCGCCGCTCCAGCCGAAGGGCGCGGAAAGTGGTTCGGCAAAGTCTTTGGTCGACAAGGCCCGTCGCGAACGCGAGTCGCAGGAGACACGGCGGCTGCTCTACGTGGCCGCTACGCGCGCCCGCGAAGAGCTGCACCTGTTCGCACAGCCGGAGTTCAGAGCGGCAGACGATCAGTCCTTTGCTTTGGTTCCACCAACGGGCAGTTTGCTGGCCACTGCATGGCCCGGATTGCGCGAAGAAGTCGAACACAGATTCGAGGAATGGTGCGCCGAACAATCTGCTCAATACGCACAAACTGACGAATCGCAAATTATCGATTCCCTTGCGGCCTCGGCAGAAAAGGTACTCGCTATGCCCGCGTCGCCGGATGCATCCGCGCCCACTCCGACACCGCTTCGCCGCCTGCCGCCGAGTTATCAACCGGCACATGCCGAATTGCCATCGGCAGCCGAGGAGCCGCTGGCCGGCGCGGGCCGTCTTTATGAACGCCATGAAGGCGGCCTGCTTTCGCGCGCGCTCGGCAAAGCCGTGCACGAACTCTTTCAGCGTCTCGCGCAACTTCTCGCCAGGGAAACCGGTGAATCTGTCCGCACCGCTCTCGCCCGCCTGCAGCCGCGCATCGCCGCAAACCTCCGCGCCTCCGGCATCGACGCCGGTCAGGCCGATCGCATCGCCGCACAGGTGCTCGCGATGGTTCTCCGCGCCGCCGATGACCCGCAGGCGCGCTGGATTCTCGCTGCGCACACCGATGCCGCGAGCGAAGCGCGATGGACGGGAGTCGTCGCCGGCAAGCTGCGCACCGTGCAGGTCGATCGCGTCTTCCGCGCCGGTCCCACGCCGCATTCCGTTGCCGATAATTCCACCTGGTGGATTATCGATTACAAGACCGCTGACTATGAATCCGCGCAGGGGGACGGTCTCGATCCCCAAGCCGCGCTGCCTGAATTGCGCAGCATGTTTGCGCCGCAGATTGAGGTTTATGCGAAAGTGCTACGCAATCTGCACGGTGCGGATGCCGCGGTGCGCGGCGGCTTGTACTATCCGCGCACGGCGCTGCTCGATTGGTGGGAGTTGTAGGCGATCCCGGCCGAGTTCGCCGCCCCGCGGAAAATCTCAGTACCACGCGCCTACGCCTTGCAGAGCTCTTCCGCGAACACATCGCGTGCGGCAAGAATGAGCCGCTCGGCATTGCGCAACATCAGCGCGTACGCAAAGATCGCAGCCACGGCAAGAGGACCGAAGATCCACGCGCCCAGCCACGGCAGGCCGAAGTAACTCGACGCGATGGCCACGGGAATCTGCAATAACATGCATCCGAACAGCACCGCGAGGACCAGCAACGCGCTGGTGCGATTGCTGGGAGTGGCGCGCTGCTGACGCGTCTGTCCCGGCACAAAGTGGCGCGGCGCCTGGATCGATCGCAAGGTTCCAATGGCCAGGTTCATTGCCACCACGAAGACCGTCCAGAACGCTGTGGAAATTTGAATCGAAACTGGAATGGTGGCTCGTCCCAGCACGCAAATGATCGTCCAGGCAAGCCCCGCCTCCGCAACCATCAGCGCCAGGCTCATCAGATTCTTGGCCACGACCACGTCGCGCATGCGAACCGGCGCAAGCAGATACACCTGCACGCCGCGGCCATCCGCGCCAAAGATGTTGTAGAGCGAGCCGAGAGCGCCGATGAGAACGTAGGCCATCGCCATGGGAAGAAAATACTTCGAAGAGAGGGCCGAAAATGCCCGGTTCATGCTGAAAATGACCACGAACATCAGCGGCGTGAGCAATCCGATCAGCTGCGTTCCATTGCCGCGCAGAATGAGCCACTCTTTGCGCAGGCACGCGGCCACGGTCGGCGAAAAGATGGCGCCGGTTGCGGCGGGCGCAGACAGTGCGGCGGGTTGCGGCGCCGCTGCTTTCACGCGCAAGGCCGATTGCACCTGCACGCGCCGGCTCACGCCTTCGCTCAGGTGCTCGCCAAGAAACTGCTTGTGCAGCCGGATGGCAAAAACCGCCGCGAACAGTACGGTGCTCGCCAGCAGTCCTGCAAACTGAGCCACCGCTGCCAGGGGATGCTTGACGAGCAGAATCGCCTGCGCCGCAAAACCCGGCGGCAGCCAGTTGAGATACGATCCGGAGCTGTGCAGAATATTGATCAGCCAACTGCTCCTGACGCCGAGCGCGCGCATCGGGGTCCGCTGCAGGTTCATGAATTGGATGCTGACGGCAAACAGCGCCATCAACATGCTGAAAATCTCGCGGAAGCGGCGGTTCGCCAGCCAGCGCTCCATCCATGCGCCGATCATGCGCGTGAGATAAATGTTCATCAATGCGTAGACCGCCATCACCACCAGTGCGGGCAGCGCCAGCGAAGCATTCGCCACGCCGATGCCCACTGCGGCTGCCAGCAGAGCCAGACAACCCACGATGGTGCTGGGCGTCATCAGGCCCAGCAGCGAACGCAGCACAAAATAGCGGCCGAAGCGCAGAGGAAAGCGCACCAGCGACGCGGGATCGAAGCTGGGCATCGCGGCCGCGATGCTGAGACCGTTGATGCTCACAAACTGCCAGAACAATGCGATGCCCAGCAGCAGCGACGCGAGGCTTTGGGGATGGCCCTGGGAGATCGCCAGCCACGCGAGGAATCCGCTGACCGCAACCGGACCGACCACGATCAGCGCCAGCATGGGCCAGACGATGAGGCGCAGAAGAATACCAAACACCAGTCCGACAATCTGTCGCGTGCCCTTGGGCCGCTTGCGAAACATGCCATTGACAAAAATGCGCCAGCGCAGCCACGCGACGGCCAGCAACTGCGCGCTCGCCGCAATGGGCGGCATGGAACCAGGGACACTCTCCGGGCCCGTCAGCTCAGCCATGAGAGCTCCTGCTCGGGCGCCGTCGCGGCGGGATTGCCTTCTCGATCTGTGCCCACAATTTCAAGAAAAATCTGCTCCAGACTGCGCTTGTCCAGGCTGCCCTTCTCCAGGCCCGGCAGCGCCGCGCCTTTCTGGATACTCGCTTGCCCGCTTCGCCCGGCTCCGGCGCGCAGCTCGTCAAGCGAGCCCTGCGCCACCAGTTGCCCGCGATGAATGATGGCGATGTGCGTGCACAGCCGCTCCACTATCTCCAGTACATGCGAGGTGAGAAAGATGGTCGCGCCGCGCGCAATCATCCTCAGCAGCATGGCCTTCAGTGTGCCCGCGGCCACCGCGTCCACGCCCTCAAAGGGCTCGTCGAGAAACAGCACCTTCGGCCCATGAATGACCGCGGCCGCCAAGGCCAGCTTCTTCTGCATGCCATGCGAGAAGTCGGTGATCAGCTTCTTCTGCTCGCCGGCCAACTGCATAAACTCGAGCAGCTCCCGCGTGCGATGGAGCGTGGTGGCGCGGTCCAGCCCATACATGCGCCCCACAAACTGCAGGAATTCCTCGGCGGTCAAGCGGCCGAACAGCGCCATGCCCTCCGGCACCACGCCGATCTGCCGCTTGATCTCCGCGGAGTTGGCCTGCAGGTCCTCACCGAGGATGCGAATGCTGCCTGAAGTCGGCGCCAGCAAGCCGGTCAACATCTTGATCGTGGTCGATTTGCCGGCTCCGTTGGGGCCGAGGAATCCGAAGAACTGTCCGGCGTCGACGCGCAGGTTCACATTGTCGACGGCAGTGAAGTCGCCGAAGCGGCGGGTGAGCGCAGTGGTATCGATGGCGGGGGTGATCATGGCTTCTTGCTTGCAATCACGATACACTCTACCCCCGTGGCTTCTGTGAAAAATCGCGACCGTTCGAGACGCCGCATTAACGCGGCTCCTGTTCGCTTGAGGTTTACGCGCATGGTTCTTCGCTACCACTTTGCGAGATAACTAAAATCGAAGTTCGCTATCCTCTTTATAGTTGGTCGGTTCTTATCCTTCATCCTCAGGAGGAATGCTCAATGGCAAAGTCCACGAAGAAACCAGGCGCCGCGCCCAAGGCTGCTGCAAAACCGCGCAAGCCGGCGGCGAAAAAGACCGGCGTTCTCGCAAAGGTGACTCCGATTTCGATTTCGCACGAGAAAGTGGCCGAGCTTGCGCATCGCCTCTGGAATGAGCGCGGCCGCGTGCACGGACATCACGAAGAAGATTGGTTCCGCGCCGAGCAGGAGCTGCGCGGCAAAGCGTCCTAGCCGCAGCCGTCGCACCCGCCGCAACGCAACGCCCCTCTGCGGGTGAAGAGATTTCTATTGCATTGATCCTGTGCGAACCTGCGCTACTGCAGGTTCGCCATCAGGGCTTCGAGCGCCGGCTTCGGCGGGCGCGTCAACGACTCGGGCAGCGTAGCCAGCGGCTCATCCACCATATTCAGCTGATCGATGAACGTCGGCTTCTGCGTATCGATATAGAAGACGCCGGTGAGGACTTCGTCCTTTTCCTGCGCTTCCATCAGCGTACGCACCGCGTTGGCCTTGTCGGTGGGGTCGTAGTCTTCAAGCAGCTTGCGCAGGCGGAGCTGCGAGCCGTCGTGCATTTCCACGTCGTACACCTCGCCGGAACTGTAATCCACCTCGATGTCGTCGAAGCTGGCAACGAAACCCACCTCGTTGATTGGTTCGTCGTGGTCCTGCAGGAATTTGTAGCTCTTAGTCGAGCCCTCGTGGTCGTTGAACGTAACACAGGGGCTGATCACATCCAGCATCACAGTTCCCTTGTGCGCAATCGCCGCCTTCAGCATCGAAAGCAGTTGCTTTTTGTCGCCGGAGAACGAGCGGCCCACGAAGGTAGCGCCCAGCTGAATGGCCAGGGCGCAGGTGTCGATGGGGGGAAGATCGTTGATCACGCCGGTCTTCAGTTTGGATCCGATGTCGGCCGTGGCCGAGAACTGGCCCTTGGTCAATCCGTAGACTCCGTTATCTTCGATGATGTAGATCATCGGCAAATTGCGCCGCATCAGGTGCACGAACTGACCCATGCCGATCGACGCCGAGTCGCCATCGCCGGAAACGCCCAGCGCCGTCATCGTCCGGTTGGCCAGCACGGCGCCGGTGGTCACGCTCGGCATGCGCCCGTGCACTCCGTTGAGGCTGAACGAGCGGCTCATGAAGTAGGCGGGGCTCTTCGACGAGCAGCCGATGCCGCTCATCTTCATCACCCGCTCCGGCTCCACGCCCATCTCGAACATGGCGTCGATGATGCGCTCCGAAATCGCGTTGTGCCCGCAGCCGGCGCACAGCGTTGACTTGCCGCCGCGATACTCCACGATCGGCAGACCAATATGATTCAGCTTTGGGCCCGCGGCCCCACTGTTTGTTGCGGTGGCCATTACAAGCCCTCCTTGGTGGCAAACTCTTCGCTGATGCTGCGCGCGTCGATGGGCAACCCGTTGTAGTGCAGAATGCTGCGCAGTTTCACCACCTGCTCGGCGGGAAGATCCAGCTTCAGCAGGCTCGACATCTGCGCATCGCGGTTCTGTTCCACCACGTACACGCGCTCATGGCTGGCCACAAAGTCGTGAATTTCGTGCGCGAAGGGATAGGCGCGGATGCGCATGTAGTCCACGCTCTGGCCGTGCTCCTTCTCGATCTGGTCGAGGCTCTCGCGCAGCGCGAAATCGGTGGAACCATAGGCCAGGAACCCAATCTTCGATTTGCCGTTGCGATACGACACCGGCGCCGGAACCATGCTGCGCGCGTTTTCGAACTTCCGCGCCAGCCGCTCCATCACGGCCTGGTATTCGTCGGGCCGCTCGGTGTAGACCGCCGCGTCGTTGTGTCCCGAGCCGCGCGTAAAATACGCCGCCTTGGGATGCATGGTGCCGGGAAGCGTACGCCAGCCGATGGCGTCGCCGTCGACGTCGCGGTAGCGCGCGAAGCTGCCCAGCTTTTCCAGCTCTTCGGCGGTCAGCACCTTGCCGCGATCGAGCGGCTTCTCAGGATACGCAAACTGCTCCGACATCCAGTTGTTCATGCCCAGGTCGAGGTCGGTGAGCACGAACACCGGCGTCTGCAACCGCTCCGCCACATCGAAGGCCGCGTAGCCAAACTCGAAGCACTCCTTCACGCTGCCCGGCAGCAGAACGGGATGCCTGGTGTCGCCGTGTGAAAGAAACGCTGTCGACAGCAAATCGGACTGCTGGGTGCGCGTGGGCATGCCCGTCGAAGGCCCGGTGCGCTGCACGTCGAAGATCACACCGGGAAGTTCGGCGTAGTAACCCAGTCCTGAAAACTCCGCCATCAGCGAGATGCCCGGTCCCGAGGTCGAGGTCATGGACCGCGCGCCGGCCCAGCCCGCGCCCAGCACCATACCAATCGCCGCCAGCTCGTCTTCGGCCTGCACCACGGCAAAGGTGGCCTTGCCTTCCGGCGTCACGCGGAACTTTTTCAGCAGATCCGTGGTCGCCTCAATCAGCGAGGTCGACGGCGTGATCGGGTACCACGCCACCACCGTCACGCCCGCAAACACCGCGCCCATGCCGCAAGCCGCATTGCCATCGATGATGATCTGGCCCTGGGTCTGGTTCATCGGCTCGATAAAGTACGGGTCTTGCTTGGTGAAGTTGATCCGGGCATACTCGTATCCGGTTTCAACCGCGCCGAAGTTCAGCTCGAAGACCTTTTGCTTTTTGGCAAACTGTTTTTGGACGCACTTTTTCACCGCGCCCAGGTCGATGCGCAGCAGTTGCGCCACCACGCCCACGTACACCATGTTCTTGACCAGCTTGCGCAGTTTGGCTTCGGGACACAGAGCCGCAGTAAGCTTGTCAAACGGTACCGGGTAAAGGACCACGTCATCGCGGTACTGACCCAGATTCAGATACTCCTCGTAGATGGCTACGCCGCCCCTGGGCAGCGCCAGCATGTCCTCGTGCGCCGTTCCGGGGTTCAATGCCACCAGCACTTCGGACTCGCGCTTGCGCGCCACGTAGCCGTCTTTGCTGGCGCGGATCGTGAACCACGTGGGCAATCCCGCGATGTTCGACGGGAACAGATTCTTGCCGCTCACCGGAACGCCCATCCCGAAGATGCTCTTCAGCAGCACGCTGTTGGCGGACTGCGACCCCGATCCGTTCACCGTGGCTACATTGATGGTGAAGTCGTTGACGATGCGCGGACGCGCACTGCTTTCGCCCTGCTCTTGACCGAGGGCCAGGTTTCCAGTCGCCATGTGGCGGGATTCCCTTCCGAAAAATCTTCGAAGCGCCTCGACAGCGCCGGACTACCCTGCTGGAGGATGCCGGACCATCTCGCTCCGCTATGTGATTATAGTCACTTCCCGGTGCAACTGTCTCGAACTGCGCCCCCAAGAGTAACCCCTTTCGTCCCGACGCCCGCTCCGCCTCCCGTTTCCGCATCAGTTGACCCGCAACTTCTCTGTTTTCAGCATCCCTTGGGGGCGCGGTCATCCCCTCCAGGCGCCCCATCTTGCGTTCAGCATGAGATTGTATCGCCGCTCGCAGACGAAAAGCCTTGCCGCGCCCCACAAGATCCGGCTCTTGCATCCAATGAGAAGGGGGAGGGGCGGCTGCGCGGAGGATTCCTCGTGCATTTTGCCCTTAATCACAGGGACTTGCTGATCGGCATTCTGCTCGTCCTTGCCGTTGCTGTTGCTGCCCTGGGAATTCACCATTTGCTGTTCCGTTTTTTGCGCGGACAGCAGCAAACCACGCGAGGGCGCTGGGG
>Ga0326728_10020887_pt1 | contig 12402 bp, 8 predicted proteins | sample MB3enrmetagenome_FD_207602 | JGI IMG/M metagenome (GOLD analysis project Ga0326728, IMG submission 207602) | Lab enriched peat soil microbial communities from McLean, Ithaca, NY, United States - MB31MN | ecosystem: Environmental > Terrestrial > Soil > Wetlands > Peat | place: USA: New York...
TGATGCTGGGCGTGTCGCTGGAGGTGGGGGTGACGGTGCTGGTGGGGGTGATGGTGGCGGTGTCGCTGAAGCTGGGGGTGGTGGTGCTGGTGGGCGTCACGCTGCTGGTGGGCGTGATGCTGGGCGTGGCCGTGCTGGTGCTGGTGAGGGTGGGCGCGATCAGGCTGTGGGCGGCGATGAAGACGTCGCTGTCCACCTGGGCGTCCTCGGTGTCGGCGATGGCCAGCTTGATGTGGTTGGCCACCCCGGGGGTGACCACGGCCTGGGCGGTGAGCACCACGGTGAGCCCGTTGATGGCGAAGTTCTTGAAGAGCAGGCTGCCCGGCGTCTCATTGAGCACAAAGTACTGCGAGTTGGTGCTGGCGTTCACGTCATGGATGCTGACCGCCTCGCCATCCGGCAGCAGGGCCACGTTCACCCCGTTCACATAGAAGGCCATCACATCGTTGTAGGGCTGGTTGACATAGTAGTTGTACTCCTCGCTGCTGAACACGTACTGGAATTGGATGAGCGAGGAGGTGGGGATGAAATCGAAGCTCAAGACGCTGGCGTCAAAGGTGGGGTAGGGCGACACCAGCAGGCTCAGGTCAGCATCGCCGGGCGTGCCGTTGATGGTGGAGACCAGGTTGTAGGGCTGGTTGGGCGGGTTGATGTTGGGGGTGGGCACTGAATTCACCAGGCCGGTGCTCAGCACCACGCCGCTGCCTATGCCGATGAGGTCCGCGGCATTGCCGAACTCGCCGCGCGCCGCGGCCACGCCGGCGGTGGCCACGGTGGTGGGCACCACGGTCACGCCGGGGCCGGCCAGCAGCTGGGCCATGCTGAGCGGGCTCACCAGGCTGCCGTTCTGGATGGTCATGGGCGAGGCCCCCAGGCGCAAGCAGGCCAGCAGCAGCAGGGCTGCCTGCATGGCTTTGCGCGCTCTCAACTGGGGGGAAGGGGATGGCATGCGCTTCTCACTCGGCCCAGGCGCGGGCGCGGCGCACAGCCTCTTGCCAGCGCTGGCTCAGGTGCTCCGCCGCTTGGGGGCTGATGCCGGGGCTGAAGGTTCGGTCCAGGCGCTGGGCCGCCAGCCAGGCCTCGCGGCTCCACAGCCCGGCTTGCTCGCCTGCCAGCCCGGCGATGCCCAGGGCCGTGGCCTCGCGCGCCAGCGGCCGCTCCACCGGCAGCTGGCAGATGTCGGCCAGGAATTGCATGAGGAAGTCGTTGGCGCAGGCGCCGCCATCCACCCGCAGGGCCTTGAGCCCCTCGAGCCCCTCGAGAGCCTCGGGGCTGCCGGGGCTGCCGGGGCCGCCGGGGCGGGCTCCCATCAGGGCCGCCACATCGCGGGTCTGAAAAGCCAGGCTCTCCAGCGCGGCGCGCACCACATGGGCCTTGGTGCTGGCCCGCGACAGGCCCATCAGGGCGCCGCGCGCCTGGGGGTCCCAGTGGGGCGCGCCCAGGCCCTGGAAGGCCGGCACGAAATAGACGCCCTCATTGCCAGGCAGGCTCTCGGCCAGGGCCTGGCTCTCGGCGGCGCTGGCGATGAGGCCCAGATTGTCGCGCAGCCATTGCAGCACGGCCCCGCCCATGAAGATGCTGCCCTCCAGCGCCAAGCGGGCCTGGCCTTGAAGGCGCCAGGCCGTGGTGCTGAGCAGTCCGGGCACCAGGGCCTGGCCTTGCTCGGCGCAGCGCATCAGGAAGATGCCGGTGCCGAAGGTGGCCTTGAGCAGGCCGGGCCGCCAGCCGCCCTGGCCGAAGAGGCCGGCTTGCTGGTCGCCCAGCACGGCCAAGATGGGCAAGCCCGCGCCGGGCAGGCCCTGGGCCACGCGGCCAAAGCCGGCGGCGCTGTCCATCACTTGCGGCAGCAGCGACAGCGGCACGCCGAAGAGGCTCAAGAGGGCCGGGTCCCAGGCTTGGCTGTGGATGTCATAGAGCAGGGTGCGGCTGGCGTTGCTGGCATCGGTGGCGTGCACCCGGCCGCCCGTCAGGCGCCAGAGCACCCAGCTGTCCACGGTGCCGAAGCAGAGCTCGCCCGCTTCGGCGCGCGCCCGGGCGCCCGGCACATGCTCCAGCAGCCAGGCGATCTTGCTGGCAGAGAAGTAGGGGTCTATCAGCAGGCCGGTCTTGCCCCGCACCCAGGCTTCCTCGGGCTTGAGGGCCTGGCAGGCCTCTGCCGTGCGCCGGCACTGCCAGACAATGGCGTTGGCGATGGGCTTGCCGCTCTTGCGCTCCCACAGGATGGTGGTCTCACGCTGGTTGCTCAGCCCCAAGCCGGCCACGCGCGCCATGTCCACCTTGCCGCAGACCTCCGCCAGGCAGGCCAGCACGCCCTGCCAGATGGCCTCGGGATCATGCTCCACCCAGCCCGGCTTGGGATAGAGCTGCTCCAGCTCGCGATAAGCTGAGGCCTTGAGGCTAGCTTGCGCGCCCAAGGCCAGCACTCGGTTTCCCGTGGTGCCAAGATCCAAGGCCAAGATCAGGTCAGCGGGCATATTGAGCCAGAGCAAAGGACTATCATTCGAAAACATGGAATCGGCTTTCATTTTAGAACAAAACCCAAGGGAAATATTCTATATAATAAGGAAATTTTATCCGCTGGCCAGGGGCTTTCAAGCCCGGCACGGCTTCCTCTGGGGTTTTATGCTGATTCTAAATGTTTTTTTTGGCATTTGTGCTGTCATGGCATTGACATCCCCAAGTTCAATATGCTAATTTCTATATGATTTATAAGACTTTTTATGCCACGCATCCGGAAGGGTCTTTAGCGCATGCCCATCAAAGCTCGTCATAATGGACTTGAGATAGACGGAAACCTGGTGCCTTTGATCTCTGGCACCATGCATTATTGGCGCTTGGATCCGGCAAAGTGGGGCGAGATCCTCGACCGCATCGGCCAATTGGGCTTTTCCATGGTCGAGACTTATGTGCCCTGGGGCGTGCATGAGATCGCGCCCAATGAGTTTGACTTTGGCCGCAAGGATCCTGCCTTGGATCTGGGCCGTTTCTTGGGCTTGGTGGCAGAGCGCGGCATGAAGGCCATCCTCAGGCCCGGCCCTTGCATCAATGCGGAGATAAGCTGGTATGGCTTCCCGGAGCGCATCATCCGCGACCCGCAGTTCTGGGCCCTGGATGCCGAGGGCGCGCCGGCCTACAACCCGGCCCTGCCCGCGCAGTTCCCGGTGCCCAGCTACGCCAACCCCAAGCTCTTTGAGGCTTATGAGCCTTTCTTGACTGCTCTGGCGCCCTTGGTGCAGAAGCACCTGCATCCCAGCGGCCCGGTGGTGGCCTTGCAGGTGGAGAACGAGACCAGCTACTTCTTCCGCCAGGGCACCTTTGACCTGGATTACAGCGAGCCTTCGCTGGCCCTGTTCCGGCACTTCCTGGAGATGAAGTACCGCACGCTCAAGGCCTTGAACCTGGCCTGGGGCGGCGGCATCAAGGGCTTTGCCGAGGCCGAGCCGCCGCGCGTCAACGCCGCCAAGGACCTGAAGGGCCTGGCGCCCTGCCTGGATTGGGCCGAGTACCGCGAGTACCAGATCTTGTGGGCCCTGAGCCGGCTCACCGAGATGTACCGGCAGAAGGGCTTTGAGGGCGTGCCGCTCTTCCACAACCTCTACAGCCCCTTTGAGACGCCCTACAACCTGCCCGAGCTGGAGAAGGACAGCGGGCTCGACTTCTGCGGCATCGATGCCTACCCGCATGCCAGCAACAGCGGCAGCGTGCTGGACAAGGCGCGCTACATGGCCCTGACCAGCCGCCTGCCCTATTTCGCCGAGTTCACGGCCGGCAGCTGGCCCAGCTTCCCGGCCATCACCGAGCAGGACAACCGCTCGAGCCTGCTCTTGCCCTTCATGGGCGGCGCGCGCGGCGTCAACTATTACATGCTGGTGGAGCGCGAGCGCTGGCTGGGCAGCCCCATCAGCCGCCATGGCGAGCTGCGCCAGGGCCGGGCTGAGATGTACCAGAGCCTCAACCATTTCCTCAAGTCGCAGGAATGGCACTTGAGCAGCCCCCAGTTCCAGGCCGCGCTGCTCTTCACGCGCGAGGCCCAGCTCTGCGAGGCGGCCTTTCAGATGCCCGGCCTGCGCCTGCCCCTGGCCCGGCTCGGCCTGCCCGAGGCCCTGCTGGGCGAGCCGCACGCCGCCGGCTTCTTCGGCGGCCACCCGGCCGAGGCCCAGGCCGGGCCGGAGGCCCTGCGCGGCTGGCTGGACGATGCGCGCGCCTTCTTGCGGCAGAGCCAGCTGGCCTGGGCGCCGGCCGACTCGGGGATAGACCCGGCCAAGCTGGGCCGCCTGGGCCTGGTGCTGGCCGCCTGCTGGGGCTACCTGGACGAGCCCACGGCCAAGCGCCTGCTCTCCTTCGCGGAGAACGGCGGCATGCTGGTGCTGGGCCCGCAGCGGCCCCGGCTCAACCAGCGGCTGGAGCCGCTCAAGAGCTTTGAGGAGCTGGCCCTGGCGCCGGGCAAGCCGCTGGCCTACGGCGATGGCAAGATACTCTGGCTGCCCGGCGCCTTTGACGCCAAGGCCTGCCAGGCGCTGCTCAACCGCAGCCGCCTGCGCCCCGAGATCGCGCTCTCCGACCCCAGCTTGGACCACGGGCTGCACCGCCTCTCCGGCCGGCTGGTGCTCTTCATCCGCAACCCGCACCCTGAGCCGCGCTCCTGCTCGGTGCTCAAGGAGGGCAAGTTCGTGCTCAAGCCGCTGTGGGCCGGCACCAAGTTCCTGGGCGCGGTGGAGGAGCGCGAGGTGCTGCTGGCGCCGCGCGAGACCCGGGTGTGGGAGGTGATCCCATGCTGAGCCGCGATCCGCGCATTGATGACATCAGCGACCTGAGCTGGGAGCGGCTGGGAGGCCTGGCCTTTGCCCACGAGAACCTGGCACGCCGCGTGGTGCTGCTGCACCGCCAGGGCCGGGCCCTGGCCTGCTGGGACACCCAGGCTGGCCGCCTGCCGCTGCCGGTGCAGAAGGTGGAAGATGCCCAGGCCTTGGCGGAAAGCCTCAAGGCCGCCCATCCCGAGGCCCTGGAGGCCTGGGTGGTGGAGCCCGAGGCCCTGCGCGCCGGCTTGGCCAAGGCCCAGATGGGCTTGGACCTGGGCCTGGACCTAGACCTCTTCCTGCGCCATGTCTGGGAGCAGCGCATGCAGGGCTCGGGCCTGGGCCTGGCCCCGCGCCGCGAGTTCATGTGGTATGGCCTGCCCATGGCGCGCCTGCAGAAGTTCTGCGACAGCCTGCTGCCCGAGCGCTGCTGCTTCACGCTGGCGGCCTTCGAGGGCCAGGCGCTGTGGGCCGGCCTGCTGGCCGAGTTCGAGGGGCCCAAGCTGGTGGGCCTGCACACCTTGGATGCCCTGCCGCAGGCCGAGCTCAGCTCAGCCCAGGGCATTGAGGCGGCGCCCTTCTTGCTGGCCCTGGTCAGCAACACCCTCCAGCGCCCGGCCTTCGGCTGGTTCGTGGAGCGGGCAGACCTGGAGGCCTGGATGCGCTGCCCGGATGCCGACGCCAAGGCCGAGATCTTCCAGCGGAGCATCCTGGAGCGGCGCTCCTATTTTGACGCCGCGGCCCTCATGCCCGGCGCCGGCCGAGCGGAGAGCCTGAAACCCATCCCCCCAGCGGAGGGCTAGCATGCCCGCCAAGAGAGAAGCCAAGCGCGCCAAGGCCGGCGCCAAGAGCCACGTCATCGGCGTCGACTTGGGCGGCACCAACATCGTGTTCGCGCTCACTGACTTGAACGCCAAGATCCTGCACCGCTTCAAGATGCCCACCCTGGCCCAGGAGGGCCGCGACAAGGTGCTGGCCCGCATGGCCGAGGGCGTGCTGCGCGTGCTGGACGAGTCGGGCGTGGCGGCCGCCTCGGTGCAGGGCGTGGGCGTGGGCACCCCCGGCCCCATCAATTCGCGCCAGGGCGTGATGTACTCGGCGCCCAACCTGCCGGGCTTCAAGAACACGCCCATCAAGGCTTATCTGGAGCGCAAGACCGGCCTGCGGGTGCACCTGGAGAACGACGCCAACGCGGCGGCCTTTGGCGAGCACTGGGCCGGCGCGGGCAAGGGCACCAGCGAGATGATCATGCTGACCCTGGGCACCGGCGTGGGCGGCGGCATCATCATGGGCGGCCAGCTCTACAGCGGCTGCGACGACACGGCCGGCGAGTTCGGCCACATGGTCATCGACCCTTCGGGCCCGCTGTGCGGCTGCGGCCAGCGCGGCTGCCTTGAGCAGTACGGCAGCGCCACGGCCATCGCCCGCCGGGCGCGGGAGGCGGTGCTGGCCGGCACCCAGAGCAGCCTGCTCACCATGGCCGAGGGCGACCCGGGCAAGATCAGCTCGCGCCTGGTGCACCAGGCGGCCAAGGATGGCGACCAGCTGGCCCGCCAGGTGTGGTCCGACACCGCGGTCTTCCTGGCCATTGGCATCGCCAACCTGGTCAACATCTTCAACCCCCAGATGGTGGTCTTGGGCGGCGGCGTGATGCTGGCCGGCGCCGACCTGCTGGGCCCCATACGGCGCGAGGTGCTCAATCGCGCCTTTGACCGGCCGGCCCGCTCGGCCAAGATCGTGGCCGCCGAGCTGGGCGATGACGCCGGGGTCATCGGCGCGGCCGCCGTGGCCATCGCGCGGGCCTGAGGCTCAAGTGATCCGCCAGGCCGTGCTCTATAGCGGGCAGGTGCAGGGCGTGGGCTTCCGCGCCGCGGCCCTGTGGGAGAGCCGGGGCTTTAGGGTCACAGGCTACGTGCGCAACCTGGATGACGGCAGGGTGGAGCTGGTGGCGGAGGGCGAAGCAGGGCAGGTGGAGGGCTTTTTGAGCGCCGTGCGCGAGCGCATGGCAGGCAGCATCCGCCATGAGGCGGCAGAGCAGGGCAGGGCCGAGGGGCTCTGGGACGGATTCCACATAGCACCATGAACAGGGAAGGCATCCACCTTCCCCCAGCAAGGAGGGCAAGCCATGACCAAGCTCGAACTGGTGGAGCAGCTCGCCAACAAGGCCGGCATCAGCAAGAAGGACGCCGAGCGCTACCTCGACACCACCATCGCCCTGATCCAAGAGGCGCTCAAGGCCAACAGCAAGGTGAGCCTCACCGGCCTGGGCATCTTCTCGGTCAAGGAGAAGAAGGCCCGCATCGGCCGCAACCCCAAGACCGGCGAGCAGGTGCAGATCCCGGCCAAGAAGGCCGCCAAGTTCACGGCCGGCAAAGAGCTGAAGGCCATCCTGCAGGCATAAAAAGAGGGCGGAGCTTGCGCCCCGCCCTGGCACTGCCTGGCACGCTGGCCTTGAGCCTGCGCCCTCAGCGCCGGTCCCTCTCCCAGCCGTTGTCCATGCCGCGGTCATGGCGCCAGGCCTGCTCGCGCTCAACGGGCAGGCGGTGGTGCAAGCGCCAGCGCTCACCGGTGGTGAGCCAGGGGTGGTAGACCGGGGCGTGGTAGGGCTGGGCCACTGGATAGATCGGCGCCGGCCGGGCCATCACCAGCTTGACGCCCACGGCCCGGGGCGCCAGGGCCGCGGGCACGAACACGCCGGGGGCCACCATCACCGGTGACAAGTCCCTCACCACCTGGCTGAGGGGGTCGGCCTTGAGCAGGCTGGGCAGGGCCAGGCTTGCGGCGGCCAATGCCGCCAAGATCATGGTGCGGTTCATGACATCCTCCTAAAAAGGGGTATTGCGTTCCTGGCCCCTGTTGATGCATGGCGCGTGCCAGGCCCGTGCGCCATAATAACCTTGTCCCGCAATGGGGGAGACGGGTTTGAGCGCGGCATTTTTGCCGCGCTGCGGCAGGCCTGCCCCAAGCGCCATCATTGACAAAGCATGACCAGGCTGTTATTTTCTTGCGTCATTTTCAATCGTCTTTTGGCTGTCCCGAAGGCTAAAATCCCTTTGGGCTTTTTCGTTTAAAGCCCCTTTCAGAAGGAGTTCGACCGTGAACCCTTACGGCGCCTTTGATGATGCGGCTCGCGAATATGTGATCAGCCGCCCCGACACCCCCCTGCCCTGGCTCAATTACCTGGGGCAGGACGAGTTCTTTGGGCTGTGCACCAACACCGCTGGCGGCTACACCTTCTGGAAGGACGCCAAGCTCAGGCGCTTGACCCGCTATCGCTACAACAACGTGCCCTATGACCTGGGCGGCCGCTACCTCTACGTGAATGACAGCGGAAGCGTGTGGAACCCGGGCTGGAAGCCGGTGAAGGCCAAGCTGGATGCCTATGAGTGCCGCCATGGCCTGGGCTATAGCCGCATCCTTGGCCGCAAGGACGGCCTGGAGGTGGAGTCCCTCTTCTTCGTGCCGCCGCAGGAGAACCTGGAGCTGTGGAAGGTGACGGTGCGCAACAAGAGCGCCAAGCCCAAGAGCCCCAAGATCTACTCTTTCCAGGAATTCTGCTTCTACGAAGCCCTGAATGACATGACCAACTACCAGCGCACCTACTCCATCGGCGAGGTGGAGGTGGAGGGCGGCGCCATCTACCACAAGACCGAGTACCGCGAGCGGCGCAGCCACTACACGCTCTTCGCCTGCACCGGCCCGGTCACCGGCTTCGACACCAGCCGCGACGCCTTTGTGGGCATCCACGAGGGCCTGCACGAGGCCAGGGCGCCCTTTGCCGGCAAGGCCGGCAACAGCATGGCCTTCGGCTGGAACCCCATCGGCAGCCACGAGGTGAGCCTCACCCTGGCCCCGGGCGAGGAGAAGACCTTCACCTTCATCCTGGCCTATGTGGACCATGAGCTGGAGGCCTTCAAGGGCCCCAAGTTCACCGCGCCCTTTGTGATGAACAAGGATCTGGGCCGCGCGGTGGTGGCCAAGTACTCGGCGCCCGGGGCGGTGGATGCCGCCTTCGGCCGGCTCAAGGCCTATTGGGACGAGAACCTCTCCAAGTTCCAGGCCCAGTGCCCGGACCCCCACGCCAGCCGCATGCTCAACGTGTGGAACCAGTACCAGTGCATGGCCACCTTCAACATGAGCCGCTCGGCCAGCATGTACGAGACCGGCATCGGCCGCGGCATGGGCTTCCGCGACAGCAACCAGGACCTGCTGGGCTTCGTGCACATGATCCCCAGCCGCGCCCGCCAGCGCATCCTGGACATCGCCGCCACCCAGCTCTCGGACGGCACCTGCTACCACCAGTACCAGCCGCTCACGAAGAAGGGCAACGCCGAGATCGGCGGCGACTTCTACGATGACCACCTGTGGCTGGTGCTCTCGGTGGCCAGCTACATCAAGGAGACCGGCGACCTCAGCATCCTCAAGGAGCCCTGCGGCTACGCAGACCAGCCCGCGGGCAAGGCCGACCTGCTGCACCATCTGGAGACCAGCATCGCCTACACCATGGCCAAGCGCGGGCCGCACGGGCTGCCGCTCATCGGCCATGCCGACTGGAACGACTGCCTCAACCTGAACTGCTTCAGCACCGAGCCCAACGAGAGCTTCCAGTGCGCGGGCGACGTGAAGGGGAGCAAAGCCGAGAGCGTGATGATCGCCGGGCTCTTCCTCTACGCCAGCCGCGAGATGGCCGGGCTGTACGATTATATGGGCAAGGGCGCGGATGCCGGGCGCATGCGGGCCCACTATGCCACCATGCTCAAGGCGGTGGAGGAGCAGGCCTGGGACGGCGAGTGGTACCGCCGGGCCTACGATGCCAAGGGCAATCCGGTGGGGAGCGCGCAGAACGCCGAGGGCAAGATCTTCATCGAGAGCCAGGGCTGGTGCGTCTTGGGCGGGGCGGGGCAGGCCAACGGCCGGGCCCGCCAGGCCATGGAATCGGTGCACAAGCACCTCTTCACCAAGAACGGCGTGGCCCTGCAGCAGCCCCCCTACTCCACCTACCACCTGGAGCTGGGCGAGGTGACCAGCTACCCGCCTGGGGTGAAGGAGAACGCCGGCATCTTCTGCCACAACAACACCTGGATCAACCTGGGCTGGTGCCTGCTGGGCGAGGGCGAGCGCGCGCTGGAGTACTACCTGAGCATCTGCCCCTCGGCCAAGGAGGAGCAGATCGAGACCTACCGCAGCGAGCCCTACGTCTACGCCCAGATGATCGCGGGCAAGGACGCGCCCTGCTTCGGCGAGGCCAAGAACAGCTGGCTCACCGGCACCGCGGCCTGGACCTTTGTGAGCGTGAGCCAGGGATTGCTCGGCATCAAGCCCCAGTACACGGGCCTGGAGGTGGACCCCTGCATCCCCAGGGCCTGGCCGGGCTTCACCGCCACCCGCCGCTTCCGCGATGTGGAGTACCGCATCAGCGTCAAGAACCCGGCGGGCGTGTGCAAGGGCGTCAAGTCCCTGGTGGTGGACGGCAAGCAGGTGGAGGGCCAGGTGGTGCCCTTTGAGGCCGGCAAGAAGGTGGTGCAGGTGGAAGTGACGCTGGGCTGAGCAGCAAGAGCCCTTACCCTTTAACTTGTTCTTGCGAGGACCGCGTGGATTACGGATTTTTTGACAACCCCAGCAAGGAATATGTGATCACCAACCCCAAGACGCCCACCAAGTGGATCAACTACATCGGCACCCTGGCCTTCGGCGGCTTCGTGGACCACAACGGCGGCGGGGTCATCTGCAAGAAGGACCCCTACCTCAACCGCATCACCAAGTACATCCCCCAGCTGCCCAGCTCCAGCATGAACGGCGAGACCCTCTACATCCGCGCCAAGCAGGGGGCCGGATACAAGCTCTTCTCGCCCTTCTTCAGCCCGGTGCTGGAGCCGGCTGAGAAGTGGGAGTGCCGGGTGGGCCTGGGCTACAACCGCTGGAAGGCCCAGTCCGCCGGCTTGAGCGTGGAGGTGACCGCCTTCGTGCCCTTTGACAGCGAGCGCGTGCTGCGCGACATCCGCGTCACCAACACCTCTTCCGCCCCCCTGGACGTGGACCTCATCCCGGTGGTGGAGTACACCCATTTTGACGCGCTCAAGCAGTTCACCAACGCCGACTGGGTGCCCCAGACCATGCAGAGCCGCGCGATCCGCCAGGAGGGCGGGCGCCTGGTGCTGACCCAGTACGCCTTCATGCACAAGGACAGCATGGTCAACTACCTGACCTGCGACCAGCCGGTGCTGAGCTTTGAGAGCGACCGCCAGCGCTTCCTGGGCGAGAACGGCTACGGCACCTGGCAGGCCCCGGGCGCGCTCAAGGCCGAGGCCCTCTCCAACACCGAGGCCAACCGCGGGGACAACATCGGCGCCCTGCTCATCGCGCTGAAGGGCCTCAAGCCTGGCGAGACCCGCCGGGTGGTGACCCAGCTGGGGCAGATGCGGGACATGGCCAGCGAGCAGGCCGAGATAGCCCGCTTCCGCGACACCGCCAATGTGGACAAGGCCCTGGCTGACCTGGCCAAGTTCTGGGAGGGCTACCTCTCGCCCATCCAGGTGGAGACCCCCAGCGCCGACCTGGACAACATGGTCAACGTGCACAACCCGCGCCAGAGCTACATCACCAAGAACTGGTCGCGCTACCTCTCGCTCTACCAGCTGGGCTTGGGCGACCGCGGCCTGGGCTTCCGCGACTCCAGCCAGGACTGCATGGGCATCCTCCCCAACAAGCCGGAGGAGGCCCGCGAGCTGATGGTCAAGCTGCTCTCCACCCAGAACCCGGCTGGCAACGCCATGCACCAGTTCAACCCGCTGACCATGGAAGGCTCGGTGGGCGACAGCCATGAGATGGCCGACCGGCCCAAGTACTATGGCGACGACCATCTGTGGATCGTGCTGACCACCTGCTATTACCTGAAGGAGACCGGTGACACCGCCTTCTTGGGCTGGGAAGTGCCCTTTTACGCCAAGAAGGGCGTTGAGCGCGAGAAGGGGACCGTGCTGGAGCACCTGGAGCGCGCGGTGGGCTTCACCCACGGCGACCTGGGGCAGCACGGCCTGCCCCTGCTGGGCTTCGCCGACTGGAACGACACCATCAACCTGCGCACCGGGGCTGAGAGCCTGTTCAACGCCAACCTCTATGGCGCCGGGCTCAAGGAGCTGGTGGAGCTCTTCCGCCACCTGGGCGAGGCGGCCAAGGCCGACAAGTACCAGCAGTGGTGGGAGCAGATGAAGAAGACCGTCAACCAGGTGGCCTGGGACGGGGAGTGGTGGCTGCGCTACTTTGACTTTGACGGCAAGCCCTTGGGCAGCAAGGGCAGCGCCATCACCAAGCTCTTCATGGAATGCCAGCCCTGGAGCGTGCTCTCCGGCTTCGCCGAGGGCGAGCGGGCCCGCGCCTGCATGGACAGCGTGCATGCCAAGCTCAACACCAAGAACGGGCTCAAGCTCAGCTGGCCCAGCTTCACCAAGTACGACCCCAATGTGGGCGGCGCCACCACCTACCCCCCGGGGGCCAAGGAGAACGGCGGCATCTTCCTGCACACCAACCCCTGGTGCATGATCGCGGCCACCCTGCTGGGCGACGGCGACCGGGCCTACCAGTACTATGACCAGATCAACCCCTCCAC
>Ga0326728_10020888_pt1 | contig 12401 bp, 9 predicted proteins | sample MB3enrmetagenome_FD_207602 | JGI IMG/M metagenome (GOLD analysis project Ga0326728, IMG submission 207602) | Lab enriched peat soil microbial communities from McLean, Ithaca, NY, United States - MB31MN | ecosystem: Environmental > Terrestrial > Soil > Wetlands > Peat | place: USA: New York...
TCGAAATACCACAGGTTTATATACGGCTCATCCTGCGCCAGCACTTCCTGGACTTCAGCGTAGAGACGCTTACGGACATTCTGATCGGTCTCGCGCCGCGCCCGGTCGATCAAACTATCGACACGCGGATTGGAGTAGAAGCCGCGGTTTGCGCCTTTGGGCGGGAATCGGTTGGAGTGAAAGGAATATTCAAAAATATCCGGGTCTTCATTCCCGCCGATCCAGCGCAACGAATAAAGCTGGAACGCGCCGCTGGTGACGTCGGCAAAAAATGTCGCAAACTCGAAGGTGCGAATGTCGAGCGCAATGCCCACATCGCGCAATTGCTGCTGCAACACCGCCGCCAACAGCCGCGTGGACTCCTCGGTGGACGTTTTCATGGTGAGGTGAAAGCGGACGCCGTCGCGAGCCCGGTAGCCAGCGGCATCGAGCATCTGGCGAGCCTTCTCTGGATTGTGCGGGAAGGCCGCCACGTCCCGGTCAAACGCCCAGCTTTGCGGTGGGAGCACGCTCAGAGCCGGTTCGGCGAAGCCGCGCCAGATGTATTCGAGAAGAGGAGCGCGATCGATGGCGTACGCGATCGCCTGGCGAACTCGCACATCCTGCAAGATTGGGTCGCGCAGGTTAAACGCGAGATAGGAAAGCACCGTGCCCGGCGCTCGCTCGACCTGTAAGTTCGACTCGCGCTCCAGCGCCACGATGGTGTCGGAAGTCAGCGCATTGATGGCGGCATCGGCGCTGCCCTTGCGCAGTTCAAGCGCCCGCGTCGTCGCGTCGGGCACGATGGTGAAGCGCACCCTCGCCAGGCGCGCCTTCGCGCCCCAGTAGTTGTCGTTGCGCTTGACGACGACTTCCTTATCCTGTTCCGCGCTGACAAACTGGAATGGTCCAGAGCCGATCGGCTGGCGCGTGATCTCGTCGAGCGACCCATCGGGCACAATCCCACTCGCGCCCTCTGAGAGATTCCACAGCAAGGTCGCGTTGGGTTCCTTCAGATGAAAGACCACGGTGAACTCATCGGGCGCGTCGACGTGATCGACGAAGCGGTACGCCGCCGATTTCGTACTGCGAATCTTCCCCTCGAGCAGGGAGTCGAACGTCCACTTCACGTCGCGCGAAGTAAGCGGCCGTCCATCGTGAAAAGTCACGCCGCGATGCAGATGGAAAACGTAGGTCAAGGGATCCGGAATCTCCCAACGCTCGGCCAGCCCGGGCTGAACATTTAAATGCTCGTCGCGCGTCAGCAGCGCGTCGAAGAGGAGTTCGCCAATGCGCTCCGATTGCGCATCAATTCCCACCCGCGGATCGAGATTCGTTGGACTGCTTTCAATGATCATCACCAGCGTATTAGGATCGGGAGCCTGTGAGCAGGAGACGAGAGGCAGCACGAATCCCCAAACGAATAATAAGAAAATTGTCATCCTGAGCGAAGCGAAGGATCTGCTTTTTGCGCGCGTTCGCACTGTCGCTTCACGCATACGAGATCTTCCCCAAAATTGCCGCCCGCTTCGCTCCCGTAGCCGATGGCACATTGCTGGGCCGCCGATGCCACGTCTCATGCGCGAGCAGGGCAAAAGCCACTGCCTCTTTCGCTTCCGCCGGAATGCCGAACTCATCCGAGAAATGCAGCGCGATTCCCAGGGCTGCGATTTCATCGCGCAACATGGCCATCAGCGTTGGATTCTTCGTGCCTCCGCCGGAGACGACCATTTCGTGATCGCGTCGCCGAACGCCGAATCGCGGCAACACGAAGCGCTCGACGGCATCCGCAATCGACCGCGCCGTCAACGCCGTTGCCGTGGCCACCACATCGGGTTTGCTGGCGCCGTGGCAGATCTGAATGAATCGGCCGACGTACTCCCGGCCAAATTCCTCGCGGCCCGCCGTCCGCGGGGGCTTCTGGCGGAAGAAGTGCGCGCGCAGCAACCGCGCAATCACACCATTCAATACGCGGCCCGAGGCCGCGACTTTGCCATCGCGGTCGTAGCGCCGTCCGAAAAGCTCTTCCATCACCGCATCCATCACCATGTTGCCGGGGCCGGTGTCAAAAGCAAGCACCTGGTCGAGCGACGCGCCCGCGGGAATCGCCGTCAGATTCGCAATTCCGCCGATGTTCTGCGCAATGCGATTACGCCCGTCTCGTCGATCGCGATAAAGAAGATAGTCGAGGAACGGCACCAGCGGCGCGCCTTTCCCTCCGGCCGCGATATCCGCGGGACGAAAATCGGAAACCACGGGCACGCCCAGTCGCGCCGCGATCACCGCGCCTTCCCCCGTTTGCCACGTCACCGCCAATTTCCGTCCGAGAAATCGCTCCGCCACTCCCTGGTGATAGAGCGTCTGCCCATGGCAGCCCACCAGGTCGAGTTTCACGCGATGCTTGCGCGCCGTCTTCGCGACTGCTTCCGCGTACAGTTCGCCGAGAAGAAAATTCAGCCGCGCCAGATCCGCAACGCGGGCCAATTCCGCGTTCATCATGGCCAAGACTGCGCGTCGAACCGGCGCGGGGAACGGATACTCGTCGTGGCCAAGAAGTGCGAAGTCTGAATATGTGTGCGCGTGTGGTGACGGGCCTCTGGCCCGTCCTCTGCCGGGGGAGGCGAACCGCACCAGCGCGACATTGATTCCGTCCGCCGAAGTGCCGCTCATCACGCCGGCAACAATCATGCTCATACGCGTTCCTTCCTAATTTCCGCGCGAGCCAGCGTTGCCAGCCGGATCTCTTCGCTGAACTCCCAGAGCTGGCGCCTCAGCTTCTCAACTCGTGCGGAGGTGGGAACGGAAGTGCGGCGACTCGCCGCCGATTTCCTAATAAACAACTTCTTCTTAAACGCCAGCACGCGTCCCACCGATTCCCGTACGCGACGGGCGAATCGGCCGTCGCGCTCCGCCTCGCGGACCAACGCTTCATGGGCGCGCAGAATGAAATCTTCCCGGTGGCAGATCAGGCCCAGATCGCCCCCGGCGCGGATGTGTTCGATGATTGCCTGTTCGATCGGAGCGGCCGCCAGCACGCCGCCCATTTCCAGATCGTCGGAACAGATCAGGCCGCGGTAGCCAATCTTTTTGCGCAGAATGCCGGTGATCCACTTCTTTGAGAGCGATGCCGGCGTGCGATCTTTCGTGACTGCCGGAAAGGCGGCGTGCGAAACCATGATGAACGGTAATTCGCGCCGCAACGATAACGAGCGATAGGGAACCAGATCCTCCGCCCACAACTTGCGCAGCGGCTTTTCGACGATGGGAAGTTCATGATGCGTGTCGAGCGCGGCCTCGCCCAGTCCGGGGAAATGTTTGCCGCAGCCGAGCACGCCGGCGTCACCCAGCCCGCGCAGAAATTCGCGCGCGTAGGCAACCACCTGCTTCGGATCGTCCGAAACCACGCGCGAACTCAGCACCGACCGCGAAGCCTCGTAGGCCAAGTCGAGCACCGGAGCAAAATCCACGTTGAAGCCCAGCGCGCGGCAGTTTTCGCCAATCACGCGTCCATGCTTGCGAAAGAGCGCGCGGCTGCCCGTGGCAAAGACCTCTGCCGCAGAAGGCGCCGAACCGATCACGTTGCGGAAACGGTCCACGGTGCCGCCTTCAAGGTCGACTGAGGTGAAAAGCGGAGTGTTCACGCACTTCTGACATTCGCGCAGAAGCGTGTGCGCCTGCTCGGCTCCGGTGATGTTGCGGGCAAACAGAATCACGCCCGCCGGCTGGATCTTCGTGAGCAGCGAAGCGAGGCGCGGAGACATCTTCGTCCCGTCGAAGCCGATGATTAGGAGTTGGCCGATGTGCATGCGCGTAGTCAGGAGTCAGCGACTCCGGGATTAGATGGTGAAACCCAGCGGACCACAGATTTGAACCATTGAATAATCGCAACAAGAATTATTGTGAATGCGAATTGGCGGGCTATGGAGCCAGCGACCGCAGCGGAGTGATGCACGCTGGCTGCAACATGGAGGTACTCTATGGCGAAGCGAGCCGTGTATTCAGCTGCCAGCAACAAGAAGGCGACTTTTAGATGTTTTCCTGGGAACGAATAAGCAAACACGAAGGCATAGACAGCTCCGAGCACGTAGGCAAGCATATCAAGCCATCCATTGCGAGCGCCTCGCAAGACTCTGTAGTCGACCTTATCGAACAAAAGGTCTCGGATGCTCCAGCCCAAGAGGGAGGCAATGATCGCAAACAGCAGAACCATACCGATCGTCATGATCCAGTTGCTGTCGACCGTGATCTCCCAACTGCGCCACCAACTGTTCTTTGGGCTCATTCTCTGGCCTGTCTACTGACCCTCGATTTGCGAACGACTAACGACGAACGACCTTTCTCGGTGTACTCCGCGTCTCGGCCGTTAGATTTCCTTTTTCAACTCTGCCAGCAAGTTTAGCGCTTCGAGCGGCGTCAGACGGTTCAAATCCACCTCGCGCAGCTTTTCCAGCACCGGTTGCGAAAGCGGCGTGAAGATAGTCAACTGCGTCGGGCGCTCCGGCTCGTCGGAACTGCCCGGCGTCAGATGGCTCGAAAGGCGGCGCTCGGACGATTCGTGCTCGGCCAGCACCTCGCGCGCGCGCACTACTACTTCGTTCGGCAATCCCGCCAGCTTGGCGACTTCGATTCCGTAGCTGCGGTCTGCCGCTCCCGGCTCGACGCGGCGCAGAAAGACTACGCTTCCGCCCGTCTCTTTGACGGAGACGTGATAGTTCTTCACGCCGCTCAACTGCTCGGCCAATTCGGTTAACTCGAAATAGTGTGTGGCGAACAAAGTTTTGGCGTGCACTCGCGCATGCAGATATTCGATGGCAGCCCATGCGATCGCCAGGCCGTCATAGGTGGAAGTGCCGCGGCCTACTTCGTCTAACAAGATCAACGAGCGCGCCGTCGCCGTGTGCAGAATCGCCGCCGTCTCCGTCATCTCGACCATAAACGTCGAGCGGCCGCGGGCCAGGTTGTCGCTCGCGCCAATGCGCGTGAAGACGCGGTCGACAATGCCCAGCCGCACCGCACGCGCCGGAACAAACGAGCCCATCTGCGCCATGATCACGATCAGCGCCGCCTGCCGCAGATAGGTGCTCTTGCCGCCCATGTTCGGACCCGTCAGCACGATGATGTTGTGCGTCGAAGCGTGCGATTTCGGGCGCGTCATATCATGCGAACCTGAATCCAGAAAGAGATCGTTGGGAACGAAGCGCTCGCTCCCCGCCGCCAGTTCCTGAAGTTCGATCACCGGATGACGCCCTTCGACAATCTCCAAATCTCCGCCGTCCTCGTCCTTTTCAGCTTCGTCGAAATGCGGCCGGCAATAATTCCGCAGCGCTGCGATGTGCGCCAGGCAGCCCAGCACATCGACTTCCGCCAGTGCCAGCGCGGTTTGCCGAATGCGCTTGGCCTCGGCGGCAATGGCAGAACGCAAGTCGGCAAACAGACGGCGCTCGATTTCGACAATCTTTTCCTGGGCGTCCAGGATCTTCGACTCATACTCTTTCAGCTCCGGAGTGGTGAAACGTTCGGCATTTACCAGCGTCTGCTTGCGTTGGTAGTCGGTGGGCGCGTGCTGCAGGTTCGCTTTCGAAATCTCGATGTAGTAACCAAAGATGGAATTGAACTTTACCTTGAGCGACCCAATCCCCGTGCGTTCGCGTTCGCGCTGTTCCACTCGCGCCAGGTATTGCTTCGAGTTGCGGCTCAGGTCGCGCAGTTCGTCCAGATCTTTGTCGACGCCCGCGGCGATCACTCCACCATCGCTCAGCGTTAGAGGTGGCTCTGGAACCAGCGTGCGATCGATCTTCTCCCGCAGATCACCCAGTTCGTCGATCGCGACGTGCAGCGCGACTAGCCGCGCCGCCGCCAGTCCGCTCAGCACCGTTCGCACCTTGGGAATTCTTGCGAGCGATGCTGCGAGAGCGAGCACGTCGCGTGGGTTCGCGGTTTCCAGCGTGACCCGGCTCAACAGGCGTTCCAGATCCAGAATTCCTTCGAGCGCTCGCCGCAGTTCTTCGCGCCGCACCGTGTCTTTAACCTGCACTTCGACGGAATCCAGCCGGCCTTCGATCTCGGCGCGATCCAAGGACGGACGCAGCAGCCACGTACGCAGCAGGCGCTTGCCCATTGGCGTGACGGTCGCATCCAGGCAGCGGAACAGAGTCACTCCGGCATCCGTGCCCGCAAATAGTGGTTCGATCAGCTCCAGGTTGCGCACCGTTACGGCATCGAGCACCAGGCAATTCTGGCGCTCGTAGAAGCCGATGCGATCTACGTGATCGAGCGTGCCGCGCTGGGTTGACCGGATGTAATACAAAATCGCTCCCGCTGCCGAAGCCGCCGCCTGTTTGCCCGCCAAGCCGAAGCCCTCCAGCGAGAGCACTCCGAAGTGATTCTCCAGCAGCGGAATGGCGTGGTCGGGAGCAAAGATCCAATCGTCCAAAGGAGTTTCGGCCCAGCCGCCGCCGGAAACCCTTGGGACGGGCGCTGTGCCGGTCGCAAGGGGAGTATCGGCGTGAGGACGGGCGAGGACGCCCGTCGCTCCACTGGTGTTCTTTTCAAAGAGTGGCGCCGAAGACCCGTATAGCATTTCTTTTGGACGTAATTGTTCAAGTTCTTCTTGAATACGGCGTCCGGCCGACTCGCCCCCGAACTCTGTCGCTCGAAACTCGCCGGTCGAAAGATCGAGCGCGGCAAAACCCACATGATCGCCGACCGTGGCCACCGCCGCCAGAAAGTTGTTCTCCTCGGCATTGAGCGACGAATCTGCCGCTGTGCCCGGCGTGACCACGCGCGTCACTTCGCGGCGCACCAATTTCTTGGCCAGGCGCGGGTCTTCCACCTGCTCGCAGACCGCGACCTTGAAGCCGCGCCGGATCAGCTTTGCGATGTAGCCGTCGGCGGCGTGGTAGGGCACGCCACACATGGGGATGGCCACGCCCTTTTCTTTATTGCGCGAGGTCAGCGTGATCTGCAATTCGCGCGCGGCCAACACGGCATCGTCGAAGAAGAGCTCGTAGAAATCCCCCAGCCGGAAAAACAGCAGAGCGTTGGGATGCTCTTTCTTGATGGCGGAATATTGCCGCATCAGCGGCGTCGAGGGCTCGGACATGGGGGAATTGGTAATTTTGTAATCTCTAATTTTGTAATTTGCAATTTCATATCCGGAAAACTGGTTTGTCCGTCACACTACTCTAGCCTGCCAGGAGGTTTTCAGATTACAAAATTTCAAAATTACCAAATTGCAAATTCTCCATTTGACTCCCTCTCTCGGTTTTGTTCTCCTTACGCCATGGAACTCCGCAAAGATCCCATTACCCGTTCCTGGGTGATTACCGGTGACGATGTCATCGAGTCCACTCCCCGTTCCCAAGCCTGCCGGTTTTGCGGTCCGTCCGCCGCGCCGGCGCAAGTCATCGCCAACCTGCCGGGCGTGGATGGCAGCGCCTGGTCGGCGCGCTCGGTCGTCCATCCGCATGCGTTGTACCACGTCGAAGGCGAGGCGGCGCGCCGCGGCGACGGCCTCTACGACCGCATGGGAACGGTCGGCGCTCATGAAGTCTTGCTCGAAAATCCGCGCCACGACGCCAACCTCTGGAATGCGAGCGACTTCGAAGTCGAACAGTTCCTGCGTCTGGCCGCGATGCGAATACAGGATTTGAAGCGCGACAGCCGCTTCAAATACATCAGTATTTTCAAGAATTATGGCGCGGCAGCCGGGCAGGAATTCGAGCACCCCGCTTCCCAGTTGACCGCGACTACATTCGTGCCGCGCCGCGTGCTCTACGAACTGCGCGCCGGACGCGACTATTACGAGAGCAAAGAGCGCTGCGTGTTCTGCGATATTCTGGCGCAGGAGGAGCGCCAGAACCTGCGCATCGTCGAAATTCGCGGAGACTATGTGGCCTTTTGCCCCTTTGCTCCGCGCGTCCCCTACGAAACCTGGATCATGCCCCGCAGCCATGAATCTTCCTTCGAGCGCACGGGTTCATCGCGCGTGGGCAACGTGGCCGATCTCGCCGCGCTCCTGCGGCGCACGCTGCAACGCATCCGCACCGTCACCGAAGCTTTCCACCTCGTGCTCCACACTTCGCCCAACAGCCAGCATCCTTCGGCAACCCTCGGATATTGGAAAACCCTCGATGAGGATTACCACTGGCACATCGAGATTCTGCCGATTCTTGAGGCCAAGGCCAGGTCCTACACTTTTAAAGAGATTTATTATTCTCCGGTCACGTCGGAGACGGCGGTGAAGCGGTTGCGCGAGGCGAAGATCTAAGGGCAGTCGTTGGTCGTTCGTCGTTAGTCGCTCGGGAAGGCTATTAGCTTTCAGCTCGCAGCTCGCAGTTAGCGCGCTCTTCTACTGACAGCTGAGGGCCCACAGCTTTTGCATCACGCTAACGACCATCGACCATCGACCAACGACTGCCTTACGACCATCGACCAATCCATGACCATCCGCCGCCTTAAAACCTACACCGGATCCCAAGGCTACGTTTACCAGTACTACTTTGTTGGGAAACGTCTTGCCCCTACATCCGACGCTCATAAGTCCGACGCTACTGAGTACATCTTCGATGTCACTTCCGACCGCAAGCTGACCTACTCGGTCAGTATTTTGCTGCCGCATGAGGTCGTCGCCGCCTGGGCCGAATCCCACGGGCGCCCGCTCGCCGATTCCGAGCAGTACGCCGCCGTCAAGATGCGTCTGTTCCGCGCCTTCGACGAACTGGAAGAAATGCAGGCGCAGGGCCGGCAACTGCAGATCGACTGGCGGGCGTTGGAAGAATCGCTGGCGGCGTTAGGCGTGGAATAAGCTGCACATTCGCGACCCGGACTTGTGTAAGGTTGGATTTGCGGAAGGAACAATCGCCCAAAGCCCGGGCTGGCTGCCCTATTCTCATGTGATCCACGTCACACGCACCTGTGACAGCCTACGTTTCCCCCGCGCCCTTCCTCCCGGCACACTATAATCACCCAGGCGGGGTGGGGGAGTACGGAACCGGCCTGCGGAAGCACTCAAGAATAATGATGACCCTGATCTGGCTGCGCGTGGCGCTGGTTTTTTACGCTGCGGGATTGCTCTATGCGCTGGTCGCGCTCACCCGCACCTCGGAAACTCTCGGCAAAGTCGCGCTCCATGCCTCCTACCTCGGCATGGTGTTTCATTTCGTTTCGCTGACGGAAGCCGTTGTGCAAAGCGGCCAACTGGCTTCGGCCTCGGTTCACAACTCGGAATCGCTGCTGGCCTTCCTGATCATGATCGTCTTCATGCTCGCCTATCTGGTGTATAAGACGACTACTCCGGGTATCGTGGTTTTCCCCCTGGTTTTTCTGCTGACCTTCGTGGCCGCCACCGGTCAGCAACCCCTCGTCTTCACCTCGGTTGCGGTGAAGCACGGTTGGCTGGCCGTGCATATTCTGATGATCTTCACCGGATACGCGGCGCTGTTCCTCAGCTTTGGCGCCAGCATTCTGTACCTTTTGCAAGAGCGCGCTCTGAAATCCAAGAAATCAGGTGGGATGTTCTCGCGCCTGCCCTCTCTCCAGGTCATTGACGATATCGGTTATCGCTCCCTCATGCTGGGATTTCCCTTCATGACTCTGGGCCTGATCGCGGGCTCCGTGGTTGCCGAAGCCACCTACGGCCGCATTGATTTTCTCGATCCCAAGATTCTGCTTTCCATCCTGATGTGGGCGGTGTATCTGCTGATGGTGTACACGCGCTTGAATGCGGGGTGGCGCGGACGCCGCGCCGCCATGCTCGCCAGCGTAGCCTTCGTCGCGGCGATCGTGGCCTGGATCGCCAACTACTTCAGCGGAATGCACAGGTTTATTACGTCATGAGATTCCAGCTCATCGGCGTCAATCACAAGACCGCGCCGGTCGAGGTGCGCGAGCGCCTGGCCATTCCGGAATCGCGCTTGCCGGAGGCTTGCAAGCGGCTGTCCGAGCATTCCTCCGTTGCCGAAGGCATGATCGTCTCCACCTGCAACCGCGTCGAATTTATCGCCAACATGAAGAACGGCGCCGGCGACCTGCGCGAGTTCCTGCGCGAGTATTTCGCTACCGATCTCAGCCAGTTTGAAAATCATCTCTACGAATTTCGCGAAGATGAGGCCATCCGCCACGTTTTTCGCGTCGCCGCCAGCCTGGATTCGATGGTGGTTGGCGAGCCGCAGATTCTAGGGCAGGTAAAGGAAGCCTACGCCACCGCCCGCGCGGTTGGAGCGGTGCGCGCACAACTGGATCAGTTGCTCACCCGGGCGTTTGCCGTGGCCAAGCGCGTTCGTACCGAAACCGCCGTCGGATCTTCATCGGTGTCGATTGCTTCGGTGGCCGTGGAACTGGCGGAGAAAATTTTCGGAAACCTGAACGGCAAGAGCGTCTACCTGGTGGGTGCGGGGAAAATGAGCGAGTTGGCGGCCCGGCATCTGCTCGCGCACGGCGCCTCCTCTCTCTTTGTCGCCAACCGCACCTACGACCGCGCCATCCGGATGGCGCAAAAATTCAACGGACAGGCGATCGAGTTTGGCCGGCTTTATGACACCTGCGATCGCGCCGACATCGTGATTACTTCGACCGGTTCGCCTAACTTCATCTTCCGCCCCGGACACGGCGAAAAGCTCATGGCGCTGCGCAAGAACAAGCCCATGTTCTTCATCGATATCGCCGTTCCCCGCGACGTCGATCCCGAGATGAACAACATCGATGGCATTTTCGTCTATGACATCGACGATCTGCAGCAAGCGGTCAGCTCCCACGTTGCCGATCGCAAGAAGGAAGCGGAAAAGGCGGAGGCGATCGTCAATGGCGAGGTCGACAAGTTCCACGCACGCCTGCAGACGCTCGACGTGGTTCCCACTATCGTCAGCTTACAGGACCACCTCGAAACTATTCGCCAAGCCGAGATCGATCGCGTTCGCGGCCGCCTCGGTTCGATGACCACCGACCAGGAACTGGCGGTCGAAGCGCTGACGCGTGGCATCGTCAACAAGATCATGCACACTCCCATCAGCACCCTGAAAACGGCGGCGCGCGATCCCGAATCCACCACCGTCATCGAACTGGTGCGCCGCCTCTTTAATCTGCACGACAATCTGCACGATGGAGAAAAGGAAACCGCCGCCGCGAGGTCCGCTCGCGACCGGGGAGCGGAAAACTGATGGCCCGCCTGCGTATCGGTTCGCGCGGCTCGCAACTCGCTCTCTGGCAGGCCCATCACATCTCCGACCTGCTGCGCGCGCAGGGCCACACCGTGGAACTCGAGATCATCAAGACCACCGGCGATAAGATCACCGACGTGGCGCTCGCGAAAGTCGGCACCAAGGGCATGTTCACCAAGGAAATCGAAGAAGCCCTGGTCGAAAACCGGGTTGACCTCGCCGTGCACAGCTTGAAAGATCTGCCCACGGAGTTGGCCGCCGATTTCGAAATTGCCGCCGTCACCACCCGCGAAAACCCGCGCGACGTTTTCTGTTCCGTGAAGTTCGCAAATATCGAAGCGCTGCCGCAGCAGGCGAACGTTGGCACCAGCAGTCTGCGCCGCCAGGCCCAGTTGAAGGCTCTGCGGCCAGACCTGCGGATTCACCCGCTCCGCGGCAATGTGGATACGCGCCTGCGCAAACTCGAATCCGGCGACTACGATGCCATCATTCTGGCCGCCGCCGGCCTGAACCGTCTGGGTAAGACGCAGTTGGTTCGCCAGGTGATCCCTGCGGAAGTGATGACACCCGCCGCCGGACAAGGCGCTCTGGGAATCGAAATTCGCAACGGCGACACGGCGACGCGGGCGCTTCTCGCATTTCTCGATGACGCAGCCGCCCGCGCGACCACCACCTGCGAACGCGCGTTGCTCAACAAACTTGGCGGCGGCTGCCAGGTTCCCATCGGAGCCTTCGCAGAAGCCGTCTTCAAAGGAGCAATGCGGGGCCGCATTCGCCTGAACGGGCTCGTAGCCCATCCCGATGGAACCAAAGTTCTGCGCGAAACCCGCGAGGGCGATGATCCCGTGCGCCTGGGCGAAGAAGTCGGCGAAACCCTTCTCCGTCGAGGCGGCGATGTTATTCTCGAAGAAGTTTACGGCGAAGGCTTCGCACTGCCGCAGCAGCCATAGTCGACGGCCCTTAGGGGCTAAAGTCCCAGTTATTGCTCAGACTATGTGGCACGGCTGAAGCCGTGCCCTTCCCAAAACCGGTTGATAAGATGGTTAGAGTGCGAGAACAGAAAAAGCCAAGAGCCAAAAGCTAAGAGCCAAAAGCTAAGAGCCGAGAGCTGCCCCCATGCGCAAGCCCAACGAAAAACACCCCCTCGCCGGAACCCGGATTCTAGTCGGACGCGCCCGCCACCAGGCGGGCAGCCTCTCCGCCAGTCTGCGCAGCCTGGGCGCGTCGGTAATCGAAATCCCGTTCATTGAGATTCGCAAGCCGCAA
>Ga0326728_10020889_pt1 | contig 12401 bp, 7 predicted proteins | sample MB3enrmetagenome_FD_207602 | JGI IMG/M metagenome (GOLD analysis project Ga0326728, IMG submission 207602) | Lab enriched peat soil microbial communities from McLean, Ithaca, NY, United States - MB31MN | ecosystem: Environmental > Terrestrial > Soil > Wetlands > Peat | place: USA: New York...
CCGTCCCATGCGCACGAGTTGCGCCTCAACCTGGTCCAGCAGTTGCCGGAACTGCGCCGACGGCATCAAATCCGTGTTGCCGGCCATGGGTTCGCCGTCCTTTTTCAGCCTGAACTTGAATTGCGTGCCCTGGGGCAGGCGGCGGTTGTCCAAATAGCGCAACGCCGCAAAATCAAAACGCCCCGAATGCTGGTAGCGCGACTGCCGCACGGCCTCCCGTTCGCGCAGGACATCGGAGCGGGTTTGGCCGCGCTCGAATTGGCCGCGCAAATTGACGTAAAAAACGCCCGCCGGAATCAACCGGGCCGCGCCAAAGGTCTTCTTCGGATCGGCCAGATGGCGCAGCACGCTCAAATAGGCCGGCAATTGCAATTGCAGGCCGTGGGCCATCTTCACCTTGTCCAGCTTGCGCGCGCCGGATTTGTAATCGACAACGACGGCCAGCGCTTCATCCCCGCCGCCGGGACGGCAAAGATCGATCCGGTCGATGATGCCGCGAAAGAGCAGGCGGCGCCCCCCGCCCAAATCCAGTTCCCAGGCGGGCAATCCCACGTCGGCCATGCCAAAGCCCAACTCCGCCTCCTGCGGATCGAATTGGTATTGACTCATCCATTGCACCATGGCGGCGGCGAAATCCTGCAACGACCCGGCCAGAATCCGGGCGGAGAAGCGCGACTGGGCGCTGGAATCCATCAAGCCATCCCGGAAACTCAGGGCCATTGCGGCCACAATCCCGCCCATGCGTTGCCGCGCCTCCCCGGGGGTGATGTCGCGCCAGCGCTTGTTCTCCGACTGCAACTGTTGATGAAAGCGGGCCAGCGCCTCGTGTTGGAAGCTGCCCCGCTCTTTGACGTCCAATTCAAAGAACTGCCGTTCCTCGGCCCGCAATCCTGAATGGACGAAAAATTGGAACGAGCAGGCGGCGAATTGCTCCAACCGGCTCACGGAGGTGTGCAAGGCCGGACCATGCAGTTGCGCGGCCAGCTCCGGGGAAAGGTGTTCCGATTCGAGTCGCGCCTGGAAAGATTTCAACTGGCCGCGCAACGGGGCAAACGTCGGCCAGGCCAGGAGTTCCCTGGTCAACGGGCCGGCCTCCTGATCCGCAATCAGCCTTCCCGCCAACTCGCACGGATGCTCCGCCCGCGTCCAATCGGGTGGGGAAAAGTTCTCGATTTCCAAATTTGAAAAAAGACTTTTGAGACGGGAAATGAACCAGGACGGATTGAGCGGCTGATCGTCGCCGTCGCGCCGGGCGCATGAAACGACCAGGCGCCGGCTGGAACGGGTGCAGGCGATGTAACCGAAAAACTGTTCGCGGCTCAAAAATTCGCGCGTGTCATGGCCCAGGGGTGTCCCGCTTTTCCTGAGTTCCTCGCGGTCGGGTTCGTTCAGCAAATTGCCGGAGGAAGGCGGGGCGGGGAAAATTTTCTCGTTGACGCCCAACAGGAGGGCGAGCTTCAACTCAGGATTGCGGGAGCGGTCTATGGCGCCGATCAACACCTGGTCCATGACCGGCGGAATGACGCCGATGGACAATCCGCCCAAGCCGGCTTCAAGGATGGGCAGCCAGTCGGGCAACGGCAAAGATTCCCCGGCGAAGGCCAGCGCCAAATCATCCAGCCAGGCATTCATTTGTTGCCAAACCGTGGCATGCACCGCCGCGCCGAACCGGCCAGGCGCGCCGCTCCAGGCCTCCAGCTTTTTCTCCACGCCCAAATCGCGCCAGAGTTCGCGCAGGGCCAGCGCCAGTTGCGCGCCGTTGGGGGCCGGCAAAACGCCGGACGACACGGCATTCCTGAATCTGGCAAAGGGCGCGATCCAGGACGCCCGCAGGCGCTCGGCCCAACGGAGTTGTTCCCCTTCGATGCGGAAGGGCGCAAACCATGCCTCTCCTTTCCAGCCGCGTTCCAATGCCTTGTTTTCCAATTGATCAACGGCGGCGTCATCATCGGAGACCAGCCCGGATTTGAGCGCGCCGAACCAATCGTCGTGTTGCCAGCCGCGGGCCGCTGCGCGCAATGAGCTGCGCGTCAATTCGGCCAGCGGATGGTGCGCAACCGGCTCCCGGCGATCGAGAAAGAACGGAATTTGGTAACGGGCAAAGACGCGCCGCAAATCATCGTGGTAGCCTTCCATGCGGCGCAGCAAGACCGCCGCTTCGCGAAACCGGCCCCCGGCGCGCACAAACGCCAGAATCTCCCGCGCGGCCAAAACGGCTTCCGCCCCCGCCGTGTCACAAACAGCGACGCGCAAGGACGGCCCCAAAGACGCCGCGGATTCGCCGCCTGAAAAATCCTTCGGCTGGGTCCAATTTTCTTCCAGATGCCGCAACACCGGGCTGGCGGCGAAGCGGCCCGCCGGACTGTTGCGCGGCAAAACCTCCACGCTCAGTTGCGCGCCGGGCAGCGCCGAAAACCTGGCCCAACATTGACGCCAGGTCCTGCCAATGCCCGACCAAATGGACAGCCAGGATGTTTCCGCATCCGTCCGCTCCCGATCCAGGCAAAAGGCCAGCGTCAATTTTTGGCACAATGGGGCCAGGGCGGACAGCAGGGTCAATTCCTGCGGCGTCATTTCGGCAAAGCCGTCGAGCCACAGGGCGGAGATGAAGGTGAACTGTGCGGCAATTTTTCCGAGGGCGTGCGCGGCCAAATCCAGAAGGCAATCGGCGTCCTGCAAATTATTTTTGCGAAGCCACTCCAGATAATCACCCAGCAACAACGAAAGATCGCGCAGCTTCCGCCGCAACGACCCGGCCAGACCGGGACGCGACGCCAAATCGAGCAGCGCGGCGGGGGAAAGTTGGTGCCGCTGCAACTCGCGCAATTCCAGGCTGAACTGACGCGCGAAACCGGCCAATCTGGCGCTGGCATGGAAAATCTGCAAGTCCTTGCGCCGTCTGGTGAGCAAGGCGTGCAAGACCATGGTTCGACCGTCCTCGGAGAGCATCGGCGGCGGCGGCTGATGCAAACGGTTGAGAACGAATTCGGCCAGGCGTTCAAAGGAAAGAATATGCAGCCGCGTATAACCGGGCAAAGCCGGATCGGCCAGGAGTTGGCGTTCCAATTGGAAAGTCGCCTGCTTTGGCGCGAGCAAAATCAGCGGCGGCCCCTGGGGATCGTTGAGGAGGGCCTGGCGAATTTCCTCAAGGCACAGGAATGTTTTTCCCGTGCCAGCGGGACCGAGAAGAAATCGTGCTTTCACCCCATCTTTGTCGCGCAAAACGAGAAAAGGGTAAAGAAAGAAGGTTCCCAGCGTGCATCGCCGTTCTTGGGTGGTTGCTCCTAATCCTAATCTTAATCTTAATCGCCTTGTCGGTTTCCGCTTGTTTGATTATTTTTACTGCGTGCGATATGCGGCGCTCCGCGTTCGACAGCCAGGGCAAATGAAGCAATCCATAAAAATGAGGAAAGTCACTTTTCCAGGGACCATGCAAGGCGGGTTTACGGAAGTTGAGTTGATGGTTGTGCTATTCGCCATTGTCGTGCTGATCGGGTTGGTCATGCTCAGTCAGGAAGAAAAACGTGCTCGTGAAAAGGCGATTCGTCTCCGCTGCATCTCCAACCTCAAGGCGATGGGGACCGCTGAAAGAGTATGGGCCAACGATCACGGCGGGAGCTTTCCCGGGTGGCAGGATATTCTCAAAAATCCCAATCAAGGAGCGTTGTGCTGGACGAACTACGCCATTCTAATGGAGAAATTTGGAAGTGATCCCAATCTTTTCGTTTGTCCATCCGATGAACGGCGGCCTCCGACCAACTTAATTGTCAAGGGTTCGCCGCACGAGCATGCCGTTCTCGACTTCAAGGACAACAGCACGGTTTCGTATTTCGTGAGCGTTGGCGCAAGTGATACAAATCCCCAGAGCATTCTTAACGGTGATCGAAACCTCGGCCCCGGCGCCATCCCTGATCCCAACTACGGCTATTCGCCCGCCAGCGGACAAGGCAACGACGTTGCGGTTCCGGTTTCCGGCCCGGTCTCTTGGTCATTGAAGATGCACTCTCACGGCAATCCAAGCGGCGCGGGCAATATTGTGCTGGGCGATGGCAGTGCCCGACAAGTTGCCAGCAGCGCAGTTTCCCACTATTTCGCCGCCACGACAAACTGGCCAACCGGCTATATTCCGCCAGTTCCCTCAATTCGGTTGATCTTTCCGTAAACTGGGTGGACTGCAATTGCGATTTTTTTCGACGTTCGGCATTTGAACTGCTACCTTCTCCCCCAATCAAGATGCGCTGGAACAAGATCAGTTTGATCGGCATGGGTTTGATGGGCGGCTCGCTGGCTTTGGCTGTCAGGCAAAAGCAGTTGGCCCTCAAGGTCCATGCCTGCGTCCGCCGCGATTCCAGCATCGCGGAAGGCGCGAAACTGGCCGTTGCCGATGTCATCACGCGCGACTTGAAGGAGGCGGTGCTGGGGGCTGACCTGGTCGTTTTATGCACACCATTGTCGCAAATGAAGGCATTGGCCGCGCAGATGCAGCCCCATCTCAAGCCCGGCGCTGTTGTGACGGATGTGGGCAGCGCCAAGAGCGCCATCGTGCAAGAACTCGAACCCCTGGTCCGCGCCGCCAAAGGCCATTTTGTCGGCAGTCATCCCATGGCCGGCTCGGAGAAAACCGGTCTGGCCGCGGCCCGCGCCGATTTGTTTCACAATGCCATCTGCCTGGTCACTCCGGGAGTTCATGCTTCGGCGGACGCCATTTGCGCGGTGCAAAATTTTTGGAAGGCCGTGGGCGGATGGCCCATACGAATGACCCCCGAGTTGCACGACGATTTGGTCAGCCGCTCGAGCCATCTGCCGCATGTGGTTGCGGCGGAACTGGCCAATTATGTGCTCAGCCCGGCGCATCCCAAGGAACAGGCACTGGTCTGCGCCAACGGGTTCAGGGACACGACGCGCATCGCGGCCGGTTCCCCCGAAATGTGGCGCGACATTGCGCTGGCCAACCGCAAAAACCTGGGCCGCGTGCTCGGCGTTTTTATCGAAGACCTGCAGGAGTTTCAACTGGCCCTTGAACGCGAGGATGTCAAGGCCATCGAGGAATTTTTCGCCAAAGCCAAACAGCGCCGCGATCAATGGCGCGCCCACGCCCCCACAACCTCCCCGGAATGAAAAGTGCGATTTCCGGTGGGGCGGGACTCGAGTCGCAACCGGCGCCCTCATAACTTCAGCCTTTCTTCAACATCCTCCTTCGGCCTCCAGCCAATTAAAATCCGCGCCGGATTGTATAACCAAATACTGTAAAGTCGCCGCTCATTTGAACGCCTTTGCGTTTTTCGATTTAAGCGCTTTACCACCAATAAGATACGTTTTCAAATCCCAAAAAACATGTCGGGAACGTTTACACTTTTGAATTCCATGGCTAAATCATGTGTATTTGTAAAACACTGCCAATCAACATGTTGCGCCATAAAAATTAAAATCTTAATCGTTGGCACGATAATGGCTTGCCATGAACCGAAATAATGTGGGAGTTAACTGACGCTTGCATTGATTTGGAGTGGAACAATTAGGTATTCACAAAAAGATGAACACGCAGACAATCAAAAAACTCGCAGGCAGTTCTGCTCTTCTGGGCATGGTGCTGTCGGCATCTGCCCAGCTTCCGAACGGCGCGTCTCCCGGCACAGCTCCTCTTCCCGCTGGCCTGAACCCGAATATTAATATTCTGGGTTTAGGCGACTCGTACGTGTACGCCTTGCCCAATGGAGGCTCTCCGTTGCCGGTTGGGCAGGAATTGTTCGCCTCTGGAGGCCCGGTTTATGTGACCGATCTGGGACCAACAGGCGCCTCTTATGACGAGGAGCTTTTCGTGGCCAGTCCCAACGACGGGATGAATAATTTATTCATGGACGATCACTCGACTCCAAACGGAACCACGTATTATTTGGGAAACTATGCAGCGGGCACCGAGATTGAGTTGGGACTGGACGTTTTTGTCCCAGACCCCATCTGGTATGACGGTCCTGCCTCACGGAACTCTGACGAGGATGTGCATGCCTACATGGTCAACAACTTTGAAGGCTTGGCGGACACCACTTACGTGGGGTTCGAAGACGCGACCGACTTCAACTATATTGATCAAGTCTTTGCCGTCACTGGCGTCAGCGCCGCGTCGGCGCCGGACATGCCCGGCACGCTGGGGTTGCTCGGTATGAGCTTGACCGGCTTGGCCGCGTTTGGCCGCCGTTTCCTGAAGTAATTGCCTGCCAAACCCTTTTCAATCCTGTAACCCCTGGTTGCGGGGGTTTTGCTTTTGCCATAAACGACGGAGAGGGATTGCATTTCCCCGCCCCCGTCCTCCATTATGAGCAGCATTCTGATGCTGCCTGACTTGATCGAAATAATGCCTTTGCCTGCAATGGTTTCCGCCGCGATTACGGTGCCGGGATCCAAGAGCATCACGAATCGCGCCCTGATTCTCGCCGCCCTGGCCGATGGTGAAATCACGTTGCGCGGCGCGCTCTGGAGCGAGGATACACAGATCGTGGCCGCGGCCTTGCAGGGCCTCGGTTTTGACATCGCGGTCGCGCCGGACGACCGGGAAATTTGCAATCGAACGATTCGCATTCGCGGCTTGGGCGGGAAAATTCCCAATGGCGGCCTGCCAGGCAAACCACTGGAGCTGTTTGTCGGCAACGCCGGCACGGCCGCCCGGTTTTTGGCGGCGCTCGTTTGTTTGGGCAACGGCGTTTATCGTCTGCGCGGCACAGACCGCATGCACCAGCGGCCGCAAGCCGCCCTGTTTCAGGCTTTGCGCGAACTGGGCTATCGCATCGAATCGGCCAACGACCGGTTGCCAGCGGAAATTTTTGGCGCGGGACCGCGCGAGGGCGTTTGCCATGTGTCCATCGAGGAAAGCTCGCAGTTCGCCTCCGCCCTGCTGCTCTGCGCCCGGCCCGGCCGATGGAAACCGAAGCTGGCGGGAGCCTCCGCGGAGGAAGCCGCTTACCTGGCCATGACCCGGCGGCTGATTGACGCCCTTCCACAGCAAGGCGGGGAATTTCAAATCGAGGCCGACGCTTCCAGCGCCAGCTATTTTTGCGCGGCAAACTGGCTGCTGCTCAACCGGATTGAGATCAGGGCGTTCCCGGCAACCGATTGGCAAATTGACGCGGCGTTTCCGAAATATCTGCCGTTGCCGGGCGAGATTTCCCGCCGGACTCAGCTCGGCGACAGCATCATGACGGCGGTGATTCTCGCGCCCTTCGCCAGCGGCCCAACAACATTCACGGACTTGGAGCGATTGCGGGTGCAGGAGTGCGAGCGGGTGGCGGCGTTGCGGACGGAGTTGACCCGGTGCGGCGTCACCGTCGTCGAGCAAGGCCAGACCCTGACGGTCTTTCCTTCGATGGGAACGATGCACGGAGCGGAGATTGAAACTTATGATGACCATCGCATGGCCATGTGCTTTGCCATCGTGGGCTTGAAAATTCCCGGAATCAAACTTAAGAATCCAGGGTGCGTAAGGAAAACGTTCCCGGACTTTTTTCAAAAGCTGGCCGCCCCGCCCCCGGCCGGCTTGGGCGCAACGATTCTGGACGCACAAACAGGCCGTCCTTTGGCCGGAGAGGAATTGTTTGCCAGTTAGCGGCCCCATTGAAAAGGTAGGAGACAACGTAAGGAGTCTCAAATTTGCTCGCAAACATGGTCTTGATCAGAGACTCCTTACGTCGTCTCCTACGAATATAAGTTGCTTTGAACAGCCGGCCAGCGGTTTTTTTGAAACGTGAACAACCCTGTTGTCATAGCCATAGACGGCGCCAGCGCCAGCGGCAAAAGCACCAATGCCAAAAATGTGGCGCGCGCGCTGGGTTTTATCCACGTCGATACCGGCGCGATGTATCGAACGCTGGCCTGGTATTGCCTGAAAAAGGGCGTTGATGTGCGTGATGCCAAAGCGGTCGAGGCGCTGTGCGGCCAGTGGAACGCCACCCTGGATTGCGTCGATAACTCCGTCCGCCTCCTGGTTGATGGTTATTATCCCGCAAGAGAAATTCGCACCGTGCAGGTCAGCGAAGCCACCCCGCTGGTGGCCGCGATGCCAAAGGTGCGCGAGTGGATGAAGGAGACGCAGCGCCAATGCCTTCAATTTGGCAGCCTGGTCATGGAAGGGCGCGATATTGGGACGCACGTTTTTCCCGGGGCGCGGTTCAAGTTCTACCTCGACGCCAGCCTCAGTGAGCGCGCCAAACGGCGGGCGGCGGAAGGCAGCCGGGAAGACATCGCCGCCCGCGATGAGCGCGACACCCGGCGAACCGCGGCGCCGTTGCAGATCGCCCCGGACGCGATTGTCATTAATAATTCGCAATTGACAACGGAGCAGACCAGCGCGCTGATTTTGGAACGGGTGAGAAAAGAGCCGGCCCCGGTTTAGACCATTTACAGCAAAAAACATAACATGAAAAAATCCATCACGCTCATATTCGCGGCCAGCACTTTATTTCTGGCCGGTTGTTGCACGACACATCACACGACAAAGTGGGAATATCAGCGAGTATATGACTTTGCGTCTGTTCAGAAATTAGCCGCCGAAGGCTGGACTTTGGATGGCTTTCATTCGTTCGACTCCAGTGACACTGGAACGTTTTATATTTTGAAGCGTCGAGTACAATGAACCCAATGAGTTCGATTTTTCGGCCTTAGCACTTGGCCGCCCCTCTTTTCGCTTCGCGCGCCAGGCGCGAGTAGGTCTTTGCCCGGGCCAGCAAAACCGGGTCTTCATCCAGTTCCTTCACCGTGTTGGGCAGCCGCACCGACCAGTTGTCCGGGCTGACCGTGCCGGGAGTGTTGAATCGCATGAGTTGCCCGAAAACATCGGTGATCATGACCACGACCAGCCATGAATTGGATTGCAGCACGGCGCGCAGATATGCCTCGCGCAACCGGCTTGTGAACTTGCGCGGCGTCTTCTCGTCGTCAATCCCGGCAAAGTCCATCAAGAAGCCCAGTTCGCGCCGGTTGTCCTCGACGTTTTTGCCCGCGTCAATGTCTTGCCAACGCTCCGCCCAGGCGGCGGCCAAAGGCGGATGATCGTGCGTGGCCGGTTGGGCCAGTGAGAGACGCGGATACTGCGCCGGGTCGGCGTAGCGGCCATCCTGTTCCCGGAAGAAGGAGGGAATGCGAAATCCCGGAATGCCCAGTTTTTGCAGCGTCGCCGGCATGTAATCGGGCACGACTCCGAGGTCTTCGGCCACGATGGTTGTATCGCCGGAGGCTTCGAGCACGACGCGGAGCATTTCCTCCCCTTGCTGTTGATTGGCGGCCTTGTGCTCGATTGTGTCGTCGGGAAATGGTTTGAAACCGGGCAGTCTGCCCTCCGTCCGGGCCGCCGCCTGGGTTTCGTCCAGGGGCAGAAATTCCGCGTTGCGGTCCGGCGTCCACGGAAACGAGTAAATACGAAAGAAACCCGGCGCATGATCAATGCGGCAGAGGTGAAAGGTTTTTTGGATATTGCCGGCGCGCGTGCGCCACCAGTCGAAATTCCGCCGGCGCAATTCATCCCGGCGATAATTCGGCATGCCCCAATTCTGCCCCCATTTTTCGGTGAAGGCATCCGCCTTGAAGACCTTCTCGGGCGGCGCGCCCGCGCTCCAATCCAGGTCAAAAAGGGCGCGGTTGGCCCAGACGTCCGCGCTGTGCCGTCCCACGCCAAAGGGCATGTCGCCCATGAGCCAGACTTGTTTGCTGTCGCCGTAACTTTTGAGCGCCTGCCATTGGTCAAAAGCCAGCCATTGCACGTACATGAAAAAAAGCTGTTTGCGCGCCAGTGCCCTGCGCTTTTTTTCGGACAATGAAAGAAGCCAGGCGCGGGCGCGGGGCGGAGTCTGATGGGCGGGCAGCCAGCGGTCCCAGGCGGGTTGGTTTCCATTCTCCTCCATTAAAACGCGAAAAAGCGCGTAGTCCGCAAGCCACCCCGCATTGTCCACCAGAAATCGGCCGAAGCGGTCGGCGCGTGTTGTCCCGGGGTTGAAGTGCCGTGTGACGAAAGTGTCAAAAGCCGCCTGCAACAGCGCGCGTTTGAGGGCCTTGACCTTCGCATAATTGACCGGACCCCGGCGCAATTCCCGCAGAAGTTTGGGCCGGGCGATTTGGTTGAACTTTTGCCGCGACAGGTCGGGGATGAATCGCGGCGAAACGGCGAGGGTCGCCGGATCGATGGCCAGCGAACTGATGGCGTTGTAAGGGCAGTTGTCATCGCTTGTTTCGTTGATGGGCAGCGTCTGGAAAATATTCAGGCCATGTTTATGGCACCAATCCATCATTTGCCGGACGCCGTCGGTATCGCCAATACCGAGGTCCTCTTCCGTGCGTATGGCGAAGACCGGCTCCAAAATGCCGGCCAGCGCCTGATCTGGACTTAATTTCATGCTAAAACCTTCGAAACTCGAACAAAAGCGTTGCGCCAAAAAGTGGCATTTTAGTGCTTGCATCCTGGTGCAGCGTGCTTTACGTTCAACTCATCAGTATGACGACCATTGCGGAAAACATCAAGAAAATGGCTGTGAGATTTTGCCTCAGCCTTTTGTTTGTCTCCGGATCATTATCCCTGTGCCAGGCCCAAGGCGTTGTTGGCGGCGGCCAAATTTCAGGACTGGACGTTCCGGGACCCGACCCAATCCAAAGCAGCGCGCCGGCACTAAGCGGATGGGAGTGGTCCGGTGCCGCTGATATGGAAATGGCCTCTGACACAAGTGCCTTCACGGTGGTGGATTATGTGCCTTCCATCGTTGTGGCCGTGACGCCGGTCACGGGCCAGACATTTACACCCGCAATATCGCCGGAACCTTCCACGCTTGGCCTGTTGCTGGCCGGTTCAGCCGCCCTGTTCCGATTCGGTTGGCGCAAGCGTTCCAATTAGGCCCTTTGCTTTTTCCCGCGCCGGGCCGGTTTGTAGCGGACCGGGGCCGGGGCGGTTTTCCCGTCCGGCAGATCGGCGGCAAAGTTGTGTTTCAATTCCCGGATCTGGTCGCGCAGCAGCGCGGCCTTTTCAAATTCCAGATTGTTGGAAGCCTCGACCATTTGTGCCTGCAACTCGCGCAACGTCTCTGTCACATCGAAATTCCCGCCAATCTCGTTCAAGAGCAGCGCGGCCCTGGAGCGGGCGCTTTGATAGACGGCCAGACTGTCCTCGACGGCCCGGCTGACACTGCGCGGAGTGATGTTGTGCTCCCGGTTCCAGGCCAGTTGCCTCTGCCGCCGGTATTCTGACACGGCCAGGAACTTCTGAATGCTTTGCGTCATCACGCTCGCATAAAGTATGACTTCGCCGTTGATGTGGCGCGCCGCCCGGCCGGCGGTTTGAATGAGGCTCGTCGCGCTGCGCAGGTACCCTTCCTTGTCCGCGTCCAGAATGGCCACGAGCGAAACTTCGGGCAGGTCCAATCCCTCGCGCAGCAGGTTGATGCCCACCAGGACGTCAAAATCACCCATGCGCAACGCCCGCAGAACCTCCACCCGTTCAATCGCGTCAATCTCGCTGTGCAGGTAACGCACATTGATGCCCAGGTCGCGAAGGTAATCGGTCAATTCTTCCGCGGAACGTTTGGTCAGGGTGGTCACAAGCGAGCGTTCCTTGGCGTCGCTGCGCTTGCGGATTTCCTCCAGCAAATCATCAATCTGCCCCTCCAACGGTTTAACGGTGATTTTGGGGTCCACCAATCCTGTCGGACGAACAATTTGTTCGACAACCCGGCCTTCCGACCACTGCATTTCCCGCTCCGTGGGCGTGGCGCTGACGTAGATGGTCTGGCCCTGCAACGCTTGAAATTCCTGGAACTCCAGCGGCCGGTTGTCCAGCGCGCTGGGCAGGCGAAAACCGTGCTCCACCAACACCTCCTTGCGCGAACGGTCTCCCGCATGCATCCCGCCGATTTGCGGCACGGTGGCATGGCATTCGTCCACGATCAGCAAGTAATCGCCCGGGAAAAAGTCCATCAACGTGCAGGGACGCGATCCCGGCGCGCGCGCCGCCAGGTGGCGCGAATAGTTTTCGATTCCGGAACAAAAACCCATCTCTTCCATCATTTCCAAATCGTATTCCGTCCGCATCTTGATGCGTTGGGCTTCCAGCAGTTTTCCGCGCGCTTCGAACCAGGCGATGCGCCCGCCCATTTCCTCGCGAATGGCCAGGAGGGCGTCGTTGATCTTCGATTGCGGCGTGACGAATTGTTTGGCCGGGAAAATGACCACCGACTGCGGCGTCTCCGTCCGTTCCCCGGTCAGTGGCTCGAAGCGGGAAAGGCGCTCGATTTCCTCGCCAAAAAATTCAATGCGCAGCCCCTCTTCCGTCCAGGACGGGCGCAGTTCGACCACGTCGCCCCGCACCCGGAACTGTCCCCGCTCGAAGGCGACATCGTTGCGGGAGTACTGCAAATCGACCAGGCGGCAGAGCA
>Ga0326728_10020890_pt1 | contig 12401 bp, 9 predicted proteins | sample MB3enrmetagenome_FD_207602 | JGI IMG/M metagenome (GOLD analysis project Ga0326728, IMG submission 207602) | Lab enriched peat soil microbial communities from McLean, Ithaca, NY, United States - MB31MN | ecosystem: Environmental > Terrestrial > Soil > Wetlands > Peat | place: USA: New York...
TTGACACGCTGGCCAGGAAGGAGCATCCACGAACCCGTGCCGAGGAACCCGACCACGATGATGGCTCCCATCACGAGAGCGAGCGAGTTGACATCCAGGTTCCGGAACACGGTGGTCGTCATCAAGATGAGCGACAGCGCGAGCAGCACGGAGACGACCAACCCTGCCAGTGCGTTCAGCCATGGGCGGTTCACCCACGGCCCGAGAACCTCCTTGTCATTGCAGAGCAAGAGAAGGAACACTGTCGCGCTCGGCAGGAGAATTCCTGCCAGCGCCTGAACCGCGGTCGTGATCAACCCCAACGGTGCGCGGGGGATCAGGACGATGCCCGCAGCACAGATCACCAGCGCGGTGAACAGGATGTAGAACTGCTTCGCGTCAGCGAAGCTGCGGTGAAGGGAATGCCGCATCCCGAAAATGTCGCCGAAGGCATATGACGTAGAAAGTGTGACAGCAGCGGCTCCAATGACCGAGGCGTTGAGCAGCACAAGCGCGAAGAGCGCTCCAGTTCCGTGCCCGACCATGTGCTCGAGTCCACTAGCCACGCCTGCGGCGTTCGTGAAGTGGCCGGCGAGAGCGGTGCCCCGGAACGCAAAGGCGGCCGTCACCACAAGCGCGCTGGCCGCGATCACCACGACGATCGAACCAACGAACGTGTCTGCCCGTTCGTAGTTGATCCACCGTGGCGTGATCCGCTTGTCGACGATGTTGGACTGCTGGAAGAACAGCTGCCAGGGCGCGACCGTCGTTCCCACGATCGCGATGATCAAGAGAACCGCCGTGGAGGTCATCCCGCCCTGGGCCCCGGGGATCAACAACCCGCGCACGATCGGGCCGGCGTGGGGATGGACCAGGATCACGAGCGGGATGGCCAGGAAGTTCACCACGATGAAGATGAACATGAAACGCTCCCAGCTGCGGAAGCTGCCGGTCGTGGTTATGGCGATCAACCCGAACGCGGCGATGGGGACCGAGACGTAAGCAGAAATGCCGAAGTAGCCGAGGGCAAGGCTCACGCCGATGAATTCGGTGACGATCGTGAGGAAGTTCAGGACGAACAAGTCGCCGACCGAGAACGCCGCCCAGAACTTCCCGAAGCGCTCTTTGATCAGCCGGGCGTGGCCGACACCCGTCACCGCCCCCAGCCGCACGACCATCTCCTGGTTGACGATCAGGACCGGGACGAGCAGCGGGAGGGTCCACAGCAGGGTGAGGCCGTAGTTCTGACCGGCCTGGGCGTAGGTTGCGACGCCCCCGGCGTCGTTGTCGCCCACCATCACGATGAGGCCGGGGCCGACGATGGCGAGCAGCGTGAGCAGCTTGCGCCCCCACGAGTGACGAGCAGCGAGGTCGTGCTCGCGGATCGTGCCGAAGGCCCCTTGGATGTCGCCCACATGCGCGGGATCGAGAGCCGCCGAGAAGAGCTCCTCGGGCTCCTCACCGTCGCCAGGTTGCAGGTTTTCGACCATGGTGACCTCTCGCGCCGCCGTAGGCGTCGTCGGTGTGCGTAGGCGTGGCAGACCGCGCACGCACACCAGAGGTCAAGCGCCCTCAGCGAGGCGGCCGCTCCTGCTCTGAAGCAGCGTGCGCGCGAAGTTGGTCAGGTAACCAACCGTCGGTACTCAGGGGTGCTCCATTTCCTGGCCCATCGTCAACCTGCCTTTGAACGAGTGGCGCCGACGGGTACCGGCTTCACCCCGGCGCGGGCCGGGTGCACTCAGCTCACCGTTGCCGGACAAGGCATGGCTGCTTGCGGGCAGGAGCTTACCCGCTCAGCCCGCTGTAGCGGAATCGGGAGGCGCCGTTGCGCGCTTGCGCCGCTTACCGGCGCGTTCACTCGTCGGCGGCGGTCATCCCGAAGTCGCGCCGCCATCCCGTCGGCAGGAGGAGCTCCAGCACGTCGTCGACGGTGACTACGCCAATCATTCGATGATGATCGTCGACGACGGGAGCCGCGGCGAGATTGAAGTCCGACATCTTCCGGACGATCGCGTGGAGGTCGGTATCGGCCCTGACTGCCACCGGGTCGAGGTCGGCCACCTCACCGATGCGCGCCGTCGGCGGGCTCTTCACCAGTCGGACGACCGAAGCCGTGCCGGTGAGAAGGCCGTCTTCGTCCGTTGTGTAGATGACTCCGAGCGCCTCCGGCGCGACCGGGCTGCGACGGATCTCCTCGAGTGCGTCCGAGACGATGGTGTTCCCGGACAGGGCAAGGAATTCCGGGCTCATGAGGCCACCCGCGGTCTCCGGGTTGTAGCTGAGCAGGACCCGGACCTTCGCCTGCGTCGGTTGCGGCAGGGCCTCCAGCACCGAGAGCCGACGCTCCTGGTCGAGATCGGCGATCAGGTCGGCCGCGTCGTCCGGTGCCATGGTTGCCAGCAGCCGGGCGGCTTCCTTGTCCGTCCGGGTGCTCAGGAACTCGAGCTGGTGCTCGGTGTCGAGCTCTTCGAAGACATCGGCCTCGAGCTCGAGGTCCTGGCCGACGGCGTTGATGATCTCCTCACCCTCCTCGTGTGAAGCGGCCTCGACAAGATCGGCGATCTGGGCGGGGTGCAGGCGGGCCAGCTTGCGGTAGGGGATGCGGAGCATTGCCGTGGGCACGTGCGAGACGAACGGTTGGATGCTCTCCCAGTCCACGATGGCCTTCGCCGGGATGCGCTGAGCGAGCATTCGGGGGAGCATCCTGCGCATGACCGGTCGGCTGGTCGGGTCGACCCCGATCACCTCGAAGGTGCCGTCGACCAGCGCGATCTCGATCTCGTTCGCACGGATGAGCCGGGCACCGACGATGTTGATCAGGTGCCTTCCAGATAGGTCTTTGGTGAGAAGGAGCTCGCCCGGCCTGCGTTCGAAACGGGCAAGGTTGAGCGTCTCGCCCTGGAGCTGGACGCATCCGGGACGAACGCTTCCGATCATCGAGATCGGTACGAAGAGCTCCCGCCGGCCGATTCTCGCGACGATCCCGGTCACAGGGGGATGTGCCTGTTCGCCTTGGCGCGCGATGACGTCCTCGACCCGGCCCATCCTTTCTCCGTCACTGCCCAGCAGCGGGCTGTGGACAATGCCGGAAAGATGGATGATGTCGGCGGCCATCAGACTAGGGCCCAGCGTGATCGGCACACGGCGATCCGCACGGCTTCATAGTAGTGAAGACTTCACGGGGCTGGGAAGGGTCTGTCGCTGTCGGCTGGCGCCGGCCGCTTTGCTTATCGGAGACGTGCAGGGGAGGCTAGACGGTCATGCCAGAGCCAGTTCGGCCTCGCCGTTTGCGCATCGCGTACCTTGTCTACAGGGGGAACCCGCGTTGTGGCGGCCAGGGTGTCTATACGCGCCACCTCACGGCAGAGCTCGCCGCGCTCGGTCATTCGGTAACGGTGTTCTCAGGCCCTCCGTACCCTGAGCTCTCACAGACCGTGGAGCTCGTGAAGGTGCCGAGCCTGGACTTGTACCGCGAACCGGACCCGTTCCGTGTCCCGAGACTGCGCGAGTTCTGCTCCTCGGTGGACCTGCTCGAGTTCGCGCTGATGTGCACGGCAGGTTTTCCCGAGCCGCTCACGTTCAGCCTGAGGGCACGCCACCTCCTGGCGCGCCGTCTCGGGGACTTCGACCTCGTCCACGACGACCAATCCCTCGGCTCGGGGATCATCGGCATGATGAACGACGGCTGGCCGGTGCTCGCGACGATCCACCACCCCATCACCGTCGACCGCGAGCTCGACCTGGCGCATGCCGACGGGTGGCAGAGGCGGCTGACACTCAAGCGCTGGTACGGGTTCGTCGGAATGCAGGCACGGGTCGCACGACAGCTCCAGCGGATCGTCACCGTCTCCGAGTCGTCGCGACGCGACATCGCAGACCAGCTCGGAGTCGCGCTCGAGCGCATGGCGGTTGTCCCGGTCGGCGTCGACGCGGCGGTCTTCCGGCCGATGCCCGGCACCGTGCGCGTGCCGGGCCGGATCATGACGACGGCGAGCTCCGACGTGCCGATGAAAGGGCTGGTCCCGCTCCTAGAGGCGCTGGCGAAGGTCAAAAGCGAGCGCCAGGACGCCCATCTCGTGGTCATCGGTCGCCTGAGGGACGGGAGCACGATCCCTGCCGTCGTGGATCGTCTCGGGCTCAAGGGCGCGGTCCGCTTCCTCTCGGGACTGAGCGACCAGGCGATCGTCGATCTCTACGCCGAAGCGGAGATCGCCGTCGTGCCGTCGCTGTACGAGGGCTTCTCGTTGCCGGCGATCGAAGCCATGGCTTGCGGCGTCCCGCTCATCGCGACCACCGGCGGGGCATTGCCCGAGGTTGTCGGGCGGAACGGAGTTTGCGCGCTCCTGGTCGCTCCGAACGATCCGGGTTCGCTCGCCCAGGCCATCGTGACCGCGCTCAGTGACCCGGTACGGCGCCTTCGCCTCGGCCAAGCCGGCCGCGAGCGCGCCGTCGAGCGCTTCACCTGGCCGGTCACGGCTCGAGCCACGGCCGAGCAGTACTTCGAGCTTCTGGCGTGCTGACCGTCGACCTTGACCGCCTCGGCCTGCGCCCGGCCGAACGCGTGCTCGACCTGGGCTGTGGCGGGGGCCGGCATGCCTTCGGGTGCCTGCGTCGTGGCGCTGTTGTCGTCGCCCTCGACGCGGACCCGGTCGAGGTCAACGGCGTCGTCGCCATGATGACGGCAATGGCAGAGGCCGGTGAGGTCCCGGACGGCGGGGTGGGAGTGGGGGTGAGGGGTGACGCGCTGAGGCTGCCGTTTCCTGATGGGGCTTTTGACAAGGTCATCTGTGCCGAAGTGCTCGAGCACCTTGCCGACGACTCTTCGGCGATGGCCGAGCTTGCCCGGGTGCTCCGGTCCGGCGGCCTGCTCGCGATCAGCGTGCCCCGGTACGGCCCTGAGCTCGTCAACTGGGCGCTGTCGAAGCGTTACCACAGCGTGGAGGGCGGCCATCTGCGGATCTACCGCCGACGCCAGTTGTTCGGGCGGCTCGAGAACGCGGGCTTGGAGCGGGTCGCGTCCCATCACGCGCACGCGCTGCACAGCCCGTACTGGTGGCTCCGGTGCCTGGTCGGGCTGGAGAACGACCGTTGTCTTGTCGTCCGCAGCTATCACCGTCTTCTTGTGTGGGACATCACGGCTCACACGCCTGTCACCCGCGTTCCGGAGAAGATCCTCGACCCGCTTCTGGGCAAGAGCCTCGTCGTCTATTTGAGGCATGCAGAGCGATGATCGCTCCGAATCGACTCGTCACCGGCGCTCGCTTGATCGCCGAGACTGTCGAGTCGATTCGCGCTGTGCAGCTGCGAGACGGCATGATCCCCTGGTTCACCGGCGGCCACGCCGACCCATGGAACCATGTCGAGGCCGCCATGGCGCTCACCGTGGGCGGCGCTGTCCAAGACGCCGAGCGCGCCTACGAATGGCTGCGCGCGACTCAACGGCCAGACGGGTCGTGGCACACGTACTACCTGGCGAACGGCCAGGTCGAGGAGCCCCGCCTCGACACCAACGTCTGTGCCTACGTAGCGACCGGAGTGTGGCACTACTTCCTTGCCACAGGGGACTTGGGGTTCCTCGAGGAGCTCTGGCCTTCGGTCGAACGCGCCGTCGACTTCGTCCTAAGCTGGCAGCGGCCTGGCGGCGAGCTCGTGTGGTCCGTCGACCCCGACGGAACACCGGGGCGCTATGGGCTGCTGACAGGCTCTTCGTCGGCTTACTTCAGCCTCCGGTGCGCCATCGCGTGTGCCTGCCGGCTCGGCCGGGAGCACCCGGACTGGGAGCTCGCAGCCGGCCGTCTGAGGCACGCGATCGCCCACAACGGCGACGGCTTCGCTTCGAAGGACGAGTTCGCGATGGACTGGTACTACCCGGTGCTGGTTGGCGCGCTCGACGCCGAGACCGCATCGGCGCGCATCGAGGAGCGCTGGCCCGAGTTCGTGATCGAGCACCGTGGCGTGCGTTGCGTCTCGGACCGGCCGTGGGTGACCGCCGCAGAGACGGCCGAATGCGCCATCGCGCTGGTTGCGATCGGGCGCCGAAGCGAGGCCGCGGCTCTTCTCGGATGGGCCCGACAGCACCGTTGGCCGGACGGCTCGTACAACACCGGAGTCGTGTACCCGGAACAGTTGAGCTACCCGCCGGGCGAGCGGTCGAGCTACACCGCAGCTGCGGTCGTGCTGGCTGCGGATGCGCTCGACATGCTCAGTCCCGCTGCTCAGTTGTTTGTCGACGGGGCACTGCCCTGTGGCCTCGACCTTGACGCGGAGCCAGAGCCGGCCAGTCGCCTGAGCACGCGCAGGCTCCCGGTCTGTGCCGAGTGCTCCTCCTCGAATTCGCCGGAGCTGAGCGCGCGCCTGTAGATCTCGAACGGGGGGCGCCCGCCGTCGGCAGGGTCAGGGAACACGTCGTGAATCGCAAGCCAGCCGCCGTCGGCCACGCGCGGGGCCCAGCCCTGGTAGTCGGCCCAGGCCGACGCCTCGCCGTGGCCCCCGTCTATGAGCACCAAGCCGGCGGAGACGTTCCAGCGGGCGGCAATGGTGGGTGAGTCACCGACGACAGCGACGGTGAGATCTTCCGCGCCGGCCATTTCAACGGCTCTTCTCCAGAACGGCAACGTGTCCATCCGGCCGGTCTCGCGGTTGACGAGAGTGTCGTCGTGGTGCTCCCAGCCCGCCTGGTTCTCCTCCGAGCCGTGATGATGGTCGACGCTGAAGACGACAGCGGGTGCTGCGCCCAAGCTCAGCGCGCGGGCGACACCCGAAGCGAGGTAGAGGGTGGACCGGCCACAGTAGGCGCCGACCTCGACGATCGAGGAGAAGCCTGACAACGTGGCGCGCTCGGCGACGATGGCAAGAGCAAGGCCCTCGTCGTGGGGCATGAAGCCCTTGGTGGCACGAGCAGCTTCGAGCAGGCGCTGCTGTCTCGACACAGGACTCATCCGCGCTCGTTCATCGCAAGGTCACCTCTCAGCTGGTTGTGAGCGAGACGACTGAGTCGATGCCAAAGCCAAGCAAGGCAAGGCCCGAGAGGCGCCGGACGGTCGAAAGTGGCACCCAGCGTGTGATCGTGTGGCCGGCGAGCACCCCGACGACCACGGCAAGGCGGGCTTGGAGGATGAGCGCCGAGACAGCTCCCACCCAAACCGGAACCTGGCGGTGACGCGACGAGAGGACGAGGCACGAGATGGAGGTCTTGTCAGGCAGCTCCGCCAGGACGACAAGGCCGAGCGTCGTCGCCGCGACGGCGAGGTCCACAGCTGCCGCCGAAGCTCATGGTATGGCGAGAACGGACCCGAGAACCGGCCGGTGCTCGAGCACGAAACGGACGTTTACAGCCAGGCGTTCGAGGCTCTGGTCCACCGCCCTTTGCTGGCCGCCGAGCGGATGTGCCGCACAGAACGCGGTGACATCGCGCAAGAGCCGGGGCGTGTCGTCCGAGTCCAGCTGGCAAAGACGCGAGACCTCGAGCAATCGAGGGATCGAGTTCGCCGGATAGCGTTCGACGAGCGTGTCCCAGTGACCGGAGACGAACTCCCACACCTGTGGACCGACTAGGCGGTTGGTCAGCAGCAAGTGGAGGAGATAGGGAGCGTCCTGGCTCCTGATCTCGGTCAGGCACAGCTCACAGGTTTCCGCGACGAGGTCCAGATCGCGGACATAGCCGAGCGAGTCGAGATAGCGCCGCTCTTCCAGCGGGTCCGAGGGGGAGCGGAACCGCGCCAGGAGAGAAGCGTACTCGACGCGTCCTGCAGTGGCTGCCACGACGTGGAGGATGGCCGCTGCGCTGTCGACGTCCAACGACTCGCCCTGGCCGAGTGCAATGAAGCGGTCGCTGCACTCGGCACGCACGGAAGGATCGGCTCCGATCGTGCCGAGCGTTGCGATGAGAACTGCACGCCGGCGCGCCGCTTCAGTGTCGTCATCCTCACGGCGGTCCCAGCCGACACGGTCGAGCTCTGGTCCGAGCAGTGACCGGATGAAGGCCTCGAGCAGACCGCGGTCAGCCTCGGCAACCGCAAAGTCCAAAAGACCGAGCGCGCCGGCGACCATCGTCCAGACGCTCGGGTCCTTCTCGCCTTCGAGACGCCGCACGAGGGCAAGGAACTGCTCGAGGGGTGTCGAGCCGGCCAGTGTGCAGGCCCAGGTGTCAGCGACGAGCCTGAAACGCTCGAGCGGCTCGAGCCGGTCGAACCCGGCGAGGATGCCGTCGAGGAGCTCGTCTTCGTAGCGCAGCCGGTACACGCCGTTGCCACCGGCGTCGACAACGAGCATCCCTTCGCCGGCTGGGACGCGAATGGGCTGTGAGCGCAGGAGCTCGTAGCGGCGCGGAGCGCTGGCGGATTGATCCGTGGGAGGCCGTCTCTGAATCGCTACGGGGACGAGCCACTTCGAGCCGATGGCGCTCGGTCCGGAGTCCGCGGGCCTGTCCGCGGCTGGCAGGTACGAGAAGGGCTCCTGGGTGAGCAGGACCTCGGAACCTTCCGCGCTGGCTGTCACCAGCGGATGGCCACCCTGGAAGATCCACGAGTCCATGAGCGCACGGATCGGCAGTCCCTCGGCCGCCTCCTCGATGGCGTCCCACAGGTCGGTCGTCTCGGTGTTGCCGTAGCGGTGAGCGGCAAGGTACCGACGCACGCCGTCGCGGAAGCGTTCCATTCCCAGGTACTGCTCGAGCATCCGAAGAAGGCCGCCGCCCTTCTCGTAAGTGAGGGGGTCGAACATGGAGCTGACTTCGTCGGGCGTGCGCACCGGGAACTCGATCGGCCGTGTCGTGTGGAGCCCGTCGATGGACAGTGCCATTTCCCGGTCGCGACTGAATCCCACCCAGCATTGGTACTCGGGCTTGAAGTCGTCCAGGCAGCAGAACGCCATGTAGGTCGCGAACGCCTCGTTCAGCCAGATTCCGTTCCACCACCTCATGGTCACGAGGTCGCCGAACCACATGTGCGCGATCTCGTGCTCGATCACCGACGCGACGCGCTCGAGCTCGTTGCGGGCCGAGTGAGCGGGGTCGGTGAGCAACGCGGCCTCGCGGAACGTGACGCATCCGAGGTTCTCCATCGCACCGGCGGCGAAGTCGGGGATCGCGACGAGGTCGAGCTTGTCGCCCTGGTAGGGCTGGTCGAAGTACTCGGTGTAGAAGGCCAGTGCGTGCGCGCCCGCTTCGAGGGCGAACGTGGTCAGGTGTGCCTTGCCTGCGGTGTGGACCACGCGCAACGGGGTCCCGCCCACGTCCACGGGGTCGGTGACCTCGAGAGGGCCGACGACGAAGGCGACCAGATAGGTCGACATCGGGATCGTTTCGGTGAACTCCAGGCGACGCTTGCCGCCTGGAAGCTCTGTCGCGCAGCGTTGGGCACCGTTCGAGATCGCGAGGAGGTCGGCTTCGACCTCGAGCGAGATGGAGAACACAGCCTTGCGATCCGGTTCGTCCCAACAGGGGAACGCCCTGCGTGCGTCGGTCGATTCGAACTGGGTCGTCGCGATGACGTGTTCATTGCCATCGTCGTCACGGAAGGTGCTGCGATAAAAGCCGCGGAGCTTGTCGTTCAGCACGCCGGCGAACTCGCACTCGAGCACGTACGGGCCCGGCAAGATCTGGCGGGGCGCTGTGAAGGTGACCCGCTCGAGCTCGTCGTCCAAGGAGATGTCGAGCGCGAGTGGCGCAAGTGTGTCATCGGGCCAGCTCAGCGTGGCGTTGGAGATCTGAAGCTCCACGGCGTTGCAGACGATCGTTCTGGTCGCAGATGTAAGGTCCAGCTCGATGCGCTCGTGGCCGAGAAATGTCGCGGCACCCAGGTCAGGCGCGATTGTGAGCTCGTAGCGCGTCGGCACGACGTCGCGGGGGAGCCTGAAGTCTCTCTCGTCGGTGTCCAAAGTCACGAACATCGAAGATTAGCCGTGTGACGTCATCGGCGGTGAGAGGCTCATGAGCGACTACCGTCGGGACTCGTGTCTCAGCCCGGATCGTCGCGCGTTGGTTTGGGTGTCTCGAACGAGGGACCCGACAGGCCAGAGACCGACGTCGTCTGCATCGGGCATGCGATCGTCGACCGAGTCGCCCATGTGGACGAGCCGACGTGCGAGGCAGCTGGCGTGGAGCGGGGCGCGATGACCCTCGTCGACGGCACCCAGATCGCGAGGATTGCCGAGCTCGTGGGTGAATGGGTTCAAATGGCCGGAGGATCGGCAGCCAACACTGCAGTGGGACTCGCTTCTCTGGGCGCTCGTCCGGCGTTCGTGGGGTCCGTGGGCCACGACTTGCTCGGTGCCGAGTACGAGCTCGACCTCGAAGCAGTCGGTGTGCGCTGCGTGTTGAGCCATAGCGCCGTCGATCTGTGCACCGGCCAATGCCTGGTGCTGGTCAGCCCCGACTCGGGACGCACGATGGCGACGAACCTGGGCGCGGGCGTCATCATCGACGTCGAGGCCGTCGAGCAGGCCCGCGTCGGGACCGCTATGGCGGTGTACATCGAGGGTTACCTGCTCGACTCACCCGGGACCCTTTCTGCTGTCGAGCGAGCTGTCGAGCTCGCCAGGGCTGGTGGTGGGTTGGTGGCCCTGAGCCTGTCTGACCCGTTTCTCGTCGAACGGCACGGTGAGTTCTTGAACGAGCTCGTCGCAGGCGAGGTGGACCTGTTGTTCGCCAACGAGGAGGAGGCTCGGCACTTCACCGGGGCAGAGGACCTGTCCGGAGCACTTGACGCTTTGGAGCAGCCGGGACTCGTGGCCGCAGTGACGCTCGGCGCGCGAGGTGCCGTACTGCTCAATCGCGGTGAGCGCGCGACCGTGCAAGCTCCGCCGGTTGGCCACGTGGCCGACACGACGGGCGCGGGCGACCTGTTCGCCGCGGGCGTCCTTTACGGAATTGTCCGTGGCGCGCCGTTGGAGACGGCGGGCCGGCTCGGGGCCCTCGCCGCCGGCGAGGTCATCTCCCACCTCGGCGCGCAGCCCCAGGTCTCGTTGCACTCCCTGGCGCTGCAAGCCGGGCTGGCAGGGCCCTGGTAGAGATGCCGGCGAGCGCGGGGCTCGGCCACGGCGCGCAGCGTCGGTCAGACCCGGTTGCTGTCCTCATCGGGCGGGAGGAAAGCCAAGTCGAGGTCGCCGAGACGCACGAGCGCGGAGGCAATCCATCGCGCGAGCCCCGCGACCTGCCCGTCGAGCTTGGTCGGATCGTCGAGGAGTGGCTCTTCGAGCCTGACGCTGCCCTGGTAGGCGACCTCGATCGCACAGGCGGGAACGTCCGAGGAGGGCTCGTAGAGCTGCTCGATCATCGGCCCGGACTGCTCCAGCCGCTCGGAGCCGAACTCGGGTCCTTCGCCGGCGAGCGCGGCGAGCACCAGGGCCGGATCGGGCGTCGAGGCAAGGCGCTGCACGCGAAGAGCGATCTCGACTATGAGCTCCGGCGGTTCGGCCGGAGGCTCGCCGATCGACCAAGACCGGTAGGCGCTCTGGCTCCAAGTGGGCCAATCGAGGCTGAGGTCCGCACGGACACGTGGCGGGCTGCCTTCGCCGGGCAGGCTGTAGGAGGTCTCGAAGGAGACGTCACCGAGGAAGACGTCGACCTGGAAGCGCTCCTCCACCGCTTGCTGTTCCAAGAGCGCGCCCTCGAGTGCCTCACGGAGGGCCGCGATCACGTCGAGGAGAATGTGATCGATCATGTGGAGCCGAGGCTACCCGCGCGTTGCGCTGTAGGCGCATTCGGCTGGTAGACAGCGGACATGCGCGACAACCCGTGGCTCGAACGGAGGGTGATCGCCTACGCCCACCAGGGGGGCGCCAAGGAGGCGCCTTCCAGCACGCTTTACGCGATCAAACAAGCGCTCGAGCACGGAGCCACAGGTATCGAGCTCGATGTTCACGCCACCAGCGATGGGCAACTCGTGGTCTGTCACGACCCGACGCTCGATCGCACGACCAACGCCACGGGCGACATCGCCGACCTTCGCCTCGACGAGATCCGGCACCTCGACAACGCGTACTGGTTCTGCCCGGGCGCAGACGCTGTCAAGGGGCGTCCGGTGGAGGACTACGTGCTACGCGGGCGAGCACCCGATGATCGAGACTTGTGCGTGGCTACGCTCTCGGAGGTCCTGGAGGCTTTCCCGGGTGTCGTGCTCAACTTGGACCTCAAGCGCAGCGCTCCAGAGGTCGCCGCCTACGAAGAGGCGCTGGCCGATGTGCTCCGCGAGCACGGCCGGCAAGATGACGTGATTGTTGCGTCGTTCTCGGACACGGCAACCGCCGAGTTCGCCAAGCACGCGCCAGGTACCGGCATCTCGGCCGGCACTGAGGCGACGACCGAGTTCTACCGGCGTGTACGTGCCGGTCGCCGTCCGCAAGCCGACATCGAGCGCTACGTCGCGCTCCAGGTCCCGGCGCGATTCGGCTCCACCGTCGTCGTGGACGAGAGCTTCGTCGAG
>Ga0326728_10020891_pt1 | contig 12400 bp, 9 predicted proteins | sample MB3enrmetagenome_FD_207602 | JGI IMG/M metagenome (GOLD analysis project Ga0326728, IMG submission 207602) | Lab enriched peat soil microbial communities from McLean, Ithaca, NY, United States - MB31MN | ecosystem: Environmental > Terrestrial > Soil > Wetlands > Peat | place: USA: New York...
CGTCCTTAAAGAGCCCTTGGTTCTGGCCGTACTGATTGATGGCGCGCGTGAGGGCGGAGCGGAAACCCGACAGGTGTGTGCCGCCATCCACGGTATTGATGTTGTTGGCGAAAGAAAACACGGCCTCCGCATAGCCATCGTTATACTGAAGGGCAAACTCCATATGCACATTGTCGCGGTCGATCTCTGCGTAAATAGGGGTGGTGTGCAGCACTTCTTTGTTCTTGTTGAGGTGCTTCACGAACTCGGCAATTCCGCCGTTGTAATGGAATTCTGCCTGCTTGTTGCTGCGTTCGTCTTTGAGCCGGATGGTCAAGCCCTTATTGAGGAAAGAGAGTTCACGCAGGCGCTGAGCCAAGGTGTCATAGTTGAAGTCGATGGAGTCCATGATCTTGGCGTCAGGCAGGAAGGTAATCTTGGTGCCGCGGCGTTCGGTCCTGCCAGCCCGCTTGAGTGGTTGGACGGGCTTTCCGCGCTCGTAAGACTGCTCCCAGGTGTAGCCGTCGCGCCATATTTCCAAATCCAGACGCTCGGAGAGGGCATTGACAACCGAGACCCCAACGCCGTGCAGTCCACCGGAGACCTTATAGCTGTTGGTGTCAAACTTCCCACCGGCGTGAAGGACGGTCATCACCACTTCCGCCGCGGAGCGACCTTCCTCCTTGTGCAAATCCACTGGAATGCCGCGGCCGTCGTCGACCACCGTCACGGAGTTATCGCTGTGCACGACGACGTCAATGCGATCACAATATCCGGCCAGGGCCTCGTCGACGGAATTGTCCACCACTTCCCACACCAGGTGGTGCAGTCCCATAGCGCCCGTTGATCCGATGTACATCGCGGGCCTCTTGCGCACCGCTTCCAGATCGCCAAGCACCTTGATGCTCGCCGCGTCGTAGGCCTGGGCTCCGTTAGGCTCTCCAGGATTCTGCTTGCTCACGTGTTCCCTCAACCTCCCGTTCTATCCCCATCTGCAAAAAAGCCGGCAGAGAAAGAGTCTCCCCGCCGGCTCTACTTCCCTCTCCCAATATGAGCGACGACCACTCGACAGAATTATCAACCCTCTCGGTTTCGATCACTTGCAATGCGAGACCCCTCGCATTCCGCATCAGAACTTTCACCCAAGCCGGTAAGCGGCACCTAGATCCGCATCGGCATCACCACATAACGGTAGCGGTACGGCCCCCCGTCAGCCGGCCGGAATTGGCCGGCGCTCTGCTCGTCCTTCAGCTCCAGGGAAATCTTGCCGGCGCCTTCCACCACATTGAAGAAATCCAGCAAGTACTGGTAATTGAAGCCAATTTGCATGGCCTCATCCTGGTAGGGCGCGTCGAGCACTTCCCGGGCCTCGCCATATTCCCCGCTCGATGAGGATATCTCCAACTGTCCCTTCTCCAAGTGCATCCGCACGGCCCGCGAGCGCTCGTCAGCAAGCAAGGCAACACGACGCACTGCCGCCGAGATGCTCTCCTTTTCAAGTTGGAGGATGCGGTTGTTTTCGCGAGGAAGAACCGCCTCGTAGTTTGGGAATTGCCCTGTCAGCATGCGGCAAATCAGCACGCGCTGGCCCAGGGAAAAGAAGAGATGCCCTTCATCCCTTGATATGCTAACCGGTAACTCGCCTTCCCCTTCCGACAACAGCCTCACCAGCTCACCCATCGCCTTCTTGGCGATGAGCAATTTCAACTCGTTCTTCAACCCTGCAACCTCGATGTCGCGCTCAATCAAGGCAAGCCGATGCCCATCCGTCGCCACCATCGCCACGCTGCCAGGCCTAAGCAAAAGCAGAGCTCCGTTCAGAGTGTAACGAGACTCCTCGTTCGAGATTGCGAACACGGTCTTTTGGATCGCCGTCGAAAGGACATTTGCAGGAAGCGCAGCCAAGGCCGGCGGAACGACCGGCAGCATCGGAAAATTGTCCTTTGCCATTCCCACCAACTTAAAGGATGAACGCTCACACGTTACCTGGACCCAGTGGTTTTCCAATGCTTTGAAATGAACCTCGGCTTCGGGAAGAGAACGCACGATCTCGATAAGACGCTTGGCAGGAATGGTCCCGGAGCCTGGGGCCTTCACTTTTACCGCGCAACTGCAGCACACGCCAAGGTCGAGATCGGTAGCGCTGATTTTAAGATTCTCCCCTTCAACTTCCATCAGTAGATTGGAAAGAATAGGAATGGTCGTCTTCTTCTCAACCACTCCCTGAGTGAGAGCCAGTTCTTTTAAGACTCGAGACTTTTCGATGGAGAAATCCATTTCATTAGTATCCTATCAGGAAATGTCCTTAGTAGTAGGAGCTGTGTAAGTGTGGAAAAATGTGCAAACCTCTGACAGCCATCCCGTTACAGATGCTCGCCCTGTGAATCTAATTTGTCTGAGTGTGAATTTCGCTGTGCTAATGGGTGGCGTGGAGAAATTCACAAGTTTTCTCATCATGAACATCCTTCGAAAGCCGCTAAGTTCAACTGAGACTATCGCGAAGCTTGTTGAGAAGCCTGTTCAAATCTCTGTCCGACTGGCGCAATTCCGATATCTTGTTAATAGAGTGTAACACAGTTGTGTGGTGTTTCCCGCCGAATTCCCTTCCGATTTGCGGCAGCGATGCCGTGGTGAGTTCCTTGGCAAGGTACATCGCCACCTGTCGAGGATAGGCCACAGGGCGGCTATTGTTCTTCGACCGCAACTGGGGGAGCGACAAACCGAACTCCTGGCACACGGCACGCTGGATGATCTCGATGGAGACGCGGCGTTCGCCCAGGTCCATGAGATTCTTCAGTACCTGCTGCGCCATTGAAAGGGAAATCTCTGCCCCGGTGAGCGAGGAATAAGCCACCAATCGCGTCAGCGCACCCTCCAGGTCGCGGATGCTGGACCTGATCTTGCGCGCTATAAAATCGCTGACCTCTTCCGGCAGGGTCACACCCTGAGCTTCGCATTTCTTGTCCAGAATAGCCCGCTTGGTTTCAAGGTCCGGGGGTTGCAGATCAGCAAGCAGGCCCCAGGCAAAGCGGGAGCGCACCCTCTCTTCCAGGCCGGGGATGTCTTTCGGCGGGCAATCGGAAGATATCACGATCTGTTTCTCAGCTTCGTAGAGGGCATTGAACGTATGGAAGAATTCTTCCATGGTTCGTTCCTTGCCGGCAAGGAACTCGATGTCGTCCATGAGCAGCACATCGATGTTTCTGTACTTTTCCCGGAAGGAGAACATGCGGTCATTCCGCAGGGAGTTAATGACGTCGTTTGTGAATGCTTCCGAAGACACGTAAGCCAACCGCATTTCCTTCCAGTTATGTTTGATGGTGTGGCCCACCGCTTGCATCAGATGCGTTTTGCCCAAACCGACTCCCCCGTAGAGAAAGAGCGGATTGTACGCTTTCGCGGGGTTCTGCGCGACGGCCTGGGCTGCAGCGTGGGCAAATTGGTTGCAGGAACCCACCACAAAGGTGTCAAAAGTGTATTTGAGATTGAGCAGGTGGTCGACGGAATCGAAGTCCAGTTTGCTCTGGAGAGGCTTGGCGGCGTCGGCGCCAGCACCTTTCTTCTCCGCGGTTTCACCTAGGATATAACGGATCTCCTTGATCCCCAGGTTGAGATGCTGGAGGGCTTCGGCGAGAAGTGAGGCGTAGTTGTCCTGAATCCACTCCTGGAACTCACGGTTCGGAACGCAGACGACAATAGCTTCCTTGTCCACGTGGCTGAACCGGGTTGGCCTCAGCCAAGTCTGGTAGCTCTGCGTGTTGACCTTCGTTTTGAGATAATTCAGGACTTGGAGCCAAGCATTCATGATGGTGTCGTAAGGGGATGGGGGTAAGCCTTGCGCGACAGATAAGCGTTGCGGGATATGCGACAAACGGGTTCCAAGCCAACCCGTCGAGCCAACTCGCAATGGAAGCCGTCACCAGGCGTCCTCAGGCGATGAGTCTTGACCCTGCTATCTCCCCCAATTTTGTGAATCGGAGCATACCTAAGACGGCGCGCGAGCTCAGCGAATACCACTTCGCTCACTAGTTCAGTATAGCACGAAGGGGGTCTCTGCGCCAATCACTGTTCCGCATGTCAGTTATCCCGTTGACTCGACGCTGCGCTGGCCTTTGCAGGCTGCGGAAAAGCTGGTCCGACGACATGGAGCGGCGGGTTTACCCCGCCCTATGTCCATTGTTTTCAGGTTGCGATGGCGGCGTAAAGCCGCCGTTACAGTAAGCGCGCAATTTCGTCACGTTCCGGGATGCGGAGAGGCTCTCTCCGGCCGTTCTCGACCCAATAGACGCCTTCCGCAGCCTCCCTTACCTCGCCGATAACTGCGGCTGTCACCTTACGGCGCGAGTAAGCGCGAAGCAGCTTTGGGGCGGACTCAGCAGTTGCGACGACAAGCAAGGAACCCGACGCAATCAAGGCGAAAGGATCGAATCTCAGGATTTCGCTCAAACGGCGTGTCTCTTCGAGAATGGGGACCTTCTCTCTCCAGACTCGCAGGCCCACGCCGCCAGCCTGGGCGAGTTCATACAAACCGGACGCCAATCCTCCCTCCGTCGGGTCGTGCATGGCGTGAATCGCGCCATGGCGCTGCGCCAGCAAGGCGTCGCGGACGACGCTTATCCCGGGACTAAAGAGCAAGCGTTGCGCTTGGCGGAGGAACTTCCCTGGCAGTTCACGTGCCAGGGCCCGGCGCTTTTCCCTGGCGAGGAGCGCGGTGCCCTCGATCGCAATGCCTCGCGTGAGCAGCACGACGTCTCCCGGCCTCTGACTATCCTTTCGAACCAACTTGGCTTTGGCCACTTCGCCGAGCATCTGCCCGACCAGAATTGGACGGTCGAGGCCGAATGTAATCTCGGTGTGGCCGCCGCAGAGCGTCACACCCAGGTCGGCACAGGCCCGAAGGGTATCCTGAAAGATACTGCGGACCAGCGACAAGGAAGTGCTTCTTTCCGGAAGCAACAACGTGGCCAGGAACCAAAGCGGGCGCGCTCCCATGGTGGCGATATCATTGGCGTTAATGTTCACCGCGTACCAGCCGATACGCTCTGAGGTGAAGGTGATAGGATCGGTCTTCGCCACGAGGTATTTGTCGCCCATATCGATTACAGCGGCGTCCTCGCCAAATCGCGGTCCCAGGACGACTCGGGAGTTTCTTGGTACTTGACACGCGGCCAAGAGTCCCTGGACAATGCGAGGGGGTAGTTTCCCGGCTGGAAATGGCTTCATAGTGTGCTGAGTATAACCCAAAGGCAGCGACGAGCGACGAGTCACAAGTGACGAGCCGGGGCAGGGGGGTTAGATTGGGTTTCCAGTGGCGATGTCGCCTCTGTGAGATCGCCGAATGAGATCGTGAACCCTGGCTGGCAGGCGGCGCGAAAGCGCCGCTACGTGGGGTGGAGCACCAATGCGGATCAAAAAGGCGACCAAGAGATACGAAGCGTGGCTGGGCGAGCGCCTGAACCTGATTCCGGCAGACATTACGTTGAAGCATTCCCGGATGGAAGAGGCGCCTTTCCCCTTTTTGCGAGCCACCTATTATCGCTGGGATCAGCTATGGCGGGAACTTCGTATGGACATTGCCAAAGCGCCTCGGGTCCTGGCGGTCGGCGACCTTCACCTGGAGAATTTTGGGACCTGGCGCGACGCCGAAGGACGCCTGATCTGGGGAGTGAATGATTTCGACGAGGCCTTTCCGATGGCCTACACCAACGACCTCGTCAGACTGGCGGTGAGCGCACACTTGGCCGTCGCGGCCAATCATTTGAAACTGGCCGCGCAAGATGCGTGCAAAAGCATCCTGACCGGCTATCGCGAAGGTCTCGAGGAAGGCGGCAAGCCGTTTGTCCTGGAAGAAGATCACAAGTGGCTGCGTGAAACCGTCACCGGCGAACTCCGCGACCCCGTGCATTTTTGGGGAAAGATGAACGCACTGCCCACGCTGCGGGGGGAAATACCCAAGAGCGCCAGGAAAGCGATCGAGGATTTGTTGCCGGAGCGGGGAATGATCTATCGCCTCTCCCATCGGGTAGCAGGGTTAGGGAGCCTGGGCAGAGAGCGTTTTGTGGCCATCGCCGATTGGGGGGGAGCCCGGGTGGCCCGGGAGGCGAAGGCGCTGGCGCCTTCAGCGTGCGTTTGGGCCAATGAAGGTAAAGGCCCGCAGAAGATCTTCTACGAGACGATCATCACCAAAGCCGCGCGGGTGCTTGACCCCTTTGTCCATTTGCGCGGCCGATGGATTGTGCGCCGCCTCTCCCCGCATTGTTCCCGGGTCGAGTTGGCCTCCCTGCCACAAAAGCGCGATGAGGAGCGGCTGCTTCATGCCATGGGCTTCGAGACCGCGAATATCCACCTGGGGAGCAAGGATGCGATCAGGGCCGTGCGCCGCGACCTGGGTAAACGGAAGCCCGACTGGCTGCACGAGGCCGCCCATGAAATGACGAGAGCTGTCTTGAAAGATTGGGAGGAATGGAGAAAGCCTTGACTGCCGTCCTACGTGCCGCGCTCAAGCCGCATGCAGGAAGATTCCCGAGTAGTCCGAACAACTCAGGTGCAGCGCTGCATCGCGGACAGCGATAAAGAACGGCTCAACATACTGCACGTTAAAACTGCGCTCGTCTCGTAAGTCCTTCAACTCCGAGACCAGCACTTCAAACAACTTCTGCATCGATTCAAACGAGCCACGATCCAGGCGCATGGCTTTGACTGCTTGTAAGGCGTGCGCGTAAGGCAAGGAAGCGCCAACTGACCTTGCCTGTCCCTGGTTGCCGTTCCCCTCTGCCGCTTGCATCATCTGAGTCAAGAGGTCAACCGCCTGGGAGATGACGCGGCGGTCGCGATCCCAGACTCTCTTGTGAAGGGAAACCTCGCGCAGGGATCTGGTAATCTCGTCGGCAAGGATCGCCATGCGCATGCTGTCGGAAGAACCCTGGCGGTTCGTGCCTTTAATCATGGATTGTTCTCCTTCTTGCGTAATCCACAATAGCTGCCTAGCACGGCGGCCAAAAGGCCCTTGGGGGTCTGCCGTCATATTACTGACGCGTTAATAGACATCTAACAATACCACTCCTTGCCCCGATTGTCAATCCCCTTTCCTACGGTCCTTTTTTTACTAGATGATAAGTCGAGGCCCAAGGTTTCCTGCCTCAAAACTGCCTCACGCCACCGGCTGGCTGAAGCAGGGAGCATACTTGCGGGCAAAGGGCTTCTTCTCGCGATAGGACCGAGCCAGTTCAAGGTAGATGCCCAGGTCCCGGTCGAGGTCAGACTGTGTGCCGTCGAAATAGAAATTGCGAATGGGGATGCCACCATACTCCCTGCTGAGCTTGGGGTAGATGGCCTCGCTCACAATTCCATTCATGCAGGTGAAGGGGCTGATGTCGATAACGCCGTCGGCGCCGTGAAGGGCAAGGTAAGCCGCCCTGCCCACGCTTAGCACCATCTCACCCTGCGCCCCGCAGACTGGCAAATAGGGCCAAGCCAGTTCTATTACCTCTTCCACTTCCGGCTCCTCGTAACCCACGAAGTCCTCATGGAACGGGGCGACCAAAGCGTGCTCATCGGCATGCTGGATGTAGGAGCGCAAGCGCGCCTTGAGCATATCCATGGAGAAGACGCGTCCGCGCAGGCGAAGCTTTCGTTCCTGTTCAGTGTTCGTGTAGGCTACCCATTCGGCGATGTGGCTCAGGCAGCACTCGGCGCCGTAGCCCTCCAATTTGCGGATGAGGTCCTCATTGGAAAAGGTGTTGAGGCGGCAGAAAATCTCCCCCACCACGCCGATTAACGGAGTTTCGGGATCGTACCGCGCGGGCACGCGACGAAACCTTTCGCGCGCCCGAATGACGGCTTCAACCAAACTCAGGAGTTGGCAGTCCATGTCCGCGCAACTGGTCTCCAGCGTCTGGCACAAATCCTGGAGTGAGGTTTGAAACGCGCCGTCCGCGACGCCGGGAGTGGTTTCATACGGGCGGGTTTTGAGCAGGGCGCGGTGAAGCGTGTCGGCGGAGACCAGGGCCCGCCAACCGGCCCGCAGAAATGCATTGGTAATGTCGCCCAGGTCCGCGTAGCCGTTCTGGCTGGTAGGCGAGAGCACCTGGACGTCGCCGTAGCCGGCCTCGCGCAGGACCTTCTTCAGGAAAGGGGCGTACTGGCCGAACCGGCAGGGACCCTCGGCGGTGGGCATGAAGAAAGCTGCCTTGGCCGGCCGGAAGCCCGGTATTTCGATGACGCGCAGGAAATCGCCCACCGTGACCTTTGCGGGGTAGCACTCGTCGCCGGTGGTGTGCTTGCTCCCCAATTCACGCGTCCGCTCGTTGGAGGGCGGAGTCGGCTGCGCATCAATGCCCAGCCAGCGAAAAGTCGCCGCGAAGGCCTCCGAACTTCCTTCCGCCATGGTGGGGATGTAAACCGTCTTGCCCCAGAGGGGATGGCCGGCGCTGATGCGCCGGCTCACATGACGGTGGTCGAAGAGGGACATCGCAGAAATCCTTTGCTGTCGAGATAGGCTTCACAACGGGTGATGAAGCCGGCGTCGTTGGAGTGGCCGTCGAACTGGAGCACCAGGGAGGGCTTGCCGGCCGCGTCGTCAAGAAACGACTTGATATACGAGTCCGGGCCGCACTTGAAGTTCGAAATGTAAACCAGGTGCAAGTTAGGGTGGCGTCGAGCCAGTCTCGCCGCGGCCAGAATGCGCCGGCCGGAATTCCAGTACATGTTGGCGTTCACTTCCCTGATGTCTTCCGAATCCAGCGGCAGGAAATCCATGGGAAGCACATTGACGCCGTAAAGCGACCGCAGCTTGCGCAGGATGTCGCAGTTGACGCTGCGGTCGTAGAGGTTGTAAGGCCGCCCCACCAGCAGCAGCGCCGGCTCGCCGCTCGCCTGGAGCTGGGCGAGCGCTTCCGAGCCCGCTTCCAGGATCGCATCCGTAAAGGCTCCCTGGGCGGCATAGGCGGCGGTCACGGCGCGATCGCTCTTTTTGCGGGAAAAGCCTAGGGTGCGAGCAAAGGCGGCCAACTCTTTCTCCACATGCTTCCTGCCGAAGCGGAAGTGCACGGTGGGAACCAGCAGCTTGGTGCGCATAGGCTCCACTTGAGGCGCCGCGCGCACCACGAAGGGGAGCGTCTGGTTCCAGGGACAGAGGTGAGAGTCCACCACCTGGGCCGGCGCTTCGGCATTCACGATATTGGGAAGCAGCAGGTAGTCCACTTTCTTGTCCAGAAGGTCCAGGACATGCCCGTGGGCGACCTGCACCGGGAAGCACGGCTGGGCGACGGCCGACTCTTCGCCGCGGGCGGAGATTTTGCGGTCCGTGGCCGCCGAGACCGTCACCTCGAAACCCAGTTCCTGAAAGTAGGCGCACCAGAAGGGGAAGCGATCGTAATAGAACATGCTGCGCGGTATGCCTACGCTAGGTTTCGAGCCTCTGGAGGGCAGCAGGACTTCTTCCAGCAGCTTCTCGCGATATTCCACCAGATCTTCCAGGATCGGCTTGCGGTCGGAGCGCGCCCGCTTGCGGAATTTGTCCGAGCACTGGTCTCCCCAGTAGGTGCGTTCTCCCTCGATCGTGAACTCTTTCATGTCGCAGTAATTCGAGCAGGCTCGGCAGACAAAGTCCCGCACCGTGAATTGCACCTGGTGCAGATCGTAGCCCCTGAAACCGCTGGGCTGGCTTGCTTCCTTCATCCGCTCGCGCGCAATCAGCGCCATGCCGATGGCCCCGATGACGCCGTTGTGCGGCGGAACAATGATCTGCTTGCCCAGGATTTGTGAGAACGCGGCCGCCACCGCGTCGTTGTAAGCGGTCCCGCCCTGGAAGAAGATAACGCTGCCGATCTTCCTTCCCCGCACCACCCGATTCAGGTAGTTCAAAGCCACCGAGTATGCCAGGCCCGCCGCCAGATCGCCCACTTCCGCGCCCTTCAGCATCAGCGAGGTCACGTCCCGCTCCATGAAGACGGTGCAGCGCTCACCCAGGCGGGCGGGGTTGGCCGAGGCCAGGGCCAGGCGCGCGAACTCCTCCTTGATGGAAATCCCCAGTTTTTCGGCCTGCTCCTCGAGAAACGATCCGGTGCCCGCCGCGCAGGCCTCGTTCATGGTGAAGTCCACCACCACGCCCTTCTCGATGCGGATGAACTTCGAGTCTTGCCCGCCGATTTCAAAGATCGTGTCCACCGGCTCCATCCCCATTTGCTGGCAGACGTGCATGGCGCCGGTCTTGTGGGCGGTGATTTCGTCATTGACCGTATCGGCGCCGACCAATTCTCCGATCAACTCTCGCCCGGACCCTGTCGTTCCTACGCCGCGAATGTCCAGCCGCGGGCCGAGTTCGGCCTCGATCTCTTTCAGGCCGCGGTCAACCACTTCAATGGGCCGCCCCTGCGTAGGCAGATAAATTTCCTTCAGGAGATTGCCCGCAGCGTCGATAACCACCAGGTTGGTGCTCACGGAGCCGATGTCGATTCCCAGGTAGGATTCGATCTTATTTGAAAATTGAGGTTTCAGATTTGAGATTTGAGATTTGAGACTTGAAACTTGAGATTTGGGATTTGAAACCCGAGATTCGGGAATTGAGATTTGGGATTTGGGATTTGAAACCCGAGATTCGGGAATTGAGATTTGGGATTTGGGATTTGAAACTTGAGACTCGGGAATTGAGATTTGGGATTTGGGATTTGAAACTTGAGATTCGGGAATTGGGATTTGAGATTTCAAATTTGAAATCCCCGCCGATTCGACCCGGTCGCGCAACAGCAGCACGTTCTTCATGGAAAGCGCTTCCGTGCACGCAAAATTCTTCTTGGCGGCCTCATGCTGGCGCAGTTGGTGGATGCGCTTGAAGGAGCGCTTCCGCCATTCTTCCGCCTCGAGCATGGCCGCGCCCGCCGCCCCCAGCCAGGCGTAAAGCGCGGGAATCACGAGCTGGTTCTCTTCCAGCTTGAACGCCTCCCGCAAGGCGTTCGAGATGCCGGCATTCAGGGCTACCCCTCCAATGAAGGCCACCGGGGCGACTACGGCCCGGCCCTTGACGATGCTGGATCTGAAGTTCCGCGCCACCGCGTCGCACAGGCCGCGCAGGATCTGCTCCGTGGTGTAGCCTTTCTGCTGGGCGTGGATCATGTCTGTCTTGGCGAACACCGAGCAGCGCCCCGCAATGCGCGCCGCGCAACTCGCGCCACATGCCGCCGCGCCCACCTGCTCGACGCTGTACAGCAACCGCGTAGCCTGCTGGTCGATAAACGACCCTGTGCCGGCCGCGCATTCGCCGCTGGTTTGGTAATCTACGATACCCAGGTGCTTTCCCAGCGCTTCCGGATCCAGCCGCAGATATTTTGACGACTCGCCGCCGATCTCGAAGATGGTGCGCACTTCGGAATTGAAGGTTCGCACCCCCTTGGCAATGGCTCGGAACTCGTTCTCGAAATAGATGCCCAGGATTTTCGCCAGAAGCTGGCTGCCGGACCCGGTCACGCGAATCCCTTCCACATTCTCCTCCGGCAGGTATTCGTAGAGCTCCTGTAGCAGATCAAACGTGGACTGGATGGGGCTTCCCTGAATGCGCCGGTAGCGGGTGAGAATCAGGGGACGTCCACCGAAAGGACTCCCGGCAGGAAATGAGGAATTGTAGAAGGTGGGGGACTTTTCGCCAAGGTTGCGGAAAAGCGCCTCGTCCGACGGCGATCCGATGGCGGCGAGTTTAACGCTAACCGCACCGATATCCAACCCAATGTTGATGCTCATAGAAGACTACCCCTGTAAACCGGGTTCACCGGGAAGACCTTCTCTCGACCCCAAGCTGCGGATTTCTTCTGATCAACGTGAGGGGGAATATTTTACTCCCTTTTCCCTTCCCCGTCCTCAGGTTTTTCGCGCCCATCGTAGCGCCGGACTCAAAGTCAGCAGCTATTGCAATAGTCTGACACTACCGACCTGAAGGTCGGCGCTGCGGTTGGCTTTTGAGGCAGCTTGGGATCGAGAATCCCGACTTCGGGTCAAAACACCCTAACAACCCACGCATTATCAGAATACGGGCAATTTGCGTTCCTAGATACCTCGAATCGTACTAAATGTCCTAGTTCGTCAGGTCCGAGGGTTCGTTGACGTCGTAATGCCGACGTTCAGGGTGGCCACAATGGCCACCCCTACGCCGTGCTGACCTGAAGGTCAGCGCTACGGGGGCCTGTTAGGAGTTTTGGACACCGATCCTTTGTTTTCATAGACATTCCCGGATCGTTCGTTCATTTTTGGAGTCGAGGAGTCGAGAAGTCGAGGAGTTGAGAAGCCAACCCCCGCCTCCCGGACTGCGGCTGAGGCTTTGAGTCGGGTCCAGCTTTCCACCGCTCGACTCTTCAACTCCTCGACTCCTCAACTTTCTGACCTCGTCCTTTGTTTTCATAGACATTCCCGGATCGTTCGTTAAATCTTGCGG